>WBZL01001792.1_pt1 | contig 21804 bp, 11 predicted proteins | sample 5204291 | NCBI WGS metagenome assembly WBZL01 (sample SAMN12344345, study PRJNA552823) | activated sludge metagenome | biome: Activated sludge suspended growth; feature: Nitrification reactor; material: Wastewater; isolation source: activated sludge from nitrification reactor of wastewater...
CAAAGTCCAGCAGTTTGAGATCGCCCAAACCGGTCGACACGCTGCTTTCGAGCCGGCCATTCATTTCGTTGAATCGATGACTATTTATGACTCCATTCCCCAATTTCTCTTTAACAACTCGGCCCATTGCATCGATCTCGAGGGCTTGCCAAGCGGCAGAATGGTTATTGTTCTTTTCGTTCTCCTTCCCTATCCGCACCTCGCGCCAAAAGCCGAGTTCGTCAAAATGATTGTAGGCCACAAATCCGGAAGAGTATTTGCGACTAATCGGTCGGCTGTAGTCGTCGTATGACAATAGCACTTCGGACCAATTCGAGCCGACCCGAAAATTGAGAGACTTGACGCGCCCATGCTGATCGTACCGAATATCCTTTTGTGAGCTTTCAGACCTGGTGCGCAGCAGTTGCCCAAGGAATCTTTCTACTTCTTTCTCGCCTACCTCAACTTCATCATATAAATATTCCGCTCTCCCACTATGCGACTCTCGTCGCACAAGGCGACCTAGTTGGTCATAGCGAAGGTTAATTCGTTCACCTCTTGAATCCGTCTGCTCGATCAGCTCGGAGAATCCGTTATACTTGTAGCGCCATGCACCCAATGCGGGATCTTCTAGTGCTATCCGTTGTCCGGCTAAATCATATTGGATATGAGAGGTTTGCTTTAATGCGTTGACTATCTGAACTACCTTCCCGGACACATCGTACTCAAATCGAGTCTCTCCGTTCAGAGGGTCGTTTGTTTTAGTGGTCTTTCCACGATCATCCTTCTCAATAACGGTTATACGACCCAGCGGATCCGTAACGGTCGTCTTAAGGCCTTTGAAGCTTATCTTGATAACAGCGCCGTCTGGGTGCCGTTCTTCCGTGACTCGGTCAAGTTCATCATAGTTCCTTACCGTATACCGCTGTTCCTCTCCCTGAAAATGAGGAAGAGACGACCTGGTAAGCCTTCCCAAGTTATCGTATTCATAGCCTACAACCACGGGTTTATTTCCAAAGCCAATCGATGATTCAAGTCGAGGCCGACCGGCTGCATCGTGGGTTGTTGTTACCGCTGGCAGCCCTTCCGTTTTCTTGCTGACTGTGAATGCTAACTGAGAATGCGGTTCCGCGAACCTTGTATCTGTCAGAACGGCCAGACCGGTGGATGCTACTTCTTGCCGTAGTCGATTCAATGAGTCAAATGTGAAAGAGACCCGCACATTATTGGGATCAATTCGTGCCAAAACGGAACCCGACACCTGGTCAAACTCTACTCTGGATCTATGCCCTAGCTGATTGACTGAACTAACTGGGAAACGACCAAGCTTGTCATATTCAACGCCCACACTACGATTTGCCTCACCTGTTTTCACTTTTATCGTAGACAGGATCTTATTGCCGAAGACATCTCTGTTGTAACTGGTCACAAGCTCATGATCTGTACCAACTAAGGATGCCTCCTTTATGAGTTGTCCCGTTGTTGAGGCATACTCGAATGTGGCTGTGCGTTCCTGATCTTTCTTCTTTGGGGCAAACAATTTGGTGGTGGATTTTGCTAAACGCCCTAAATGCCATGCACGCAAATCGTCTCGATACTTATTTATAGTCTCCGATCCAGAACCGTCTCCAAATACAGTATGGATACGTTCTGGGTTACCGTTACCGTCGTAGTTAAACTTATCGGATTGCGTTGATAGTAATTCACCCTCAAGATCCCATGATTGGCTTAAACTTTGCTTGATGTTTGCCTGAAGTATTGATGGCCGAAAACCATGGCTAAAGGGCACTCCCAAGTGGGAGATAACGTCGAAAGACGACTCTGAACTGGCAACCTTTACATTACTTTGGCGGGTTTGCTGGAACGAGGTTGATGCTGCGACATTCCCCACCAACCCATCATCCTGAAGATATTGAATTGACGTGGTTCGCCCGCGTTCAACGTCCACGATTTCCTGGAACCCAAATCCGAGCGATTTTCCTGTTTTGGTATTTACTCGATATTCCCCATATCTATATTGCGAACTTCGTGGAAGTACGCCTGGCCCCTCGGATTCAACACGTGTCACCACATACCCTGGGAGAGGAGGATCAACAATTGGATAAGACGGGTGGCGCTGTGATTCGCGATAGGCCTTCTCCTCCAGCAGTTTATCTTTATGGAAATCAACACCGATCAAAGAACGATATTCTGCCCTTGTTTTCATACCAAGGCCGTTCTCCACCTCGATCAAGAGATCGGTCTTAACTTTGCTGCTTCCACTCGAAAAGGGCATGTTCAGCCATACGGTGTTCTGCGTATCTTCATTGCTGCGCTTGTAAGTTTGTGCTAAATCCACAATCCCATCGCCATTTAGATCTAGAGGCCGGATTCCTAAATCAACACGCCCCTCCTCGTAAAATGGTAAAGGGGGCGCGTACCTCTCTGATTCGTTCGCTTCATCCGCTTCTCGCCACCCCGTACCTGTGTTGAGGAAGGCTCCCTTCAGGGACTTCCCGTCAGCCAAGATCCGATGATAGGCTATATCTACTAAACCATCAGCATTCACATCCAAAAATCTAAATCCGAGATCACCAATCGACGGCTCTACTAGCGCCTTGTCCGGTATCCGGTACTTATCAATAGGGTTCACTGTCCAGCCAGTTCCCGTATTTAAATAGGTGCGAGATTTGCTCTGATTTCCGCTTCGCTCAGCATAGACTAGGTCGACTTGGCCATCCCCATTCACGTCTTCGAAAAAGTATTTTCTGTAGGGACTCTCCGCGTCGTCATCCAGCCGTAACGGTGGCGCGTAGTTGGGAGCTTCCTCCCACCTATCTCCCCTATTCAGGAAGGCCTTTTTATCCAATTTTACTTCTGATTGCCTTACAGTGGATTCACCGTTCTCCACTCTTCTTTGCCGCTCACCCTCAGTTAGTGTCTCAAACACACGAACCATGGAGTGATAGAGAATGTCCGGCAGGCGGTCCCCGTTAAGATCTATGAGCTCGACACGGTTGTCGATTGGAGGCAAGCCCTGGCTGGGATCATCACCTGGACGGAGGAAGCTGACGGGAAGATGTAGATTCTTGTAGGAAGCAGTCGACCAACCCTTGCCGGTGTTCAGATAAACAGCGCGAACTGGATCCTTGGTCGGATCAGCGTACTCATCTCGTGCCACTACAAGGTCTGTTAAACCATCGCCATTTATATCAATTGGCCGGACCCCCAGGGAGCCTAGCCCCTCTTGTGCGAACGGAACTGGTGGAATATAGCCGACCAGACCTGGTGTATTACCAGAGACAGGCAGCCATCGCGACTTTGTTGTATCTGGGCACAGAGTTAGCAGGAATGAGCAATTCACGTAGGCTGAGCGTATTGGCTGTGCGTTCTGATTCGCTGGCTGATAGGCATGCAGGACATCTGTAATCCCGTCGCCGTTGAAGTCCACCAGGAAAGTTCCCGTGTCCTTAAGATCCTCGGAGAATGTAGCGACTGGAATCTGATAGCGAGAATCCTCCTGCCAAGGGTTTTGATCACCGGGATGAAAGACCCACGCGATTTCATCTGGGGGGTTATTCTTTTTTTCGGTAGTGAAGGCGATGTCCGCGAAGCCGTCGCCATTGAGATCGGGAAACCGGACGCCCAAATCAGCTCTGTCGAATCGAGCAATGTCCAATGGAACTGTAAGATCCTTGTCAACGGTCCAAGCTTGCCCATCATGCGAATAGATTTTAGGGAGCTGTTTACCAGGATCCCGCTGACTCTTATGATAAACGAACTGCGGGTGGCCGCCCCCCTTTAACCACACGATTGAAAAATCATAAGGACGCCCTGCAGGATTAGAATCGAGTGGTTCGGGAGGGGCGAAGCGAGAGTCTGCAATCCAGCCGAATTCGGTTCCCCTAAACGCCCCGAAGGAAGACCTACCATTTCCAGAGTAATTCCAGAATATGTCCGCACGCCGATCATTGTTGAGATCGTGCAACTCTGCAATCAGTTCTCCTGGAGATCCCTCCTCCCCGCTCCAGAACTCGAACTTTGGTAACGGTCGCGGATCTGGCTGCCAACCTTTGAGCCGGTCAGCAAGAAAGGCTTCTCGAACGATGCGTCCCTTACTCCGATAGGCCACGACGACATCTTTACATCCATCAGCGTTCAAATCTTCAAATCGGATTGCCCCACTGTGCGGCACGGGATCAAACGGCAACAGAAATTTGTCGTCCTGCTTGTCGTGCTCCTCCCACTTTGTCGTCGATCTCCGCACCTCCCTTACTCTTGCTCCGTCAGCTCTTGCCAGGTTATAGACGAGCTCTTTCGTTCCATTGCAATCAACGTCAATTGCGTAGACGCCGTTGAGTAAGCCACTCGAATCACGTTCAAACAAGTACGGAGGTTTGAAGCTAGAAAGAGGCGTCCAGGACGTTCCATTAAACTTTACAGCACCAAATTTCTCGTGCTGTTCAGCAGAAGCCCAAATAAATTCCTCACCATCTTTTTTATCGGGATCCACATCGATGAATAGATGCCTATTATCCCGCCGACCCGACACTTCGAATTTGAAATCCATGGCTGCTGCAATCGGAGTACTCCACCCCTTGTCTCCGCCAACATACACTCGTCCATTTTCTATGCCACTCGATACAAGGATGTCTGAAAAGCCATCGCCATTTATGTCATGAACAGCCAGGTTTGTTCGAACCTCATCCGGTTCGGCAGGGCCAAGCCTTCCTAAGTCTAAGGGAGCTCTGAATTCATTGCCTAAAGGCCTCCAACCGGCCTTTTTGCCAGGTGTGGACGGGTCAAACTTGTAGGCACCCCTTTTCGCGACATTGTTGGCTGAATACCCATAAAGCAATTCAGGCTTACCATCCCCTTCTACGTTGATAAATGACATTCCCCCCAATACATCTTTCCATTCAACGATTTCTTGCGGGACTGGGAACGCAGCAATCTTCAGTTCTTCCCAGTTACCTTTCGCCTCAGAGTACTTGAATCTCAAAGGCTTGAAGGACAAACCGTCTGATCCAGACTCCTCCACTTCTACGAGGCGAAGCGCCTTTCTGAACTTGTCTATAGGTTCATGCTTGAGGGAGTATCGCCTATGCACTTTCCCCTCGAAGGACGTAACAATACTACGCAACACCGAATTGGGCTGAACTTGTTCTCCCAAAATGTAACGCAACTCGTAAGGTTCAACCTTCTCGTACTCGAAAACCACCTTCGCGTACGGTTGGAGGCCGGCTGCGATGTTTCCTGTATAGGAAATCTCCTTGATTTTGTGATCTAATCCTTCAAATATATATGAGTAGGTCATGTAATTCCCGACACTGTCCTCGATCCTATCGCACAACCACGACAAAATTTTCCCACTGCTCTGCATCATAACGCGCGAAACCACGCCCGACCCAAACATCAGCTTCAGACCCGCCCGAGTTTCAACCACTATCCTCTTAGGTCCAGCAGCGTCCCATTCATACGCTCTAATTCTGGAGTACTTTTCGATCCTTGTCCTAAATTCACGAAAGCCTTCAGATGGATCGGCACCAACCTGCACAAGCTTGTCTCCGTCAAGATACAATGCATCATCTACATCAAGACTGACACCACGAACGATCCCATCTTCCCCTAAATTCCTTGGCCCCCGTTGAACCGAAGATAGCCCCCCAATAGCCCACCCAAACCCAAGAGCCGATGCGCCCCCTCGCGAATTGTAGCTCAGAGCTATTTTGGGCTCCATTCCTGCCGTACCCGGTGGAGCCTTGATGGCAATGGAAAACGAAGCCGCTCCATCTGGAGAGACAGAGAAGCCGCCTTCGGTGGTTCCCGGAACCTGTACAGGCGCAGAGAATGCGGGCACTGCTGTTAATGTCACTACAAAACAAGCCTGAAATATGAGTCTACGTATCATGATCAGAACCCCACTTTGAGCACAGTGTAATACCACCGCTAAAAGACCCAAACGGCGTTTACGGCTGCGATGACGCCATCGCTCTCATCTCTGACCCCGGGATTGGTCACCCAGCTCTGAAGAAATCCCAAGTGAGAATGAATTCCGAGGGTATGGTTTATCTGATAGACACCCTGGAGCCGAACGGACCACCCATTCGCATCGAAGTTATTTCGATTCCAGCTTGTCACGCTCCCTTTTAGTTCTAAAATCCAGGATTCAGTTTCCTTAATCTGCTGAGTAAGGCCCAGACTAATAATGTGTCCTTTGCCGAATGGACTTACGTCAGCACTAAGGTCAACACGGGTCGTCCTAAACGTGTTTGTTGAGAAGGCCACGCGTACATCTGCACATTCGGTCGTTGTCGGCCTATCAATCCGGCAATACACCGCGCCTAGATGAAGGTCGACCAAAGGAAGCTTGTGGCTGTATGAAGCAACAAGCTCAGTCGCTAATGTTCTTCCCGACGAAAATGGCTGTGCCCCAAAAGCTGAGAAAGTGAATCCTCTATAGGTTGCGGTCGTGCCGAGAGCTCCCGAGATGGCACTTTTCAGTAGAAGATCACGATACTCAAGTACGCTCGAGGCACCGGCAGTTAGGGTTACATGAGGAGGGAGATCGTTAAGATTTTGTGTTGGAGTTGCGGTATCAGGGGAAGATGCGGCGTGGCTAGGCACAGCCGAAAGCAGCAGGCACAAAATCATTGCTGCTCGCAGCGCGACCAACCGGCAATGAATAGTCGGCATTTCCACCACGCTCCTTATCTTTTAGGGGCAATGATCCAGGGACTATGTAGCGCGTATCACTACGCAGTAGCAATAGGGAAGAATGGATCTACATAAGTATTTAATACCAGCATTTCTATCTGCCTACGCACACTTGCTAGCCAAGATATTCAAAACCTCTTGCAATGGCCGCTAAGACCCTCTCCACGAAGACACGGAGATCAAGAGCCCAGTTGTCGGGAGCTTAGGCGCTTCTCAACTAAGGAGTGTATTGCTGATCTGTTCAGAGGTTTTGGAAAGAGCGATCTTCTATGCGACTCGGCAGGTGTTAAGTGTCCGCTAAGGGATTCGAAACCAAGACCCTCTGCTTTAAAAGGGCCCCAGGCGATAAGTAAAATCAATGTCTTACGTGCTGCAATATTCCAATGTGATACACGGTTTTACAATGACTTACACATAGGCTGTCCGATATAGGACACGCGTAGGAAAGGCGCTAGCCAGTTGACTCGTGAATGCGTCTGCAAACATACGGGGTCCGATTTCTTTCATTGATCGACCTCACCTGATTGCCCATTTGTCGAAAGCCGCGTCTTCAGAGCGTGGTTTTGGGTTGATAGCCGGCACACGAATCAGCGTCGGCATTGACAGGCTTCCACCGAATATAATGGCGTTTTGGCGAGCAAGGCCTGCGATGCGTTTAACCTCTCGCTTGTCCGCCCATTCGCTCGCTGTTTGAATTGCCGCTAGGTCGCTTTCAGAGGTTAGGCGGAAAGACACCCAATTGTTGCATTGAGAAAGCACAGTTGGAGATATCTCGGAAGGGCGCTGTGTGCTAAGCCAGAGGGCCAGTCCAAACTTTCTTCCTTCCTTGGCAAGCCTCTCGTAAGCCAATGCGTTCTCAGCAGCCTCCTCTCCGGAGCCTATTGGTCGAAGGTAGTGGTGTGCTTCTTCGAGTACCAGTATGGTGGGGATCTTATTGTCCTGCCCGCGACGGAAAAGTTCATAAGCATAGAGCTCAAGAAGTGAGCCAAGCACAAATGGCGTCAAGTCGTGAGAGATGCGCCGAAGATTTATGATGTGAACGCGCCAGCTGACCTGTTCTCCCCCGAAGATCTTCTCCACAAGGGCCGAAGACTCGTTTCCCCAATTGAGATCACCCCCGCAACCTGGGCCACCTACGACATCCACCACATCTTTGAACATCGGATCTTCGACGAATCGATGGATTCGCGTGATGAGCGGAGAGATATTCGAATAGTTGAAGGCATTGCGTTCAACACCCTGTTGGCCTGCGCGCGAGAATGGTGCTAGACCATGGCTTTCTGCAACCAATGTGCTGAGTGCCTCCATTGGCGGCCACTCAGTAGCAAGTGGTGCTTGATTTGCACGAAGTGCCTGAATCTTTTGATCGGCTTGCTGTGCACCTTGCTGGCGGCAGTCATCAAACAAAGTCGCTGTCTGATCATTAGCTAGTCCGGCACCATGGGCCGCAGGAAACCACTTAACCCTGTTGAGACACTCGAGCGCGAAGGACAGTGCGGGACGTTGCGTCTTTTCACTTGGAATAAGTAATCGATGAAGTCCAAATCTACCAAGCGCAAAGTAGGGGATGCGAAAACTGTTGGCGCTGGTCCCGCCAAGATGAGTGACTGCAACCGCGCCGTTGGGTAAAGTGGAACCATCAAACGCGCTCTCATACTCGCCATTGATGTCGAATATTACGACGCGCGCCTGGGGAAGCCTCACAACCTGCTGTAGAACGCCTGCCGTAAAACAACTTTTACCCTGGCCAGAGCTACCGAGCACAGCAACATGTCGAGAGACAAGATTCTCAAGCCCTACGTATACTGCTCCTCCGCCACGCAGGTCCTCGCCTAGAAGAATTGGCACGGTGTGGCTCTCTTTGTCCCCAAATATGGTTGATAGCTCAGCCGGCGCAAGCGGATAGGCCTCTGCGCCGAGTGGAGGCGTTGCAAGGGAATCAGTAATGAATCGCAGCCTCCCCTCGTTGCGCACCATCCTCCCCACAATTGCTCCAGACACATGGCGAAGGGGTTCCGATTGATGCGCGCTCGAAGCAACACCAAAACGGTGCGCTTCCTTCGGCTCAGCAAAACTGAGAGTTAAGACTTTCATGACAAGTAACCGGCTGCCGGCATCTATGGCCAGAAGGCTACCAACTTCCGTTACCGTCGAAACGCCCTGAGCGTGTGAAGCGAGTTGTCCTCGATGCATATCCAAAAGATTTAGGGTAATATCAACCCCATCGATTTGGACCACATATCCAACGGGCATGCGAGTCTTCATGGTTATGACAGGATATCGTTGGTATTGCCGCTGACGGTCGCGTCCAGACCATCTTTCTTGCGGAGCGCTTCCTCAAGTTGGCGCATGTTGTCATCGTAGAGGATAGGGTCAGGCAGATGCGCGGCCAATTTGTCGAGCCATGCCTGTTCACCGCCTCCAACCACGGTCACGCGCGGATTCTTGAGAGCAAGCAATCGTCTAATTGCGACTGGAAGAGCGGCGTCATCCGGTTCACCGTTGAACTCGGGTAAATACACGACCAACTGTAACGTTGGATTCAGTAGCGCTGAGAGAAGAAGACGATTGATGTGCTCATCGCCGAATCCGTAGCCACAGATGATTAGACTCGTTTGGGGCCGAGCCAGGAACTCAGAGAATCGACGCAATAATTCGCCTAGAGTAAAACCAACCGTCTGTATATACTTAGCCGCTCGGGGAAGCACGAGAAATTGAAGATCGTCTGTTTCCCCCTCAAGAAACTTTTTCAACCCGTCCCAGGCTAGTGGTGCAGAGATCTCGAATAGTTGTTCGTTATGCTCCTTCCAGGTAAGAGAGCCGTGCAGCTTTCCAAGGTAAATGTTGTAAACGCCAAAACGTGCTTCCCCACGGGCCTGAGTATTGCGGAATCCAAGATCGAAGCATTGCGGTGAAAAGTGGCGGCTGTGAACACCAAGGAAGCCATTGACAACCTGCAAGTCGATGGATTCAGCAGCCCACTCAAACGAGAGGTCGTAATTCGTAGTAAAAACCCAGGGGGAAGCCTGCCCAGGCTGCCGTGCGGCCACAAACTTTTGCAATATGGCCCTGTGACTCTTAAGCATGTCCACGTCGGCATCAGCGCCTTCTGGAGAAGTCCACCAGGCCTGATTAAGAAGAGCAGATTTTACAACTGCCCGAAATAAAGCTGCTCTGACCTTGCGGCCTTTGGTGACTTTTCTGTCTTCTACGCGGACCCACTCCGATAGCGCAATCTCAAGTTTGTCAATCAATTCCTCGAGGCTTGGTGTGACTCGTTCGGTGCCTTCCAGGAGGGCCGCTTCATCAATTAACCTTTGTTCAAGAAGCCACGTGGCACTGTCTGCAGAATTGGTAACGAAGTCTCCCCAAAGCTGTTTGACCGTTTTTCCACCCGCTGGACAAGAAGCGCCGGCTCCGAGAAACAGCCCCACGTTCTCAAGACGCAATAACGTCGCAAGGTGGGCTTGCAGTGAAATTTCGTCCGTGAGAGTTGTCATCCCCCTCAATGCAACCAACGACATGATCTTCTCCATTAACCCTGTTTAGCAAACTATTTCCGGCACTCCCAGATCATGCGGGGCCTGCGCCGCTAGGCCTGAAACACCGTCAGTATTTCCTAGCCCGCTGTTTCAGGACTTTCGCCATGAGGTCATCGGTTTTCCTTGCCGTAATAGACTCTGCCGGACTCTCGTTTGTGGCCATTGCTTTAACGTGTGCCTTACCTCAAACGATCTTCGAGCCTTCCTTGTCCCGCAGGTCGTCAGTAAAGAGACTGCTCTGGGTCTCAACGACCACACGGAGCCGCTCGGACCCGTCCTTGTTGACCGATATGGCCCGGCCCGAGTTGTATGTGCTTGCCGAGGTCGGAACTTTAAACCAACTAGGTAACTTGGCATAGACTTTCACGGCTTCATTTTTGTCAGCTGTTCGGCGTAGGTGAGTTCCACACCAGAAGAATCGTAGACGACATGCTCGTAGGCGGAGTTGGTTAGAGTCAGCATGTTTTAGGTAACCAGTCAATTCTTCGTGTCCGAAGAATTCCGCGCCAATGCGTTGATACTCGAAGCCATCGACCAAAGCCAGACGCTTCGTGAGGCTGATGGACTGTTCGCCAACTTAATAAACTGTTGCGGGTTACTCTTGAAGTCATCCCGGTGGCCGCTGTCGAATAACACGCGCACAATACTGCGGCGCGTGAGATGAGTTTTGTCTTGTAGATTGGTCAGTAAGTCTGGCAGTTCGATGTCTGTTTCTTCAATTGTGATTGGTGCGACGGCGGTTTAACCTTATCCCGCCATTAGTCATGCTGCCTCAAGAAGACCCACTGAAAAGCGTAGGCCAGACTTACCAGCCCTTGGTCAGCGAAACTCGTTTAGCGCTTGCAGACAAGACTTGCTCGCACGACTCCCAATCAATCTTTTCGATCCGCTGGTATTTGATATCGAACGGATGCTGCCTTGGCACTGCAGCAATAATCTGTTTCGCACGCTCGATTTCCCCAAATGCAACATTAGTCCAGACATCCTCGAGTACATCTGGAACCTGGCCAAAAAGCGTATAAATGTCATGCAAGCGCGTGGATAGGAGTTGGTGAACACGATCTTCTACGGAGCCAAGATATCGGAGATTGTAAAGAGACACTGTGTCGCTCAACTGGCCGATGCGCTGGATACGGCCCTTTCGTTGCTCCAAGCGGGTTGGGTTCCATGGCAAGTCGAGGTTGATTAGAGTGCCAAGCCGCTGTAGGTTCAAACCTTCGGATGCGGCATCCGTGCCTAGTAAAAGCCGGATTTCGGCACGACGTACCTGAAGCTTGATATCTTCTCTGGGAAGTGCGGTAAATCTGCCGTTCTGCCAGATGCCAGATTTTCCAGAGCCAGCATAAATTCCAATCCGCTCGTCGGGCAAATCATTCGTCAACTGCTGCGCGAGCCAATTTATCGAGTCGAAATACTGGCTGAAGATTATGCAGCCCCTACCTAGCCAATCGCGACGCCTGAGCCGCTCGAGCACCACGGCATATTTGGGATCGCGCTCCTGATTAGCTTCCAGAGCTTTCACGAATCGCTCCAGAAGTGCTCGTTCCTCAGGAGTCAACGTACGGGACATCCCGACAGCCTCGTAATTCCCCGCCTCTTCTTCATTGCCTTCGGTATCAGTGAGAGAGTCGATATCTTGCCACGACCCAAGCATGTTCTGAGCAGTTAGACGGCCAGCGGCAATACTGCTGCCGACTCGTCGAAGCAGAAGAGTACGAAGGAAACCTGAAGCTTTCATCCGCTCTCCGAGCTTCCGACAAAATTCCTCAGCAAGACTGAATGCTTCCTGCAAATAAAGCGGTAGCTTTATTGCGTCTTCTTCCCGCTCGCCGAGCAACTCGATCGCGATCGGTTTCAGGTAGGGCTCACCCGTCTCGGGATCTTTAGTTGTTTCAAGGTATTTTCTACTGCGTCGAATGATATGCCGGATGAAGGGGTTGTGCTGACTGAGAAAGCGAGGAAACATCCTCTTCACTCGAGCTTTGTCTGGTGCTTTCAGTCGATCCCAATCGCTGCCGTTGGCGGAAATCTCCTGATCAATCATATCCAAGGAACGACGCAGAACATCGAAATCGAGGTGTTCGGAACTTGGTGGGAACGGGGTACGAATCCACTGCCACTTCTCGAGATCGTCGTTCGGCGGAGCAATATTGCCCATTACAAGATTTAACGCCTCGTCCGCTCGTCGCCACTTGCTCCACATCCCGCCAAGGACGGATTCACTCCCGCGACTTAATACGTCAAGCAGGTCCCACGCTTCTACTGGCCGCAACTGTACCGGCGTTGCCGTCGCGAGCAACATACTAGTCGTTCTTGTGGAAATGTCATAGAGAAAGGCGAGGAGGTTGTTCGGATCAGCTCTCTCCGAGTCGCGCCCCTCGCCGAGATTCTGGCGCCGTGCGTTATGGGCTTCATCCACAATGATACACTCGAACCAGAGTGTCTTTAGCAGATCGGCGTCTGGGCAACCAAATGTCACGCGGGAGGTCGGAACAATGCCAACACGGCGTGGACATTTCTTGATGCTTTCGGGGCCAATGGCCGGATATTCAACCTCGTTTTCATCGACCCAGTGCGTGCCGGTCCAAACAGCCGAAGGCACGTCTAGTAATTCCAGTAGTTCGTCCTGCCACTGCCATAGGAGTGTTTTGGGGGCCAGTACCAGTACCGGCTTCTCGCCTACGAGCGCCATTAACTCGGCAGCCATCGCCAGCTGGACGGTCTTGCCTAGGCCGACCTGGTCCGCAAGCACAAACCTCGCTCCGCCAGGATTGTGTAGATGCGCGTCAAAGGCGAGCTTCACAAAAAACTTTTGGTGCTCCCATAGTCCTGCCTGCTTGCGATAGACCGGGGACTCCACGAAAGCCGCTGCCGCTTTGGGGGCTTCGGCCTTTCCGTTCGACTCATTGTTCCAGTCTTGCACCGATGTTACGAGGGTGCGTCGGCTGAGGCGTTCGATGTCTTGGATGATAAACTCAGACAAGGGCACTGCGGCGTGATGTCCCCAAAGCGCCTCAAACTCCTCCTGCACCCATTGTACAGCGGTAGGCGAGGAGTCTTCCCATAACAACTCGTAATTGAGTGTCCAGGCGGATTTCGATTCATTCACGCTGCCCAGAAAAGCTGTCTTGGTCCCGTCGGCAAGCGTAACGACTCCTGCTTTCCCGTGAATGAGACCGAAGTGTTCATCGGGCAGAACTTTTATTTGTAACTTGCCGCTCGTCAGGAATTTATGCAGGCGGGAGAACCGGCCTTTGGCTTTGTCACCACCGTCGTTGATGAGAGATTCTGGTTTGAACCCGCACCATTCTTGGCGAAGAGCGACGGCGGCGGCGCGAGCGGTTGCAACATCCTGGGGGTGAAGTCCTGAATTGCAAACGACGCGGATCTGCCCTTGGACACTCTCAAGCGCCTCTCCTGCGGTCTCGATGATAGAGCCACAGAAATATCCAGCAATCCTGTCATAGGATTTAGCCCCTTGCAGGCGCTGCGTGAGAAAAGAGCTGTCTAATTTTTGGCGGCGCGAAGAAAAGCGACGGATGGGGCTCTCCATCAAGAAGCCTCAAACATTGTCCTGCCGATTCCTCAATGCGCCGGCGAGCAGCCCAGCCGCTTCAGCATCTTTGTGCCAGTGCGGTAGAGAAGCATTTTGCCGGCGGGCGGCGAGGAATTCCAAAATCTCGATGACTCGTTGCCGACTAGAGGCGTAGTCTTTGACCTCCGTTTTGAGCCAAGTGATGCCGTCCCGTGGAGTCTCCGATTCGACGGTCTTAAATATGGCAAACAGTGCATGGCGAACCAGCGAAGCGCCAAAACCGGCATCATTCATCTCTTTCCGAGCAAACTCGCTGGCAGTCTTGAGCCGCGTCTCATTGGCCTTTGAGGTGCCTAGGAGTGGCTTGTACTCCTCAACGCCGAAGCCTCGAGCCAGTTCCTGATAAACGCCGGTACGATGCTCGCCGTGAGTCTCCAGCTCGAGTCCTTTTAGGTAGAGCCGCTCAAGGGCCGTCAGAGACTTCCAGAGATGCGTGTCGATGCCCTTGGGCACAAGGTGATCACATGCTATTTTCACAGCGCGTTCGATAAGTTCTTCAACCGCCGACTTCTCGCCTTTCTTGCGAGTCCGTGTCAACTCATAAGAGACGTCGATCTCCTCAATTTTCTTCGAGGTCAGGACGCGCAGGGCAGCAGCATACGCGCCCAATTGGTAATCAGTGTCGGCAAAGTTCGGATCCTTGGAATCCTCCAGCTCTCGCATTGAATCGAGCTGCCTGCGAACTTCGGCTTCTACATCTTGGTAGACTTCGTCAAGAAAGACAGTCTCTTCGTTTGATCGCTTTCGCAACACGAGCAGCACCGTGCCTTGCACATAATTACCCTCGCCAACGGCAGGCCCGGTTTCAGTTGCGATACACCATGCTGCACTCACCTTCAGTCCTGCAGACCAGAGAATCGTGGCGAGGTCCGCCCACACTGAGGCGCTTTGGTGCGTAAACATTACCACCTGAATGCCATTTTGAGGCATGCACTCGGCTAAGCGTTGATAGCAACTAATCATTGCTGTTCGAAAATTGCTGTCATCCCCTTTAACTGCCAGGAACCTTTTAGCATCCTGGTACCATCCCTTGAAGAGGTGCTGAATTGCATTACCATACCAGGCAAGGAAGAACTCTGATAACTCGGCATACTCAATTGCGTCCGCATAGGGCGGATCGGTGATCCAAATATCTCTCTCTACGGAGATCAGACGTGCATCGCATAACGCAACGTCAGCATTTCCAGAAATTATCTCTGCCGGGTATTCACGGAGGAATGTGTCCGTGAGGCGGAGTAGCGGACGGGTGCCGTAATTGTAGAAAGTGTTTAGTGCTTGATTGTAGAAAATATGCTCCGTGCGCCCTTCATTACCTGGGCTTGTTCGCAATTGGCAAAGTCTGGCGTTCCAATCCGCAACATTTCCAGCGGACAGTAGCGCCCCGACCTTGGCATCTAATTCCAAATTGGCCTCTAGGATTTCACGGAAAAGCGAACCGATTGTCAAAAGCTGTCTGGGATTGAAAAGATGGTGCCAATGGGTCCAACCTCGCGTGCGGATTGGCTCATTAGTTTTCACTCCTGGCTCGATTTTCCGGCTTGGGATATAACCTCGGTTTTGCCAATCATTGAATCGCTCCATTAACAGGTCGAAGACCTTTTGCTCTCGCACTAAGTCCTCGTTCGAAGGAGCTGCATAGTGCCTTTCCGTATATGTTCGCTGGTTGCCGTTTCTGTCTGCCTGAGTCCATGTATCGACCCACCGAATACAGTACAGACGTTCGCCGAAGACATCGTTCCTACGGGGCACCACGTCGTGGTTCTCCCAGGGGCGAAGCAAGTTCTTTGCATCGCTAAACGACCCTCGGCCATCACCTCGAATGACTTTAATTGGGGTCCTGGCGCGGCAGTTGGGGCAGACAAGTTCTGCATGCTTCACTGTGCCAGAACCCGCTGCCGCTATCATAGATTCGTCACTAACGTTTGAATGTACTTCAAAATCGAATTGCTTCCTTTGATGATCGGGGACTAGTTTAGCAACAACCTTAGTTGATTCTCCGATCACCCAACTTGGAGCTAAAGGAACCTTCCACTGACACTCTGGGCAGACCACTTCGACACAATACATATAGACGTCAGCACGCCAACGTCGACCAGTCTTCTGATCCAACTCCCTATGCTCAATGCCCCATTCGGTGAATTGTCGGTCTACAGCATCGTAGACTTTGCGTTGGGCCGCTTGCACCCTATTGGCGGCTTCTTGGCCACCGCCAACAATGTGAAATGCGGCCCAAGTGAGCAGGGCAGCAATTGGATTGAGATCACTTCCGTAGGCGTCACAGCCAATGCGAGCCGCCTCAAATGGAATTGAGCCACCCCCGCAAAACGAGTCGCCTACTCGTGGCACATGCCCAAAACGGCGCTTACCCAACTCTGCCACGAGTTCCTGCAATGATGAAACCGTCGTCCCCAGATGCGAGTTGATCACAGCCCACGATTCTGGTGCAGGCCCAACTATGTGCTCTGGACGGTCGCAATATTCAATCCGTTCGTCATAAGACATACTGAGGAACACGCGCCGTTGCAGGTCCTGCTTCTCCTCCTTCGTTAGGCTACGCCTGAGTTTCGGTGCTCCGTCAGTCCGGTTTTTCCCCACAGAAGTGGCAGACTCACTGGCCGTTTCGAAGTACCGGGCACGGTCAGTGGGCGGAAGGCGCTTGAATAACTCCTTAGCCGGGATGGTAGCTGATTTCCGCCTAAAGAGACCGTCATCGTCCATCGTCATGAGCCGAAGAAACACTTCGCGATCGCGCTGCGGATTTTCGGTGGCAGGCAGCAGTACTCCAAGAATTGCTGCTCTGCAGAGCACCAGCGGTTTTCGACCCCACCATTTGCCGAGGGTGGTAAGCGTTTGCCCCATGTTGGCCTTACGCTCGGTATAACTCTCGACGGACATTTTCGATACTGGGAACTGGATCTCTATGAAGCAGCTGTCACCAAGTAACCGAGCCGCTGCCGGATGGTTCTGCGCGTGCGTTTGCGAGGATGGATGGGCAACGAAAGTGTTCATAAAGTGGGGAACTTACGTGTGCGCCGCTTCGGAGGTTTCGCTGTCATATTTTCCTCATAGGGTTTATCTACTAACTCGTCGGTGGTTGGCGTAACCGATGTTTCTCCCTCAACTGGAGTTTCAACGATGAGACGAAAGAACTCTGGCACAACGGATGGGCCAGCCATACGTTCTGTCACAGGGTTTTCTGTGAGCGCGTAGCGCACGGCTTTGCGCCATCCGCGATTACGACCAGTCACGGCGTTCCCCGTAGCCGCAGCAGTCATCGTGTAAAGCCACCAACGCTCCTCCGGTGCGAGTCCCTGCCAGTTGGCGATAGCTATAGGAATCGATGCTGGGTCGGCATCCTCAATGGCCCATGCAAGCAGCGTAAGTTCTTTACCAAGCATGCGGGTGATGGGATTGAAGCCAATTCTCCATTTACCGGGCTTGTGGCCAGCCTTCTTGAGCCGAGAGTTGAATAGAGCGCGTATGACTTCTGCGATATCATTCCACTTTGAACGAGACAGACGGCAGCGGACCTGCCCATCCTCGCGACCAGTACCATAGTGGATAGAGGATTCTATGCGATCCGGGTCCCACGAGAGATGCTCACTGATGTCCACTGGGAGCGTGGAACCGGCTGGAATGTGTACGAGGAAATGAGCTGCAGATTCTTCAGGCCGGAAGCCGAATGCACCCGTTAGCAGGTCGCGCGCCGTGTTGGAGGAGCTTGTGGTCACTGCTTCACCTCTCCCGGCTTCACATCGGTCTTCGTTTCGTTCAACCAGTCTAAAAGATGTTGGCCAGCGGAAAAGTAAACAGCACCTGCTTCGACACCGACCTGTCCAGACTCAGGAAGCTTGCGAATTGCTTCCACGGCTTCACCAAGTTGAACGGCGCTCAGCTCGGTCAGTTCGTGGAGTGTTAGCTCGGCCCAACGCTCACCGCTGGTGGTGACCTTGACACAGCTTACTCTTGCTTCGTGGCGTTTGAGACGATCGATGAATTCGTAGGATTCCGGAGTGAAATGAAATTCATGTCTGCGCCGCCAGGTGGCGGGCTTTTGCGGATCGATAGGCTTTTCGCCGTCCGCCTTACTCCAATCAATAGGAATCGACAGGACTAGGGACTCAACGCCATCCCTCTCGGCATAGGCAAGGGCCAGGTGTGTGCCTTTCTTGATGGCTACAGGGCTTTCGTACTTGCCAGCGCCGAGCTTTGGGTCCGATCCATCAGTGGTGTAACGAATTTCCGTCTTACCGTCTACGTTGGGCGCGGCCTTGAGTTCAAGCATCTTGTCACCCTTATTGCCAGCGTAGAGACGGTATTTGAGTGTGATCCTGTTCTTCCACGGTACTACCGGACCTGTGTGATGAGCGCCGGTCGGATCAACGGCTAAGAATGAGACTTCCATTTCATCCGTCGTAAAAAGACCATTCTCGACCTTCATTGACGCGGTTGTAGCTTCACCGTTGATTTCCGCATATACAGTATCACCATGGATTGGTGTTACCTTCAGCTCTACGGTACCGGTATCCTCATCACGAGAACGTTCTTGGACGTGGACGGTTGTGGTTTTGGGAGGCGGAGGAGACCGATCTACGTATCCGGATTCGTCCTCGCGCCATACTTCTTTGTGAACGAGGTCGTCTTTGAGCGCATCGAGGGCGTCTTTGCGGTGCCATTGCCACTGTGAGTTAATTGCAGCGCGCTTCTTAACCTCCGACCACAACATCATCGGTGTCGTAAAGAGGCGCTGTTCGACTTTCTTCCGGAAGATGTCTCCGGATACATCTTCTGTGTATTTTCCCTTCTCCCTAAGAACTTGTATGACCTGGTCCTCTCCATTGTACTTATTCTCGTCGTACTTCATCAGGAAGTCAGCAGGGCCTAGTGTGTCTTTGTCGCTCTGCCGTATTGGGTAATAGAGCGTGGAGAAAGTTTCCTTTACTGCCGAGAGGAATTGGCCAAGGAGACGGTCTAATAGTTCATCAGCCTGTTTGAATTGCGGGTCAGTCGGTTGGACCTTTTCTGACTTCATCTCATCGATGATGTGCTGGATCGCTTTTAGACGCTTGGCACTTTCGATGAGGCTATCAAATGTATTCCGTGAGCCGGTGAGAAAGGCAACGCGGTTTTTAAAAGTAGTCTGGTCAAAAAACTGTCTGAGCTGTGGATTCAGGCTTTGACCGACAAATGGTTCGGAGATGACTAGCGTGACACGGTCAGCCAGAAGATTGATCTCGTCGATGGCCGGCAGAGGGAGTATTTCTTGGTAGCACCAGTTATTTACCGGCCTGAATAGTTCGGTGAGGCGCTGCCGGAGCTCTTTCATAGATTGCTCGCGGACATATGCTCGGGCCAACGATTCAAGCTTAGCATTCAGGTTCTCGACGTTCTTGAAAAAGAGTTTTCCATCACGATTGGAGTGCAGATACCAGGCAGCAGTCGCGAGCTTTTCTAGTACTTCCCCCTTGAGTTTGACTAGATTTCGACCGGGAGAACAAAGGTACCCCACAAGCTCCGGGATCGAGAGACCCAGAACGGCGTTAGGAACATTGGCAAGCGAGGCCATAAATATGAGGCGACAAACATCTCGTGCGTCGGCGCCTCCGAGATTATGGTCCATAGTTTCGGCCACGGCTGTGCCTTGTGCCGCAATGTCGTGAGCGACCGCGTTCTCCAAATTAGGGTTGATTTGCCGGACTTCAGAGAGAGTCTCTGGGTCGTTTAGATCGATATCGTGGACGGAGATAAGATATTTCTTCTCGGCTTCACCAGATTGCCATAGACGGGCAGCGATTATGCGCATAAGGCGGATGAGTGCACGCGTCTGCTGAAAGCCTTGGTTTTCTCGAAAGCGCGCGTACAGGTCTTTGATGGCCGGGTGAAACGGATAGCTGGACTTGATAAGCTGAGCAAACTGCTCCGGTGACTGCGCAGTGATGTCCATCTGCTTGGCTTCGCGGACTGATTTGGCGTAAGCCTGTGCGACCTCGTCGACCTGAGTATCCTTCGGCTCATTCTTGAATAAGCGTCTACGAAGGATGTGATAAAACTCGTCGGTGTTGATTTGCACCGGCGTGAGATTCATCGAATGACGTTGAGCCTCACTCTGAAGTTGCTGGAGCACTGCCGCGATCTGAGCACTGGCCTCGGCGTACGTGCCAACGAGGTCGGTCAAGACGACACAAACATTGCTGAGTTCACTTTCGACTACCGCTTCGAGAAGATTGGTAAGTGCGGTCGCGGTGACCTTGGCTAAATCGGAGTTCCCAATGGACAGAGACTTAGCGTTGTCCAAGTAGGGTGGAAGCTCGTCAAGTAAGATCAGCGTCGGCTCTCCTTTGAGCAGATTTATCCAAGCAGTGCGGCCCGGAGCTTTGAGGGGAGCATAGTATTCTTTGAAGGCATCAAACTTACCAATCTGCCTCGCGACTTCGCCCCAGATACCATGAGGAATGTCGGTTTCACGTCCGGAGAATGCGACAACGCGAACAGGAGGAAGATCCTTGCCTCCAGGTAAACCGGGAAGAACCTGGCCACGGAAGTCGGGGTGCTTGGCAAGCATTCCCAGTGTGATGAGGTTGTGTGTTTTACCGCCACCCATTGCCTGTGTAAGTTTGAAAACTGCCTGTTGCGACTTTGATTGAAGTCGGCGGAAGGACTCTGTGAGGAGCGTGTTCATGCCTTCCGTAACGTAGTTTTCCTCGAAGAATCCCTTGGCGTCGATTCTACCCGCCGCCAGGTGGCTTAGGTTTAGAACAGTATCGCGCTTGGCTATGTCGAAGATGCTATCGCGTGGGATACAGAGAGCTTTCAGAGTCTTCATGCCTGTGAACCGCTTTCACATTGAGGGAAGGTATGCACCTCGTGGTTGAGTTGACCAAAGTAGGATCGTTCCGATGCCATATGAGGACCGCTCCGGTGCTTCAGAACCTAACACGTCGCCGCAGGATAACCGTTTTACCGTGAGAAATCACCCACCTAAGAGGGGAAGGCCGCTTGACCCCGTTTATGATGAAACCGCCAACCGGGAGTGGGTAGAGCATTAGCCGAACGATTACCACTGTCTTTCCATATCGTTTTTTGACTGTCCCCGGCCTTTTTTCGCTACACATCCTGAAGACAACCTCTTGGCACATCTTGTTGGTGTCCATTTGGTCACGTTCGAAACGCGCTCGTTCTCGCATCGTCTTTGCACGATGTCTGACTGCTTCCATCCCGACATCGGGCAGGGCCTGGCAATCGAGCTAACTAGTGATAGGGCCATCTATACCTAGCGCGCGTTTTTCGGCCCTATTGGCGATTTTTGGTTAAAACAGCCCTCCAAATGACTTCGAATAGTGATCGCACTTGATGGAAATTCTAATGCCAGTATGTCTCGTCTGTTCTAGATGCAATACAGGTCACCGCCAACTCTCCGCATCTAGAGCGGTATTTATGATTCTTGAATTTGGCGATGCTAGACCGAAGACAACTCGAAAGATGCCCGACACCTCGTGAGTCATTCCTAATTACAGATCACTCCTGCCGGAAACTACTGTCCCTTCCTGTCCACTCCTGTCCCCCAGTGTCCCCGAACAGGCTCTTTCACCACCCATGCGCCGTTTCGTATGGTCCATCCATACGTCGTGCGCAGCACCGAAAAGGAGACGCGATGAAGAAAACGTGGTTGACGATCGATGAACTCGCCCTGGAACTCCAAGTCAGCGTGAAGTCCATCCGCCGGGCCTATCGCAAAGGCCAGATTCCGGTTGAGCGCATCTGCCGATTTGTCCGGTTCGATCTCGACCGGGTGAAAGCCGCGATGCAGGGCAACGGGCAAGGGCAGTCTCCTTTGGCCTCACGAGAACAGGGACAGCGCAGCGCGACCGGCGGCGCAATGACCTGCCCCCTATAAACCAGGTCGAGTCTGGAGTTAGGATTCCAGCCGACGGAAGGAGGGGGCATGGCACGGAAACGGTATACAGCAGCAGAGATCATTGGGCATCTGCGAAC
>WBZL01001793.1_pt1 | contig 21796 bp, 15 predicted proteins | sample 5204291 | NCBI WGS metagenome assembly WBZL01 (sample SAMN12344345, study PRJNA552823) | activated sludge metagenome | biome: Activated sludge suspended growth; feature: Nitrification reactor; material: Wastewater; isolation source: activated sludge from nitrification reactor of wastewater...
GGCCATCAAGCACCTGAAAAAAGCCATCGAGCTGGACCCCGGGCTGGCGATCTCCTATTCCAACCTGGCGCTGGCGCTGGCTTCGGTCGGGAAGTTCGACGAAGCGGAAAAGAACCTGAAACTGGCCGTTTTAAAGGGCTATACAAATGCCGAAAGATTAAAAACCATGATTGACAACCTGAAGAGCCTGTAAAAGAGACGAAATTGTTTTTAGTATGAATGTCCGACCGCTTTTTCTGATTTTATGCCTTTTCGCCTTTATGGAAAGAAGTCCGGCGCAGGGAGACCCCTCGCTTGTGTCCGGCAGCCTGATCGTCAGGTTGGCCGAGGGGATCACGCCCCAGGCCTGGCTGAAATCCGGGTGGCCGGGCAGGCAATTCCCTGTTCCGATTACCTGGCAACGCGCATTGGGCAAACGATTTAACATCCACCTTTTTGCCATTCCGGAGGCGTTGACCGGCGACGAAAACTGGCTCGACGGTCTGCGCCGCGACCCGGCGGTTGTTGCCGCCCAATGGGATTTCAGGCTGGAATTCAGGGACACCCACCCGGATGACCCTTACTACCCGGAACAATGGGATCTGGACCGGATCGGCCTGCCCAAAGTCTGGGACATCACGACCGGCGGATTGACAGCCCTCGGCGATACGATAGTGGTCGCTTATCTCGATTCGGGCTTCAATGTCGACAACCCCGACCTCAGGGACAACATCTGGCATAACCCGGGCGAGATTCCGGGCGACGGCATCGACAACGACAACAACGGCTATACCGACGATTGGATAGGTTGGAACTACATCGATTCCATTCCGGTCCACCGCGTCCATTTTCATGGGCACCAGGGCGCATCCATCGTCGGCGCCACCGGAAACAACGGGTACGGCATTGCGGGCATCAACTGGCACGTGAAACTGATGCTGTTCGATACGGAGTTGATCAGCCAGGCCATCGAGGCGTACCAATATGTGATCGACCAGCGCACGGCTTACAACCAGAGCGAAGGCGCTCAAGGAGCCTTTGTGGTGGCGACCAACGCGTCTTTCGGGTTCGGCCGCCGGTTTTGTGCGGATGCGCCGATCTGGGGCCAGATGTACGACCCGCTGGGCGCCGCCGGCGTGTTGACGGCAGCCGCCGCCGACAATAAAAGCTACGATGTGGATGAATTGGGCGACCTGCCCGCTACCTGCCCGAGCGAGTTCCTGATCGGTGTCATGAACACCACGGTTGAGGATAAACCTTCCCAGCAAACTGCTTTCGGGAAAGAAAATATCGACCTCGCGGCGCCGGGCGACGGTTCCGGTTCCGTCAGCATAGATGGCGAATTCGACGTGTTTGACGGCAATTCAGCCGCCGCGCCGCATGTCACCGGCGCTATTGCCTTGCTGTACAGCCTGCCGTGCGAGGCGCTGGCACTGGATGCACTCAAGAACCCGGAGGGGACCGCCCTCAAAATACGGCAGGCGATCCTGAGCGGTGTGGACGTGCTGCCTTCCTTAAAAGGCAAAAACGCAACGGAAGGCCGGCTGAACGTGTTGGGCGCCGTGGAAAAACTGCAGGCCGGCTGCGGCTCCACCACCGGACCCCTGGAGATCATGTTGTTGAACCCGAACCCGGTCCGGGATCAACTCGGCATCACTTTCGAAAGCCCTGATTTTGAGGATTTTCAAATGGAAGTCTTCGATGCGCTGGGCAGAAAGGTACATATCCGGCCGGTAAACCCGCCGCGATTCGGCGAAAAGAAAGTATTCCTCGACACCACACCGCTTCCGGCCGGAACCTATTTCCTCCGCCTGAAAAAGGGGAAGGATACCTTTTCAGCCAAATTCATCAAGATCTGAGCCGCACCGGAATTCAATCCAGCAGCAGCATGGCGGTCGGGTCTTCCAGCAATTCCTTGACCTTCACCAGGAAGGTCACCGATGAACTGCCGTCGATCACCCGGTGGTCATAGGACAAGGCCAGGTACATCATCGGTCTGATCTCGATCTTGCCGTCAACCGCTACCGGCCGCTCCTTGATGGCGTGCATGCCCAGGATGGCGGATTGCGGTTCGTTGAGGATCGGGGTGCTCATCAGGGAGCCGAAGACGCCGCCGTTGGTGATGGTGAACGTCCCGCCGGTCATTTCATCAATGGAGAGTTCGCCGTTGCGGGCCTTACCGGAGAGTTCCTTGAGCTTATATTCGATCTGGGCGAAATTCAGGGATTCCACGTTGCGGATCGGCGGCACAACCAGGCCGTTCGGCGTGGAAATGGCGATCGAAATATCAACGTATTTATGGTAGATCAGGTCGTTTTCTTCGATCATGGCGTTCACCTCGGGCATTTCCAGCAGCACTTTGGCGCAGGCTTTGGCGAACAGCGACATAAAGCCGAGCTTGATGCCGTATTTGGCGACAAAACGGTCCTGATATTTGGCGCGCAGGTCCATGACGGCGGTCATATCCACTTCGTTGAAAGTGGTGAGCATGGCCGTTTCGTTCTTGGCGTGCACCAGGCGGTTGGCGATGGTGCGGCGCATGCGGCTCATTTTCTTGCGCTCGGTCTCGCGGCTGAAAGAGGCCGGCATGTCCATGGAAACGGAAGGAGCGGCCTTGGCTTCCGGTTTGGCATCCGCGGGTTTGGCGGGCGCCTGTGCGGGTTCAGCTTTGGCGTTGCCCGAAGCCGCCTCCAGGGCATCCGCCTTGGTGATGCGGCCGCCGCGGCCTGTGCCGTCTACTTTATCCGGATCAATTTTGTTTTCCGCCAGGATTTTAGCCGCAGCGGGTGAAGGGTGACCTTCGGCGTATCCGCCTGTTGCGGAGGCCGGTTTTTCGGTTTTGCTTTCCTGTTTGGCCGGCGCTTCCTCCTTTTTCGGGGCCGGCTGGGCTGACCCGCCTCCGTTGGCGGCAGCGCTGGTATCGATCTTGGCGACAAGGGCGCCGATCTCGAGGTCGTCGCCTTCTTTGGCCACCCGGATCAACCGGCCCGAAGCCTCGGCGGGGAATTCAAGGGTAGCTTTATCCGACTCGAATTCACAGATGGACTCGTCCTGATTGACGTAATCGCCATCCGCCTTCAGCCATTGGGAAAGGGTGACTTCCGTTATAGATTCGCCGACAACCGGCACTTTCATTTCTACTACGCTCATAGATCCTTTTTCTGAAATTGAACTGCAATATTCCGGCAAATGGTTCATATAAGCAATGATTGAGCGCGGAAATTGTTCTATGCTCCATTGCATTGCTGCAATATTTAATGAAATATTGACCTGTAAGTCCTTGATTTGAGGCATATAAGTTCACTTAAGTTTTTCATTGCAATTGCGCAGAAGTGCAATTACAATGGGCGCTTCTTAAGTGTTCATATGATTTTGATGTGGTAAAATGCAAATCGAACCAGAATGGTTTGGCAATCGAAAGAACTTTACGATTAACTTCAGCTACGTTCAGTTACCCGACTTATGACTTACAACTTACAACTTACAACTAAACACCTACGGCCTGGGTTTCCGCGCCTTCTCCACCGTTACGTCGCCGAAGGTCACGCTGATGGTCACGGCGGCTGCCATGCCTGTCGAAGGTTTGATGTGGATCTTTTTGAATTCCGGGTTATCGGCTTCCATGACGGCATTCAACAGGCTGGGCGTATTGATCTTGCCCTGGTTGGACGACAGGGAATACGTCAGCAATTGCGGGTTGGGATGGTAAAAAAAGACGTCGGAATGGTCGGCCGAGACGTTGAGCCGCAGGAAATCATCTTCGGCGAATAGCCGGACGGCGCCGTACTGGGCGTTGATGTCAAAACTGCCCCGGATATGGTTGAGGAAAAGATCCGAACGGCGGCTGAAGATGTTGACCTGCCCGTCCAGGTAATCGCCGAACAGGTCGCCGAAACGGGTGTCGAGGCCGACTACGCCTCGGATATTATTCAACGTGATTTTGCTGAATTCGCTGTTGATGCGCAGGCGATTGACCAGGTTCTTGACCTCCGTTTCTCCAAAATAATTCTTGATGTATACCGGACAGGCCTCCGGCAATTTGACGGTATAGACCACATCGAACAAAGATTCCGGCTTGGGGTCCTTTTCATCGCCGGACAGGTAGTTGCGCAGATAGATCTTGGCTTTGACCTTGGTCAGGTCGTACTGCATGGCTGCCAGATCGCGCTCCGCAATGGTTTTTTCAGGGTTTTTAGCCGTAATTTCAACCAGGACGGCAATTTCCTGGCGGTCCCAGCTTTCTACATAAACTTCGGCTTTTTCCCCTTCGATATTCACTTCATAACCCTCTTTGTAGGGGAAGCTTTTCTCAATCCGCTTGGTGACGGTCTGGAGCAAAACCTGGGCCGAAAGGCAGTTGCCGGCAAACAGCGCAAGGAATATGACCAGCGATATTTTTTTCATTTGTATTGACCCATTAAACGGTTACGGTTAAATCATTTCCGCCATTTTTTTCACTACGGTGGTGCGTTGTTTCTCAATATCAGACAATTGCACAGTCAGTTGCTCGTCATTCCGGCCGTACCGGTCCATCATTTGTTGAACTTCCGCTTTGGCATCGTTCAACGCTGCGAGCTCGGTACGCAGGGCCTTGAATTCGGGGAATTCCGCTACCTGGGATTTGCCGGCTTCTACCAACATGGTTTTGATCAGCATTTCATCCTGTTGGTCCTCATCCGGCTGGGTCTGGTAAACGGACACTTCTCCGTAAGTGATCGTATATCCCGGCCCGGCTATCCGCTCCCGGATCAGCCATCCGGCAACGGCCAGCAGGCCTACGGCCGCAGCGGCGCGCAAGGTCCTCAAAACCCGCAGCCTTGTGATGCCGGTCCGGACAGGCTTATCCAGTTGCGCCTGGATTTCATCCCAAACGGCGGCGGGCGGGTTGTAGGCCGGCAATTCGGCCAGCGCTTCCTGGTACGCCGTTTCCGCATCCAGCTTTTCGGCAATATTGGCCCATAAGCCGGCCGCCGGCCTGTATTGCGGCAGGTCCGCGATTGCGCTCAACAATGTTTCCCGGTTCTTTTCTGTCATCGTTCCTGGGTTTATACGTCCAGCCACTCGCTTAGAATGCGGCGCAGCCTTTTTTTGGCATGAAACAATTGCGATTTCGAGGTGCCGGGAGAAATGCCCAGCATATCGGCCGTTTCCTGGTGGCTGTAGCCTTCCACTTCGATCAGTACAAAGACGGCCCTGTACCCTTCGGGCAGCGATTGTATGGCTTTTTCCAGGTATTCGGCGGTCATGAAATCCCCCCAGTCCACCCAATCCTCGGATGCGGCAGACGGGAGTTCTTCAAATGACGGCTCGCGTTTCATCCTGGAAATGGCCGTCCGGATGATAATGGTCTTGAGCCAGGCGCCCAACGTGGATTCCTTCCTGAATTTGGGCAACGCCCGAAAAGCTTTCAGGAAACCTTCCTGTAAAACGTCTGAAGCCAGGTCAAAATCGTTGGTGATCCGGTAGGCAATGGTGTACATCGCCTGGCTGTACCGGTCGTACAGCGCCTTTTGGGCCAAGCGATCATTGGCCAGACAGCCTTCAATGATCTCTGCCTCGGTCATGCTAAGGGTCGTTGGCATGGGTGCACCCGGATTTTAACTTAAGGTGTACCCGGCCGGGCTATTTGGTTGTATGACAGTTTAAAATATTGCCGGAACCGCTGGGGTTGCCGCTGCTTTGGGCAACCACGAGGGTTGCCGCTGTTTTGGGCAACCACGAGGGTTGCCGCTGTTTTGGGCAACCACGAGGGTTGCCGCTGTTTTGGGCAACCACGAGGGTTGCCGCTACTGGTCGGATTTGACGTCGAAACGGTAAATCGTTTTGGTATAATATTTTTGCCCGGGCGCCAGCGTTGTGCCTGGAAAATCCGGGTGATTGGGCGAATCCGGGAAATGCTGGGTTTCGAGGCACAGGCCTGTCCGGTGGGTGTAAACCTTGCCGCCCTTGCCCGTGATCGATCCGTCGAGGAAGTTGCCGCTGTAGAACTGGACACCGGGTTCAACGGTCCATACCTCCAGAATGCGTCCGGAAAAAGGATCGTATACGCTGGCGGCAAGCTCCATTCCGGCGCCCTGGCGGTCCAGAACAAAATTGTGGTCGTATCCCAGGCCGCGCCTGAGCTGTTCGTTATCCTCGCCGATGCGTTGCCCGATGGCGGTGATCCTGCGGAAATCGAATGGCGTGCCTTCCACCGGCGCCAGTTCTCCGGTCGGGATCAGGGTCGCGTCAACGGGCGTATACCTGGAAGCGTTGATCTTGAGCTGGTGCCGGAGGATGCTGTCCCTGACTCCGCCCGTGAGGTTGAAATAAGCGTGGTTGGTGAGGTTGCAGACCGTTTTCTTGTCCGTGGTAGCGGCGTATTCCATGAGCAGTTCGTTGTCGTTGTTCAACGAATAGGTCATGGTCACATCCAGGTTGCCGGGATAACCTTCCTCCATATCCTTGCTCAGGTAATGCAATTTCACCCCTGTAAAGGAATCGGATTCGACCGGCTCGGCGGTCCACAACACCTTATTGAAGCCCTTCACCCCGCCATGGAGGTGGTTCGGCTCGTTGTTTGTGGCCAGGGTATATTCCTGTCCGTCGAGACTGAACTTCCCCTTGGCGATGCGGTTGCCGTAGCGGCCGACAACGGCCCCGAAATACGGATTGTCGCCCACATAACCGTCGACGCTGTCAAACCCGAGTACGATATCTTCCATTGCGCCGGTCCGGTCGGGTGTCAGCACCTTGACGATCGTTGCGCCGAAATTGGTGATCGCCACTTCAAGCCCGTTTTTGTTGCGGAGGGTATACAAGTCGGCCGGACCATCGGGTGTGTTGCCGAAAGGGGCTTTTGAAACGCTTAATCCGGATGCTTCCATCTCAGGTTCGTCAGATTTAGGAGTATTCTTGCAGCCGGCAAGAAAGGCCGCTGCCGTTAATATCAACATTGTTTTTTTCATGATCTGAATTTTTGAGCGGTTCACCACAGGGAATCCGCAGCAGCATGCCGTGTCGGGTACCCCGGAGGCATCCGGCACGGCATGCAATCGGTAATTTTATCTCGAATGCCCGCCTATCCGTTAAAATACAGATAAGCCGCCAGGATCAGCACGATCACCAGCGCGGAAGCGATCACATCCTTTTGCGTCCAGCTGGCCCGGTTTTGGGCGCGATCATCCTCGGAAAGGGTTGAGAAGGTCAGGCCCGCCACTTTCGGGGCAGCCGGCGCTTCGGTAGCATAACTGACGATGATCATAGTCGCTGCGCAGACCAGGAAGATCAGCAGGCTGTAATATTGGAAAAAGATGCTGTTGATCAGCCAGAAGAAGGAGCCTTCCTCGTAGGCGAACCCTTCCGTAAGGGCCACCGGCGTATCGATGGCCAGCCGGAACAGGCCCATGGCAAAACCTACGCCCAATGCGGCAAGGCAGCCCTTGGCATTCAGCCGTTTGTTGAACACCCCGAAGAAAAAGACCACAAAGATCGGCGGCGCCAGATACCCCTGCACCGATTGGAGGTAGTCGTACAAACCGCGGCTGCCCTGAATGACCGGAATCCATAACAACCCGATGATCACCATCACCACCGTAGCAATCCGGCCGATCCGAACGAGGTTCTTCTGGGAGGCATTCGGGTTGAATTTGGAATAGAAGTCCATCGTAAACAAGGTGGAAGAAGCATTGAACACCCCGGCAAGCGAACTCATCAGTGCGGCCAGCAGACCGGCTACCACAATGCCGCGAATTCCGGGAGGCAACACGCTGGCGACGAGCAGCGGGAAAGCCTGCTGGGCATTGGCCCGGATCAGGTGGCCGTCGGCATCCATCATCTGGCTGGAAATGGATTGCATCTTGCCGCTGGCAGCCAATGCGAAACAGATCATACCCGGGATGATGAAGATGAACACCGGCAGCAACTTGAGGAAAGCCGCAGCGATCGTTCCGCGACGGGCTTCCGTGAGGTTGGCGGCGCCCAGCGTGCGCTGAACGATATATTGGTCCGTACACCAGTACCACAACCCGATGATCGGCGCACAGAACAGCATGCCGACCCACGGGTAATTGGTGTTGAAATACCAGGCCATCTGGGTATCGGTCTTTACAGGCGCCCAGGTGCCCTCCATGCCCGCAGGTACCAGGGGTTTCCACAGGTTGAACATTTCCGATCCGCAGATCGCCCGCAATTCATCCCAGCCGCCCAGCGCTTTCAGACCGTAAAAGGTCACCAACACGGAGCCGATGATCAGAATTACGGTTTGAATGGCTTCGGTATAGGCTACCGCTTTCAAACCGCCCAGAATGGTATACAACCCCGTCAGGATGATCACCAGGATGGATCCGAACCAGAAGCTGTTCATGCCCATGAAATGCACGTCCGGCAGCAAAACGCCGAAGACGATGCCGCCCGCGAAAATACCTACCGCTACCTTGGTGAGCACATAGGCCACCAGGGAGATCAGCGACAATACCCAGCGGGCTGTCGGAGAAAAGCGCCGCTCCAGGAATTCCGGCATCGTGAACACGTTCGAGCGCATGTAGAACGGCGCCATCACCCAGCCCAGTACCAGGAGGCACCAGGCGTGAAGCTCGTAGTGCGCCAGGGCAACACCGTCCGTTGCGCCGGAACCGGCCAGGCCGACCAGGTGCTCAGAGCCGATATTGGAAGCGAAAATCGAAGCGCCGACGATGAACCAGCCCAGGTTCCGGCCGGCCAGGAAGTACTCGTCCGACGTGTTGTTCTGTTTTCTGATTACCCGCCAGGCAATGCCCAGGATGAGGGCAAAATAGGCAGCGATGAAAATCCAGTCCAGTGTAGTTAATACGGTCATGATGCTTGTTTAAAGTTAGTATACAGTTGTCAGTTGTCAGTTGTCAGTCGTAAGTTGTAAGTCGTAAGTCATAAGTTGTAAGTCATAAGTTGTAAGTCATAAGTTGTAAGTCATAAGTTGTAAGTCATAAGTTGTAAGTCATAAGTTGTAAGTTGGGTAACTGAGCGTAGTCGAAGTTAAGTCATGCGCCGGTATGATTGAATGCTGTCAGTCGAAGATTGCGTCAAATTAACGCGTTTTTCAGGGCATGGGCGAAATTATTACAAAAATTTCAACCCTCTACCTCAAAAATATACTGTGCAGGCGGTTATTTGTCCATAATTTTACAACCGATTCTGCCTGCTTGGTAGAAATTTACCTAGGATTGATCGAATCTAAGTAACTTTTGCCCCGAAAACAGGATTTTTTTGTAAAATAGCCTCAAATTCGCAAGTTCAATATGGCATCCGTTTTTAAAAATATCAAGTCGCTTTTTGTGATCGAGGAGGAGACCGGCGCTCAAAAACCGGAAGCCAAAACTCCCGCCGCCCCGGAAAAACAGGAAGATCCGGCGCCGCAAAACGCCGAAGGGCCAAGACAAGCCGCTCCCGGCAAAGTCACCCAGCAATTTACGGAAGTGCTGTTCAACGCCATGGAGGCCAACAACCTCGAGGGATTTGATTACCTTGAGTTCAAGCAGTCCCTCCGGTCTTTGGAAAAGATGCCGATGGATGAAGCTACCCGCTTCCGGTCGGCTTTCGCAATGGCGCAAACCATGGGCGCCACGCCGGATAAACTGGTGCAGGCTGCCCAGCATTATATCAACGTGCTGAAAGAGGAAGAGCGCAAATTCCAGGAAGCGCTCGCTACCCAGCAGGACAAACAGATCGGGGCCAAGGCCCGCCAGATCAAAGACCTGGAATCGGTCATTCAGAACAAGGCCGGACAGATCAAGAAACTGACCCAGGAGATCGAACAACACCGGGCAGAACAGGCCCAGTTGAAACAGGATGTTGCCGACGCCAGTGAGAAGGTAGGCGCCACCAAAAACAACTTTATGGCTTCCTTCTCCGCTGTGACGCAGCAGATCACTGACGATATGGAAAAAATGAAACAGTTTTTGAAATAAATTAAATTCAACCTGATCGATGGATACTTTGCAGAACGAAATGAAGCCCAAATCCTTCTGGAAACGACCGGAAGGAATGACCGGCCTGATCTTTTTGGCAGGACTGGCCGCGCTGGCCGGTTATCTGGTGATTGCGCTCCCCTGGGCCACCATTTTTGCCAATACGCTTTATCTCGCCGGAACGCTTCTGGCCCTGGGCGCCGTCGTTTATCTGATACTCGACCCCAAAGTGCGCAACCTGGTGTGGTACATGTACAAAAGCGTCATGCGCTGGCTTACCGGCCTTTTTGTACAGATCGACCCGATCGGCATCCTCAAATCCTACGTTGAGGACCTGAAGGACAACCTGCGCAAGATGAACAAGCAGATCGGCCAGTTGCGGGGCCAGATGCACAAATTGCAGGAGATCATCGTCAATAACAAAAAAGAGATCCAGAGCAACCTCGCCCTGGCCAGCAAAGCCAAAGACGCCAATAAACAGGCCGTCATGGTGCTCAAGTCGCGCCGCGCCGGCCGCCTCAAAGACAGCAACCTCCGCCTGGAAGACCTCTACCGCAAAATGGAAGTCCTCTACCGCGTGCTGACCAAAATGTACGAGAATTCCCAGGTCCTGATGGAAGATATACAGGATCAGGTAGCCGTCAAGGAACAGGAACGCAAGATCATCCATACCAGCCACAGCGCCATGCGGTCCGCTATGAGCGTCATTTCCGGCGACCCCGACAAACGCGCCATGTTCGATATGGCCATGGAAGCCGTAGCCGAGGATGTGGCCAGCAAAGTAGGCGAAATGGAGCGCTTCATGGAAATGTCCTCCAGCTTCATGGATTCCATCGACCTGCAAAACGGCATCTTCGAGGAAGAAGGCATGAAAATGCTGGAAAAATGGGAGAAAGAGGGCGTATCGCTCCTGCTGGGCGAAGAAAAGAACAACCTGCTCACGCAGGCCAACAACGACAGCGATATCCTGGATCTGGACGCGCCGATCAAAGTGCCGGAAAAGGAAGGCCGGTCCAATCAGTACAACAATTTCTTTGATTGATTATTGTTGTTCATAATTGTTTGTTGTTGTTTGTACTTGTTTATTGTCGTTGTTCATTGCTGTTGACAGCGCTAACAACCATAAACCACAACAAACCAAAATAAACCAAAATAAACCACAACAAACCACAACAAACCAAAATAACTTCATAAACCACAAAAGCAAACAATGGCAAGGCGTTTAACGACTTTTTCCAAATTCATCATTACCCTGCTCGTTGTCGGAGGCGTGTTCTTCGGCGGCCGCTATCTGCTGAACAACGGCTACCTCGGCGATATCGGCAAAAGCAGCGGTACCAATACCAAGGACAACACCAAGAACAGCGGATCTTCTTCCTCAGACGGCGACGTGATCCGCATCGGCGTGGTAACCTGGGGCGGCTACGCCGGCGGGCAGTATTTCAACGAAGGGTTTGCCGCCAGCGAACAATCCCGGTTTTACAAAGAATACGGCATCAAAGTGGAATTCCGGGTGCTCGACGACTTCGACGCTTCCCTCAATGCCTGGAAAAGCGGCGATATCGACCTCCACTGGTACACCATCGACGCATTCCCGACCATCGCCAACGGGCTGAAAGACTTCGACCCGGTGGTCCTCTGGCAGGCCGACTGGTCGAGGGGCGGCGACGCCATTGTTGTGCGCCGCGGCATAAACTCGGTAGCCGAACTGAAAGGCAAATCGGTCGCACTGGCTGAAATGACGCCTTCGCACTCCTTCCTGCTGTACCTGCTCAACGCGGGCGGCATGACGGGCAAGGATATCGCCGTCAAACCCTACGCGTCGGCCATCGACGCAGCCGACGCCTTCAAAAGCCAGCAGGTGGACGCAGCCGTTGTCTGGAGCCCGGACGATGAGGCCTGCGTGCGCGCCGTCAACGGCTCCAAAGTATTGCAGAATACCCGCACAGCTTCCAACATCATCGCTGACATCTTCTTCGCCAAACGCGAATATGTAGAGAAGAACCGCGACAAACTGCAGAAACTCTACGAAGGCTGGATGAAGGGCGCAGCTGAGATCAATTCCGACCCGGCCGCCAAACGCAAGGCCATCGGCATCCTCTCTGAAGGGCTCGGCATCCCCGAAGGTGATGCCGAAGTGTCCATCAACAATGTCCGCCTGGTCACCCACGGCGATAACCAGAACTTCTTCGGCCTGAATTCAGGCTTCCAGGGCATAACCGGAGAAGGGCTGTACCGGAGAATGACCACCGAATACCAGTCGCTGGGTTATGCCGATAACAATGTGCCTTCCTGGCGCCAGATCGCCTACCCGCAGCTCGTACAGGCTACCAACCTGAGCGGCCCCAACAATGCAGCGGAAGGCCAAAAGGAATTCACCCAGGTATCGGATACGGAAGGCCGCGAGAAAGAATCCATCGCCACCAAACAGGTGAGCATCAGCTTCCGCAGCGGTGAGTTCAACCTGGACGAAAATGCCAAATACATCATCGACAAGGAATTCGTGGATATCGCAAAAGCTTTTGCCAATTCCCGTATCCGCATCGAAGGCAATACCGATAATGTAGGCAGCCGCCAAAGCAATATCTCGTTGTCCAAAAAACGGGCCCAGGCCGTAGCGGACTACCTGGTCCGCGAACACGGCATGTCGCCCAACCGGTTCATCATTGTGGGTAACGGCCCGGATAAACCGGTTGATTCCAATGATACCGATTCCGGCCGCTCCAAGAACCGCCGCACGGACTTTGAGTTGGTGAAGGATTAAACCGCGTGAGCGGGAAAGGGGGTGAAGGGATATGCCTTTACCCCCTTTTTCGTTGGCTGCATCCCCAATTTCCGCTGTTTGGGCTGACCTGTACATCGATCCGTCAGGATCGCCTTACCCGTATCACCCTGGCTTCTTTATCCATTTGCATCTCCCCAAAAATAGTCCGGTGGACCAAAGGGGTGGTTACTTTCTTTTGGGCGCCAAAAGAAAGTGACAAGAACAAAGGCAACGTGCGGAATGCAAAATGCAAAAGAAAAAATGCGAAATGTAAAAGTGGCGGCCGTTCATTTTTGGAACGTCCGTTGTGTGGAGAATCCGGGAAATACCCTGTATGAATGGACGACGGAGATCGCCAGCGAGGGCCCGGCATCAGCAGATGGGCCGTTAAGAAATTGGCCGGAATGGAGTGGCCGCACAGCATACTGTTTGAGCCAGACCCGGGAAATTAAGGCAAAGACAGGCAGCAAGGCAATCATAAAACACCTGGCAACAACAAAAACCTGAGGGCGAGTTTATGCTGTGCAACGGAATGCAGGGCAATTTTAGGCACAGCTGCGTAGCCGGGGCCTTTTCTTTGGTTACTTTCTTTTGGGCGCCAAAAGAAAGTGACAAGAACAAAGGCAACGTGCGGAATGCAAAATGTAAAAGAAAAAATGCGAAATGTAAAAGTGGCAGCCGTTCATTTTTGGAACGTTTGTTGTGCGGAAATCCGGGAATATCCAGGTTGAATGGACAACGAACACCCCAAGCGAGGGTTCCGGCATCAGCAGATGGGCCGTTGCAACATTGGCCGGAATGGAGTGGCCGCACAGCATACTGTTTGAGCCTGACCTGAGAAATCAGGGCAAAAAAGGACTGTCAGACAATCCATAAATAGGATACTCGGTTAATATTGATACCGATTTGTAATTTTCGCCAGTCCCCGGCCGGCCAAAAACGCACGACCGAAGACTGGCGAACTGTTTACCTGAAAATTTATCTGCCTACGACAAACTTCCGCACCACGCTGCCTTCAGCAGTGGCCAGGTGCATCAGGTAAATACCCTGAGGAAGGTTGCTGACATCGAGCTGGGTGCGTTGGTCGCCCATATCGGCCATGAATTCCTGGCGGCTGATCGTTTTGCCGCTCAGATCGGTAACCGTCAGGCGAACCTGGGCGGCTTGTTCCATGGTATAGGTAACCGTCATCTGGTCGAATGCCGGGTTCGGGAAGAGGTTGATGTTCTTCACGAATTCGGACAGCTCTTCCCCTCTTGCCTGGCCTGGCCCTGCCGTTCTGGCGCCGTTCAGGCAGCCCGTGATCACGACATCGTCGATGTACAGGCGGTCGTCGTCTGCGGAGGCATCGCAACGGATGCGCAGGCGGGTATTGGTCGTGAACGGACCGGGGATCACCACCGTTGCCGTTCCGCGGTTGTTGTTGGTAAACTGCACGTTGTAGTTGAAGTCGCCCACCGTGGTATAGCTGCTGCCGCCGTTGGTCGAGATCTGCAACCAGAAGTCCTCGTTGGAGTTGTCAAAGCTGACCGTAATGTAAGAGAACTGAACGGTAAGCTCATCATAGGAAGACAGATTCTGGTTGGACGTCGTCATCACGGAGGAGTTCGTATTGTCGCGCAGGCGCACGCAATATGTGCCGCTGTTGGCATAAGCCGCATCCGCTGAGCTGCGCTGGCAGTCGGTGCCGCCGTCGGCCCAGATGCCCCAGCCGGATTCAAAGTTTTGGCTGTTGAGGGTCACATAATTGCAACCGCCGCCGCCGCAAGGCGCGCAGGAGCCGCCGCAGTCCACACCGGTTTCATCGCCGTTCTGGATGCCGTCGTTGCAGGTCGGGCAAACCGGGCAGTTGGCGCCGCCGCAATCCACGCCGGTCTCGTCACCGTTCTGAATGCCGTCGGTGCAGGTCGGGCCGCCGCCGCCGCCGCCGACGCAGAAGGCAGTCGACTGGGAAGTGCCAAACTGGCCGCCTGTGGCGATCACGCTGTTGTTGGCGTCTTTCAGCGTGTATGAGCCGCTGCCGTAGGAGCAGCAGATGCCGTCACCGTAGCTGTCGTTGATGGTAAAGGTATAGTTGCCGGCCGTACCCAGCGTGATCGGAATATTGATCGTGGAGCCGTCGGGCTGCGAGCCGTAGGTGCCGCCGGAGGCCACCGTGGTGTTGCTGGAATTCTTGACGGTCCAGCTGGTTTCTTCCGGATAATTATCGAATGTGATGGTCAGGGTCAATGGGCTGGCGCTGCACGGGCAGGGTTGGCAGCTGGAACCGCCGCAGTCCACACCGGTTTCATCACCGTTCTGGATGCCGTCGGTACAGGTCGGCGGCGTAGCAGTACCGCACGCCGGGGAGGTCAGCAGGCTGGCCCGGGCGCCGCCCGGCTCGAAAAGCGCCCGCATGCGGGCAGTCTGGCCGGTGGTAAAGAGATTCATGCACTCGTCGTCCGAGTAGTCCATATAATTCTGGAACATGTCGGGCTGGTCGCCTGCACCTGTATTGCAGGTATTCGGGCCGGGGAAGGCGCAGGGATTACCGGTGTAGTTGGCTGAACCGGCTACCGGCGTATCCGATACGAAGTCATCCACGGTGCAACCGCCGTCGCCCCAGATATGGCGCAGGTTCAACCAGTGCCCGACTTCGTGGGTAGCAGTCCGGCCCAAATGGAAAGGCGCCGTTGCCGTGCCGATGGTACCGAAATACTGGTAATCGATCACCACCCCGTCGGTGGAAGCGCTGCCGCCGGGGAACTGCGCGTACCCCAGGATGCCGCCGCTGATATCGCAAACCCAAAGGTTGAGGTAGTTGGCTGCGGGCCAGGCGTCCTTACCGCCGGAGGAGTTGAATTTGACCTGGTCGTTGGTGCCGAAAGAGGTTCTGGTGGTCGAGGTCCGCGTGATCCCGCTGGTCGGATTGCCGCTGGGGTCCACGGACGCCAGGCAAAACTGGATCTGCGGATCTGAAGCTACGCCCTGGAACATGGAGGGCGTATTCGACGCATCGGCGTTCAACCGGCGGAAATCGGCATTCAATACATCGATCTGAGACTGGATCTGGGCAGCACTGACATTTTCGGCAGTGGTGTTATATACAACGTGTACTACGACCGGGATGGTAACCACCCCTGTAACGGCTCTCGAGGCCTGACGGCTCAATACTTCGTTCGTGTGACGTTCGATGGCTTCTTCTTTCAAAGCGCGTTTCGGATCTTTAAGGTACTGGAATTCAAGGTATTCCATAGATCCGCAATTTCTTTGGGCATTTACAGAAAAGCCCAGGCAACAAAGTAGGACAAACAACAGCGTGGTCTTCATACTGTTCATAAGCAGAACGAATTAGGAATTATTTAATCAGGTTAATAAAAAAGCTGCATGCCCGACGCGGCGCATTGGCCTGACGGGAATATTTTAATCCGGGAGAATTTAAATAATTGTTGTTCTGCGTGTTTGTTACTGCTCCATTTTTTATTTTGGGGATAAAAGCCGGAACAGCACGGTATTCGGCGGCAAATTACAATATAAATCGGTATTTCAAAATAGTAAGCGTTTTTTTTATATGTATGCTATTTTTTCAGGCTTCTTTTCAAGGTATCCCCCAGGCGGGAAAGGTCTTCTTCCGTATTGTAAACATGGGGCGCTACGCGGATGGAATCCCCCCGGAAAGATACGTGGATCTGTTGCCCTGCCAGCTCGGCCTTCAGGGTATCCGGATTTAATTTCTCCGGGTCGAAACGCAGACCGAAAAGGTGTCCGCAACGCAAGCCTTCGGGTTCGACCTCAATACCCATGCTGCGGCAATCATCGGCAAAGGGCGCCGAGATCCCGGTACAGTACTCCTGAATCTGCTCCACTCCCCATTCCAGCAATTGCCCGATTGCCGCAGTCAGCATCGGCAGCAACACGAAATTGCTCTGCTCACCGATGGAATACCGGCCCGCCTTGGGCTGGTACTCATCCTGGTAGTCGACCAGCCGCCTGAAGTCTTCGCTGTTCTTGCGGTTGATCCAGTTTTCTTCAATGGGAATACCCTGGTCGAATGCCGGGCCGTAATAGCCTAGCCCAAGCGAATAAGGCCCCAGAAGCCATTTGTAGCCGGCTACGATGAGGGCATCCGGCCGGATTTTATCCACATCAAACGGCAAAGCCCCGACCGATTGGGTGCCGTCAATGATGAGAAGCGCACCGCATTGCGCCGTCTTTTCCCGGATGGCCTCCAGGTCGAACCGGATGCCGTTGGCCCAGTGGACATTGGCCATCGCCACGAGCGCTACCTCTTCGTCGACCGCCTTCAGCAACTCGGCATTCCAGGCATCGGTCAGTGATCCGGACTGCGGCGGCGGCACGATCTCAATCCGCGCGCCGGCTTCCCGGGCGATCCGCTGCCAGGGGTAGTAATTGCTTGGGAACTGGTCGCCGGCCACCACGATCTTCTGCCCGGGCTTCAGGCGAATATTCCTGGCCACATTGGCCAACCCGTAGGAGGCGGACGGGATCAGGGCCACCCGCCCGGGGTCGTCGATACGGACCAACCTGGCAAACTGGTCTTTGAGGCGGCGGCAGGGTTCGAAAAAGTCTTCCACCTGGATGGTCCAGGGTCGCGATTTGCGCTTCATCATTTCAATACCCAATTGCTCCACCGCATTCAACTGAGGCGACATATAGGCGCAATTGAGGTAACTGACTCCCGGGTCGATACTGAAAAGGTGCTTTTGGCAGGATAACATGAACGGCGTTATTTGCCCTAAAGGTAGATATTCCCCGGCATTATCCTCCGGAGAATTCAAAGCCTGCCGGAGCCGGATCCGAAGCCGGACAAACTCAGAAACGGTACCCCATAAAGAGCTTGAGCGACCTGTTGGGCAACCGCACATTGTCCAGCAGCAAGAGGTCGTTGACCCCGTATTGGTATTGAAGCCCCAGGTCGGTCCGGGGCGAAAAGGCATAGCGGACACCGACCAGCAGGGCGATATCCAGGTTGCTCAACACCTGACTGGAAACGCCGCCGGAGCTGCTGCTGGCCGCCAGGATCCTGGTATTGGCGTATTGCAGCGCCTCGTTCTCGTCCGGGAGAGCTTCCCAATTGCTGGGCAGCAGGAGTCCGACCTTCAGGCCGGATTCGGCGGTCCACCGGGAGGATAATTTCCTGCCGGCCGTGAAGTATCCGTCGAGGTAAAAGGCGTTGATCCGGGCATTGCTTTGGGCGATGATTCCCAGGACATACTGGCTGGCGCTGACGGAAGCCGCCTGGTCAAGGGTAAAGGTATCAAAGTTGGAATACAGGTTTCCGGGCGACACCGAGCCGTTGCTGTCCGCCTGGGCAAAAGCCAGTTTTTCCTGACCGTTCCGCGCCAGGCTGAGCGGGATCGCCTGTTTGCGCATTCCCAGGCCGGCATACAGGCGCCAGTTGCCCGACCGGAGTGTCTTTTGCCAGGTAGCGGCCAGGGTAAAGCCGGCCAGGCCGGTTCCGGTGTTCAGCAAGGCGCCGGCCTCGAGGCCGAAACGGTGGTTTGGGGTTCTTACCGGTTTGATCTCCGGAGAATACGCGGCCGGGGCCATTTCCAGGGGCGTTATTCCGGCTGTCAGCGACGCGAACGGATTGAGCCGTTCAACCGCTGCAGGGGCTGTTTGAATTTCAGCTGCACCGGCGATTACGTCATTTCCCGGGGTTGCCGTTGCTTGTCCGGGTCCCTCCTCCGAATTGATGGCAGTTGAATTATCCCGGACAGCGGCTTGGGTTGTCCCGGAGTCAATCCCGGCAGTTGTACGCCTTTCACTTTGAGCGTGCGCGTTTTTTGGAGCCGTTACAGCGGCGGCTTCGAACCGGTCTGTTTTGGCGGGCCGTTCCTCCTTAATGACCATTTCGGCGGGCCGGATTTCGGCCTTACCGGCTTTTTCAATTTGTTCGACGCTCGCCTGGGGCAAAGGCTTTTGGAGTTTTTCGGGGCCGGGGTTCATCCAAACCAGGGCGTATCCGGCGCCCAGGCAGCCTGCACCTAGCAGGAACCACAGCCAGATCAGCGGCCGTCGCTTTCGTTGGGGCATTTGTTTGTCCAACATTTCCCGCATGGCATTCCACCCCCGGTCCGCCAGCAAATCCAGCTTGTCCTTATCCTGCATGGTAGTTGGTATTGTGGTAATATTTTTCAATCATTTTACGCAATTTTTGCCGGGCCATCGACAGGTGCCATTTGGAGGTGCCGTCGCTGATCCCGAGCCGTTCCCCGATTTCCGCGTGATTATAGCCTTCCACGGCATAGAGCCAGAAAACTTCGCGGGTAGCCCCGGGGAGGCGGTCGACCAATTGGATGATATCCTCAAAAAACAGGCCGCTGATGGCGGCGGCTTCCACCGGAGAATCGCGGTCTTCCAGGTCGACCTTTACACCGGATTCTTTTTTATACTTTCTGAAATGATCCGAGAGGCTGTGAAAAACAAGCCGCCTGATCCATCCCTCCAGCGAGCCGGCAAAGGAGAACGTATCCAGCTTCGTGAACACGCGCAGGAAACCCGTATTGAGGATTTCCATGATGATTTCCTCGTCCTGGGTATACCGGCGGATCATTCTGTACATCGTGGGAAAGAAACGCCGGTACAGGAGCTCCTGGCTGATCCTGTCATTGCGCAGGCAGCCTTCGACCAATGCTTTATCGGAAATTTCCTCCGGTTTTTGCTTCATTCCCAAATTCGTCTTTACAGGAAAAGGATCGTCAGAAAACCAGACCGAACCTCAGTGTCATGCGCCGGTAATTGACATCCCTTTTCAGCAAATCACTGTTAAAGATGACCTCTTCGAAGTACGCGGATTGAAAGGCGTATCCCAGGTCAAAAACAATATTGGCGCCTTTTGAAGCGCCTATCCTGACCCCGACAGAGGGGTGAAAATAATAGCCGCCCTCTCTTTTGAGGGTTTCCACATTGGGGTTGCCTTCAATGGTATTGTCGCCTTTATTCTTGAACGGAAATCCGTATCCGCCCAGAATGGAATAATAAGGCGAGGTTGTTTTTTTGGACAGGTAGCCGCGCAATTCCAGGGATGGCGTGAAAAAATTGTCGGTCCCGTCAAAAAATGCGTAGCTGTTCAAGCCCAGGTTGGCACCGACCCCAAACAGGCGGTGGAACTGGTAGCCCGTTGTGAAATCGATCCCCAGCCCAACGGCGAGGTTGTCATCCAGCCGGCCGTTTCCAAGCGCCAGGGTTGTTGAAAAATACAGGCCCTTTTCTTCAAAGGCATAGGGCTTTTTCTGCCTGATTTTGGGTTGCCCCGCAGGCAGCGGATACGACTCCTGGACGATCTTCTTGATCTCATCTTCCATGAAGGTCATTTCCATGCCTTGCGACAGCTCAAAGACCAGTTTGCCGCCCCGCTGGATGTCCTTGATCCGACCGCGGAGGACGCTACCGTCATTGAGGTAGAGCACTTCGTATACCGCGGGGGCGCCGCCTAGGGGCATGGTCCCGTTGCCCAGGAAAAAATTGCCGGATTGCTCCGACCAGCCGATATGTTCGATCTGGCGGTATGGCACCTTTCTGCGGACGCCGCCCCGGGTGAGGATGGCAACGGACTTGTTCTCGCGGTAATCCTGGATCTTTCCGGTGAAAGCCGTTCCGTTCTTCAACCACAAGGTGTCGATATAGGTCTTTTGGGCCTGCAGGCCGGCTGCCAGAAGGAACAAGGTCAAAATCAGGGCTGGTTGTCGCATAATCTGGTTAATTAACTTGGATAAAAAAACAGCGGGTTGCCTCGATCGATCATTTCCGGATCTGTTGATCTGCAGCATGTTCCGGACGACCGGATCAATTTTCATGCAGCTATTTTTAACCTGATATTCACCCGGACATCCTGCATCGGACCGGCTGCGACCAAGTGCAACCCGCATAGTTCTTTATCGTTGAACCTGGATTACACTCAATTGCTTCAGATCAGCAGGGTTAGTGGCGTCAAACTGGTACAATCCGTCCTCTCCGATCACCATCGCAACCGGTTTGTTTCCGGACAAGGCAATGATGTCAAAGGTAGTAAATCCCGTCAGATGGGCCAATTCGCGGTCGCCGATTTTCTTCCAGTCGGAGGCGTCGAATACCTTTAATCCGTATTTGCCTTCGCAGATATACAGGTTATCCCCGACCTTGGATAAGCCGTGGGGGTTCTGCATGGGCCAGGATTTGAGCAGTACGGGGTTGGAGAGGCTTGAAATGTCCACCACATCCAGTTGGTTGTTGAAGGTTTGGCAGTCGGTGCCGTCCCGCAGGGTGACGTAGGCCAGGTTGCCGTCGATGAAGACCGGGTCACAGGCATTGGCGTGGCTGAAGGTCGCGATATGCTGCGGGTTTACGGGGTCGCTGATGCTGTAAATGTGCATGCCGCTGTTGGCTCCGAAGAACAATTTGTCCTCATACGGGAAGATGGTTTCCATACCCCAGCCGAGCTGAATATTGCCGGCCAGTTCTGCTTTGGCGGTATTCTTCAGGTCGAATATCTTAAGGTCCCAATCCCGAAGGGCATAAAGGTAGCCGTTGGTGATGGTAAACCGGGCCATTGAGCCGCCGATACCGACCTGATCGGCCACACTGCCCTGGTTGGCGGATTCGGCTACGGCCAGCACGTCGTATTGTACGTTTACGCCGCCCTTGAACCAGAAAAAGTCGCCGCCGGCCCTGGAATCATTGCAGGACACTTCCATGGTCTCCTTGGTAGGCACATAATCGACGAGGTACCCCAGGTCGGCATAGAAGCCGAAATCCCAGAACACATTTTCGGTCCGGGAAATGTATTGCGGATGTAACGGGTCAGCAATATTTACAGCCACGAGGTCGACGTAATTATCGGCGTAGAGGATATCATTGCGGATGGCCATATTTCCATTACCGCCAATTTTAAGAAATCCGACAGGAGCGGGACTTGCCGGATTGGAGTTGTCGATGATATGAATCCCTTCGCTGGCTTCGTTGATAAAAAGATAATCTTGGTAATAGTATATCCTGCCCGGGCTTTTGAGCGCCCTGGCCGCCTCCATCTGGATGGGTTTCCTGAATTCCGCCGGTTGGGCAAAAACAGGCTGATAAACCGTATAGGTAAGGGTTGCCTGGCATTCGTCCTGCAAGCAACCGGTGAGCAGAAGCGCGCTGAACAGGGAAA
>WBZL01001794.1_pt1 | contig 21791 bp, 15 predicted proteins | sample 5204291 | NCBI WGS metagenome assembly WBZL01 (sample SAMN12344345, study PRJNA552823) | activated sludge metagenome | biome: Activated sludge suspended growth; feature: Nitrification reactor; material: Wastewater; isolation source: activated sludge from nitrification reactor of wastewater...
GTGGCAGACTGAAGTTCGTCAGCCTGTTCCCCGATGGCCTGCCGGAACAAGCGAAGGAATTGTCAGCGCAGGTCCGCAAGGCACTGGATCCGTTGCAACGGATCCAATGGCTGCATGCCAACCGCACTGGAGAAGGCACCGACGAGACCAGAAGGGCCCGCTGTTGCCGCGGATCAGCCGCAGCGAGAAGTCGATCACGCGGGCGACCGGGTAGGCGAACACGAACCCGATCAGGCCGATGCCCATCGACGCGCCGAGGCCACAGCTGTACTCGTCGGTGTCGGGCCCGCAAGTGGCGGCGGTGCCGGTCGCGATCGAGTAGGTGAGCACCGGGCCCGCGCCCAGTGCCCCCACCACCAACCACAAGCCGGTGGGCGGCGGAGGCCCCGAGCGTCGGCGTGATGAAGGTGCGCTTGCGTTCCTCCCGTCACCCTGCAGGGGTGTGGTGGTGGGTTTCATGGACGGTGTCGTGCGATGACGACGGGCGATCACCGGCCGATCCATGAAGGCGGGCGACATCGGGTCCACCGATGTGCTCCCAGGTGGCGGTGACGTCGGAGAGCGCCGCAGCGACGCGGCGCACGGCCTGGCGGCCCTGCTCGATGAGGGTCGCCACGACGATGGCGGCGGCGCCGAAACCGGCCAGGGCGAGCCACAGCGCCGGACCCCGCCAGGTGGGTACGACGTGGGCCAGTGGCACCCCCACCACCAGCACGGCGGCCAGCAGGATCGCGCCGACCCCGAACGCGGCGCGGCGCACCACTCGCGTCGCGGTTCCCCACGTGGCGAGGGCGAACCCGAGGGAGATCGTCAGCAACGAGTACCAGAGATGTACGGCCACGATCTGGGCGATCGACGCGGCCACCACGAACGACATGCCGACGAACTCGAGCAGCACCACGTCGCCGGCGGTCACCGACCCACCCCGGCTGCGGCGGATCCAGCGGATCATGGTCGCGATCACCAGCAGGGCGACGCCCACCGGCACGGTGAACCAGTTCGGCTCGTCGTGGAACGTGTCGGCGGCGTAGACCAGCCAGGCGGCGGTGGCCAGCGCCGGCGAGGCGACGAACAGGTACGACTCGGAGAGGATGACGGCGAGCGCGGCGGTCTCGCCGGCGAGCATCAGCAGCAGCACAACCGTGCGCCCAGGGCCATCGGCGGGCGCTTGCACGTGCGCGAGCAGGCCGACGAACTGGCACACCATCGCGGCACTCAGCGCCGGCATGATCCACGGTGATTCGGGTCGCATCGCGTGCACCTCGATGAGCACGGTGCACCCCACCAGCGCGATGCCAGATGCCCACCAGAACAGGGTGCGCTGGTCGACGGCGATGGCCCAGGCGAACACGCCCGCGCCGGCCAGGGCACTGGCCGTGGCGAGCCATCGCATCGTCGGGCCGAGCACGGTGCTGGTGAGGCCGACCGCCACGGCGAGGAGTGCGTACGACGCTGCAACCCACAGACCTGCGTCGCGGCGGTCGATGCTGTCCTGACCGAGGAACAGCGCCGACGTGGCGCCGATCGCCGCGGTGAGGCCGAACCACTGCACGTACAGATCCTTCGGCAGCCGATGTGCGGCGAGCGCACCAGCGGCCGCGAGGGCCACCACAGCGCACCCCATCGACGTGGAGATGAGCACCGACTGTGAGGGCCATTCGCGCCACACCACGAAGGTGAACCACGACGCGGCGACGAACCCACTGCCGAGGGCGAGCAGGGGTTTGCGCAGCATGTCGCGGCGATGCAGACCGAGCGCGGTGGCCGCCGTTCCGTGCAGGGCCAATGCGAGGGCGAGCCAGCCGAGGCCCGCATCAGCCGCCCCCACGAGGGCCAGGACGGCGGCTGCGACTGCCCACGGCCACCGGCGCACCACGATCGCCACGGCCGCGGCGAGGCCCGCTGCGGCGAGGTAGGTGGCGGTCACCGAGCCGTACCGTGGTGCCAACGCCAAGCCGACGATGCCGACCATGTGTCCCACGATGAATGCGGGCAGATCCCATCGTGCTGCGGCCGGTGCCTGGGGCTCGCGCACACCGGCGGCGACCGCGAGCAACACCCCGGCCCACCCCACGAGCGCCCACGGGTGCTCCGCCGGGTGCCACGGGAGCAGCGAGAGCACGCCACCCGTGAGGGCGAGGTGGCCGAGCGCGCTGATCACACCGAGCGGCCGCAGGAATGCCACGGCATAGAACACCACCGCGGCGCCCATCGAGATCCAGCCGCGCACGATCATCGTCTCGTCGGCGAGGCCGAGGAGGCCGCCGAACACGAAGCTGAGGCTGCCGAGGACGGCCGGGGGCACCGTGTTCGCGACGAGCAGGCCCTCGTCCGGGGCTGCTGGTCCGGATCGCCTCCGCTCGACCGCGATCGCTCCGAGCAGCACGACTGCACCCCACACGCCGAACGCCACGTCCGACCAGCGCCGATCCAGGTCGGCTCGATCCGCCAGGAGCACGCTGAGGGGTGCCGCCTGGGCCCACGCCGTCCACACGAACCACCGCGGGCGCGGTGCCTCGCCGATCAACACCACGGCGATGCCAGCGGCGAGGCCGCTGATCGTCGGCCAGCCCGGCACTCCGACGACACGGAGTGAGGTGGTCGCCAGGGCACCGGTGGCGAGCAGGCCGGCCGTGTGCCGCAGCACGACAGGGAGCGCTCGCCGCCACGGCACGAAGCGGGCGGCCACCGCCGTGACGATCGCGATGGCGCTGACCGATGTGGCGACCCACTGCGAGGTGAGGCGAACCACCTCGGCGGCGTGCAGCGCGAGCACCGTGGTGGCGGTGACGCCGGCGAGGCTGACGAGCACGGGGAGGGTGTCGAGCACCGCAAGGTCGGTGCTGCCCTCGTCGGCGTCGGGCCACAACGCCCTCAGGTGCGCCGCGCCGCGGATCTCGTTGACGGCAGTGGTGGCCAGCCAGCCGATCGTGCCCAGGGCGACCACCGTCACCGCGACCCAGCCGCGACCGTTGGGCACGCAGAGGCAGGCGATCGCGCTGAGGTGGCCGACGTAGGCCAGGTGCCGCGGCACGGACCGGTCGATGGCGAGGCCGATCAGCACGAGAGCAAGCGCCAACGAGGCGATGGCGACCGTCTGCGTCGCCCGCGGGAGTTCGAACTCCGCTCCCGTGTTCACCAGCGCCCAGATCGCCAGGCCGCTCGTGCCCCAGGTGCGCAGGGCGGGGTCGAACCCGCTGACGGCGACGGTGGCGGCGCTGGCCGCGACCGCGATGGCGACCACCCAGCGGGAATCGGCCCACACCTGGCCGAAGCTCGCGGTGGCGACGGCGATGGCCACTGCCGGCGACCACCACCACCACATCCGCTCCCGCCGCAGCGGCGCCAGCACGAGCCGCCCGAGGCCGATGGCGAGCGCCGTGCCGGCAGCGGCGAGCAGGGTGGTGCGGTCGCCGGTGAGCCTCCAGAACTCCGCGAACACGGCCACCGAGGCGAGCGCCGGGGCGAGACCGAACTCGTCCATCTGCACCGGCAACCATTCGACCTTCGCGGCGCGCCGCACGAGCAGCCAGAGCATCAGCACGCCGGCGGCGGAGATGCCTGCGGCCGGCTCGCCGAGCGTGAGCGCGGCGGCCCCGGTCGTGGCGACGAGACAGACGGCGATTGCCGGCGGGGTGGGGCGCCGGGTCCCGACGTACTCGGTGAGCGCCAGCAGCACGGCCATCATGCCGAGCGCCAACCATTCCGTGCGCACCTCGGGGGCCAGGCGCGCGCCACCGAGGATCAGGAACGCCACCTGGAGCAGTGCGGCCACGTGGCTGGGCACCTGGTGAGCATGCAATTCGACGATCACCACGGCCGCGCCACAGGCGACGACGCCACTCGCCACCGGCCACCCGTTGGTGCCCGCGAGCAGCAACTCGAGGGCGAAGGCGGCGGCCGCCACCGGCCACGCGACCGTCCTCGTCGCCGTCACGAGTGCGCTCTTGCCCCGGTACCAGCGGATCGCCATCTCGGTGGCGGCGGCAGCGACGACGATGGCCGACATCTGGAGTGCCGCCGGGCGGGCGACTGCCTGGCCGCTGGGGATCTCGTCGCGCAGCAACCCTGCCGCCACACCGACGCCGAGCCACAGCGTGGGGGCAGTGGTGAAGCGCAACATGCTGGTGGGCCACCGCCACACCACCGCCGCCGTCACCACGGCGATGAGGGCGCACAGCACACCCTGACCGATCGGCAGGGCAGTGCCCTCGAGGTCGGGCGGGAGCTGCGAGCCGTCGGTGAGCGAGGCGATGGCGACGATGGGGAGGATCGCGCCACCCAGCAGCGACAGTGCCGCGGCCACCGCGGTTGCGCGGCGGTGGCGCAGGTACCACGCGGCCCCGAGGAAGGCGGTGGGAGCCGAGAGCACCGCGACGCCGCGCCACACCGGTTCGACATCACCCATGGAGAAGGCGAACAGACCGAAGACACCGGCGAACATCAGCACGACGCCCAGGTAGGCCAGGCCATGGATGGCGAGGTCGCCGAGCACCGCCTCTCGTGTCCGCTCCCACCACTGGGCGACGACACCGGGTTCGATGCGAACCGGTTGCGGCACGGGCCGCTGCGGCTGTGCCGATGCCACCGTCGCCGGGGCCGCGTTCACCGGGGCCACGTGCACTGGCGCGGGCACCGGGGTGGGCGCGGGCCGGGGGGCTGCGACCGGCCGTGGCTGCGGGGTGTGCACCACCGGGACAGGGGCAGGCGCGGCAGGGGCGGCGGGCTGTTGGTGGCGGGTGACCAGTTGATCGAGGTCGCGGCGCATGGCGTTCGCGGTCTGTTCGGACACGACATCGCGGTGGACCGCGTCGGTGAGGTAGATGCGCACGATCGCCGCGTCCTTGCGGTCGCAGGCTTCCTCGATCACGGCGAGCGGGGTGGCGTCGCGGTACTGGCGGCCCTGGTACGTGACGTCGGAGGTCCAGCGCCTGCCGTCCCAGTACCGGGTGGCCCCGAGGGTAACCGGGTCCGGATACCATCCGGCCACGGACCGTCTCACGACCTCACTGTGAGCGCGGATTCGGGAAGCGGACAGGGACCTTTGCCCCTACGCTGTCGGCGCGCCGCGCGCCCGTGGCGGGCGCTCGGGGGGGAGGTTCGGGAATGCACTGGCAGCGGCGCCATGGCGTGTGGCTGGTCGTCGCGGCGATGGCCTCTCTGGTCGTCGTGGCCCGTCCGCAGGGGATCGATGCCGCCGCGGTCCTGCCCGACCACTTCGCCGACGACATCGTCTTCTCCGGGCTGGCCGCGCCCACGGTCGTTCAGTTCTCGCCCGACGGGAGGGTGTTCGTGGGCGAGAAGAGGGGGGTGGTGAAGGTGTTCGACAGCGTCACCGACACGACGCCCGCCACCTTCGTCGATCTGCGCACCAACACCCACAACTTCTGGGACCGGGGTCTGCTGGGGCTGGCGCTCGCCCCCGGCTTTCCCACCGACCCGAGTGTGTACGTGCTGTACACCTACGACGCGCCGATCGGCGGCGAGGCGCCCACGTTCGGCGTCCCCGGCGCGAACAGCGACCCGTGCCCCAGCCCGCCGGGCGCGACGGCGGACGGGTGCGTGGTGAGCACACGGCTGTCGCGTTTCGTCGCCGACGGCAACCTTGCCGGGCCCGAGCAGGTGCTGGTGGAGGACTGGTGCCAGCAGTACCCCAGCCATTCCGCCGGCGCGCTGGCGTTCGGCAGCGACGGGGCGCTCTACGCCTCCGGCGGTGAGGGCGCCGGCTTCACGACGGCGGACTACGGCCAGAAGGGCCAGCCGCTCAACCCGTGCGGCGATCCGCCGGGTGGGGTGGGCGCAACGCTCACCCTGCCGACGGCCGAGGGCGGGTCGCTGCGCAGCCAGGACATGCTCACCCCCGACGATCCGGCAAGCCTGGGCGGCACGATCATCCGCATCGACCCGCTGACGGGTGCCGGCCTGCCGGGCAACCCCTTCGCCGACAGCGAGGATGCCAACGCGCGTCGCATCGTCGCGATGGGCACACGCAACCCGTTCCGTCTCGCGGTTCGCCCTGGCACCGACGAGATCTGGGTGGGCGACGTCGGGTGGGACGCGGCGGAGGAGATCAACCTCATCGCCGACCCGGCCGACGGTGTGGTGGACAACTTCGGGTGGCCCTGCTACGAGGGCACGCTGAAGGGCAGGGTGTGGAACGCGCTCGACGTGGACATGTGCGAGAACCTCTACGCCGAGGGCGATGCGGCCGTGGTGGCGCCGACGTTCGTCTACAACCATCGTTACGAGGTGGTGGCCGGCGACGGTTGTGCCACCGACGGTTCGTCGATCACCGGGCTGGCGTTCTACGAGGGTGGTGGCTTCCCCGACGAGTACGACGGCGCGTTGTTCTTCGGCGACTACAGCCGCCGTTGTGTGTGGGTGATGACCGCCGGGGGCGACGGCGCTCCTGACCCCGACACGGTGGCCGTGTTCGCTTCCGGGGTGGGCGGGGTGGTGGACGTCAAGGTGGGGCCGGACGGCGCGCTCTACCTCGTGGAGATGCAGGAGGGAACGATCCGGCGCATCTCGTACGAGGCCGCGAACCACGCCCCGGTGGCGCGTGTGGTGGCCAGCCCAACATTCGGTCATGCGCCGCTGACGGTCGCCTTCTCGGCGGCTGCCTCCACCGACACCGAGGGTGGCCCGTTGACCTATGAGTGGGATCTCGACGGCGACGGCCAGTTCGACGACTCGACCGACACGGCACCCGGCTTCACCTACACGAGCGACGGTGATGTGGTGGTGTCGGTGCGCGTGACCGACGACCAGGGTGCATACGGGGCGGCCACCGTGGTGATCCACGTCGGCAATGTCGCTCCCGAACCGTCGATCGTCACCCCCGGTGAGGAGGTGGCGTGGAAGGTCGGCGACGTGATCGAGTTCACCGGGAGCGCCACCGATTTCGAGGATGGTGTGCTCCCTGATTCGGCATACTCCTGGTCGCTGGTGCTCCTGCACTGCGCCATCGTGTCGAGCTGTCACGAACACGTCGTGCAGGAATGGGAGGGTATTGATGGCGCCTCTTTCGTCGCTCCCGACCACGAATACCCTTCGTTCCTCGACCTCCATCTCACCGTCACCGACTCGAACGGGCTGAGCACCGAGGTGATACGCCGCCTGTCACCGCAGACGGTGACGATCCACTTCGAGAGTGAACCCGCGGGGGTTCCCCTCCTCGTCGGAACGGAAACCACGAGGACCCCGTTCCAGGTGATCGCGATCGTCGGCTCGAGCATGACCATCTCCGCACCCAAACAGCGCACGATCGACGGCGTCACCTACCGTTTCCTGGCCTGGGCACACGGCGGCGGGCGCAGCCAGACATTCGTGGCACCGGCCACCGACGTGACATTGACGGCCGTGATGCAGGTGGGCGCGATCACGGCAGCGGCCAACGCTACGGCCGGGGCGCTGAGGGAGCGGTGTGATCTCCCGGCGGCGCAGCAGGTGGAATGCCCTGGGTGAATCGGTCCGGTCGACAACATGACCTCGCGCACTAATGCACGTGAAACATCCCGATAGAGTCGACCCTATGGCTGCAAAGAAGGGTCCCAAGAGTTCGATGTCCGCGGAGCACAAGGCCGCGCTCGCCGAAGGTCGTTCGGAGGGTCGCGCCGTGCGCGAGTACCTCGAAGCGATCCGCTCCACGAGGGGAAAGCCGGGGCGTAAGCGCACCCCCGATTCGGTGGCCAAGCGGTTGGCTGCGATCGGCGACGAGATCGGCTCGGCCAGCCCCGTTCGTGAGCTGGAACTGGCCCAGGAGCGCATCGACCTCGAGCGCGAATTGGCCGAGATGAGCAACCGGGTCGACCCCACCTCGCTCGAGGCCAAGTTCGTCGAGGTCGCGGCCGGCTACAGCGCGCGCAAGGGCATCTCGTACGCCGCCTGGCGTGCGGTCGGCGTCGATGCCGCCGTGCTGAAGAAGGCCGGCATCGGCCGCTGATCCGCGCTCGGCGGCCGCCTAAGGTGGCCACCATGCGTCATACCGAAGGCACGTTCACGTCGTTCGACGGCCTGCTGATCCACCACCAGGCGTGGATGCCCGATGGCGAGCCGCGTGGCGTGGTGCTGTTGTTCCACGGCCTCGGCGAGCATTCCGGCCGCTACGAGCATGTCGCGGTCGCGCTCACGGGGGCGGGCTACGCCGTGTACGCGCTCGACCATCGTGGGCACGGCAGGTCGCAGGGCCGTCGCGTGTTCGTGAAGTCGTACGACGAGTTCCAGCGCGACCTGGCCCAGTTCCGCGAACTCGTGGAGGGCACCCACCCGGGCCTGCCGCTGGTGGTGATGGGGCACAGCATGGGCGGCAACCTGGCGGTGGGCCATGTGCTCGACCACCCCGGCGGGGTGGCGGCCTTGGTGCTCAGCGGCCCGGCGCTGAAGCTGGGCGATTCGCTGCCCAAGTGGCAGGTGCGCATCCTGCTGCTCATCGCCCGCCTCGCGCCCGGGCTGCGGCCCCAGGCGCTCGACGCCACCACGATCAGCAGGGATCCGGCGGTGGTGGCGGCCTACCGCGCCGACCCGCTCGTGCACAGCGGCAAGGTGACGGCCGGGCTCGGCGCCGCGCTCATCCGCGCGATGCGTTCCTTCCCGGCCCGTTACCCCTCGCTGCGACTGCCGGTGCTGTTGTTGCACGGCACCAACGACCAGCTCGCCGACATCGAGGGATCGCGGGAGCTCGAGCAGTTGGCGGTGAACGCCAAGGTGACGAGCCACTACTACGAGGGTTTGTTCCACGAGGTGTTCAACGAGCCTGAGCAGGCCACCGTGATCGCGGACCTGATCACCTGGCTGCACACGGTGGCCTGAGGCGGCCGGTCGTGCACAAGCCCCACGCCGAGCGAACGGCAGTCTCGTGCGGCAGTTGAAGGATCGCGTCAGCACGTTCGTGCGTGGGCTGAGCGCACGCACGGTCGGGCTGCTCGCCACGGCCGCGGCGGTGCTGTTCTGCCTGGTGCGCTCATGGCGCATCGGTGGAGCCGGTGCGTTCGTGGTGGCGGGCACCCCGTACACCGATCCGGCCACCGTGCCCGGCGGGATCCCGGTGCTGCCCGAGAGTGGCTTCGACGGCCAGTTCTTCTACCGCCTGGCGGCCGACCCGACCGAGCTGGGCATGGGACGCATCCACGGCATCGCCTTCGACTACAAGGTGCGCAGCGGCCGGATCGGGTATCCCGTGCTGGGCTGGCTCGGCTCGCTCGGCGGCCGCCACGGACTGCTCGCGCTGGCACTGATAGTCGTCAACGTGATCGCCGTCGGCGTGCTCGCCTGGGTGGCGGCACACCTGGCAGCCGACCACGGCAGGGCACCGGCCTGGGGGCTGGCGGTGGCCGGCTACTTCGGCTTCGCCATCGTGCTCGGCCGCGACCTCTCCGAATTGGTGGCGGCGGCCGCCGTGTTCGGGGCGATCCTCCTCGTCAGCCGCGCTCGGTACTGGTGGGCGAGTGCGGCGGCTTGCGTTGCGGTGCTCACGCGTGAACAGGCCGTGTTGGTGGTGGTGGCCCTGTGCGTGGGGGTGCTCGTGCACGAACACCGCCGCGGCTCGTGGAGAGCGGCAGGTCGCGCGGCGGCCACCGTCGCGCTCGCGCCGGCCGTGTGCTTCCTCGTCTGGCAGTCGATCGCCGCGTCGGTGGTGGGGCAGTTGCCCGCCACCAGCAGTTCGTCGGCGAACACCACCTTCCCGTTCGCGGACATCCCCCGCTCGCTGCGCGGCTGGGTCGACGAGGCCCGCGACGGCCTGTCGTCCGCCCACCTCGTCAGCGTCGGCTCGTCACTCGCCCTGCTCACCTTCCTCGCGCTCACCTGGTTGACGGCGGTGGCCTTCACGTCCGGCGGCGTGAGGCAGGCATGGAGCGCCCGGCCGTGGGAGCCGCTGGTGGCGCTCGCCGGGTTCACCGTGCTCGTGTGCTCGAGCTGGGCGGTGCTGTCGGTTCCTGCCGACTTCCGTCAGTCGTACGAGCTGGCCGGGGCCTCGTGGCTGGTGCTGTGGTCGGCGAGCCCGCGCCGACGGGCCCTGGCCCTCGCCGTCGTCGCCCCCGTCACCCTCCTCGCCTTCGTCTTCCGGTGTGTGTATATCTGAGCTCGCTTCGCTCGCTCTCTCGCTCGTCTCGTCTCTCGCTCGCTTTGCTCGCTCCGTTCCTCGAATCTTTGGTGCGGCCTGCGGCCGCGCTCAGTTTCTATCGGACTCACGCGGAGCGTGTCGTCCGATGGTGGAGGGGGGTCGCGGAGCGCCCCCTCCACGCCACCCCCACCTGTTTGTCTCGTCTCTCGCTCGCTCGTCTCGTCTCTCGCTCGCTTTGCTCGCTCCGTTCCTCGAATCTTTTGGTGCGGCCTGCGGCCGCGCTCGGTTGCTATCGGACTCACGCGGGGCGTGTCGTCCGATGGTGGAGGGGGGTCGCGGAGCGCCCCCTCCACGCCACCCCCACTCCGCGCTCGCTTCGTCTCTCGCTCGCTCACGCGGGGCGGGGCGTTTGCTCGTGGGGGGTGGTGAGCATGGTTCGGGTTTGGGTGCACAGGGCGTCGAAGAGGGGGAGGAGGTGGGGGAGGCGCTCGGCGACTGCCTCACGTTGGCGGGCCACCGTGGCTTCGTCGCCGCGGGCGATCGGGCCGGTGATCGCGGTGCGGCCACCCAAGGCCGCCCAGTTCTCCATCGACGCGCGCACGAGGGGCACCAGGATCCGGCGATCGGCGCCCGTCGTGGCCAGCAGTTGTTCGGCCGCGTCCTCCAGGGTGACGAGGAAGTTGGAGGCGATCGACGCTGCGGCGTGGTAGGCCGCCCGGTCGGCGTCGGCGATCTCCACCGTGTGCATCCCCAGTTCGGTGGCGAGGTGGCGAGCCACGGCGAGCGCTCGAGGGGTGGAACCGGCGACCGCGGCGCCGGCGCCCCGGAACGCAGCACCGGCCCGCGTGACGGTCATCAGCGGGTGCAGGCCGAACGCCTCGTGGGGGGCGAGCACCTCGAGGCCGATCGCTCCGGCGCAGTGGCCCACCAGCGGCCCCGGCCGTACTGCCGCCGCGGCTGCGGAGATGGCCCCATCGGGCACCGCCAGCAACACCGTGTCGAAGCCATTGCCGTCGAAGCCGCGGCCGAAGGGCCCCTCGGCACCCGCCAGCGCTGCCACCAGGGCGTGACCCATTCGGCCGGCCCCGACGACGGCCAGGCGGCCCTCGGGTCGATCATGGCGCGCGGTGGCGAGCGGCATGCCCCGAGTCTTCCACGAGCACCCTGTGGGGCAGAGGGCCGGGCACGGGCCGGGCAGTCGCAACCGTTCAGGCGACCGGCAGGTAGTCCTCCAGGCGGGCGACGGTGAGGCCCAGCCGATCGAGTTCGGCGAACACGGTGAGCAGGTCGGTGTAGAGGTCGTCGCGGAAGTGGAAGATGAGGATGTCACCGGCCTTGATCGGGCCCCCGTAGGTGACGATCGTGCTGTGGTTCACCGAGACGCTCCACAGCACCACCTGGCGCACGCCGCAGCTGCGGGCGGCCTTCACCGTCTCGCTGTTCCACTCGCCGAACGGGGGACGCAGGAAGTGTCCCACCACCCCGTTGTGCACCTCGGCGATCGCGTCGACACCGCCGCACACCTCACGCACCTGGCTCGCGTAGTCGAGCGTCTTGAGATGGGGGTGGTGGACGGTGTGGGAGTTGACCGTTCCGCCGAGGTCGACGAAGCGCTGGAAGTAGGCAGGATCGTCGCGCGCCGCCGAGGCGACGATGAACAAGGTGGCGGTGGCGCCGCGCTCGGCCAGCAACTCGGGCACACGCGGGTCGCGGGTGAAGCCGTCGTCGATCGTGAGGAACACCACCGGGTCGGTGGTCTCGATGCGGCGCAACACCGAGCCGGGGGCCTTCACCTCGGGCGGTGTGAGCGGGAACTGCTTCCAGGGCACCACGGTGGTGGTCGTGGTTGGCGCGGCCGTGGTGGTGGGCGCGGCGGTCGTGGTGGTGGCAACGGTGGTGGGCGCCGCCGTCGTGGTGGTTGCCAACGTCGTGGTGGTGGCCGCGGTCTCGCCGTCGCTGCCCGAGCACGCCGCGAGCAGGCTGGCGATCGCCACCGTCGCGGACGTGAGAAGGCGCCGTCGGCTCGGCGTGAGCGCTCGCTGTTGCACGGGGCAGCACGCTAACCGCTGCGTCACGTGGAGTCGGTGCTGCTCCGGGCTGCGCGACAGGTCACGCCTGGTGCAGGTCGGCGGCGGCGACGGTGGCACCCGAGGCCGCGACCACGATCACGCGGTCGGCACCGTCCGGCACGGCGACCTGCACGGTCCACTGCCCCGAGCCCGAGTCGTCGATCGGCCACGACGCCACCTCGGTCGCCGCGCCGTCGTCGGTGACGAGCACGCAGCGATAGGTGCCTCGCGGCAGGCTGCTGAGGTGCATGGTGAGCGATGCGCGACCCTCGTCGGCGGGTGTGAGCACCACCCACCCGTGCTCGCTGTCGTCGCCCACGAGTGTGCCGGCGAGCGCGGTGGGTGGCTCGCCGGCGACTCCGGTGAGCGTATGCCCCAGCCAGATGCCCAGCAGTGCTGCTGCCGCAGCGGCGAGCACTGCCGCGGTTGCCCAACGTCGCCGGCCGCTCGTGGCGGGGCGGGCGGTGCGAGCATCAGCAGGGGCGAACGTGGCGATCACGCGGGCCTCGAAGCCGGCGGGTGGCTCGCACTCCGGGGCAGCCGTGACCATGAGATCGGCGATCGCCGACAGGGAGTGGAGTTCGGCCTGGCACCGTGTGCAGGTGCTCGCGTGATGGAGCAGCGCAGCCTGCTCGCTGGGCCCGAGCAGTTCGAGCACGAGTTCACCCACGGACTCGTCGAACAGTGCGCAGTCGATCTGCTCAGGCATGGTCATCAACTCCTGCGGCCATCAGTTCGCGCATGCGCAGCAGTGCGGTGCGCAAGCGGGTCTTGGCCGTGCCGAGCGGAATGCCCTCGGCAGCGGCGATCTCGCTGAGGGTGTGGCCTCTCAACGCAGCGAGCACCAACACTCGCCGCTGCTCCTCGGGGAGGGCGGCCAGATGCACGCGGGCCCGGTGAGCGTCGGCGCGCGTCGCTGCTTCCTCGCCCACCGCGTCCGGTCGTACGGGAAGCAGCGGATCGAGGTCGTCGGTGTCGAACGGTGCGCTGCGCCGCGTGCGGTGGAAGTCGATGCACAAGCGGCGGGTGATCGTCAGCATCCACACGCGTGCCGTACCGCGGCGCGGATCGAAGCTGCCGGCGTGGCGCCACACCCGCTCGAAGGTGTGCTGCGCGACATCCTCTGCCACCCGCGGATCGCGGCAGATGGTGATCGCCAGCCCGTACACCGCCCGCTGGTGACGGCGCACGAACACTGCTCCTGCCTGCTGATCACCCATCGCCATGGCGGCCAGGAGCGCTTCGTCGTCGAGACGATCGGCATGGGTCGACCACAGCACCATGACGGACACTACGTGGGAACGGTCGGTGCGGATTGCCGAAGATTCGTCCAATCCGACGATGCCCCTGTGTCGTAGTGGTCGGCATGAAGACATCACGCATCCTGCTGACCGCCGCCTCCCTCTTCGGGTTGGTGGCCTGTTCCGATTCCGACGACAAGGACACCACCGCCGTGACGGCGGCCATCACCGCCGGCCCGGGCACTTCCGCCGTCGACCCCGGCACCTCCACGGCCGGCTCCACCGCCACCGGCGGCGAGGCCACGGTGGTGCTCGCCGACTCGTCGCTCGGGCAGATCCTCACGACGGCGGACGGCATGACGCTGTACCTGTTCACCCCGGACACCGCCACCACGAGCGCCTGCACCGGCGGCTGCGCCACCACCTGGCCACCGCTCACTGCTGCTGCCGTGGGAGGCGAAGGCCTCGATGCCGGCCAGTTCGGCACACTCGACCGTGGCGATGGCACCACGCAGGTCACCTACTTCGGTCACCCGCTGTACACATACGCCGGCGACGCGGCAGCCGGTGACGTCAACGGTCAGGGCTCGGGCGGCAGCTGGTTCGCCGTCACTGCCGACGGGACCGCTGCGGCCGGGTGACGCCCGACGCGAGCTTGCCGCCGAGGAGCGGCACGGAACACGCACTTCCACGGCACCCTTGGTGACGGTGTGCTGGACGATCTCGATCCGGTCGTGGCCGAGCGCGGTGTACTTGGCGACGAGGGTGTCGGGCGTGGTCATCATCGCGAACACTGTGTCGGGCGGCGCGGGATAGGTGTGACGGGAGGCGACCTTCATGCCCCGTCGTTCGCTCGTGTGCACCGCCGGGGCAGGGACAACGTCACGTGCGGCGACGGTCGAAACGGCGCCGGTCCCACTGGATGGCGCCGATGGCCTCGGTCACCTGGGTGGTCATGTGATGGAACAGGCCCGCGTTCACATGATCGACCGCATCCTGGAGCGTGCCGTCGTCGTGCAGCAGCAGGCGGAGCGCCTCGGGCTCGCCGAGCACGTCGCACAGGTGCACCACATCCTCCAAGGTGCGAATGCTCGGCGGCAGCACGGTGTGGTCGCCTTGCACACGGGGCAGCAGGAGGCGGTGGAAGTGGGCGAGGTTGGTGTCGTCGAGGAAGCGCCACAGGTGGTCGTCCCAGTCGAGCCAGTCGCGGATCACCTGCCGCCCCACCGCGGCGTAGAAGAGGGGGTACAGCTCGGCCGCCTGCGGCGCCTCCATCGGGTGGGTCTGCAGCAACTGTTGGAGCGCGAGATAGGCGTGGTAGCGGCGCACGGCGTGAGGGTCGCCGGCAAGGGTGGCCGAAACCGCATCGCGCGTGTGGCGTGTGCCGCTGGCACACAACTGGGTGAGCAGGCGGTCGCGCTGGCCGCGCACCCAGCCGTCCGGATGGTGGTGCACCGGGTCGGCCAGCATGGCCAACACCAGCGCGGGGTCGGTGGTGGGCTCGACGACGGTGACCGGGCATGCCTCGTACAGCGCGATCACCTCGGGTGGCACCGGGCCTCCTTCGAGGGTGCCCGCCTCGGCGAGACGACGCAGCGCGGCGACGTGCCACGAACCGTCGACCACGACGTAGGCGGGCTCGCCGCCGGCGGCCACCGACTCGCGGCGCACCAGAATCCGTCGTTCCAGCGAGGCGGGCACCTTCTCGATCCGGCTCTGCAGGCCGGCGATCCCGTGCGCGCACAGTCGCTCGTAGGCGCGCCGCGGCACGAAGGCCCTGACGAACGATCTGACACCCTCATCCGCGCCCTCATCCGCGGCCCCATCAGCACCGTCGTCGGGATTCTCCGCGGCCGCGAGTTCGTCGCCCGGGTCGAGGAGCAGGTGGCGCAGGGGAACGGTGGTGTGCGCCACCAGCGGGCTGTGCGCGGCGGCCACCGCGCTGTCGGCCGCGTCGCCGCGCGCGTCGGGGTGCCGTGCCGTCCTGTCCACCGTCGCCATTGTCACCCGCAGAACCTGGTGCCGTGAAGTCCGGGGTGCCCGATGGGGCCAAGTACCCGTGTGCGTGGTGTCGCGCGGAGCGCACAATTCGGCTATGACCTCCGTTTCCGCTCCGGGGCTGCTCGCCGAGTTGTACGGGCGCAGCCTGCTCACCACCCACGACTGGACCGCTGCCGAACTGGAGGCGCTGGTGTGGGTGGCCGCCGAGTTCGAGCGCCTCGACCGTCGTGGCGTGCGCACCCCGTTGTTGCCCCACGAGTTGGCGTACGCGATGTTCTTCGACAACTCCACCCGCACGAAGTCGGCCTGGGCGGGGGCGGCTGCCCGGCTGGGCATGCAGCCGGTGATCGTCGACGGTTCGAGCACCCAGGTGTCGCACGGCGAAACGGCGGAGGAGACCGGGGCCATGCTCGGGATGAACGCGCACGCCCTGGGGGTGCGCCACGACCTGATCCTCGGCGAGGGCAACAGCTTCATGCGTGACGTGCTGCGGGGCATCAGCGAGTACCTGCGCGCCGCCGGCGACGAACGCGTGGTGCCGGTGGTGAACCTGCAGTGTGATGTCGACCACCCCACCCAGTCGCTGGCCGATCTGATGTGGTTGCGCGAACACTTCGGTGGCGACCCGTTCGCGGGCAGCGTGGCCGGCCGGCGGATCACGATGTCGTGGGCCTACTCGCCCAGCTACGCCAAGCCCTTGTCGGTGCCGCAGGGTGTGGTGAGCCTGCTCACCCGCTTCGGCGCACATGTGACGCTCGCCCACCCCGAGGGGTACGACCTGCTGCCCGAACCGGTGCAATGGGCCCGCGAGGGTGCGGCGGCATCGGGCGGCTCGCTGCGCATCACCCACGACATGGACGACGCGTTCGCCGGAGCGGAGGCGGTGTACCCGAAGTCGTGGGGGCCGCACGCCCTGATGGCCGAGCGGGTGACCGCCAACCGCCACGGCGACGGCGCGGCGATGAAGGACATCGAGCGCCGCGCCCTCGAGCAGAACGCCACCCACCGCGACTGGATCTGCGACGAACGGCGCATGGCGCTCACCGCGGACGCGCTCTACCTGCACTGCCTGCCGGCCGACATCGGGGCGGAGGTGAGCCCGGGGGTGATGGATCGCTTCCGCGTCCCGGTCGCCCGCGAGGCCAACAAGAAGGTGTACGTCGTGATGGCGATGCTCGCGGTCGCCAAGGTGCGCGACCTGGCTGCACGCCTGGCCGAGTTGGGAGGTGCCGAGTGAACAGCCCCACAGCCGGCGATCCGGCCCTGTTGGACGCGCGGGTGGCGGAGCTGGCAGAGCGCTACCGCCCACTGGCGGTGCAGATCCTGCGCGAGGCGATCCGCGTTCCTGCCGACGACGCCGACGACCCGGCGAGCGGGTTGTCGAACCACGAGGGCTCGCGGTTGCGCTTCCTGCTCGACACGATCATCGACGTGGAAGCGGTGCAGCACGCCGACGACGTCGCCATCGACGCCTTCGGCAACCTGGTGTGGTGCGTCACCGACCCGTACGACGGGGTCGAGCCGGAGCACAAGAAGGTGATCCACCTCGACGGCCACTCCGACACGGTGCAGGCATTGCGCCCCCAGTGGCAGGAGAAGTTCGCGGGCGCGCTCGACCCCTACGACGGCCTGGTCGACCCTGCCCTGCTCGACGCCGCCGCGCTGCGCGCAGAGTTGGGGTACCTGCCGCCCGACAGCGAATGGCACCACCTCATCTTCGGGCGTGGAGCGGCCGACCAGCTCGCCGGTGTGGTGGCCGAGATCGTGACCACCAAGATCCTGCTGGAGCTGCGCGACGAGGGCGCCTTGCGGGGCTGCATCGTGCGCGCCGTCGCCACGGTGGCCGAGGAGGACAACGACGGCGCCGGCCCGCGCTACCTCACCGCGGAGGTGTTCCCCACGGCGACGCCCGACCAGCTCCCCGATGTGGTGATCCTCACCGAGGGCACCGGCGATGCGCGCAAGGGTGCTCTCGGCATCTACCGCGGCCAGCGCGGGCGGATGCAGATCGAGGTGACGGTCACCGGCCGCTCGTGTCACGGCTCCATGCCGGCGATGGGCCTCAACCCCCTCGAACACGGCGGGGCGATCCTCGCCGAGGCCGCTGCTCGTCACGCGAACGGTGAGGGCATGGGCGACCATGCCTTCGTCGGCCGTGGCACGCGCACCGCGTCGTGGGCGGTGCTCGATTCGCCGAGCGACTGTGCGGTGCCCGAGCGGTTCATGTTCCGCTTCGACCGTCGTCTGTCGGTGGGCGAGACGGCCGAGGAGGCGGTGGCCCAGATCGATCGGCTGGATGCAGTCGCCGCGGCCCGTGCTGCGGGGCTGACCGTGGAGGTGTCGGTGCCCCGCTACGACCGCCCCACGTGGGTTGGCCACCCGGTGGACAACGCGCAGGTGTACCCCGGCTGGATCACCCCCGACGATCACCCGGCCATTCGTGCCGCGGTCGAGGCCTACGGTCGTGTCGTCACCCCTCACGTGAGCGAAGCCGATGGTGGCGCCACCGGTGGAGCGCTGAGGGCAACGCCGAGGGTGGACACCTGGGTGTTCTCCACCGACGGCGTGGGCTTCCCGGTGCCGGTCGACGGGGCGCCGTTCGAGGTGCCCGCAGCCAAGCAGTGGGTAGTGTCGGGCGCGGTGCGCCATCCGGCGATGTTCGGTATCGGCGCCGGCATCGAGCAGAACACCCATCGCATCGGTGAGTGCGTCGACGAGCGCGAACTGCAGCACGCGATTGCCGTGCTGGCCCGCTTCCCCAGCCTGTTCGCAGCGGTTGCGTCAGCCGGCTGAAGCAGATGACGCGGCCACCGGGGCCGGGCGGCCGTAGTAGTAGCCCTGGGCGAGATCGACGCCCAGTTCGGCCAGCATCCGCGCCTCGGCCTCGGTTTCCACACCCTCGGCGATCATCGTGATCCCGCTCTGCGAGCAGAAGTGGCGCAGCCCGGCGGCGAGCGCCTGACGAGCCGGGTCGTCGTCGATCGAGCGCACCAGCTCCAGGTCGAGCTTCACGAAGTGGGGCTTCAGCTCGAGAATGTGGCGCAGGCTGGCGAAACCCGCGCCCGCGTCGTCGACGGCCAGGCGGGCGCCACCCAGCTCGGCGAGCGCGCTGTTGAGCGTCGGGTAGTTGTCGATCGCGAGGTGTTCGGTGATCTCCACCACCACGAGGCGATCGCCGGCACCGGCGATCGTGAGCGACGCCGTGCCGTCGACGATGGCGGCCGGTGAGAAGTTGAGGCTCAGCCACACACCCGCCGGGAGGGACACCGCGTCGCGCAGGGCCTGGCGGGCACAGGCACCCTCCAACTCGCCCCCGAGGCCGAGGGTGTGCGCCTGGCTGAAGCGCACGTTCGGTGGGGTGCCGTCGTCGAAGCGGGTGAGCGCTTCGTACCCCACGACGGCCCCGGTGGTGAGGTGCACCACCGGCTGCATCACCATGTGGAACCGCTGCTCGTCGATGACGTTACGCACCAGCGTGCGCAACGCCTGCGCGTCGCCGTAGGCCTGGGCGTGGGCGCCGAACAGCATTCCGGCGAAGGTGCCGATCTCCTCCAGCACGGGCAGCCGCTCGTCGATCCAGGATCTCGCGTCGGGGGCACAGCTCGTGATGGAGATCGCCCCGACCAACTCACCTTCCCACCGGATCGGGGCGTACGCGGAGAGCACGAATCCGGCGGCGGCCATCGGTCGGCTGATGTCGGGGAACAGGCCCGCGGGGCCGTCCTGATCGGTGAGGTCGATCCACCATGTGCCCCTCCGCAGGGCTTCGATGAAGCCGTCGCGGGCGAGGATCGGCAGCGGCACACCCAGCGGCAGCTCGAACCCGGGCACATCCGAGGCGGTGCCCCCGACGGGGATCACCTCGCCGGCCGGGCCGAGCATCAGCACGACACACCCGTCGAAGTTCGGGAGGCGGCCGACGGCCATTGCGAGGGCGTTGGCCGTGGCCTCCAACGTGTCGGCGGGCGACACGTCGCGCATGATCTCCAGTGCCATCTCGCGGTCGACGCGATGGCGGTTGAGTTCGGCTTCGGCGAGTCGTTGGCTGGTGAGATCGTGCTTCACCCCCACGTAGGCGACGATCGCTCCGGTGTCGTCGCGCACGGGGGTGATGGTGGCGTCCTCCTCGTAGATCTCGCCCGACTTGCGGCGGTTCACCATCACCCCGTGGAACGGGTGGCCGTCGACGAGCTGTGCCCACATCCCGCTGTAGAAGGCGGCGTCGTGGAAGCCGCTCTGGAACATCCGCGGGTTCTGGCCCACCAGTTCCTCGGCGGTGTAGCCCGAGGCGGCGCAGGTGGCCGGGTTGGCATAGAGGATCTTCGCGTCGGTGTCGGTGACGACGATGGAATCGGCCGCCTGATCGACTGCGGTCATCAGCAGGGAGTAGTCCTCCAGCGCCCGCGACAGGTGCTCGGCCGTCCGCAGCCGCTCGAGCCCCGCGCCGATCTGGGCGACGAGATCCTCGAGCACCTGGATCGCCTCACCGTCGAACGCGTTCTTCTCGGCGGCAAAGACGGTGAAGGCACCGTCGAGCTGGCCGTCGACGAACACCGGCAGGCCGACACAGGAGTGCACGTCGCCCTTGCGTGCGCGTTCGATGAAGCCCTCGTCGAAGGATGGATCGAACAGGTCGTGGAAGACGTTGACCCGCCCCGTGCGGATGGTGATGTCGGCCGGCACCCGCGTTGGCAAGGGAATCGGCAGCGTGGCCGGGTCGATCACTCCGGGCCCCATGCTGCCGAACGCCTCCACCGCTGCGGTTCCGTCAGGCGCGAGGCGGGCGTAGAGGGCCATGCGGTAGCCGCCCGCGGTGAGTGGCACGTCGCACATCGCGGCCAGCAGTTCGGCGACGCTGCGCGAGCGCACCATGGCGGCGTTGGCCGCCGAGAGGGTGTCGCGGGCGCGGCGGGCGAGTACTTCCCGGTGGATGTCGCGGAAGCCGACGACCAAGCCGGGTGCGTGCTCCACGCTGTCGTTGCGCACATGCATGCGCACATCGACCCAGCGCACGTCGGAGCCGGTGGTGCGCAGGCGGCATTCGCCGCGTGAGGTGCCCTGCTCTGCGGTGAGGGCGAGCTGGCGCAACATGTGGGCGGAGTCCTCGTCAGCGGCGAGCGTGGTGAGCGACTCGCCGAGGAACTCGTGAGGTGCGCGCCCGAGCACCGCCTCGGCAGAGGGTGACGCCCAGCGGGTCACCCCGGCGAAATCGACCTCCAGCACGACGTCGGTGGTGTTCTCGGCGAGCAGGCGGAAGCGCTCCTCCGAGTCGGCTATGGCTCTGGCGGTGGTATAGCGGGCGGTGACGTCGCGCCATGTGAGCACCATCCCGTTCTCGGCCGGGAGGGCGCGGATCTCGTACTGCCGCTCGCGTCCGTCGGAGCGCTCGAGGGTGTACGACACCTCGTTCATCTCCAGCGGACGGCCCGTCTCGATGACGTCGACGTAGCGGTCGAACCAGCCGGTGGCGAGGTGGCCGGGGAACAACTCGAGCAGGGTGCGCCCGATGGTGTCCTCCCGGCTCATCCCGTTGTAGGCCACAGCGGCCTCGTTGAGCGCCTCGTACCTCAGGTCGTTCACCCGGCCGGTGGCGTCGCGCACCGCCGAGTAGCGCACGCACGGATCGATCATGCTGGCCAGATCGAGTCCTTCGTAGCGGCCGCTCGGCGCGACCGCTCCTGCCCGTGTCGATCCCTCGGCGACTTTCACGCCGGGCACGGGGCCGCGGCCCTGCCCTCTCATGTTCCCGAGTCTATGCACAGTCCCCACGGAGTGCAGCCGGTCGGACCGTTCACGTGGCGGCTTCGAGTTCGTACATCGGGATTGCTCCGCGCCTGACCCACAGTCCGGCGCCCACCTGCTGGAAGAACGGATCGAGCACGGCGTGGTACCACGCGGCCGAGCGGGCATGCACGTCCATGTCGGTGCGCTCGGGATCGACGAGGTCGGCCAGGTCGTTGTCCGTGGGTGCTTCGAGGTAGAGCACCCAGCCGGTCGCCGCGGCGAGGTTCCCGATGGCCACGACGGCAGCCGCATCGGGCAGGTACTGCAGCACGCTGTGGCAGATCACCAGGTCGAACTCGTCATCCGGACGCCAGGTGGCGATGTCGCGCTGTTCGTGGCCCCAGGTGGCGCAGGCGTGCTCGCTGATGTCCACCGAGCGCACGCGCACGTCGGGGTGTTCGCGGTGGTACCAGTCGCGCCACATGCCGATGCCCGCGCCGACATCGAGCACCGACTGCACGGGCACACCCCACCACGCGCACATCTCGTGCACCGCGCTGGCGAGGTGGGCGATGCGCTCGGGGTCGTGGGCGCCGAGTTCACCGTAGAAGCGCTGGTAGTACCCGTCGTCGAAGCGGCTCACGGGTGGAGTCTGTCAGGCGTGCGCCGGCGCGTGCTGCGCTGTGTAGGTGG
>WBZL01001795.1_pt1 | contig 21784 bp, 20 predicted proteins | sample 5204291 | NCBI WGS metagenome assembly WBZL01 (sample SAMN12344345, study PRJNA552823) | activated sludge metagenome | biome: Activated sludge suspended growth; feature: Nitrification reactor; material: Wastewater; isolation source: activated sludge from nitrification reactor of wastewater...
CCAAAAGTAAAATACGCTGTTTGTATTACAAAATTTTAAAATAAAAATTAGACCACTTTAACATCAAATGCGGAAAAAAGTGACTTTTTGTAATCAAATAAGTGAGATAGAAGCGGTTTGATTCCCAATTTGAAGTCAAAAATTAGCCTTCTGTTGCAAATATCCGGCAATTGAACGGTTTGTAGGTAATGCTTATTATAAATTAACATTCCATTGGCTATTCATTATTGTCTCGATTTGATCAATTAAGCCAATCAATCCCCTCCTTCGCTGACGCCGTCTGCCGCAGGCGACTTTGTCGTCCGGAGGCTGAAAGCTTCGGCCACCGGGCGACGAAGCTTTCAGCGAAGGTGCCGGGCGGTGGAACCAATCGATTCAATCGAATCAATCGAACCAATCGAATCATTCGAATCATTCCAATCAATCGAATCAATCGAATCAATCGATTCAATCCAATCATTCGAACCAATCGAATCAATCCAATCATTCGATTCAATTTTTCGATTCAACATTTTTGTATCTTCGCCCCCCGTTACAATCGAGTAAAAAAATGATGACCGCTAAGGAAATTCGCCAGCAATTCCTGGACTTTTTTGCCTCCAAACAGCATAAGATCGTACCCTCCGCCCCGATCGTGAGCAAGGATGACCCCACCCTCATGTTCACCAACGCGGGTATGAATCAATTCAAGGACTTTTTCCTGGGCAACCAGACGCCGGATAACCCCCGGATCGCCGATACCCAGAAATGCATGCGGGTCTCCGGCAAACACAATGACCTCGAAGACGTCGGCAAGGACGGTACCCATCATACCATGTTCGAAATGCTGGGCAACTGGTCCATCGGCGATTATTTCAAAGCCGAAGCCCTGGCCTGGTCGTGGGAACTGCTCACGGAAGCCTACGGCATTCCCGCCGACCGGCTTTATGCCACCGTGTTCGGCGGCGACGAAAAGGAAAACCTCCCCCCGGATGATGAAGCCAAAGGGATCTGGCAGCAATTCCTGCCGGACGATCATATCCTGTACGGCAGCAAAAAGGACAACTTCTGGGAGATGGGCGATACCGGCCCCTGCGGCCCTTGCTCCGAGATCCACGTCGACCTGCGCAGTGACGAGGAACGCGCCAAGGCGCCGGGGCGCGACCTGGTGAACACGGACCACCCCCGCGTCATCGAGATCTGGAACAACGTCTTTATCCAGTTCAACCGCAAAGCCGACGGACAACTGGAACTGCTGCCCGCCAAACACGTGGATACCGGTATGGGCTTCGAACGCCTGTGCATGGTCCTCCAGGGCAAAACCGCCACCTACGACACGGACGTTTTCACCCCCCTGATCCGCGAGATCGAAAAAGGATCCGGCAAAACCTATACGGCCAGCTACAACCCCGACGCCAAGTCAGATACCGCCATCCGCGTGGTAGCCGACCATATCCGCGCTGTCGCCTTTACCATTGCCGACGGCCAGTTGCCCTCCAACTCCGGCGCAGGGTATGTCGTCAGGCGCATCCTGCGCCGGGCCGTCCGGTATTATTACACCTTTCTGGACGTCAGGCACCCCTTCCTGTTCAAACTGGTACCCGTAATGGCCACCGAAATGGGCGACTTTTTTCCGGAATTAAAGGCCCAGCAATCCCAGATCGCCAAAGTGATCGAGGGTGAGGAAGCGGCATTCCTGAATACGCTCGAACGCGGTATCCGCCGGTTTGAGACCCTCGAGGTGAACAACGGGGTTATTCCCGGCGCAGCAGCCTTCGAATTGTACGATACCTACGGCTTTCCCATCGACCTTACCCGGCTCATGGCCTCTGAAAAAGGCCTGACCGTGGATGAGAACGGCTTCAATACCGCATTGGCGGCGCAAAAAGCCAGGTCGCAGGCAGATGCCGTGAAAGCGGTCGGCGACTGGCATGCGGTCAATAGCGGCGAGGAAGTCCAGTTTGTCGGATACGATACCCTGGAAGTAGCCGACGCCAAAGTGCTGAAGTACCGGACCGTTCAGGCAAAGGGCAGGGATCAATACCAGATCGTCCTGAACCGCACGCCGTTCTATGCCGAAAGCGGCGGCCAGGCCGGCGATACCGGCTGGCTGTATATCGGCGATGAACGCCTGGAAGTGCTGGATACCCAAAAAGAAAACGACCTGATCATTCACCAGGCGGATCGCCTGCCCGAACGGATCGACCGGGAAGTGAAAGCAGTGGTGGATGCCGGCAAACGGCAGGCAACCTCCGCCAACCACACAGCGACCCACCTCATGCACGCCGCCCTGCACCGCATTCTGGGTACGCATGCCCTGCAAAAAGGCCAGGATGTGAACGATCAACGCCTCCGGTTCGACTTTTCACATTTCCAGCGGACCGAACCCGCCGAATTGGAGCGGATCGAGCACCTGGTCAACGAGAAGATCCGGGAAAATATCCGGCTGGAGGAAAGCCGGGATACGCCCATCGAAGAAGCCAAAGCCTCCGGCGCCATGATGCTGTTCGGTGAGAAATACGGCGACAAAGTACGCATGATCACCTTCGACAAAAGTTATTCCCGCGAATTGTGCGGGGGCACCCACGTGCCCGCCACCGGTGAGATCGGCCTGTTCAAGATCGTGAGCGAGGGCGCCGTTGCAGCCGGTATCCGCCGGATCGAAGCGGTTACAGCCGGCAAAGCGGAATCCTTTGTCAAAGAAGAACTGGGTGAACTGGCCAAAGTCCGCGAACTCCTGAAGAGCCCGAAGGACCTCGCCCGGAGCATCACCGGCCTTCAGGATGAGAACAAGGAACTGCGCCGCGAGATCGAACGCCTGCACAATGCGCAGGCCAATGCCCTGAAAGACCAGCTGATCGCAGGCGCCGAACTGATCAACGGCGTCCGGTTCATCAGTTCAAAATTGCCGCTGTCCGACGCGAATGCCATCAAGAACCTCGCCTTCCAGCTGGAAAAAGAAGTGGACAACCTGGTAGCGGTGATGGGCGCCGAATCGGAAGGCAAGGCCACCCTGACCATCGCCGTCAGCCGGAACCTGGCCGACTCGGGCCGCTTCCACGCCGGCAACATGGTGCGCGAGCTGGCCAAAGAGATCCAGGGCGGCGGCGGCGGACAACCTTTCTTCGCCACAGCCGGCGGCAAAGACCCCGGCGGGCTGGATCGCGCTATCGCAAAAGCAAAAAGCTTACTTGATACTTGATACTTGATACTGGATGCTTGATACTGGATATTTGATACTGGATGCTTGATACTTGATACTGGATGCCGGCAACTAGCATCCAGCATCCAGTGACCAGCATCCAGTATCCAGCCCCCAGTGACCAGCATCCAGCATCCAGCAACCAACCCCCAGTATCCTCCGTCCGCCAAAGCCCAAAGGCGACGGCGGGCAGCCCCCAGCCCCCAGCAACCAGTATCCTCCGTCCGCCAAAGCCCAAAGGCGACGGCGGGCAGCCCCCAGCAACCAGCATCCAGCATCCAGTATCCAGCGACCAGCATCCAGTATCCAGCGACCAGCATCCAGCAACCAGCCCCCAGCAACTAGCAACCAGCATCCAGCCTCCAGCATCCAGCCTCCAGCATCCAGCCTCCAGCATCCAGCAACCAGCAACCAGCCCCCAGCAACCAGCAACCAGCATCCAGTGACCAGCATCCAGCAACTAGCCTCCACTCAATTCTCCCACCCTTTCCGCTCCTGCTCAATATGCTGCAGGGAGATCCGCACGCCGTATTTCTCCTTGAGGTGTTTGGCCAGTTCATCGGCGGCGTAGACGGAGCGGTGCTGGCCGCCGGTACAACCGAAATTGACCATGAGGCTGGTGAAGCTGCGTTCGATATAGTCCTCTACCGCTGAGTCCACGATGCGGCAGACGTCGTTCATGAATTCGCCCATCTGGCTGTGGTGTTTCAGGAAGTTGATGACCGCCTCATCGCGGCCGGTCAGTTTTTTGTAGGGCTCGTACCGCCCCGGGTTATGGATGAACCGGCAGTCGAATACAAATCCGCCGTTGTTGCCGGTGGCGTCCGGCGGGATGCCGTTCCGCTGGTAGGAAAAGCTGCTGATATAGACGTTGAGGAGGCTGGAGGAGGCCCTGATCTTGTCGAAAGGCTCAAATCGCTTATTTTGAACGATGCGTTGCAGGACGGCGGTCAATTCCGGCATCTCGACCGGTAATTCGACGTTTTCCAGCCACCATTTCACGTTTCGGATGGCGAACGGGATGCTTTGGATGAAGTATTCCTTGCGTTCGAACAGGCCGCGAAAACCATAGGTGCCGAATACCTGAATGAAGCGCATCAGCGCATAACCGTGGTAATACTGGATGAATTGTTCCCGGTCCACCTCCACCAGCTTTTGAACGGCGTTGAGGTAGTGGTCCAGGAGGTCCTCCTTGATGTCTTCGGGAATGTTGGCCTTGGCCTGATACAGCAGGGAGGCCAGGTCGTATTGGAGCGCACCGCGGCGGCCGCCCTGGTAGTCGATGAAATACGGCTCGCCGCTTTTGATCATGATGTTCCGGGTCTGAAAATCGCGGAACATGAAGAAGTTGGTATCGGTGCCCAGCAAATAATCGGAAAAGCGGTGGATATCGTCTTCAAGGGCCTGCTCGTCGAAGGGGATCCTGGCCAGTTTAAGGAAGTAGTATTTGAAGGTATTGAAATCCCAGAGCATGGACTGTTTGTCGAACGATTTGCGCGGATAACAGGCTTCATAGTCCAGTTCCTTGCCGCCTTCGATCTGGAGGTGGGCGAGTTTTTCAACGACCTTCTTGTAAATGTTGATGAGGTAATCAGGGAAATAGTCGCCTTTTTGAAGCAGGTAGCTGTACAGGGTGGTGAAACCCAGGTCCTCCTGGAGATAGACGCCCTTGTCGAGGTCCTCTGCGTAGATCTCGGGCACCGGCAGCCCTTTGGACATAAAGTGCCGGGAAAAGCTGAGGAAGGCCTGGTTTTCCTTCCGGTCGGGGTTGTAGGCGCCGATTGCGGATTGTTCGTGGCCCTGCAAGCGGTAGTAGATCCGGGCTGAGCCGGAGGGCGCCAGGGGCAGGACGAGGGTAGGCGGTTGGCCCGTCCATTGCTCAAAAAGGTCGGTCAGGTCGCGCTCAATTCGGGAAGAAGCCATTTTTATGCTGATTTTGCGCGAATTTGGGCAAATAACAAGAATTAGTGTATATTTATCCCATTAAAAAAACAAAACCATGTCTAACTCTTCAGGAACCGATCCTAAAACCGTGGGGATTATCGCCTACATTACCTTGATTGGCTGGATTATTGCCTTGGTCTTGAACAATCCGAAATCGGACTTTGCTTCATTCCATATCCGCCAAATGCTTGGATTGATCCTCATCAGCCTGGTCGGAATTATTCCGTTCATCGGCTGGATCTTTTCGCTCTTTGTATTAGTCCTGTGGATACTGGGCTTTATCTCGGCTGTACAAGGAGAAAAGAAGCCTGTTCCCGTTTTTGGAGAAATGTTCCAGAAATGGTTCAGCTCGCTTTAAATGCAGCATCCCCGGAGTGGCAAGAGCGTTCCTGCTTTTTGCCACTCTGCCTACCGGTTTTTTCCATTTCCTTTTATCGTATCCCTGAACAGCGGCTTTAGCGGCAGCTCTTCAGCAGGGCGCTTCAATTCGGGTTTTTCCGGCTTTTCGGGTTTTTCCGGCCGGTCCATGGAATCCCGTTGCTCCCGGGCAGCGGCGATGAGGATCGAATCCGCCATCATGCCGGCTTCTTCCAACGCTTTTTCCCGGCAATTCTTTTCAATGATCCGGCGATAATTATTCAACCGCTCCAGCACTTTTTCCTCTACAAACGACTTTACCGCGGCGTCATTCCGGTCTTCCGGGTTGCCGCATCCTGCCATGGCTGCAAAACCTAACAATATAAGTGCGATTCTTTTCATTGCTCAACGGGGATTCTTGCGCGCAGGCGGGCTTCCTCTTCCCGGCGGATCCGGATGATGGAGTCGGTGGCAACCCGGACCAGGCTGTCGTGGCGCGATGTGCAGAGGCTGTCCCAAACTTTGCGCAGGCTGTCGATCCGCTGCGCATACAGGGTGTCGATCATGGCGCGCTCATTGGAGGTCAGCCGGATCTGGTACTCTTCCCGGTGGCCGCAGCCCGAAAGCAGAAATAGCAGTAAAGGAATGGCGATGATCAGCCTTGTTTTCATTTTGCGGGTTGGCTTAATCCAGGTCAATGACTTTCTTGCGCAATTCGAAGTTGGTACCCAGATAGACCTTTCGTACCATTTCGTCGGCAGCCAGTTCGTCGGCAGTGCCGGCTTTGAGGATCTTGCCCTCGAACATGAGATAGGCCCGGTCGGTGATCGACAGGGTTTCCTGTACGTTGTGGTCGGTGATCAGGATGCCGATCCCCTTGGTCCGCAACTTGGCGACGATGTACTGGATGTCCTCCACCGCGATCGGGTCGATACCGGCAAAGGGCTCGTCGAGGAGAATGAATTTGGGATTGGTAGCCAGTGAGCGGGCGATTTCCGTGCGCCGCCGCTCTCCGCCGGACAGGGTGTCGCCGCGGTTCTTGCGCTTGGTTTCCAATCCGAATTCCTCCAGCAGCGATTCCAGCTTTTCTTTTTGCTCGTCAGGGCTCAGCGGCGTCATTTCCAGTACGGCGCGGATGTTGTCCTCTACGCTCAGCTTCCTGAATACGGAGGGTTCCTGCGGAAGATAGCCGATCCCGCGCTGCGCCCGTTTGTACATCGGCAGACTGGTGATGGGTTCGTTATCCAGGAAAACCTCGCCTTCATTGGGCCGGATGAAACCCACTACCATATAAAAAGTGGTGGTTTTGCCCGCGCCGTTGGGCCCCAGCAAACCTACGATTTCGCCTTGATTGACCTCAATGGACACCCCTCCGACAACAGTGCGCCGGCCGTACATTTTCACCAGATTATCGCTGCGTAAGATCATTTTTTGCGTTCAATCAACAAACTCGATGATGTGCAGGAACCGGAAACCGACGGTCAGTTCGAAGGTTATGTTGCGGATGCGCCTTTCTTCAAGGGTTCGCCGGTCGGTACCGGTGCCGTACGCAACATAAACGTTTGGAATGGCCGGTTGTTGGTATTGCAGGGAAAAATCCGGGTTAACGGAAAACTCCAGGATCAGGTCCACGTACTCGCCCAACGGTTTTTCGATGCCGCCGCCGACGGTCAGGCCGTAGTTGAACCGGCGGATGAAGTTATTGTCGTTGAACGGGAAGATGGAATACCCCGGGTTTGTTTCGTTGAAGGATTCGTATTCCCCCAGGTTGGTGCTCAGCGTATAATCCCCCCGCACGCCGATCATGTAATAGGTCTTGCTGTTGCCGGTGAAACTGAATTTCTGCTTGGCGCCCAGCGTCAGCGAAAGGTTGTTGAACAGGAACTGGTAGGCCGGCGGCTGAAAAAAGGTGCTGGTGTTGGGGTTGTAGAAATTCCGCCGCCTGATCGCGCTGCCCTTCACGTGGTAGCCCACCTGGGCAAAAAGCGCAAAAGGATCCTCCGGGTCATATGACTCGATAAAGGCAATACCATGGTACTTCAGCAGCGGATCGCGTTCAAAGCTGTTCCAGTTCTGGGTGCCGATGGTGAGCCCACCTTTCAGACCGAAGCCGTAACTCTGCGCTCCGGCCCCGATGACCAGCAACATTCCGGTTGCCAACAACAACATCTTTTTCATGGATCAAACGGTCGTTTGCCGGCAAAGATAACATTTCTGCTACAGATATGCCATCTCCCCCTCTCACCCCTCTCACCTCTCTCACCTCTCTCACCCCTCTCACCCCTCTCACCCCTCTCACCCCTCTCACTTTATCCTCAGCACCATCCCGATCTTGATATTGTTATCCGTCAGGTTATTGAGTTTCTGGATGTCTTCCACTTTGACGCCGTACCGCTGGGAGATATTCCAGAGGGTATCGCCTTTTTGAACGGTGTGCACGATACCGTCGACCGGCGGCGTAGTGGGTTGTTGCGGTTTGGGATCCGGCTTGACGACCGGGGCTTCTTCAAAATCGGTTTTGTTATCGATCACCGGTAATTCCTCTTTGGGCGGCGTTGCAGCCGGTGGCGTTGTCGTCGGGTTTGTGGCCGGCGGAACCGTGGTGGTCGGTTGGGTCGGTGAAACGGGCGGCTTGGCCGGCTCTTCGATCGGATCGAGGAAATCGGGTTCTTTTTCCGGCAGCGGGTCGGTTACCTTGTCGGTGGGTTGGGTGGTCCCGCCGGTTTGCGGTTTCGCGGGCTGATTGCCGCCGATGATCACGGGCAGTTTATCGGGTTCGGGCGCTGCCGGCGCATTCGGATCCCGCAATTTCGGAGCGCTCTTGACCTTGCAACCCCGGAGTTTGACCTGTTCGCTGACCGCGGGTTGCTGGCTCTCCTCCATGCGGTTTCGCTTGTACAGTTTGGCCAGCCGGACGCCGTAGGTCTGAGAGATGTCGAACATGGTTTCTCCGGATTCGACGACGTGGTATTTTTCGCGGCCGCGGTAGGCGTTGCGCTTCGGTTGAAGGTAAATTTTGGTCCCTTCGGTCAGGGTCTGATTTTCACCTTCGAGCTTTTCGTTGTAGTCCAGAATGCGGCGGACAGCGATATCGGTCCGGGCGGCGATTTCAGCGACGGTTTCGCCGGAGGTGGCCAACGCATAGCGTACGTCATTGGTTTTCAGTATGTTGGAAACAATGCTTTCGCTGGGGACATCCGTGTCGATGCTGGACATTTTATCGAACCGGTACAATTCGTAGCGTTCGATCAGTTCGATCAACTTCTCGGGGTAGGTGGCGCTGGTGGCATAGCCGGCCTGTTTGAGCCCGTAGGCCCACCGGCGGTAGTCGGTCGGGTCGAGGCGGAACAGGAAGCCGTAGCGAAATTCTTTCCGCGGGTCGCGCAAGAACTCGGAATGGGCTACATAACAGGCTTCAACCGATTCGTAAACCCGGAAGCAGGATTCGACGAGTTTGCCCTTGTCGTCGTAATCGTCGTCTTTCTGGTAAACCTTGCGGCCGTTCCAGTCGTCGCCGCACTTGATGCCGAAATGATTATTGGCGCGGCGGGCCAGGAAGCTTTTCCCTGCATTGGATTCCAGGATGCCCTGCGCCAGTTTGATGCTGGCGGGAATGCCGGCCCGTTCCATCTCCCGGATGGCGATCTTTTTATTTTTTTCGATGTAATCGAGGAAGTCCTGGTCCTGTTGTGCCTGGAGGAATGGAGCGCTGCAGACAAGGAACAAACATCCGGTGATCAGGTTTTTTAACATCTTGGATATTATTTTTTGGGTATTCGATTGTGTTGGCTATACAACGCCCTCAACGGGTGCGTCAATATATATTTTGCTTCAATTTATTAAATTGTTAACGATTGCCGGGAGAAAAGTGCGCAAAGGATCAAAATTTCTTTTGGTCAATTGGAAAACATGTCCTACCTTTGTGGCCGCTTTTCAGGAAAGCCATGCTGCTGAGGGCGAAAGAAAGACAAGAGCAATGAAAAGAACGTTTCAACCTTCAAGAAGAAAGCGGGTAAACAAGCACGGGTTCCGCTCCAGAATGGCCACCAAAAACGGCCGTAAAGTACTTGCCAGGCGCCGCGCTCGCGGTCGTCACAAGTTGACGGTATCCGACGAAAGCCGCTTGAAGTAGGCCTTTAGCGGGCTCTTGTCCAAGAGGCCGCCAAAGGCATTATTCCTTTCCTGTATTTTCTACACTTCGATTAAAGAAGTTGCTTCCACTGATTTGATGGACCGTTGCAGGAACATCGGCAGGATGACCTCGTGGGTCAGTGCGATCTTGTCCGAATCGTGCAGGTGGTCGATCATCCGCAGGTATTTCTCCTGACCGTGTTCTTCAACGATGGCCTTGCGCCTTTCCGGATCCAGAAAATGCTTCAACATGCCGTCCGGGTCGGCTTCCGGGTGGAATTGCACGCCGATCAACTCCTGTGAGAACCGGATGCCCATGATGGCGCGCTCCAGCGGCACATGCGGCCTGATCTTTTCCAAGGCCAATATCTCGGCGCCCAGTTCCCGCAGCCGGTTGGCTTTGGGCTGGATCACCTGGTAATGCCGAAAGTCTGCGATAAAGAAAGGGTTGGGCAATCCTTCGAACAGCGGTTCGTGAACGCCTTCTCCGGCCATATGGACGGGGAAGGTGCCGAAAGCCATCGACTTCCGCGGCTTGACCTCTGCAAGCCTGAAATGGATGCAGGCCATCTGGAAGGAATGGCAGATGAAGAAGCCGTATTTCCGGGGATTGCCGGGTTGGGCATTCCAATCCCAAAGGCTCTCCAGCCATTCATAATATTTCTCATCCCATACGCCGTCGCCTACGCGCGGGTCGCCGGGGCCGCCGGTTGAAATGTAAATATCGAAACTCAGGTCCGGTACTTCGGCCTTGCCCCGTACATCAAAAACCTCCCATTCGAGCTTGTGCGAAAACCGTGCGACCAACTCGTTGATGCAGCGCATCCCCTGGTTGGGCGTACCGTCGTACAGATCTAGAATGGCCAGTCTTACAGTGCTCATGATCGCTCAAAATTACAAATCCTTATACCCTATAATACTCGGGATGAAAGGATTAAGTTCCGTAAATGCGCTTGGTTGTCCGGCATAGGACAACCGGGTGCTCTGGTACCTGTTTAACGTTTAGACGCAAAAATGTTTCAATCGATACTTTTTGCCGCCCGGAACGTCGTCGATATGGGTTTGCCGTTTAAAGATGCTGTGTTCGCTCCCTTAATTAAAACATCACGCCGAGGCGCAGGGTTATGCCGTAAACCGAAGCTTTTGAATCTTCTTTTTTCGAAAGGCCCGGGCTGTTGGGATCCGGGTAATAAACCTTGTCCTTGTCGTCATCCGTGGCATCTGTGAAACCGATCTGGAAAGCGGCTCCGACCACGAGGCTGGTATTTTCGGAGATGCTGTACTCAGCGCCGGCGCCGATGCCCCACGACAGGTTGAGGCCGTTGACTTCCTTGCGGATATTGTATTTATCCTCGCCGTCCTGGATGCCTATGCCTTCCAGTTGGCCGCGTGCCTGCGATTTGATGCCGATGGTAATGGCCGGTTCGAAGTAGTATCGCCAATAGCCGAATTCGCGGGTTTTCAGCTTCAGCCCCGCAGGGATTTCAATGTATTGGATGTGATACCGGATCTTGGACATGGCGCCCAGGGAATCATAGGCGGGCGGCAGGTCCGAATTGGGCAGGTATTTCCCCGGATAATCATACAACAATCCGCCGCCGGCGTTGAAAAAGAAACCGATGCCCGAAGTGAAGGCGTAATTTTCGCGGAAGTAATATTCACCTATCATCCCCAGCTTCAGGCCCAGGTTGGTACCGCTGGTGTTAATGTGATTGACCTTGGCGTTCATCCAGCCGAACGTCGGGCTTGCCTGAAATCCGAAGCGGATATCGTTTTGGGCCCGAAGGGAGAATGCCAGGGCAAAAAAGCAGGTGACTACGACAATTTTTTTCATCAGTATCGTGTTTTGGTTTTTTGAACGATCCGGGTCGATTTCAGATCCGGCGCAAAAATAATTCAAAAAAGGACGTGAACCAGTAAAATAGGCATGCAGAAAGCAGCATTTCTTTTCTTAATAACGGCAATACTGTTGTCGGGATGCACATCCGACCTCGAAAAAAAAGAAATTCCCGATGTTTCGGCCATCGATGCCCCTTTGCAGATTAACCGCTTTGAGCAGGATCTGTTCTCCCTGGATACCAATAATTTAAAAACAGGACTGGAAGGGCTGGAAGCCGAATATCCCGAATTCAGCGAGATCTATTTCAACGCGGTGCTGAGATCAAAAGATCCGGATTATGCGCCCGAAGGAAACGAAGCGTATGTCAAAACCTTCATTTCCGACCCCTCGGTCCGGCACCTCTATGACACGACACAGGTCGTATTCGGCAATATGGATGAGGTCAAAGCGGATTTCGTGCAGGCGCTCAAATACTTCCGGTATTGGTTCCCGGATGTACAGGCGCCGGAAAAACTGACCACCTTTATTTCCTGGTTCGCCATGGGAGGGTTCATCTTTGGAGACAACGAGCTGGCGGTCGGTCTCGACTTGTACCTCGGCGACACTTATCCCTATTGGCAGATCGATCCTTCCAATACGGCATTTTCGGCTTACCTGACCCGGACATTCAACAAACAGCATATGGTGGTCAAATCCTTCCAGCCGCTGATCGATGACATGCTCGGCCGCCAACAGGGCGAACGGCTGCTGGATTTTATGATCCACAACGGCAAAAAACTATATGTGCTGGACCTGATCGCCCCCAACACACCCGACAGCGTACGGCTGGAAATGACCGGTCAGCAGGTGGAATGGCTCAGGAACAATGAGCTGGAGATGTGGTCCCATTTTCTGCGCGAAGACCTCCTCTATTCCAACGACCTTTCGAAAATCCGCAAACTCATCGATTACAGCCCGAATTCACCGGGCATGCCGCCTGAAGCGCCGGGGCGTACCGCCAACTGGGTGGGCTGGCAGATCGTCAAAGCCTATATGCGATTGCATCCGGAAACTACCCCGCGGGAGCTGATCGGCCTAAAAGATGCCCAGGTCATTCTGGATGGATCAAAGTACAAACCCAGGCGATAGTTTTCAGGACCTGCGCTGTTTCCACCGCCACCGGAAAAGGGCCAGGCAAATCAATCCCGCGGCGATAAAACCGAGTGCGATGATCTCCGCCTGCGTAAGGTTGAATAAATACTCGTACCGGTGGTTGACCCGGATCTTCTCGATGTAGTACCGCTCTATACCGTTCAATATGAGGTAAATGGAAAACAGCGCGCCGGGTATGACCAGTCGTCTGCGGAAGAACCACAGCAATCCGCCGATTGCGAATGCCATGATGGATTCGTATAACGGGGTTGGAAAAACAGGCGTGACCAGGTGGTTGCAATACCGGCCCTGGCAGCCTTCGATCAGTTGCCCGTCGTTGACCACATTGTGCGGATAATCCATCGCCCACAGCCAATGCGGGAGCCAGGATAACCACGCCGGCGGTTGGCTCCAGTCGTAGGGCTGGCCGGTCAGCGCATGCGTGCCGGATACCGGGATCCCCCAATCGCCGTCGCCGGAAAAATGGCAGCCCAGCCGCCCGATGCCGTATGCAATGATCAGGGCGGGCGCAACGGCGTCCAGTACCGGAATGAGCGGTATTTTCTTGCTGCGCAGGTAGAGGTAAACGCCGATAAATCCGCCGATCAGCCCGCCGTAAATGGCCAGCCCGCTGCCCGACAGGAACGATTTCACCAGATCCGTAACGGTTTTGGGCCAGTCCTCCATAACGGCGAAGAATTTGGCGCCGATGACCCCGCAAATGGCCGCAATGATCGTGATCTCGCTGATGCGGTCGTGCGGAAAAACCTCAACGACTTCCGTTTTGGGTTGCGGCAGCTGCTTGCGGCGCGCATCGAGGTACTTCAACCCGCCGAATAATACGGCGCCGGCAATACCCATTACCAGGTTGCCTTCGAGCGACAGCAATACCCCCGATGCGTCGTCCTGCAGCTGGGTAAAATGCTGGAGGGCATAAACGAATTTGTAGCCCAGTATGAAACCGAAAAGCGCATTGGAACCGATTTCCCACAAGCTCGCCGGTTGGCCGGTTGTTAGGCTGATCTTTTCAGGCTTGAAAACGCCCTCTTGCGCTTTGCGCTTTAACTCTTTGCGCAGCAGCCAGGCGGCGGCGAGAATGGCCATTACCAGAAATAGACCAAAGGTTTTGAAGAGGCTGAGCCAGTTGTCTTTGGGCGTTCCCAGGAGGTCGTGAAACAGATAGGACAGATCAGGATACATCGGCGGTGGTGGATTGTCGGGGTAAAAATAAGGAATGTAACGGTCGATTCCGAACCAGCCCCATTAATTATGGATAAAATGGATTTCAACCGGCGTCGCAGATTTCATTTGCCGGCCCTGCAGGCCAATGGCTTACGTCGTTGCCGGGCGCTGCAGGTCTGCCGATCCTAACGGACCGCTGTACCGGGCAGTTCAATCAGGGGAAAGACATCGGTATTGCGAATGCAAATCGAAGAAGTCCATTTTCTTACGCGAAAGCTCCGTTATCAGCCGTAACTGGTACGCGACTTACGACTTATCCTTCGACTACGCTCAGGAGATCCCCACTTACCACTTATGACTTACGACTTATGACTTACCACTTACGACTTACCACTTACGACTTACCACTTACGACTTACCACTCTACCGATTACCTCCCAGATGATATCAGCTGTTGCATCCCAGGAAAAGCGGTCTCTTTGCTGCCGGCCGGCGGTCACGAGGTCGCGGCGGAGCTCCGGTTGGAGATAGATCCGTTCCATGGCGTTGGCAATTTCGACATGCGAGAGCGGATCCACAAGTACTGCGCCGTTTCCGGCTACCTCCGGCATGGAGGCGGTATTGGAGGTAATGACAGGGACGTCGCAGTGCATGGCTTCCAGGATCGGGACGCCGAACCCTTCGAAAAGGGAAACGTAGGTCAGGGCCAGGGCGCCGCCCATCAGGGCGGGGAGGTCCTGATGGCCCACATACCCGAGAAACCGGATGTCTTCCCTGTGCGCGGCCTGTTCCACCGCCGTTTTTATTTCGCCGGTCTGCCAGGCGAACCGGCCGCCGATCAGCAGTTTGCAGGGTGAATCAGTGCGTTGTTTGAACAGGTCAAAAGCCCGGATCAGCCCCGGCAGGTTTTTGCGGGGGTGAAGCGCGCCCAGGTAGAAGAAGTAAGGCCGGCCGTCGGCAAACCGCTGCCTCGCAGCTTGCTTTTCTGCTTCGCTCAACGGGATGAATTCCGGCCTGCAACCGTTACCGGCCACCGATATTTTATCCGGGGCGATCCCGTATTGGTGAGCGATATCTTCCTTCACAAAATCCGAAACGGCAATGATCCGTTCAGCGCGCCGGCAGAACAGCGGCGTCCATTTGTCGTAATACCGCCTTGCCCAGGCGGGGATCTGGCCTGGGTAATGGATATGCGCCAGATCGTGGGTTACCATAACGGTCGGCGTCCCGGCCCGGAGGGAACAATAGCCGTCGGGCGAAAAAAATGCATCGGGTTTTAACCGCTGAAATGCAATGGGGAGACTAGCCTCGAACCAGGCCCACCAAAGCCATGCGTGCCGGGCGGGCGGCGGAATTACGACGCCGCGTACATTGTCCGAAGGGATGAAACGGCGGTCAAAGGGCCGGTCGAACAGAAAAATAAAGTCGACTTCCGGGTGCTTCTCCGCCAGCCGGCGAGCTACTTCCCAGGTATAGCCGCCGATCCCTTCCAGCTTTCCGGACAACAGAAATCGCGCATTTACCGCTATTTTTTTTCGACTCAAAATATTTTTTTTACAAAGTAAAGAAAACCGGGTTGTTTAACCGGCTACTTTACAATGAATTAACAGGTGTGGAAAAACTATGTGGAAAACTGTGGAAAAAAATCGCTTGACAAAAGCCTTCAAATGCCTGTATATTTGAATTCCGGACACGATGATAAATGTTCGGCTAAATATTGAAAAGTCAATATTTAAAATTAAGAAAATTGAAATCCACCCAATTTTAATGCATTAAAGTTTGGTTCATTAAATTATTGTTTTGGTTCAATTTTGACTCGATTCGATGACTTTTTTTCAAAACAGCGATGCAGCGAAATTGGTTTGCAAAAGGATTTTAAACCTTGACAACAACGAGCGGATGTAAAAAAGACCGCTGTAGCGATCCGTCGTTCACAGGTCTTGGCCCTGCAAGCTTTTCAGATGGCCGGCAGGCGCCTGCGATCAATCTCCGGAAATGCGCTGTTCTGGCGAGGCCTTGTGCCGGAAGCCGGAAAAGTCAGCATTCAAAACCAGTGCCTCCGCAAGGAACCCGGCTTTTTCGAAGGTAGGGTTTCCGGCACAAGGTCTTCCGGGATCGGGTCGTTATCACATCCAATCAGGACAGCAGGTCGCGCTGAAGGCAGGCCGCTGAGCAAGTCATGCGAAAGCATGCCGGAGTTCAGTTGGAAAGCCGAAAAGCCGGATTGCGGTCCGTGTCAGGGGATTCCGGCCTTATGGCGGCCTTTGTCGACGGTTTGTCCGGTTTACCGGATGAATAGCGGCAAAAGCAGTCAAAAGACGGTCGGGTCAAGGCAAATCCGCCAACCTGCAACCGGGTTAAACCGCAAAAGATTGCTTGCAAATCTTGGACCGCGTTAAACCAGGCCCTTGGAAGCGCCTCCGGGTCGCCGTAAAAGGGATGCAGCACATTCACGTTGGTCTTCCGGCAGGTATCGGGATAGCTGTCGGTGGTTGTCAAAACCTGAAGATCATTCGCTTTCTGAAAAGAGAGCGGCTGACGGGAAAATGGGATGCCGGTTATCATTGGCAAACCAGGTTACCGGAAGGGATCGAAGGCGACAGGCGGCGAAGCGTCCAGAACGCTAAAAGACCAATAGCTTGTAGGTTCGCGCAAGCGTTCCGAAGATGCGCAGTGAAAGTTGCAGACAACAGGAAAAGCAATTTGCCGGCGCCCATCCCAAAGTCCTTGTCGGGCGTTTCCGCCCCGATGCTTACACCGGCGGCAAGCGGTAATCCGTTTACCCAACTGCTGTACGGTGTGTTCTCCGTCCTGGAGAACCGGAAAGGCAAATAAAGGTTATGCGCGATCCGTCGCGCCCCTTTTTCGGCTCCGGCGTCAGCCGGCGTTGTCGGACAGGAACACAAACGGCAAGGCAATCAAGCTTGATCAGGCGACCGCTTTCACAGCGGAAGCCCGGGAAAAAAGGGGTTAAGAGCGGCTCATGCTGCACTTAGTCCCTTTTCTCGTTTTGATAAATTAAAATTTTGTTTACTTTGTGAGGTGAAAACAAAGTAAAACATGCGCTTTTTAGCCTTTTTGCTGTTTTTGGGGTTTATCGCGTTGACCCTTTTCGCCAGGTGGTTCGTGGTTTGCAAGGTTTACCACCTTTGCGCAGAGCCGGTCGAGGAGGACGTTCGCCTCAAAACCCTGAAACTCACGGAAAATGACTCCATCATCCTTTTGCAGGGATACGACCAGTTTGCTTTCGATTCCGCCGCCGTACAGCCCCGGATGAACGCCAACAATGAAGCCTTCCTGGATACCCTGGCCGCTATGCTCCGCGCCGATACCGCCCGGAGCCTGACCATTACCGGCTATTACCGGCCGTCCGAAAAGGATTGGAAACCCGAACGCGGCTTTTCCGAAAACCTGGGCCTGGCCCGGGCCGATGCCGTGCGATCGCTTTTGAACAAGCGGGGGATCAAAGCAGAGCGGATCATTCCGGATTACGCGGAAAGCCCGGATCCCGACCTTAAAGAACCGATGACCTTCTCGTTATTCGACCCCCGGTTGGTTCCGGAAGGCTATGACAAGCCGGTTTACACCTTTTCTAACATGACATTTTCGGACGCCAATTTTGCATTTGACTCCGAAGAATTCCGGCCCGGGGTGCCTTGCGTGCTTTATGCCGATTCGGTGAAGACCTACCTGGACCTTCATTCGGATAAAACGCTGACCATCATCGGGCATACCGACAGCAAAGGCGATACGAAGTACAACTACAACCTGGGTTTGCGCCGGGCCAAAAGCGCCATGCAGTATTTCCGGGAGTTGGGTGTGACCGTCGACATCAAGACCGAATCAAAAGGAGAAAAAGAGCCTGTAGCGCCGAATGCCGTTAAAGGGAAAGATAATCCCGAAGGCCGGCAGAAGAACAGGCGTGTCAATTTTGTCATTCAATAACAAGAAATAAAAGCCGTATGAGCTGGGATGAGTTTTTTGCCAGTTGGGAAACCAGGGAAAGCTATGCCGTCATTGTTTTTATGATCATAGCATTTTTGTTGGGATTGTTGGTGGGCAGCCTGCTGAGGGGACCGCGTATCCGCCGCCTGAAGCGCGAACTCGAGGAGAGCAATCAAAAGCTGGAAGCCGTACGCCTGGAAATGGGCGGCATGAAGGACCAACTCGACGAAAAAGAGGCCCAGGTGGAAAGAGCGCGCTTCGAAGCGGAGGAAGCCGGCGCCAAAGCCGAAGCGCTTGAGCTGGACAAAGCCCGCCTCTACAAGGAGGTTTACAATGTCAACCAGGAAATTGAAAAACTCCAGACCGCCAATAAATCCTATCTGGCCAATATTGAACAGTTGAACGACCAGGTGCTGGGGCTTCAGACCCGCAACGAACAACTGGCCCAGTCGGAAGGATCGCTGCAAATCGCACCGGAACCCCTGGCGGACGAAGGCCCCGAACCGGTAGAGCAGCCTGATCCTGTGCCGCAGCCTGAACCGGAAGTCCTCCTCACCGACGGAGCAGATATCCGGGTAGCGGCTCCCGCAATCGTTGAAACTTCGGGCGGCACAGATACCGAAAGCAGAATGGCGACCTTCGAGGCCCGCCTGGATGCCCTGGCGCGTGAAAACACCAGCCTGCGCAGCGAACTGGATGCCCTCAAGCAACAGGAACGCGGATTTGATGTGCCCGCCGGCAATGCCCTGGCCTTTGAACTGGATCCGGATATGGAACCCAAAGTGGACGTCAGTTCCGAAAAAGACGTATTGCGGGACAAAATCATCCTCTCCGACCAACCGCACGACGACCTGACCCGCATCGACGGCATAGGCCCGTTCGTGGCGCGCCAGCTCAACGACGCCGGGATCACCACCTTCGGGCAGATCGCCCATTGGAGCGAAGAGCAGATCGAGGCCATTACCCGCCAGATCGGGTATTTCCCCGGCCGGATCGCCAAGGACAATTGGGTCGGACAGGCCGCCCGCCTGGCCAACGAGCCGAGTGAGATCCCGACCGCTCAGGATGACCTCAAAATCATCGAAGGGATCGGCCCGAAGATCACCCAGCTGCTCAACAATGCCGGCATCAATACCTGGCAGGAACTGGCTGCCGCCGAGATCTCCCAGCTCAAGGCCATCCTGGATGCGGCCGGCGAACATTACCGGATCCACGACCCGGGTACCTGGCCCGCCCAAGCCCGCCTGGCAGCCGAGGGGCGTTGGGAAGAACTGAAGCAGTATCAGGATGAGTTGAAAGGGGGACGAGAGGTGGATTGATTAGTCGTAAGTCGTAAGTGATAAGTCGTAAGTTGTAAGTGATAAGTCGTAAGTGATAAGTTGTAAGTCGTAAGTGATAAGTCGTAAGTGGGTTGAGGGGATGGTTCGGCTTCACAACGGACGCTTCCATCAACAATTAACAATCATAGCCCGCCCAGTTTTAGCGGAGTAATTGTCAATCATTCCTGTTTAAGCTTATACACTAAAGCAGAAAATTATGTCGGGCATTAAAAAATCCATGCTTATCTCATTCCTGATCGGATTTTTAATCCTTTGGCTTTTTGCCGGCCCCTTTGATTATTTTATTTTCGAAAAGCAATCGATCCCGTTCTGGGATGCGATGAAAAGCCAGATTGTCGTAGCGCTGGTCCTGAGTTTGCTGCTTGGGCTGGGAAAGGCTTCTTTGAAAGGGAAGGCTCAGGCGGATAGGTAGTTTTTATTTTGGATTATTTTGGTTTGTTGTGGTTTATTTTGGTTTGTTATGGTTGATTATAGTTTGTTGTGGTTTATTTTGGTTTGTTGTGGTTGATGTTTGTTAACTGCCATCAACCACAACAAACAACCATCAACAATCATCAACAATCATCAACAACCATCAACAACCATCAACAACCATCAACAACCATCAACAACCATCCGGCACCAGCTTCCCCGGGTTCATCACCCCTTCCGGATCAATCGCCTGCTTGATGGCCCGCATCACCTCCAGCGCGGGGCCGTGTTCCAATTCCATATAGGGTAATTTCCCGACACCGATGCCGTGTTCGCCGGTGCAGGTACCTTCCAGGTCCAGCGCGCGGCGGATGAGGCGTTCGTTGAAGGCCCGGGTTTTTTCCATTTCGGCGGGATTATTGGGGTCGATCAGGACGGTGAGGTGGAAGTTGCCGTCGCCTACATGGCCGAGCAGGGGAGCGACCAAGCCCGTTGCCTCAATATCCGCCCGGGTTTCCGCAATGCATTGAGCTAACCGGGAGATGGGCACGCAAACGTCGGTCGACAGCAGCTGAGCGCCCGGCCGGTAAGCGATCGCAGAGGGCGCGGCATCGGTGCGGATGCGCCAGAGTTTATCCCGTTCTGCGTCCGAGGTGGCCCATTGGAAACCTTCGCCGCCGAAAAGTGTCGACAATTCTTCTACTTTCTGGATTTGTGCAGGGATTTCGGTGGTGGAACCGTGGAATTCGAGGAAAAGCGTAGGACTTTCCCGGTAATGCACCCCGGAGTACAGATTGATGGCCTTCATCATTTCGGCGTCCAGCAATTCGATCCGGGCTATGGGTATACCGCGCTGAATGGTATTGATGGCGGTGTTGACAGCGGCTTCTACGGATGGGAAAGGGCATACGGCGGCCTCGACCGACTCCGGGTAGGGGTGGAGTTTCAGGGTGAGTTCCGCGATGACGCCCAATGTACCTTCCGAGCCGACAAAAAGCTGGGTCAGGTTGTAGCCCGCCGAGGATTTTTTGGCCTTTGAGCCGGTTTTGATGACCTGACCATTTGGCAAAACCACCTTCATAGCCAGCACATTGTCCTTCATGGTGCCGTACCGCACGGCATTGGTGCCGGAGGCCCGGGTAGCGGCCATACCGCCGAGGGTTGCGTTAGCGCCCGGCCCGATGGGGAAGAAAAAACCGGAATCTTTCAAGTAGGCGTCGATCTGGTTTCGCGTGACGCCGGGTTGGACGGTGACGTACATGTCAGCCGGATTGAACTCGATGATCCGGTTCATGCGGCTCAAATCCAGGCACAAGCCGCCCCGAACCGCCAGGATATGGCCTTCGACCGAGGTGCCTGCTCCATACGGGATGATGGGGACCCGGTACCGGCTGCAAACCCGCACAATCTCTGCGATCTCCTCAATGGATTCCGGGTAGGCCACCAGGTCGGGCGGGGTGACCGGGTGGTAGCTGAAGCCGAAGCCGTGGTCGTTTCTGCTGGAAGGGTCTTCGGTGATGCGTTCACCCAAGCGGGTTTTTAGCTCGTTGATCATAAGCATTGGTTTATGTCAGTTTCAACAGAAAACTCCGCCCTTCCCTCGGTATTCCGTGGATATCGCTGACCTTGTTGTAGCGGCAGATTTCCTCGCCGAATCGCAGGTAAAAGGGGAACGATTGCGGGTGACTGGAGTTGACGTAGATGCGTTTGAAACCGCGTTCGGCGTAATAGGGCATGACCACTTCTCCAAGCCAGAACCGGCCTATGCCCTGCCCTTTGTCCACTATGTGAAAGTATTTCAATGACAACGCGGTGGGTTCATCCTCGATCGGGTATTTGGATTCGATACCGGAAATAGCGCCGCCCACCAGGAAGAGGCAGCCGGTTATCTGGTCATCGCACCTGATCAGGTGGGAATCGATCCATAAGCCGGGGGTTTTCTGGAGGCCGTCGAAATATTTGGTAGCGTGGTACAATTCGTTGTAGTCGTCCCAGTCGTTTTTCAGTTTCCAGAGGACGTAATGGGCGACGGGTTCCAGGTAGGCGTTTTGAAATCCGCGGGTGACCTGGAATCGGAGGCTGTCTTTTTGGGCGATGGTATGCATGATTTTTCTATTTGAGGGCACTCAGGACACTCAGGTGATTTGGGGGTTATGACCACTCAGGGCACTTAGGGCACTCAGGTTGCTGGGGGGTATGACCACTCAGGGCACTCAGGGCACTAAGGTTGCTGGGGGATATGACCACTCAGGGCACTAAGGTTGCTGAGGTGATTTGGGGTGTTGGGACCACTCAGGGCACTCAGGACACTCAGGTGATTTG
>WBZL01001796.1_pt1 | contig 21779 bp, 17 predicted proteins | sample 5204291 | NCBI WGS metagenome assembly WBZL01 (sample SAMN12344345, study PRJNA552823) | activated sludge metagenome | biome: Activated sludge suspended growth; feature: Nitrification reactor; material: Wastewater; isolation source: activated sludge from nitrification reactor of wastewater...
CCCAGTTGCCGGCAGATGGCCCTGATCAGGGTCGTTTTCCCCGCGCCGATCTCCCCATAGAAGGCCAGTTTCCTGCGCGCGCCCGCATAGGCCAGCAATCGCTCCGCCACCAAAGGCAACTCACCGGCACTGTGAATCTCCATTTCCATAAAACCCGAATCAAACGGTTTAAGGATCGCAAAATTAATACTATCTGTCGAAAACCTCACCCCCCTCCCCATCCGGCGCATGATTATGGCGTGCCCCTCCCCCGGTCGCCCGTCAACGTCCGCCCTTACCCCGGCTTTTCGGGGCGCTCCCGGCTCCGGGTCGGGTGCTTCCGGGCTCCCTTCGGTCGGCCCCGCCTGCTGCGGGGCTGAAACCCTCCAGCCCCCTCACGCGGTCAAAGGCATCCCAACGGGCCCTTACCCGCGTTTGCGATGCATGCAATGGTCGTTGTACCCATAATCCGGGAGACGGCAACGCAGAATTCCAAATCAATTTCCTCCCATTCGGTTCCGGCGCATGTCCGACGCATGATCATGCGTCGCTACCGCATCACACGACGCATGATCATGCGTCGCTACTGCATCACACGACGCATAATCATGCGTCGCTACTGACAACTAAATGATATATTTGCCGCCAAACCGACCGCACCATGAAAATTCTCCTCCTCGGCAACGGCGGCCGCGAACACGCTTTCGCCTGGAAACTGACCCAAAGCCCGGCCTGCGATCACTTGTTCATCGCACCCGGCAACGGCGGCACACGCCTCCACGGCACCAACCTCGATTTCGGTGTCAATGATTTCGGCAAGATCCGCGAATTTGTCCTCGCGGAGGGCATCGGACTGGTCGTGGTCGGGCCCGAAGAACCCCTCGTCCGCGGCATTTACGATTTCTTCAAGGCCGATCCCCTGCTCGCCGGCATCCCGGTGTTCGGCCCCTCACAGGCAGGCGCCCAACTGGAAGGCAGCAAGGCTTTTGCCAAGGCGTTCATGGCGGAGTTCGGCATCCCTACGGCGGCCTATCGCGAGTTTACGGCGGATACCATTGAGGAAGGAATAGCCTATATCGCCGGCCAGACCCCGCCCATTGTGCTCAAAGCCGACGGACTGGCGGCCGGCAAAGGCGTGGTCATCCTGGATACTGTAGAGGAAGCCCAGGCGGAGTTCCGGGATATGCTGGGCGGCAAGTTCGGCGCAGCCGGCAACAAGGTCGTCATCGAGCAATTCCTGGACGGCATCGAATTCTCCGTTTTCACCATCAACAATGAGTCCGGGTACAAGATCCTGCCGGTCGCCAAAGACTACAAGCGCATCGGCGAAGGGGACACCGGCCTGAATACCGGCGGCATGGGCGCCGTTTCCCCCGTAGCGTTTGCGGATGCCGCCATGATGCAAAAGGTCGAGGAACGCATCATCCGCCCCACCATCCGGGGCATCCAAAGCCGCGGTTTTGCCTATACGGGCTTTATCTTCTTCGGGCTCATCAGTGTCTGCGGCGATCCATACGTCATCGAATACAATTGCCGCATGGGCGACCCCGAAACAGAGGTCGTCTTCCCCCGCCTCCAGAACGATCTGCTCGACCTTTGCCTCCAAACCCTCAACGGCACCCTCCGCACCGTCGAGATCCGGCAGGATCCCCGTTTTGCCACCACCATCATGCTCGTTTCCGGCGGCTATCCCGGCGATTACCAGAAGGGCAAACCCATCACAGGCCTGGATCAAACCTCGGGGAGCCTCCTGCTCCACGCCGGCACCACCCCGTCCGGCGACCTCCGCACCAACGGCGGCCGGGTACTGGCCGTCACCTCCTGCGGCAATACCCTGGCAGAGGCCCTGACAACATCAAAGGCCAACGCGGAAAAAATCCAATTCGAAGGAAAATACTACCGGCGGGATATCGGGTTCGATCTGGAATAGACCGGCAAACCCAAAGATATTGTTCAAAATAGTGTTTCCGAGTAAATACGCAAGTATTTGGTATTCAACACATTATGCATGTAAAAAATCCGGTTCACACAAAATCCTGAACAGTCGCTCCTATCGCAATAATAGGTAGGCCACCCTCTCTCATCCTCTCATCCGCCGAAGCCTCCTGCCTCCGGACGACTAAGTCGCCTATGGCAGACGGAGCAGGCGAAGGCGGGCTCTCCCTCTCTCACCCTCTCATCCGCCGAAGCCTCCGGCGAAGGCGGGCTCTCACCCTCTCACCCTCTCACTCTCTCACCCTCTCACCTCACCCCCTCTCCCTCTCCAACAACCACCGCTTCCGCCACAGCCCGCCGCCGTACCCCGTCAGGTCTCCATCCGCTCCGATCACCCGGTGGCAGGGAATGATGATCGATATCCGGTTGTCGCCGTTGGCATGCGCCACTGCCCGTACAGCCGCAGGCCGACCGATGGCCGCCGCCTGCTCCTGGTACGACCGGGTCATGCCGTAGGGTATCCGCTGCAACTCCTCCCAGACGGTCCGCTGGAAATCGGTCCCCGGCAACACAAGGGGGATGTCAAAGACTTTGAGCTTGCCCGCAAAATAGGCTTTTAATTGTTCGTCCAGCACGCCGAACCAGGGGCTCACGCCCGTCACCACTTCCGCCTTGAGCCGCGATTTGAGCCGGTTCAACTGCGTCTCCAGCATCCGCCGGTCCGTGAATTCCAGCAGGCATAATCCCTCCTCGGTGGCGCCCGCAAACATCGGTCCGAGCGGCGTCAGCATCCGGTTGACGGTGATGAGCTGTTTGCCCTTGCTTTCCGCTGGTGCAAATCCGGTCGTTTTCTTGAAGGATTCGCCGAATCCGCTCAGTGACTCATACCCGGCCTCAAATGCCGTATCCGTCACTTTTTCGCCGCTGTACTTGATCTGGCCGAAGGCGTGGTTGATCCGCATGGCCCGCAGGTAGGCCTGGAAGGTCATGTTGTGGTTTTTCTTGAACCACCGGCTCACCCTGCCCGGGTTCATACCCATATTCTCCAGGTCCGCATTGCGCAACCGCACGCCGGGATCGCGATGAACCGCCGCTATCAGCGGCCTGATCCATTCCGGATGGGCGCCGTCGGGTTCCATGGGCCGGCAGACCTTGCAAGGCCTGAATCCATAGGCCAACGCCGATTTTGCGGTCGGAAAAAACCGGACATTTTCCGGCTTGGGCTTCCGGGCGGTACAGGTGGGCCGGCAAAAGATGCCGGTGGTGGTTACGGCGGCAAAGAAAACACCTTCAAAGCTGCTGTCTTTGTTCACCAGCGCTTCATACATCACCTGCCGGTCCGGTAAATTTGTCGATTCCATGCATTACTGGATTGTGGTACAAACCTACGGGCAATAACGCAGTCAGGCAACCGGAAAATGATCAGGTATATTTTTCAATAATTCACCTTCACCCGCAAAAACGCCACCTGCAACGGACTGCGGTACCCCTCATCCCCCTTACTCAGCACAACCTGCCCCACGGCGTCCAGCGTCCAGTTATCGGAGATGGACAGCGTGAAGGTCGGGTTGACAAACACCGGATGCACTTTCACCGGGCTGTAGATCACCGCCACACCGGCGTTCAGCAACGGCGTGACCGGGTACGATCCCTGCACAAAGGTGGCCCACCGGTAAGGGTACAGGTTCCTGGCCGACAGGTCGAAGGTGAACAAATTCAGGATGTCCTGGTCCGTGGCGCCGGCGCTGTTGTACAGGAACCCGCCGTTGAGGTACAGCGAATTGGCAAATGCGTAATCGACGTTGGCCGTCAGCGCAAAAACGCTTTCCTGGTCTTCAGGCCGGTAAAACCAGGTCGCCTCGCCCTTGAATCCGGCATTTTTGATATTGCCGGCCCAGCCGCCGCCCAACACCAGGTCCTTTTGAGCATACCCTCCGATCAGCTGGATGTCATAACTCCCTTTGTTGAACAACCACCGGCCCGCCATGATCATTCCGCCGAGGCTGTCGGCGCCCCGCACCGCCACCTCCACACTGCCCGCATAACCGGTGTAATACCGCACCCGCAGGGCATCCGACCCCGGTCTTTCCTCATAATCAAAGTCGGTAAAGGAATAGGCATTGAAGATGTCGTTCGGGTTCCAGATCGTGCTGATCCCCCAATTCACCCGCTGACGCCCCAGCCGGATCTCAAGCTGGTCTTTCGTGTATTCCAGGTACAGGCGGTCCAATACGCTGTGCCCCACAAACCCCCGCTTATCCAGCCAAACGGTCGACAGGTCCACCCAGTCGTTGGATCCCGCGTCGATCTGGTCGGCGTACAGCGGGGTGGCCTTCACCAGGTCGCCGTAGAAGACCCTCGTCCGCAGGCCGGCGTTCAGGTTCAGGTGGGAAGCCATCCGCCAGTTGAAGTTCAGCCGCCAATGCAGCAGATTATCCTGCAATACCGTATCCACCAGCTTGAACTGGCGCAGATCCGGAAACGATCCGTTAAAGAAATACAGGCTCTGCAGGTTCTTCACATACCCGTTCAGCGCCACCCTGGCCGTATCGGATTGCCCCCGGGCCCCTATTGCCAGTATGGCTAAAACCAGGCATAAAACCAGCCTTTTCATAATCGTATTTTTTTTATTGCTCACCTCTCTCTCACCTCTCATCCGCCGTAGCCCCAAGCGAAGGCGGGCTCTCACCCTCTCACCCTCTCACCCTCTCACCCTCTCACCCCCTCTCACCCCCTCTTCTCATCCCCCACAATCACCCCATCCTCCAGCGTGATCACCCGCTGCGCCCGGTCTATCACCCGCTGATCGTGCGTACTGAATACAAAGGTGGCGCCTTCTTCCTTGTTCAGGCGCGACATGATATCCAGCAGGTTGGCCGTCGAGTGGGAGTCCAGGTTGGCCGTCGGCTCGTCAGCCAGGATCAGCGCCGGCTTGGAGGCCAGGGCTCTTGCTACGGCCACCCGCTGCTGCTGCCCGCCCGACATTTCCGAAGGCCGCTTGTTCGTCTGGTCCTCCAGTCCGACCGCACTGAGCAGCTCTTTGGTCCTGGCATCCCGTTCCGCTTTCGGCCGTTTTTGCAGCAGCATCACAAACTCGACATTCTCCCTGGCCGTCAGCACCGGGATCAGGTTGTACGCCTGGAATACGAACCCGATATGGGATTTCCGGAAGTCGATCAACTGGTTGTCCGTCAATTTGCTGACGTCCGTTCCATCCACCAGCACTTCGCCCTCCGAAGGCCGGTCCAGCCCGCCGATGATGTTCAGCAACGTCGTTTTCCCCGACCCCGACGGGCCGACGATCGCCGCAAACTCCCCGGGTTCAATCGTCAGATCAACGCCCTTCAAAGCATTTACCGCAATCTTTTCCGGGTTATAAACCTTGGTCACCCCTTTGGTCTTGATTACGCTCATTGTCGTTTTCTTTTTTATTTTTTGTTCAGTTCCGGCATCCTCCGTCCGCCATAGCCCTAAGGCGGCGGCGGGCAGCATGCCAGTCTTTCAGTTGGCAGTCTTTCAGTTGGCAGTCTTTCAGTTGGCAGTCTTTCAGTTGGCAGTCGGCAGTCCCAGCTCCGTCCGCCATAGCTCCTCAAGAGCGACGGCGGGCAGCCTCCATCTAAACCTTCCGCATCGCCTCCACCGGCTTCAACCGGATGGCCTTTACCGCCGGATACAAGGCCCCGATGACAGCCGTCAGCCCAACCGCGCCTGCCAATTGCAGGTAGATCTCGGGATGCAGGTCCGTATACACTACCGACGACATGCCGAACTGCTGCATGCCCGCGGAGAAGGCCGACAGGTCGATCCCCGTCCGGTTGAAATAACTCACCGTCAGCCAACCGATCAGCAGGCCGGGCAAGAGGGCCACCAGCGCCAGCATGATGGTCTCCAGTACGATCATGCTGAAGATCCGGAGTTTGTTCATCCCGATCGCCATCAGCATGCCCAATTCGCGGTACCGTTCCAAAACGGCCATCAGCATGGTATTGACGATCCCGAACAGCAGGGCCAGCATGATGATCGTCATGAATATGTTGGCCGAGGTCTGGATCTGCCCTTCATACAACTGCAGGTCCGGCGACACTTCCCGGTAGGTTTCCACCTTCAGGTCGGGAAGAAGTTGTTGAACAGCGGTCCGTTCAGCCTCCAGTTGTTCGATGTCGTAAAGCACTATGGCGATCTCATGGGCCATGTCTTCCTGGCCCATCAGGCGGTTGAGGTCATCCCGCAGCACAAAAACGGAGGATTCGTCGAACGGCGAGCTGTCGGTAGCAAACAACCCCGCCACCCGGAAAGCAGCCGCCGTAATGTTTCCCGAAAGGTCCCGGAAGGTCAACACCACTTTCGACCGGACCCGCAACCCCAGCTTGTCCGCCAATCGCTTCCCGACCAGGATCGGATTGCGGCCGGACTCCTCAAAATAGGTTCCGTCCTTGATCTTTTCCGCAAGATGGGTCACTGCCCGCTCCGCGTCTTTGTCCACCCCTCGGATCTGGATGCCCCGGGCGCCTTTTCCCGTGGAGAGCATGCCGTTCACCAGCGTCCTCGCCGTTACGCCTTTGATGCCCTCCAGGTCTTTCAATCCGGATAGCTTTTGTCCGACATCCTGGAAATAGTACTTCGGCTCCTGGTCCCGGGTAAAATCCGGCAAATGGGCCTGAATATGGGAAACGCTGTTCTCAATGGCATTGTCGACATAGCTCTTCACCATGCCCACCGTAAAGCTGATCATGAAGACCAACGCCCAGATCCCCATCACAATGGCGCCGATCACCACCAGGCTCCGGGTCCGGCTTCGCCATATATTCCGCCAGGCAATTGTCAGTAACATTTATTATTGTTTAGTCGTAAGTTGTAAGTTGTAAGTTGTAAGTCATAAGTTGTAAGTCATAAGTTGTAAGTCGTAAGTCATAAGTTGTAAGTTGTAAGTCTGTTGGCAGTCTGCCAGCATCCAGCATCCAGCATCTAGCATCTAGCATCCAGCATCAAGCATCTAGCATCCAGCATCAAGTATCTAGCATCAAGTATCTAGCATCCAGCATCAAGTCCTCATCGCCTCCACCGGCTTCAACCGCCCGATCACCCACAGCGGGTACAGCGCCACCACCGTTGTGATCAGGAAAACCGTGATCGCCTGGGTACCGAAGATCCAGGGGTCAACCGAGGTCGGCAGCACGGGCTCCATGCCGAATTTTTCGTAGGTTTTGACCATTTCCTCTCCCATGGCCGCCATGTTGATCGGGTTTTGATGGAAATACCATACGAAAGGCGCTGCCAGGATCATTCCGGCTATCGTCCCCATAACGCCCATCATGGCGATTTCGATCCATACGATCCCGGAGAGCTGGAATCGTTTCATGCCGATGGCGATCAATACCCCGAACTCGTACTGCCGTTCCCGGGTCATCATCAGGATGGCGCCGAAAATACCGAAGGCGATGATGAGGTACAGCACCCAAAGCACCAGCATGGCGCTGGCCGTGTCCAGCTCGCGGGCCTCCACCAGATCCGGGATCATCTGCTCCCAGTTCATCACCTCGTATTGGGTCGTATCCAGGCGTTCTTCCAGGGATTTCACCGATAATTTGGCGTCTTCCTTGTTGGCTATGTGGAGGGCGATGGTCGTTACCAGACTGTCGGCTGCGAAAAAGTACTGAGCTTCTCCCAGGGGCAGGTAGGTCATGCGCTTGTTGAGCTCCGGCGAGCCGAACTGCAAAATGCCGGTCACCGGGTATTTGCCCGCTGCGTTTGCTCCGTGATACCCCTGACTGATCAACACAATGGTATCCCCCAATTCCATTTCCAGCTGCCGGGCCACGCCTTCCGCAATCAAAATGCCGTCGGGCGACCCGCTGTCCCAGTATTTCCCTTTGATCACCTTTTCGGCCAATCCGGTCAGTTTTTCCTCCGCCCCGGGCCGGGTGCCGACCACCATCACGCCCGTGGTTTGCTCTCCGAAGGACGCCAGCGCAAACGACTCGATCCGCGGCGCGATCTCCTCCACCCCTTCGGCTCCGGCGATCTTTTGCCGCAGATCGTCGCCCAGTTGAAAGGAACGGTCAAGCGACTGGTCATCCCAATACCCCGCGGAATGCACCTGTACGAAGCCGTAGTAGAAGTTGACCACATTGTTCAGCATATGGTCCCAGGTACCCCGCTGGATGGATTGCATAAACGTGGCAAAGAATACCGCAAACATGACCGAGGCCGCAGTGATCAGGGTCCGTCGTTTGTTGCGCCACAGATTGCGAAAAGCAAGCGTGAAGATCATTTTCTCCGGTTGGTATTTTTCAAATGCGTTGTCATTCGCTCACCCCGTTCTACACGATCTCTCAAATCCCGGGGAATGATTTTTGACAGCGATGGGAAAATCTTCCGTCGCAATCGACGGAAAATCTTCCGTCGCTACTTGACGCGTTTCATGCTCTGGACCGAGAAAAACCCGTCGTCCATCTTCTGGTCGAATTTGAGGGTCAGGTACTCCACAACGGTCTTCTGGCCCGGTTTGTCCTCCGGGGCGATCTCCAGGATAGCCGGCAGCATCTTGCCGCCGAGGTCCTTTACGTTCTTTCCGGTCATGGTATTGACGAGGTAGCCGTCTTCATCGTAGAATTCGCCCTTGATCTGCATAAATTCGGTCTTGTCGATCCAAAGGATGAGCTTGCCCCATACCACCGGTGCGTCCGGTTTGGGGGTCATTTCGATCTTCCAGCAAGGCCGGCCTTCGATGGTCTCCTCGCCCACAATTTTATGGGTATAATCCTCCACAATGGAAGACTGTTTGACCAGGTCGTCGTTGGTAAAGTCCGACCCCATCCAGCTTTGCAGCATCATGCTCGGGGGCATTTTGATGGTCCGGTCGATGGTAGGCTGCCAGTTCCACAGCTCCTGGCCCCGCTTCAGAAAGGCCGTCCCTTTATCGCGGGCTGGGGCTGTGACCAGCATCAAGGCCAGGTCGTCCCCTTTCGTCCAGCTTTTGAGCTGGATCTCCCGTTTCCAATCCGGCCGGACGATCGTCATCTTCATTTCGCTGTAACTCGTCTGTCCGCGCAGTTTTTCATCCGATTTCCGGACAATATCCAGGGCGCTTTGGGCAAATATCCCCGTTGCCGTCAAAAGGAGCGCGCAGGTCAAAAACCAATACTTTTTCATCTTATTGCGATTTTTTGGTTTGGTTGTCAATTGTCATACCCCCTCTCACCCCCTCTCACCCTCTCACTTCTCACCCCCTCCCCTCTCCTCATACCGCTCCAGCAAATACCCCACCATATCATCCAGCGGATAATCCTTTTCCAGGTTCATATAGTGCAGGAAGATGCCGTCCATGAGCGCGCCGTAGAAGTAGGTTTCCATCACCGGATTCGGGACGCCCATTTCGGTGAACAATCCCACCATCTGGCCGATGTACATTCGCTTTTTCTCCTCCACTACGGCCTCCATGCCCTGCATGATATCCGGCTGAAAGGCCAGCGAGGTCAGCAATTTCCAGTGTTCCTGGTTGTTGCGCACGATGGACACCATGGTCAGGGTCGCGTTTTTCAATTTTTGAAAGGGCGTTTCAGCCGTTTCCATAGCGCCGTTCCACAAGGCCTCTCCCATTTCCATTTCACTCGTCAGGATCGCGTGCAACAAGGCCTCCTTGCTCTCAAAGTAGTTGTACATCAACCCCTTCGATACGCCGGCCGCCTTTGCGATCTGGCTGATGGAGGTGCTGGCGTACCCGTTTCGGGCAAACAACTCCAGCGCGGTTTCCAGGATGTTCTCCCGACTCCGCTGCCGGATCACTTCAAATTGTTCTTTCGTTTTCGGTGACATATTTTTTATTGACCGAACGGTTAGTCAAAAGTAAGTCAAATAGTCATACCATGCAAGTAATTGGGTGGTTTTTCTCGATGAAAGGCTGATTTTTTACGACGAAAGAGGGTAAGGGTTGAGTCGATTAATCGATTGTTCGGAATGTTTCGATTATGCTGACCAAAAGAAGGGCGCCAACAATCGGACCAATCGACCACGCCGCGGCGTGGCGGATCAATCGAATCATTCGAACAATAAAAGATGGACAAAATCCTTTAAAATCGTATATTTGTAAAGGAAAAATGGACAAAATGACCGGTCAGTTCAAAGAAGCGGAAAGTAAAGATTACGGATTGGAATCCATGATCTACGAAATGGATGAAGGAACCCCTATCTATTATCGCGGATACCGGCAAGTATTAAACGGCGCTAAATCTCCGGAACAAATAATGGGCAGCAGTATTTTACAATCCCTGGTTATCAAGCTGATTCAGGAATTCCTGGATCGCCAATTTCAAAAAACAACTGGACAAGCAATAAGAGCCTATATTTTCATCCACCGGATCACTTGCCTTCCTTTATCCGTTGCCACTTCCAAAAAGTACACGCCCGGCGCCCAATCCGCTGCATCCAGTTGCAGGGAAAAGACTCCGTTGCCCGCCTGTTCGAGCAACTGGCGGCCGGCGGTTCCGAATACCCGTACCCGTTCAATGCCGCTGGCGGATTCCAGACTGATGCCGTTCTGTCCCGGATTGGGCCATGCCTTCAACCGGGTATCTGTCACAGGTTCCGTGGTTGCGGTCAGGGTAAAAACCTGGTTGAGCCGTTCCCAAAGCTGGTTGTCAAAAATGGAAGCAGCCGGCGCCCCGTCAAAGGCGCTCTCGCCGATCCGGACGATCACCATATTCCGGCTGGGGATCACGTAGATCCGCTGTTCGTTCTTGCCCATGGCGGCAAACAGATCGCCGGGCGCCTCCGGGATCAGCCACCCGTCAAAAACGTACTGGATGCCGGGCAGCATGAACGAGGATTTCCCGTTGAGCCACCAAAGGTAGCCGTAGGATTTGTTCAGGTTCTGGGAGGTGTTCGTCATGGCGTTGAAGTAGGCGGTATCCTGCATTACCTGGTCGGCCGCCCATTTTCCTTTGCCGAGCATAAGCAGGCCGAACCGCGCCATATCCCGTGCCGTGCTGATGTAGATATGGTTGAACCACAGGCCGCCCATCCCGATGCGGTTGCCGAGTCGCTGGCGGGTGTAGAGGGTGAAATTCAGTCCGGAAACCGTTTCCAGGATATTCTGCGTGATCCGGTACGGTCCGTTGTGGTAGGCCCAGCGGGTCCCCGCGTCCGCTTTGTACTGGAAACACTCGGGATCAAAACAGCTGTCAGCCGACCCGGGGGATTCCAGGCTGTCGTCCAGGCCCGTGGTCATGGTGATATGGTGCCTGACCTTGATCATGGCTTCCTTGTCCGGCGGGCATTGGGTCCAGCCCACGCCCAGATAATCCGAGGAAGTGTCGTCGATGCTCAGCAGCCCGTCCTCCTGCGCCAGGCCGACCATTGTGCCGGTCAGGCTTTTCCCGGCCGAAGCCCAGTACCAGAGCGAATCCCGGGTAAAGCTGTCGAAATAATGCTCCACGGCGATCTTGCCGTCCTGCAGGATGATGAAGGCTTTGGAGTTCTTTTCATCCAGCCATTGCAGGGTTTCAGCCAGGGCGGCCTCCTGCCAGCCGAGTTCCGCGGGCGTCACCGTCGACCACACGGTACCTGAGAGGGGCGGGAAGTAGAGATTCTGGGCACGGCTGCCGAATGCGCATAAAACAGCCAGGAGGCAAAAGGGTAAACGAATGAACATAGGTTTTTTGAAGGGTTTAGACTCCGGATTCTCCAAAAGGTTTATTGAAAGCCGGCAGGATCTTCCTATCTGGCGCAGAGGGGAAAAAAATCATACGTTTTGATCAATAAGGATCATCTATGCCGTTCATTCTCAAGGTCTGTCCGAAACCTGGTCTTCTTCCATCCGAAGAAAACGCTTTGCATTATTATACAGGATATCCCGCTTCTGTTCCTTTGTCAAAAAGGGCGCCTGTTGAATCGATTCAACAGCTGCGCCGATTTTTTCCGGCCATTGCATCTGATCAGACCCAAACATTATTCGCTTTCCAAGACCGGCCCGGATCAATGCTTTCAGATAGTCATAAAAAGCTGTACGGGGAATTACCCAGGTAATGGTTGAAACGTCCGCATAGAGTTGGGGATATTGGTACATCATTGCGATCATTTCTTCCTTGTAGGGATAACCGGCATTCTCGACATAAAGCCGCAGCTTGGGGTGGCGAACCAGAACGTCCTCCAGGAGCAGGGGATTGCCTGCGGCTGATCGAAAACCTGGCATATATGGGCCTATACCCAGGGTGTGAATAAGAACCGGGACGTCAAGCTCCTCTGCTAGGGCGAAATAGGGCCGGAGGGCCGGATCGTTGGGAGCAATGCCGAGGAGTTGTGTTCCGATCTCTCCCATACCCATAAGATGACCCGAGGCATACTCTTGTCTGAGCTTTTCCGGATCCGGTGACCCGGGTTTCAGGATGAAGGGCGCCGCAATAAAGCGTTCGGGAGCCTTCCTTTTCCATTCCATTACTGTTGTAAGGTCAACACCGCTTAGAAAGCCCTTGACAATATTGTTGCGATCCATAATCTCCAGCGTTTTCTCCAACAGTTTTGCGGGGTCGGCAATTGCCGGGACATCACCTTCGCAGGGTTCGGGCCGACACAAGGATGGTGTCCCTGCGGGCATCATATGGGGAAGCCCTGTATGCATGTGCATATCAATGATGGGCTGTTGTTGATCTTCAGGATTATCCTGAGCATAAGCGGTCAGGCTCTCTATTAAAAGGAATGATATAATGATCAGACTTTTCATAATGTTAACATTTAATTTTATTTGAAATTGAAAATTGAGGCAGTTCGAATCCGTTTCGAATGCATTGTTTGCCCTGGATGATCTCACCAGGCGAATGCTTGTTGAATTTTATTTTATTTCCTGGCCGGCCCGATTGGTAGCGATATGATTGGCAATATATCCGGCGTCCTTGCCCACCCCCATGATCAGAGAGGAGCTGAGGGTGCGTTGAAACGGCATCCCGATGAAATACAAGCCAGGCTGGCCGAGGACAACTCCTCGATCGTGCCGCGGAAAACCAAAGTTGTCAAAAATGGGAAGATCTATCCAGGAGTAGTCCGTCACGAATCCGGTACACCAGATGACGTTTTTCACTTTCAGCACACGTCCGTCCTCCAGCATAGGAAAGCCGTCACTTATTCCTTTTGTCCGTCCAACCCATTCAACACCTGCTTCCTTTAATTTCTTTTTAGTGCCTCCTGCCCGGGGGATGCCGCGCGGGGGATAAAAGAAGTGTCTGCGCATCATGCGCCCGAGCGGGTTGGCCACGTTCAATACCTTTGTGGCGGCAAAAACAATGAGGGCAGTGATGAGGCGGCCGGAAAAATTATCCCGGACAACAGGTTCTTCCCCAACATCTCTGCCGGAGAGCCAGACCTGATGATCCGGCGCCATATCCAATGCGATCTCGGCGCCTGATTGGCCTGCACCCACTACGAGAACAGGGCCATCCTGAACCTGCGACGGGCTCTGATATGCGGAGGAATGAAACCGGACAATTTGCGGATCCAGTTCGTCAGCAAAATCCGGGATGCGGGGATGATGAAAGGGGCCCGTAGCCACGACCACATTGCGAGCGGAAATAATTTCATTTCCGGTTTGAATACGATAATGATCCCTTTCGGCGCTTACCTGGGTTACTTTCACGCCGGTTCTTACCGGAAAGCCGAACCGGGAAGCGTAAGCCTCGAGGTATTCCGCGATATCCTCCTTACCCGGGTACGACCGGGGAGGCCCTGGGTAAGGCATACCGGGCAAGCTATCGTAGCGTCCCGGTGTAAACAGGCGGAGCGATTTCCACCGTTTTCTCCAGGCTGCTCCCACCCTGTTGTTCTCTTCCAGAATGACGCAAGGCATATTTTGTTTGGTGAGGTGCCAGGCTGTTGCCAGGCCTGCCTGACCGCCGCCGATAATTACAGTTTCGTATTGTCTGTTCCGCATAGTTTTGGTTTTCAGGGCTAGTGGCGCGCTATTTAAGTGGCGCCTAAGTATCGCGACTAGTATTCCTTAAAAGAGCTCAAGGCAAAATTAAAGCAAGTCAAGGCATAGCGCATCGGTGTGTTTGCCCAATTATGCGGAAGATGGGAATGGGTAAAATTACCCATTAAAGAAACAGGGGAAGTGAGGGCTGAATAATGGGCTGCCGCAAACCTGGCCCTCCTTACAGATCGTTATCCAGCAACTGATTGGTGAAGGCAAAAGCAGTCGCCTCCACTCTTGACGAAACACCAAGTTTATTGAAAATGTTACTGACATGGCGATCAACGGTTCGCTCACTGATAAATAATGCATCGGCAATAGCCTTGTTGGTTTTGCCAGATATGACAAGGCGCAATACCTGGAGTTCACGCAGTGAAAGGCCGTGAGTCCCGGAATGACGGTCCTTTTTCAACAAATGATTGACCCGTTCCAGATCCGGTAAGGCCCCGAGTTGTTCGTAAACCCATTTAGCGGCCATCAACGCTGCCGCTGCGTTATCCATATCGTTCAATTCCTGGTAAACGAGCCCTTTCAGTTCTCTGGAAGCGGCTGATTCATAAGGAAAATTCAGCGCATTCCAGAATTTCAGTGCCTTTTGCAGGTGATCCAGGGCTGTTCGGAGGCTTCCTTTTACAAAAAGCACTTTTCCCAGGCAATGTGAACACATGGCCAGGAGATAGGGTACATTGAAATCCCTTGCGATGCCGCATAATTCCTGACCGGCTTCAAGAGCGTCCTCGGTATGTTTTGAAGCGATCAAAATGTCCACCGCTGCGGGGAGCAGCTCCGCGCGTCTTTTTGGATCCTTTGTTTCTTGTAAAGTATTCCTGATGGAAGTTTCCGCCGCATTCGTCTGTCTTTGCGCCAGGCGCAGCAGGGCAAGCCCGGGTTGCGGATTTCTCCCCCTTTTGGCAGCCTCATGACAGCAGTCTTCCGCTTCCTTGTAATTTCCAATCAGGCGATGCAACTCGGCCTGGCGGTAATAGGCCTCAGCTGCAGCCGGCTCAACGCGACGTTGAGTCAACAGATTACACGCATCCTTGGTTTCCTCCAGCGCCTTGGGCCATTCCCCGTGAAACTGGAAGATTTCGGCCCTTCGCACCAGGCATTCCCCCCTGAAGGGGACGAGATCCGGTTGCGCCTCGCACCATCGGGTCAGGGCTGCGGTCCATTCCTGCGCTCTTTCCAGGTCCCAGACCTTGCGGCAGGTTTCGATGACTGCACAATAGACTATACCCTTTAACAATGGAAAGACTTCTTCCGTTTCTATGGTTACCATCGTTTCATCCAGCAGTTTGATCCCTTTGGCTACTTCCCCCTGCCCGATCATTGCCTGTCCTAACCCCAACCTGCCGAGCGCAAGCAGGTCAACATTGCGAAATTGTTCGCCGGCTGATACAACCCGTTCAAATATCCGTTGGGCTTCGGCGCCATGTCCTGCCGAGAGCTCACCTAATGCCTTCGGAATGAGAAGCAAACCTTTCTCCGGGCTGTCTTCAGGGTGTTCATCGCTGATAAGCCTTTCGCCTCTGGCAAACCATCCGCCGCTTCGGGCCTTTTCACCGGCATTCATCAACATTAACCCCAACCAAAAAGCACACCGTACAGCTGGTTTAATCTTATCCTGATCGAGATACCCCTGGTGCGCGCGTTCCAGGAACTGAAAACTTTCCGCATCCCTGCCGATCAGGTAAGCTGCCAGCGCAAGTTTTTCCAGTTCTGTGGGAACCAGCGCACTTTCCTGGTCAGCATTTAACAGTCGGACATAAACCTCAACCCATTTTTCAAATCTTTGCATATCAGCTTAACGGCGCCTTTTCTGCCTAGAGTATATAATAAGGTTTTTCATAATCGAACACCAGGTCTTCCACCACCCCTTTGGGAATTTCTTCCTTTACCGGATCATAAAAAATTTCACTTCTATTTAAAAGACAAATGGCATCCATAGCATATTGATAAGCATCCCCTTAACTTTTGCCGGTAGAAATGCCTGAATAAAAAGCAGAGGAGAATGTTAGTGAAGCTTTTTCAGATAAAATGCCTTAATCCCCCATCTGCCATAGCCCCAGGCGACGGCGGGCAGCATCTTCACACTGAGCGAAGCCGACTCCGTCGGCCATAGGCAAAGACTTCGTAGACCGGAGGCCGAAGTGCAGTATCAAGCATCCACCACGCCTCGGCATGGCAGCATCAAGTATCCAGCATCCAGCGCCCAGCATCCAGCATCAAGTATCCAGCATCCAGCGCCCAGCATCCAGCATCCCCCGTCCGCCATAGCCCTAAGGCGGCGGCGGGCAGCCTCAAGCATCCCTCAACGCCCGCCGCAAGATCTTCCCCACGTTCGTCTTCGGCAACTCCGTCCGGAATTCGATGACCTTGGGCTGTTTGTACCCCGTCATGTTTTCGCGGCAGTAGGCCTTGAGTTCGGCCTCGGTGAGCGACTTGTCCTTTTTCACCACAAACAGCTTGACCACTTCGCCGGATTTTTCATCCGGGATGCCGATGGCGGCCGCTTCCAGCACTTTGGGATGCCCGGCCACCACTTCTTCCACCTCGTTGGGATATACGTTGAAGCCGGAAACGAGGATCATATCCTTCTTGCGATCCACGATCTGGAAGAACCCGTCTTCCGACATCTGGCCGATATCGCCGGTGCAGAGCCAGCCGCCGTCTATGATCGTTTTGGCGGTCTCGTCGGGGCGGTTGTAATACCCTTTCATCACCTGCGGGCCCTTCACCTGGATCTCTCCGGGCTGGCCGGGTCCCAGAACGGCCTTGGTGTCCACATCCACAATGCGCACATCCGTACTGGGCACGGGCAGGCCGATAGAACCGAGGCGGCCGGTACCGTCGAGCGGATTGACCGTCACAACCGGCGAAGATTCCGTCATGCCGAATCCTTCGGTCAGGAAACACCCCGTCAGCTGCTGCCATTTTTCGGCCACAGGGCGCTGGACGGCCATGCCGCCCCCGACCGTGATCTTGAGCGCGCCGAATTGCACCTTCTGGAAATCAGGATTATTGACCAGTCCGTTGAACAGCGTATTCACCCCGGTCATCATGGTGATGGGGTATTTTTGAAAGACCTTGGCCACCGATTTCAGGTCGCGGGCATTGGTGACGAGAATATTCTGAGCCCCGATGCTCATCAGCACCAGGCAGTTGACGGTAAATGCGAAAATATGGTACAGCGGCAGCGGGCAGATCGCGATCTCGTCCTTTTCCATGAAAAACGGCAGCATCCACGCCCTGACCTGCTGCATGTTGGCCACCAGGTTGCGGTTGGTCAGCATAGCGCCTTTCGACACGCCCGTAGTCCCTCCGGTATATTGGTGCACGATCACATCATCGGGGCTGCCGGTAAAGGGCTTGATGGTGAATCGCCGGCCCTGTTTCAGGGCGTCCGAAAAACTCACGGTATTGGACAGGTTGTATTTCGGCACCATTTTCCGGATGGAGCGCACGGCAAAATTGACCAACCGGCCTTTGACCGCGCCGAGCATTTCACCGATGCTGGTCAGGATGACCGTCTTGATCTGGGTCTCGCCGAGGATCTTCTCCAGGTTGGCCGCAAAGTTCTCCGCGATCACAATGGCCTTGCAACCCGAATCGGTGAACTGATGCAGCATCTCGCGCGGCGTGTACAACGGGTTGGTATTCACCACGATCAGGCCGGCCCGCATAGCGCCGAAAAGTACGATCGGATATTGCAGCAGGTTGGGCATCATCAGCGCGATCCGGTCGCCGGGCTCAAGACCGCGGGAGTGCAGGTAGGCCCCGAACTGCCGGGACAGTTTATCCACCTGATCAAAGCTCAGCGTCTTGCCCATGCAGGTGAACGCCGGCCGGCTGCCGTATTTTTTGAACACGTCTTCCAGCATGGCTACCAGGGTCGGATAGGCATCCGGATCGATATTGGCGGGCACGCCTTTGGGATAATGTTTCAACCATGGTCTTTCCTCGCTCATATATTGCAACTGCGTTTAAAGTAGTTTTCCAAATATCATTTCATTTCCGGCTAAAAGTACAAATTTTATCATTATTCCCGAGGGCGACACTGAAAATTGCTTCATTTTCAGGAAACTGCGGGGTTCATTACCTGTTGATTTTAAAGGATTTTATTTGGATAACCCGGTTAAATTGGGTACCTTTGCGCCCGCTCGTGGCGAAAGGGTTAAACCTGAGGCCGGGCAGCCGCTCCGACAGGCGGCAGGCAGTAACCATATTTTTTAACCAAAAGCATTCTTTCAATGCTGCAAGAAGAAGAAAAAGATTTGCAAGATCAGGCGGATGAAACCCCTGAAACCGAGGCTCAGGACGAGCTTCAGGACCAAGCTTCCGAACAGGAAGAAGAAACCACTACAACCGACACTTCCGACGACGACGACAATACCGGCGGCAACACCGAAGAAGAGGAAGAAGAAGCCAAGCCTGTGGTACTGGTCAAGAAAAAGATCGAAGACGAAGAAGAGTCCGAAGACGAAGAGGAAGAAGAGGAGGAAGACGATGTTGACCGCATCCTGGAAGAAGCCGCTGCAGCGCGCACGCCGCACGACGACTTTGACTGGAAGCGCAGCAGCAAGCACGGCGTGACCTACTCGCAGGAAGAACGCGCCGATCTGACCGAAAAGTACGACGCTACGCTGAATTCGATCCTGGAGAACGAAATCGTTGCCGGCAAGGTAACCTCCATCAGCAGCGGCGATGTCGTTCTGGACATCAACTACAAGAGCGACGGCCTCATTTCCCTGTCTGAATTCCGGGATATGCCGGAGATCAAAGCCGGTGACCTCGTTGAGGTTTATGTCGAGCAACAGGAAGACGGCCGCGGCCAACTGGTGCTCTCCCGCCGCAAAGCCAAGTTGCTGCGCGCCTGGGAACGCATCAAAGACTCCTACGAAAACGGCACCGTCATCACCGGCACCGTCATCAGCAAGACCAAAGGCGGTCTTATTGTCGACTGCGGCGGCCTCGAAACCTTCCTTCCGGGTTCACAGATCGACATCAAGCCGATCATCGACTACGATGCATACGTGGGTAAAACCATGGAATTCAAAGTCGTCAAGATCAACGAAGTCATCAAGAACGCCGTTGTCTCGCACAAGGCCCTCATCGAAAGCGACCTCGCCGAACAACGCGAAGCCATCATCGCCAGCCTCGAAAAAGGCCAGGTACTCGAAGGCCTCGTCAAGAACATCACCGACTTCGGTGCGTTCCTGGATCTGGGCGGCGTCGACGGCCTGCTCTACATCACCGATATTTCCTGGGGCCGGATCAACCACCCCAACGAGGTATTGCAGCTCAACCAGAAGATCAACGTCGTTGTACTCGATTTCGACGAGAACAAGAAGCGGATCTCTCTCGGCCTCAAGCAACTGACCCCGCACCCGTGGGAAGTCCTCAGCCAGCAGATCGAAGAAGGTTCCACCGTCAAAGGCAAGATCGTCAATATCGAAGATTACGGCGCATTCCTCGAGATCCAGCCGGGTGTCGAAGGGTTGATCCACGTCTCCGAGGTCAGCTGGAGCAACCAGCCGATCAATGCCCGCGAATACTTCAAACTGGGCCAGGAATACGAAGCCAAAGTGGTGACCATCGACCGCGAAGAGCGCAAGATGAGCCTCTCCATCAAGCAATTGGCTGCCGACCCGTGGGATACCATCGCAGAAAAATATCCGGTGGAAAGCCGCCATACCGGCGAGGTCAAAAACCTCACGCCTTACGGTGTCTTTGTTGAGCTGGAAAAAGGCATCGGCGGTATGATCCACATCTCCGACCTGTCCTGGACCAAGCGCTACGGCCACCCGTCCGAGTTCACCAAGGTCGGCGAAAAGATCGACGTGATGATCCTGGATATCGACCGCGAGAACCGCAAACTCTCGCTGGGCCGCAAGCAACTGGACGAGAACCCATGGGATACCTTCGAAAACGTGTTCCCGGTCGGTTCTTACCACGAAGCTACGCTGGTTCGTCGCGACGACCGCGGCGCCATCCTCCTGCTGCCCTACGGCCTGGAAGCTTACGCTCCGCTGAAGCATATCCGCAAAGAGGACAACTCGCTGGCTGAAGTAGACGAAACGCTGACCGTGAAAGTCATCGAATTCAACCGGGACGACAAACGGATCATGGTTTCCCACCTGCGCTACCTGGAAGATATCCGCCGCGAAGCGGACGAACAGGTCAAAAAAGCAGACAAGGACGACCGCGACCGCACGCGTCAGGCCGTTAAAAAACAGCAATCCTCTATCGAAAAGAGCACCCTCGGCGACCTGGACGTGTTCTCCGAACTGAAGGAAATGTTGAACGATAATCCGGAGGAATAATCTCCTTCTGACTACTATTTTCCTGAAGTCCCGGATCGGAGTTTTGCTTCGGCCCGGGATTTTTTTTATTCTTGTTTATTGTTGTTTGTTGTCGTTTATTGTTGTTTGTTGTTGTTTGTTGTTGTTTGTTGTAGGTTAATGCGAGCCAACCATCATAAACAACCATAAACAACCATAAACAATCATTAACCATCATAAACCCGCCTCCGCCGAGGCTATGACGGACGGCGCCATCATAAACCCACCCATGGCAGAGCAGAACTTCGTCGATTACGTAAAAATATGCTGCCGCTCCGGACACGGAGGAGCGGGCTCAAAGCATTTCTTCCGCTCCAAACACAACCCCAAGGGCGGGCCCGACGGCGGTGACGGCGGCCGGGGCGGGCATATCATCCTGCGCGGCAACCGGAACGTCTGGACCCTCCTGGCCCTGAAATACCGCAAACACGTGATTGCCGGCAACGGCGTCAACGGCAGCGAGAACAACAGTACCGGCGCTTTCGGCGCAGATGTCATCCTGGAGGTCCCGCTGGGTACCGTTGCCCGGGATGCCGAAACCGGCGAAGTGGATTTTGAGATCACCCGACACGAAGAGGAAAGGATACTGGTGCCCGGCGGGCGGGGCGGCAAAGGCAATACCTTTTTCAAATCCGCCACCAATCAGACCCCCCGGTTCGCACAACCCGGTGAAGAAGGCCTGGAGCAATGGAAAATCCTTGAGCTCAAAGTACTGGCCGACGTAGGATTGGTCGGCTTTCCCAACGCCGGCAAATCAACCTTCCTGTCGGTCATGACGGCCGCCAAACCGGAGATCGCCCCCTACCCTTTCACCACCATCGTGCCCAACCTCGGGATCGTTCAGTACCGCGACGGCCGATCCTTCGCCATCGCCGATATCCCGGGCATCATCGAGGACGCCCACCTCGGAAAAGGCCTCGGACACCGCTTCCTGCGCCATATCGAACGCAACGCCACCCTCCTGTTCATGGTCCCCTGCGAAGCCGAGGACATCAACAAGGAATACAATATTCTCCTCAGCGAACTCCGCCATTATAACCCGGAACTCCTCGACAAGCCGCGCATCCTGGCCATCACCAAATGCGATATGATCGACCAGGAACTGATCGAAATGCTTAAACCCGGCATACCAAAGGACGTACCGCATATCTTCATCTCTTCCGTCACCGGTATGGGCATCGATCGGTTAAAAGACCTCCTTTGGGAAACCGTCAGCACCCACCGCGCTCAACTTCTGGAAATCGAAGCCGCCGAACCCGAACGGACGGCTTTTGAGTGGGAGGAGGAGTGAGACAGTTGTCAGTTGTCAGTTGTCAGTTGTCAGTTTCCGCCCGATGAAGCCTTGTGCGTAGCGACGGAAGATTTTCCGTCGCAATTTCCATCGCATTCACCAAAATTCTCACCTCCCTTAAAAACGGCAGCGCGGGCCTTTAGGGCCGCCATGTCGGTAGAACCAGGGTTGAATTTTTACGTCTCCGGCCTGTAGGGCCGGTATATGATGGCCCCGGGGTGCACCGGTCCGATGGAACAAGTTAACATTCATTTCGCAAGTCGGAGACTTGAGGGTA
>WBZL01000757.1_pt1 | contig 21771 bp, 23 predicted proteins | sample 5204291 | NCBI WGS metagenome assembly WBZL01 (sample SAMN12344345, study PRJNA552823) | activated sludge metagenome | biome: Activated sludge suspended growth; feature: Nitrification reactor; material: Wastewater; isolation source: activated sludge from nitrification reactor of wastewater...
TCGCTCCCTCCAACGTTGCCGATACTCCCGGGGACGCCCAGGGAGCGACCCCATGCGCAGTGGTACCGTCGACGCACCCGACGACACCTTCAGAGACCTCCGGACCGTCCCCTGCAAGTGCTGCGGCGGGACGGCCACCGTCTGGGCCGCGATCGACTTCAATCGCTCCTGTGAGGACCAGAAGGCCCCCGTCTTCCCCCCGGCCGGTGTCGACATTCCGTACCATCGCTGCGGGTCGTGCGGGTTCGCCTTCACGATCGCCTTTGATGAGCTGACGCCGGCGCAGTTCTCGACCTACATCTACAATGACGACTACGTGCGCGTGGACCCGGACTTCACCGGTCGTCGTCCCGCGCACAGCGCCCAGCTGATCCAGACCCTCTTCGGCCATGTGGCACGCGACATCCGCGTCCTCGACTATGGCGGAGGCGACGGGCAGATGGCGGCCGCGCTCCGGACGCTCGGGTTCACGAACGTGGAGTCGTGGGACCCGTTCTACGCCAGCAGCGCACCACCGGCTGGCCAGTTCGACCTCGTCACCGCCTTCGAGGTGATGGAACACACTCCCACGCCGCGCGAGACGCTCGCCGCGATGCAGCGCCTCATGGTGTCACCCGGGCTGATCTTCTTCTCCACCCTGCTCCAGCCCGCAGGACTCGCGCGACTCGCCGACTGGTGGTACGCGGCGCCTCGGAATGGGCACGTCTCACTCTACACGCCGCAGGCCCTCGCGTCGCTGGCCACATCGCTCGGCTTGACCACCGGTTCGTCGTCGGACCTGCTCCACGTCGCCTTTGCTGGAGAGCCGCCGGCATGGTCGCGTGGCCTCTTCGGTGGCAGCTGACGATCAGGGATTGCGCTCGTACAACCGGGCCGGGTCGACGCTCGCGAGTTCGACCAGCAGCCCGGCCAGCGCCTGCGTCACCTCGGTGAGGTAGCGCTCGCCCTTCGCGGCCGTGGCCCGCGAGGGATCCCCGACGCCGGTATCGTCGGTCACCTGTGTCCAGCGGCGCGGCGTCCACGCCCACCCCTCGCGCATCCCCTGCACGCTCGCGGCGCGCGACGCTCCCGGGCCGGCCTCGTCGAGAGGGCGCACGAGATGCGGCGTGAGGTGCAGCATCACGCTGGTCTCGAGCTCCCCGGCGTGATCGCCCGGTTCGTCGAAGTACCGGTGGGCATCCCTCACCTGATACCAGTTCACCTGCAGGAGCACCATCCGCGTGCCGGGCTGCAGTTCACGGATCATCTGCTTGAAGTCGTTGCCACCATGTCCGTTGAGAATCACCAGGGCGCGCGGTCCGTGGGGTTCCACGGAGTGGATGACGTCGCGCAGCACGGCCTGCTGCGTCGACGGATGCATGTTGATGCAGAACGGGATGTCGAGCTGTCCGGTCTGCACGCCGAAGGGAATCGTCGGCAGGAGCACGGGATGCGCGCCCCGCGCGGTGGCCTCCTGGACTGCGGCGGCGGCGATCGACGCAGCCTCGATGCAGTCGGTGCCGTACGGGAGGTGATGGTTGTGCGCCTCGGTGGCTCCCCAGGGGAGAACGGCGACGTCGTACCGCGTGTCGCGAACCGTGGGCCAGTGGGCGTCAGAGAGGATGGTCACAGGTCGCAGGTCGCAGGTCGCAGGGCGCAGGTTGCAGGGCGAGCGGCTACCAGATGTCGCCGACGGTGAAGCCTTGCTGGAAAGGGTCGGTCGGGTCCATGACATATTGCCCGAAGCCGGTGATCCATCCCTGACCGCTCAACGTGGGTACGATGGCGGTGCGGTCACCAACGGTGACCTCGTCCACGATCTCGCCGGTGAACAGGGTGCCGAGGACGCTCTCGTGATGAAAGGGCTGGCCACGCGTGAGCTGTCCCTTCGCATGCAGCACGGCCATCTTCGCGCAGGTGCCGGTGCCGCAGGGCGACCGGTCGATGGAGCCCGTCCAGGTGGACGGCTTCGACCAGTCAAACGATCCGGTGGATACGATCACCGCATTACGCGCGTGGTGCGCCGGGTCGTGGGGGGGCCCCGACAGCTGTGAGATGGTGATCCCGGCGAACCCCGGCTGTTCGGGATGCACCACCGGCAATTGTTCGCGCGCAGCGGCCTTCACCATCTCGCCGATGCGGACGATGTCGCGCCCCTCGTCCGGGGTGAGGCGCAGGCCGAATGCGCTGGCATCCGTGATGGCGTAAAACATACCGCCATAGGCAACGTCCACACGTACGGTGCCGAGCTGCGGGACTTCGACCGGTGCATCCAGGTACATCGCGAAGGCCGGCACGTTGCGGAAGGTGACGCGCGCTACCTTGCCAGCTGAACATTCGGCGCGCACACGGATGAGGCCGGCCGGCGCTTCGAGCACGAGATCGGTGACCGGCTCCACCATCGGGAGGATCCCCGTCTCGAGCAGCACCGTCACGACGCAGATCGTGTTGCTCCCGGACATGCCGGGATACTCGACGTGCTCCATGATGACGTAGCCGGCCTGCGCCTCCGGATGCGTGGGCGGGAGGAGGATGTTGCAGCACATCGGGGGATAACCGCGCGGCTCGTTGAGCATCCGCTTGCGGATGTGATCCGCATGGTGCTCGAGCCAACGGGCCTTCTCGAGCATCGTGGCGCCCGGCACGTCGGCGACTCCACCGACGATCACCCGCCCGGGTTCGCCGCATGCATGGGCGTCGACGGCGTGGATCACGGAGGAGAGGCGCACGGCCGCGCTCCTATTGCGCGTCGTTGTCCATGTGCCAGGACGGATTCACCCAGCGCCCGTCCACCCACTCGAACACCTCGGTCACTCGACCCGTCAGGGTGTTTGCCTGGCCCCCGGTCTCGGTCTCGAACAGGTACGTGGAATAGACCACCGCGACCGGGCCGAAGACCTGGATCTCTGTCCTCGGGAACTCGAGTCGGACGAGCTTGCCTCCACTCGCCGCGAACCCGCGCGACTCGGCCAACACCTCCTTGAGCGACTGCCACCCATCGCCCTGTGGCGGGATGGCGAGGAGGTTCGCCGGGAGCAACCTCGCGAGCTGCGCGGTGTCATTCGCGAACCACGATCGCCAGACCGCCTCGCGCGCGGTCAGAAGCTCGGCGCGCCTCGCGTCGGTGAACTCGAAGGTGGCCGATGACGCAGGGGGCGCGCCCGTGGTGCACGCACTGAGGGCGAAACTGAAGGCGAGGATGGAAAGGCGCATGACGGCTCCGTCGAGGCGCCGCACAATACCACGATGCGCCCGAGTAAGGCGAGGACCTCGTCGCTCCGGGAGATTCGTCGCCCCGGCGAAGGCCGGGGCCGATGTCGGTGTGTTGTCTCCCCGGCGAAGGCCGGGGCCCATGTCCGTGTGCTGTCGCCCCGGCGAAGGCCGGGGCCCATTTCGCAGACACCATGGGTACCAGCTTTCGCCGGTACGACGGGCCAACGCCGCGCCTGCCGCGGGCCGGACTAGAACGCGAGTGAGAAGGCCGCGGTGAGGCCGCGGCCACCGGGGCCGAACGGCGCGAGGCTCACGCGCCGGAGCGGGACGTCCGTCCAGTTCTCCGTGGCGAAGCGGCTGCCGATCCCGGCACCAATCGCCGCGCCGAGCAGTGCGCCGACCGCCCCATTCCCCACCTTGTTGTACTTCCGGCCGGAGTCCGAGGGCTTGAGGTTGTTGGCCAGGACAAGCCCGAGCAATAAGCCACCCCCCCCACCAATGGCAGCACCACGCAGGACGTAGGGGCGATTCGTCAGGCGTTCGCCGCTGCTCTCCTCCAGCTTGCGGATATCGCCGACGTACAGGGACCAGATTCCGCGGCCGGCGCCCTCTTCAATGAAGACGGCCGTATCGCCACGCATCTGCATGAAGTTCGCAATCAGCGGAGCGACCTGGTTCGCGGCCGTGACGCGCACGCGGGTGCCCGGCACAACATTGATCGCGGGCCCCTGGGCGTTCAGGGGACTGCTCCCGACGACGCCGCTGAGGAGAGCGGCGGTGAGGAGGGCACGACGGACATGACGGACGGTAAGTGGCATGACGCGCTGGAATCGACGATAGGACAGGAACTTAAGCGGATGGAGGCCGGAGTCGGACAACTCGTCCTCCCCCACCGGAGGAAGACGGTTCCCCTCCCCAAAGGGAAACGCCGGACACCAGTCCCCGCGGCCCGCCGCCCGGCTCGCTCCCCTGCTCCCGGGATAGCCTGTAGTTTCCGGCACCCCCACGCGCTGCCGACCGGCTTCATGACCCACGCTGCCACGACCGATACCACCCCCCTCGTCCGCACCCCAGCTGAGGCGCGGGGCCGCATTTCGACCCCGGTTGGGACCTTGGAGGGATCGGCCATCCTGAGGGTGGCCGGTGAAATCCGGCAGCGAATCGCGGCTGGTGAGAAGGTCTGCAACCTCACGGTCGGCGACTTCGACCCGAAGCAGTTCCCGATCCCGGCGTACCTCGAGTCGGCGATCGTGGACGCCTTGCACCACCGGGAGACCAACTATCCGCCGTCGCACGGGATGCCGGCGCTCCGCGAGGCGATCATCGACTACACGGAGCGGTCGCTGGGGCTCAGGTATCCGGTCGAGTGCACCCTGGTGACCTCCGGGTCGCGCCCCGGGGTCTACGGCACCTACGCTACGTTAGTCGACCCGGGCGACGTGGTGGTGTACGGTGCGCCGTCGTGGAACAACAACTACTACTGCCACATGGTGGGGGCGAAGGGAATCGCGATCCCCTGTTCGGCGGAGGACGCGTTCATGCCGACGCCGGAGGCGATCGCCCCGCACCTGCGCGGCGCGCGCATGCTGGCCCTCAACTCCCCGCTCAACCCGTGCGGCACCTGCTTCACGGCGGAGTCGTTAGGTGCGATCTGCGACCTGGTGCTCGCCGAGAATGCGCGGCGCGGACCGGACGAGCGTCCGCTCTACGTGCTGTACGACCAGGTCTACTGGCAGCTGACCTTCGGGGACATCACACACGTGGACCCGGTGACGCTGCGTCCGGAGATGGCGAAGTACACGGTCTACATCGACGGCATCTCGAAAGCCTTCGCGTCGACGGGCGTCCGCGTCGGCTGGGTGATGGCGCCCACGGACATCATCGACAAGATGAACAACTTCCTGCAGCATGTCGGCACCTGGGCGCCGCGCGCCGAGCAGGTGGCGACGGCGAAGTTGCTGATGGCTGGCGATGCGATCGCGGCGTACCGGCAGGAGCTGATCGCCGGGGCCCACGCGCGGCTCTTCGCGCTGCATGACGGGATCCAGGCGCTGCGCGCGGCCGGGCACCCGGTGAACTCGGTCGCCCCGCAGGGGGCGATCTACCTGAGCGGGCAGTTCGCACTGGCCGGCCGGACCCCGCCCGATGGGCCGACACTCTCGACCAACGAGTCGATCCGGCAATGGCTGCTCCGCACGACCGGCCTCGCGGTGGTCGCGTTCAATGCGTTCGGGGCAAGCGGAGAGACGGGCTGGTTCCGGCTCTCGATTGGCGCGGTGAGCATGGCCGACATCGATGGGGCCCTGCCGCGGCTCAAGGCGGGACTGGAGGCATTAAAGTAGGTCGGAAGTCGCAGGTCGCAGGTCGCAGGTCGCAGGTCACGAACATCTACACTTCATTGAGTCCTCCTATGCGCCAGACGCTGCTTGTCGCCGCTTTCCTTCCCATCGTTGCCTCCGCGCAGGCCTCTGCACCGATGCCCCCTGCGGGAGAGCAGATCGCGGCGGCTCTGCTGCCGCTCCCCGAACAGATGCGCGCCACGGCGCGCGTCCTCGGCTACGACGCGTCCGGCAAGTTCGTGACGCTGCGCGAGGGAAAGGGAATGGTCTGCCTCGCCCAGTACCCCAAGGAGCCGCAGTTCCACGTCTCGTGCTACGCCGAGTCGATGGAACCGTTCATGGCACGCGGGCGCGAGCTGCGTGACGCCGGCACGGCCGCGGCACAGGTCGACACGGTGCGGTTCGCCGAGGTGAAGAGCGGGAAGTTGAAGATGCCGAAGGATCCCGCGGCCCTGTACCAGATCTTCGGGAAGGCCTATGACCCGAAGACGCAGGCGGTGACCGAGGGGCGTCGGCTGTATGTGGTTTACGTACCGTTTGCCACCGGGGCGTCGACGGGCCTGCCCGAGCGTCCGCGGGGCAGTGATCCCTGGATCATGCTGCCGGGGACGCCCAAGGCACACATCATGTTCTCGGCGACGATGCAGTAGTCTCCGGCAGTCCGTTCACCTGCAAGGTCCTCGGGCTGGTCGGGCGTTGGCGAGATTCGGATAGCACCTGTCGCCCCGGCGAAGGCCGGGGCCCATCGTCCGGTCTCAATGGGTGCCGGGTTTCGCCGGCACGACGACGCCTCCGGCATGCGATCAACATCTCAACAACAGCCCACTAGCCAGGGTGCCCCTGTTCGCCGGATGACTCCGGAGTCCCGACGTAGTCGCGCAAGCGGGCGGCGATTCGTTCGAGCCACTCCACCTGGCGTGCGGTGCCATCGCGCATCCACGCCATTTCCTTCATCACCACGTTCCTCCAGTGGCTTCCCCAGTCCGGGTTGGAGCCGTCCTCGTCGGTCAGCCCGAAGTGCGTGGCGACCTCCCATGAGCTGGTGAGGTGACCCGACCACCGCATCACGTCGGGATCGCGCGCGAGGGCCACGCACGCGCGGCCGATGAGGAGCGGGGACTCCGAGCGGAGGAAGTGGTGGTCCTTCGCCCCTCCGTCCCGCCAGTTGGCCTCGGTGACGCCGAACTTCTCCAGCATCGACTCCGAGCGCAGGAAGCCTGGTGTCACGGACAACGCGGCGACCTTGTGGGGGCGCAACTCCTCGGCGAGGTGGAACGCGAGCCCCTTGTGGCCCAGCATGATGAGCTGGTGGACCAGGTTGGCACCGTAGAACGGGAAGTCGGCCCCCGTGACCTCGACGATGAGCCCGCGCTTCTTCGCCTTCATGTGACGCCCCGCCTCGGCGGCCCCGTGGATGCGCGTCACCAGTCCCTGCTGGAAGGAGGACAACGCATGGGAGAAGTCGGTCTCCCAGAGGGGGGTCCATGGTCCGTAGAGTTTGTCTTCGCCCGCGACGCTGTCCACGAACACATCCACGCGCTTCTGTTCTGCGATCACACGATCGAAGAGGGCCTTCACCTCGGCGGCGTGGGCGTGATCGACGCGCATCGGGATGCCGGTGCCTCCGGCGGCGTTGACCATGGCGGCCGTCTCGTCGATCGTCTCGGCGCGCGCGTAACTGGAGGGTGCGCCGGGGGTGGAGCGTCCGGTGCAGTAGACGATGGCCCCCGCTTCACCGAAGGCGCGGGCGATCCCGCGACCGGCGCCGCGGGTGGCACCGCCAACCACGACGACCATGCGACGATTCCGAGGTGGCACGATGCGTTCCGGTGAACGTGACGGTTTCGGCACTCTTGTTAGTAAATGACCGTTCACTTATTGTCTGTCAAGCCCCGCCCGCCATCACGTCATGTCCCCGCGGCCGCGTACCATCGATGATGCCGAGATCCTCGCCGCCTGTCAGCGGGTGATGCAGCGTGTCGGGCCGTCGGCCTTCACGCTCCAGCTCGTGGCCGACGAGGCCGGCATCTCCGCCCCGACCATCATCCAGCGCTTTGGCTCCAAGCAGGCGCTGTTGCGGCGATTGAGCGCCGGCACCCGGGGCATGGGGGCCGCGATCGTGGCGCAACTGAGGGAGCGGCATCGCTCGCCACTTATGGTGGCGCGGGAATTCCTGCTCTGCTTTGCCGAGATGGCGCGCACGCCCAGGGAAATGGCACACCACTTATCGTGGCTGCAGCTGGACCTGACCGACCCGGTAATGCACCGCCACTTCCTCGCGCTCTCGCGGGAGAATCACGCCCTCGTTGCCGCCCTGCTGGATGAGGCGGTGTCCGGCGGCGAACTGCGCCCCATGGATACCGCGGCGATGTCCCGCGTGCTGAGTGCGCTGGTTACCGGTGGGCTGCTGGCGTGGAGCGCGTTCAGGGAGGGGACAGCGCGTGAGTGGCTGGAACGCGACCTGGCGCTCGTGCTCGCTCCATACCAGCACCGTTGATTGCCGCGAACCGTGGCGCCCCACATCTTCCGCCTGCGTTCCTCCGGCCACGCGTCGCGCCGCGAAGGAGTCCCCCGATGACGCCTGCCTGGAGGCCCACGTGAGCGATGACACGGTGGTGCTGGAGACGTTCGTGAACGAGATGGAAGCGCGCGTGGCCATGACCGTCCTCGAGGCCAACGGGATTCCCGCCTTCGTGCTCGCCGACACCGCGGGTGGGTCGCTGCCGAGTCTGGCATTCGCCTTCCCCGTGCGCCTGTTGGTGCGGCGTGAGGACGCGGAACTCGCGCGCGAGATCCTCCACACCTCCGTGGAAATGCCAGCAGACGACGGTGGCGTGGACGGCTGACGCCGTCAGTCGGTGTGTCGCCAGCTTCCCACGAGACGCGGGGATTCCGTCGGGGCCGGTGAACCACCGGCAGGCTCCAGCGTCATTGCGCAGAGTTCGACGACGTCCACCCCGTTCACGTCGGTCCCCACCGGCACGATGACGGTCGCCCGCCCCTGCTCATCCGTGTTGAACGTGCCCATGGACAGGGGCGCCTTGAGCGCCTTCGAGATCGCCCAGAGTTGGTAGACCTTCCCCTCCGGGGCGCGCGGGACGTTGAACGCGGTCACGATGAAGACGTTGCGCGTGTGGTTCCAGTACACACGCGCTGTGGGCTTGTTGTCCGCCTCGGCGAGGGAGACGACGTGCACCTCGGGGCCCATGAAGGCCGTGAGGGTGCGCTCCTTCTCCTGCAGTTCGGTACGGACCTGCGTGAGTTCACCGGAGAGCGCGACCATCGCCTCCCGGGCCTGGCGTTGTCCGCTGTACATCAGCACGGCGAATGCTGCACACGCCGCTGCGGCCACCCAGGGGATCCATCCGGTCCGGCGGGTGCGCGCACGCGACGTGGGGGCGGTCGCGATGGGCCGGACCTGCCGCGCCTCCCCGAGGATGCGGTCGCGCAGCGCGGCGGGCGCCGGCGTGTGTGGTGCGGCGTACGCCATGAGCGCCCCCACCTCGCGGAAGGCATCGACCTCCCGCCGGAACGCCGGATCGCGAGCGGCGAGTGCCTCGAGGGCGGCACGCTCCTGCTCGTCGACGGCATCGAGGGCCCAGGCAGCCGCCAGGTCGCGCGTCTCGCTCATAATCCCGCCACCATCCGGGGCGCCGGTTGCTGCGTCGGGCCAAGCACGTCGCGCAATCCCTCCATCGCGGTGCGCAGGGCGACGGAGATGGTCACCTCGGCCTGGCCGAGCCGCCGGGCGATCTCCGCGCGGGACATCCCGCCGAAGTAGGCCAGCTCAATACTCTCGCGTTCCACCGCGGTGAGCCGCTCGATCGCCTGTGCAAGGCGGGATGCGGCCGGCGCCTGGGTCGTCACTGGCGACGCGCCCGCCGGGCGCTGGCGCAGGGCCAGGGTGCGCACGGTGTGCGACAACCACCCAAACAGGGAGTTACCGGGCGACGAGACGGCCCGTGCCTCACGCCACACCGCCGCAAAGGCGTCGGTCACGACCGACTCCGCCGCGGAGGTGTCCTGGGTGATGGCAAGGGCGAGTCCGTACACAACAGCTCCGTAGGTGTCATAGAGCGTGCCGAGCGCGCGCTCGTCACCCGCGGCGAGGCGAGCCAGCAGGCGCGCGTCGTCGTCGGGAGCGGGCGGGGCGACAGGGTCCACCATGAGCACCAGACAGGGTTCCGAAGATTGCGGCGTCCGACTCCCGGGCGGGAGGTCGGCTGCCGGAAGTCTACGCCACGATCCGGGAACCGGATTTATCGGGTGCTGGCCAGCCGCCGCACCTGGCGCCATGTTCCTCTCCGTCCCTTTCGAGCCACTCAGGTAACTCCATGTCCAGAAACATTTTACAGCTCCTGGCCGGTGTGGTTGCCGCGCTGGGTCCCCTGACCGCCGCGGCCCAACATCGTGGGGCCATGGACTCCGTCCGCATCCGCGACCTGTATGTGAGCAACCGGCCCGAGGACCATCCGGTGGCCAACTACGAGCGCGACATCACGTCGCGGAAGGCGTCCGACTCCACCTGGGCGGCCCGGAGCCGCGGCGTCATGGACTACACCAAGGTCACCTACAAGAGTACGGCCGATGGCATGGAGATCCCGGCGCACGTCTTCCAACCCCTCGAGAAGCGCGGCGCGAGGGGGCATGCGGCGATGGTGTGGGTGCACGGCGGGGTGCACAGCAACTTCGGGACGACGATGTTCCCGTTCGTGCGCGAGGCGGTGCAGCGCGGGTACGTGATCATCGCTCCCGACTATCGCGGATCCACGGGGTACGGCAAGGAACACCACAACGCCATCGACTACGGCGGCAAGGAAGTCACCGATGCGATGTCGGCCGTGGAATACCTCAAGACCCTCCCGCACGTGGACCAGGACCGGCTCGGGATGATGGGATGGAGCCATGGTGGCTTCATCACCTCGCTCTCGATCATGCGTGACACGCACCCGTTCAAGGGCGGCGCGGCGATCGTCCCGGTGACGAACCTCTTCTTCCGCCTTTCGTACAAGGGTCCCTCGTACACGCGCAGCTTCTCCACGCAGGACGGGATCCAGGGGATGCCGCACGAAAAGCGCGCGGAGTACGAGAAACGGTCCCCGCTGTACCAGGTGGAGAAGCTCAACGTACCGATCCTGGTGCATGTCTCGACGAACGACGAGGACGTGAACTACGTCGAGGACCAGCAGATGGTGTGGAAGCTGCGCGCGCTCAAGCCGGAGCTGGCGGAGACGAAGGTGTACGTGGACCCCGCGCCGTGGGGCTCGAGCGTCGGCCACGCCTTCAGCCGACGCGTGGATCCGCAGACGCTGGAACGCGTCGATTCGCCGGAGCAGATCGATTCGTGGAACCGCACCTGGGCCTTCTTCGACTGGATCCTGCGTCCATATGAAGATCGCTCGAAGCCGTTGCCTCCGTGCTGGAAGGTGGATTGCCAGCGTGGGCGCCCTGTGCCACCGAACTGAGGTTCAACTCCTCGTCGCCCCGGCGAAGGCCGGGGCCCATGTCCTCGATCATTCGCGACGGAGGCCTGATGGATTGCCGGCGGTGGCTCAAGGCATGGGCCCTGATTTCGAGCGGGCTGCTTGTCGTTCTCGTTCTCGGGGCCTTTCGTCAGCCCCGCCAACGCTTCACCGAGATCGACGTCGAGCGGATCAACGTCGTCGAGCCCGACGGGAAGTACCGGATGGTGATCTCCAACCGGCCGCGCTCCATCGGTCCCATCTACAAGGGCGAGCCGTTCGGCTATGCCGGGGGCACGCGTCCCGGGATCATCTTCTTCAACGATGAAGGCACCGAGAACGGCGGCCTCACCTTCAGCGGCAAGGTCGGCCCCGACGGGAAGTACCAGGCCTCGCATCACCTTTCGTTCGACCAGTTCAACCAGGACCAGGTCCTGTACTTCAACTACACGGACAACAATGGCGCGCGTCGCATGGGATTCACGATCGCCGACCGTGCCGACGTGGACATCATGCAGATGGTGAAGCAACGGGATTCAATCACGGCGGCGACCACCGAGGGGCAGGCACGGAATGCGGCGCTGCAACGGTGGGCGCAACAGCGGCCCGGTGGTCGACCGATGTTCGCACAGCGGGTCTACGTCGGCCGTGACCCGGCGCGGAATGCGGTGGTGAACCTGAGCGATCCCGAGGGGCGCACGCGACTGCGGCTCGTGGTGGATTCATCGGGGACGCCAGCACTCGAGTTCCTCGACGCGCAGGGCACGGTGGTCAGCCGACTCCCGAAGTGAAGCGTGAAGAACGGTAGCGAGGTCCTCGCCTTGCGCCCCGATGAACCGGCGGGCATATCTGTCGGGCGAAGGGCATAAGTCCTTCGCCAGACATCAGTTGCCGAACACCACCAGGGAGACCGACATGTCTCGCTTCATCCGTGTCCTGACGGCCTTCGCCACGCTCGCCATCAGCGCCCGGTCGGCGCTGGCCCAGGCCGAGATCGCACGCATCGTTGCGGAGCCCGCCCGCGTCACTATTCGCGCGGGACAGACCCTCCCGCTCCGGATCACCGCGTTCGACGCGCAGGGACGTGAGATTGCCGAACCGATGATGCGCGTGAACGCGCCCCGCGGCACCATGCGATGGGCGGCCGGACAGCTCAATGCGATGCGCGCCGGATCGTATACGATCACGGTCGCGGCCGCGGGACGCGGAAACACCCCGATCACCCTCGACATCCCGGTCCTCATCACGAATCCCGCACTCGCCAGCCTGGAGATCACGCCGGAAGCGGGTGCGCTCTACGTGGGGACGATGCTCGCGCATACGGCGAAGGGTGCCCACGAAGACGGCAGCGTGCGTCAGGACCTGCGCGTCACCTGGCGCTCCTCCGACGCCACGGTGGCCACCGTCGATCGCTTCGGTAATGTCTCCGCGCTCAAACCGGGCCCGGTGACCATCTCCGCCGAGGCGGAGGGGGTCACGGCGCGCCGTGACCATCGGGTCGCGGCCAATCCGGTCGCGTCGCTCGAGCTCAGCGTGACGGAGAACACGGTCAACACCGGCGACGTCGTGCACCTCAACGCCACGGCGAAGCGCGCCAACGGCCAGCCAGTCACCGACGCCAAGATCAGCTGGACCTTCCAGTACACGCCCGACGACACGACCGCGGCCCCGGGTGGCCCCGGGATGATCGATCGCGCCCCCGATGGCACGAATCTCTTCGCCGCCAACGCCCCGGGGCGCTTCACCCTCATGGCGCAGGCGGGCAATGTCTTCGCGCGCACGGTCGTGGATGTGAAGCCGCGCGACGTGCGGCGCCGCATCACGGTTACGGGGCGCGGGAATATCAATACGACGGCCACCTCCGATCTCTGGCCCTGGACCGGCAAGGACGGGCGTGACTACTGCCTCGTGGGCACGTGGGGCGGCGATGGCTACGCGATCGTCTTCGACATCACCGACATGTCGAACATCGTGCGCACGGACTCGATCCGCATCGACGCCCGTACCATCAACGATGTGACCGTATCGCCCGACGGTCGCTACGGCGTCCTCACGCGCGAAGGTGCGTCGAACCGCGTCAACGGCGTCGTCATCCTGGATCTCGCGAATCCGGCCCATCCAAAAGTCGCGTCGACCTTCGACGAGGACCTCACCGGCGGCGTCCACAACGCCTTCGCCACCAACGACTACCTCTACGCCATCTCCGGCGGGCAGAAGTACGTCATCATCGACGTCCGCGACATCACCAGGCCGAAGAGGGTCGGCGAATTCCGCTATCCCGGCGCCCGCATCCACGACCTCTGGGTCAACAACGGCATCGCGTACTCGGCCCAGGGCGGCATCGGCGCGGTGATTGTGGACGTCGGCAACGGGAAGTGGGGCGGCACGCCGCAGAATCCGAAGCTGATCAATGTCTTCCCGATCAACTCCGGCCACGAGATCTACCCCTACTTCCAGAAGAGCACGGGCAAGACCTACCTCTTCCTGGGTGACGAGGAGATGAACCGTGAAGGCCGCGTCTGGGAGGGGACGAACTATCGCAACACCCTCGGGACGGCGGGTGGTGTGGCCCAGACGTCGGGTGGCTATGTGCATATCATCGACGCCACCGACCCGATGAACATGAAGAAGGTCGGTCGGTATCACCTCGAGGACTACGGCGCGCACGACATCATCGTCGAGGACGACGTGCTCTACCAGGCGTACTACGATGGCGGAGTGCGCGTGGTAGACGTGTCGGGTGAACTGCTCGGCAATCTGGCCGAGCAGCGGCGCGAGATCGCGGTCTTCAAGTCGTTCGACCCGAAGGGGTTCACCGCGAACGCGTCGTTCGTGATGAATGCGATGCCGTGGAAGGGGCAGGTGCTCTTCACGGACTTCAACTCGGGGTTGTGGGCCGCGAAGCTGGAGCCGAAGCCCAAGGTGACGCCGTAGGAGCGAAGGGCTGATGCGCAAGTACGATCCGGAGCGTGGCCCGGACCCGCTGCGTTGGCTCGATCTGGACGAGAGCACTCGGATCGACCTCGTCGTCGCCTATCACGAGGCCACCGGGTTCGATCCCGCACACATTGCCATGCACGCGGTGCTGCACACCGTGGTGGAGAACCAGATCGCCCTCCGCCACCCGCCCACCCTCAGAGCGATGGCTCGTCTGGCAGAGGGGGGCCTGCTGCGCCACGAGAGTCTTCACGCGATCAGCTGGGTTCTTTCCCAGCATGCTGTCGCCGCGGTCGCGGATCCCACCGCCGCCGCCGATGTCGGCGCGCAGTACGATGACGCGGTGGAGCGTCTGACCGTGGCGCAGTGGTCGGCCTTCCGCGACGAGGCAGGCGCGTCCGACTGAGGATTGCGTTCAACCGCTCAGGCGAGGCGGGAAGGCGGATGCGACACCTCAGGGTCGTTGCGGACGCTTGAACACTGCGACCACGGTGTCCGTGACTCCCTCGCGGCGGTTCGTGTCGAAGACGGACACCAACTCCCACCCGTCGTCGCCCAGGGCGTTCAGGCGATCGTTGAAAGACTGACCGTCGAGCGTACCGCTCCCCAGCCAGTCGCGGGTGTCGAACATCACGGTTAGATACTCGAAGCGCATGGTGACGTACGCTCAGGGTCAAGGGGAGCGCCGGCGGCGCCAGCGCGGGAACCAGATCAGGACGCCGGTCACCGGCAACGATGCCACCAGCAGGCACAACAACGTCCCGGCGACCTGCATCGGCCATCCGTACAGGGTCGCCGTGTGTATGCCGTAGTTGGAGTTTCGCCACCGGAGGCCGAGGTTCTTCTCGTCGAAGCGCTCGTCACCGGTGAGCGTCCCGGTCCGCGCATCAAAGAAGTACCGATCGTACTCCTCCCACGCGCTGCCGTGTTCGTAAATCACCCCTACGGTCAGGGCGCCGAACTTGCCGCCCGGGAGGTCCACCATGTAACGCCGACCATCGGGGATCCGCGTGCGGATGGTTGCGAGCGCACGCTGCACAGGGTGCGCGACCGCCGGGTCCGCGGAAGCGGCCGGCACCGGCGATGCGGGAGCGACGATGCGCGCCTCCCCCGTGAACAACCATGCGACAGCACCCTCGTACCACTTCCACGTCCAGACGGGTCCCGTCAGGGCCAGCACCAACATGCCGAGTGCTCCCCAGGCGCCCAGGATGTTGTGTGTGTCGAAGACGGTGCGTTTCCAGGGGCCAGTGAGTCGCGGGACAAGCCGCGTGCGCCAGACCGCCCGGGTGCGCGGCCACCAGAGGATCATCCCGACCACCACCATCAGCGCGAAGATGATCGTCGATGCCCCGACGATCCAGGTGCCACGCGCGGCCAGCAACAGGTTGGTGTGGATCATCCGCGTGATGAAGATCCACTCCTGCTTGCGATCCACGACGCCAAGCACGGCGCCCGTGTACGGATCGAGGAAGACCTCGTCGTACCAGAGGAACTCGTGGAAGTACGTCGGGGCATCGTCGACCAGGCGCTGCGCCTTGGCGACGACGCTGCGTCGCGGGTCCGCGTGCCAGGTGACGCGAATGACCGGCCGGTCCGGCGGGAGGGCCGCCCGCGCGGTGCGCAGCAGCGCCTCGGCGTCCACCGTGCGCGTGCCGGGCTCCACGTACACCAACTCAGGATGGAGGAGCGCAAACAGTTCGGCCTCCCACACATAGACGGCGCCGGTCACGCCCACGACGAAGACCACCAGCCCCGTCGTGAGGCCGATCCAGCGGTGCAGCCGGGCAAGGAGGCGACGCATCGGGCGAATGTGCGCGACGACCGGGACGTCCACCAGCATCCCGGCGCCGACTTTGCACTGGACAATGCCATCATCACCACGCACCCATGCCCTACTACGCCTCGCTGGACCCCCGCCGCCCCGAGGACCGCCGCACGGCCGAAGGTCTCCTTCGGCTCCGCACCGCCCTCGCGGCCGAGGTGCCGCCCAAGAGCATCGACGACACCCTGCTGATCGCTTCGTGGAACCTCCGGGAGTTTGGCGGCACCAAGTACGGTGGGCGGGAACGTGAGGCGCTGTTCTACATCGCCGAGGTGATCTCCCACTTCGACCTCGTGGCCGTACAGGAGGTGCGCGACGACCTCGATGCCCTGGACGCCTTGATGCGAATCCTTGGCGGATGGTGGGACTACCTGCTCACCGACGTGACGGTCGGGCGCCAGGGGAACGGCGAACGGCTCGCCTTCGTGTTCGACAAGCGCAAGGTGAACTTCGGAGGCCTGGCGGGCGAGGTGACGTCGGCGATGGTGAAGTCGGGGGACACGCTCTCGATTCCCAGGGCCTTTGCCCGTTCGCCCTACCTCGTCGGGATGCAGGCCGGGTGGTTCAAGTTCACGCTCTGTACGAGCCACCTCTACTACGGCGAGGACAAGGCCGACGATCCCGTTCGCCTGGCCGAGATGCGCGAGTTGGTCGAGCTGCTCAAGGACCGCGTGAACGCGAAGGATCGATGGGCGCGCAACAGCATCCTGCTCGGCGACTTCAACATCTTCCGCGAGGACGACCAGACCTTCGGCGCGCTCACGACCGTCTTCGCCATTCCCCCCACGATCAAGGGGAAGAAGACCAACCAGTCACGCACCAAGCCGTTCGACCAGATCGCCTTCCTCTCGCCGGACGTCGGCAACCAGATCGCCGACGCGCGGGGTGGCGTGTTCGACTACTACCAGCACGTGTATCGCGATGCGGACGCGGCATTCTATCCCGTCCCCGATGGCACCACGTTCTCGACCTGGCGCTCCTACAAGATGTCGGACCACCTGTTGCTCTGGACCGAAGTGAAGGTGGACTTCGGGGTGGAATACCTGCAGAAGAAGACGCAGGCCCCACCACCGTGACGCCGTGTCGCGCGTTGACCTGAGGGCGCGCATGGGCAGATTCCCCGCCGGCTGCCACAGGAGAGGCGGAAATGCCGGGATGGACGGGTGTGTTGCTGATGACCGCGGCGATGCTCGGTGACGCGCCGCCGGCCGCGCGGACCGTGTACCGCGACGTGCGGCACGACACGAGCCGCCCCCTCGCCATCCAGCCGGACATCGAACAGCGCACGATGGGGCGCCGCCGCGCTGCACCGATCCTCGAGTCGTTTGACGGCCTGGGGGTCGGATTCGAGGGACCGGCGGGCGCGCCGCTGCTGCGCAATCCATCGGACAATTCGGTCGCGGTCGGCCCCGACCACATCGTGCAGACGGTGAACTCGGTGATGGCCGTGTTCACCAAGCGTGGCGCACGGTACCGCGAGACGGGGCGCGCACTCTCGGGCGCCCTCTCCACGAATACGATCTTTCGCGGCTTTGGTGGGGCGTGCGAACAGCGCAACAGTGGCGACGCCGTCGTCCGTTATGACCAGCTGGCGCGCCGGTGGCTGTTCGTGCTGCCGATCTTCTCGCGTCCGCCGGGTGAGCCGACCGGCCCCTACTCGATGTGTTACGCGGTGAGCGTTGGCCCCGATCCACTCGGCGCGTATCACCGCTACGAGTTCAAGCGACCGCTGTTCCCCGACTATCCCCGCCCCGCGATCTGGCCCGACGGCTACTACGTGCCGACGAGCACGGGGGACGATGTCATCCAGAAACACGCCTGCGTGGTGGAGCGCGCCCGGATGCTCCGTGGCGAACCGGCGCGCGAGCAGTGTGTGATCATCGAGGGCGTGAACTTCCTCAACAATGCCGATATCGATGGACATGCGGTGCCGCCGCGGGGGGCGCCGAATGTCATGATGGCGGCCGGTGGCGCGCAACTCAAAGGGGACACGGACGACGACGGGATCTACACCTGGAACTTCCACGTCGACTGGGCGGATACCTCGCGCACGAAGGTGACCGGTCCAGTGAAGGTCTCCGTCGCGCCGTACACGTACCTCTGTGGCGGACAACTCACCAACTGCGTGCCACAGCCGCGGAGCGAGCGCAAGCTCGACAGCCAGGGCGACAAGCTGATGGCGCGCCTGGTGTACCGGAACATCAACGGGCGCGAGTCGATGGTCGGGTTGCACTCGATCGCGACGAGCGCTGGAGGGGGTGGCGTGCGCTGGTACGAGTTCCGGATCGGGGCCAACCGCGCGGTGCGCCTGCACCAGCAGGGGACGTACGCCCCGGACGATCCCTCGGGGAGCCCATCGTATCGATGGATGGGGAGCATCGGGATGGATCGCGCCGGCAACATCGCGATGGGGTACTCGTTTGGTGGACTGCCACACTACGCCGGGCAGCGCGTGGCCGGCCGCGCGCCGTCGGACCCGCCGGGCACGTTAGGCACCGCGGAGACGGTGTTGGCGACCGGGGCTGCCGCGCAGGAGGCGACCCTGCGGTGGGAGGACTACACGCAGCTCTCGATGGACCCGGACGATTGTCGATTCTGGTATGTGGGCGACTACTTCAAGCCCGGCGCCTCGAGTTACTCGACGCGCATCGGGTCCTGGCGCATGCCGGGGTGTACGCCGCGTGCCGTGAGGTAGCGCGGCGCGCAGCGGACGGCGGGGTCGAGAGAAATGGGCCCCGGCCTTCGCCGGGGCGACGAGGGGTAAGAATGGGCCCCGGCCTTCGCCGGGGCGACGAGGGGTAAGAATGGGCACCCGGCCTCCGCCGGGGCGACGACGGATGAAGATGGGAGGCGGCACCCGCCAGAGCGACGACGTCAGAACCCCCAGGGGACCAGCTGTACCTGGCGCGTCACGAGGAAACGGGGTTCTCGTCCGCCGACGAACGCCACCTTGGCGTCACCCCATCCGAAGAACCCGCCGAACCGCGAGGCACCGCGGAGGGGAGAGGACAACGCACCATCGGCTTCGCCGGCGAGGGCCAGGCCAAACGAGACATAGCCCGGCCGCAGCACGCCGCCGGTGCGTCCGCCCCACCCGTCGGTCCAGAGGTACGAGCGCACGCCGAGCTCGGCGACGGTGACCGCGCGCGCCTTGCCATCGGTCACGGTGAGGTACGTCGGGACGTACGAGGCCACGACCTCATGTCGCGACGGCCACCCGTCGCCGTTCGGCCGGAATCCCGGGAGCCACTGCGCCCCGAAGTTGAGCACCACCTCAACCGCATTGAGCTTGGGCGTCGACGGTCCGTACTTCCGTTCGAAGCGACGCAACTTCTCCAGGCTCATGTCCTTCGACGAGGCACGTCGCACCACGTCGAACGCTTCGAACGGGTCGAGCAGGGAATCGATCGCTGCGCGACTCAGCCGCGGTGCCAGGGCGTCCCTGAACTCCTGCCCGACGATCTCCGCCAGCTGGTTGAGGGCGATGGTGTCGCGTGCGGTGTATCCCACGGGACGCTGCTTGCGGCCCACGACGCTCCACGACGCGCGCGAGTCGCCGATGACGGAGAGGGGGAGTCGGCGAAGGTCGGGACGATCGAGGTGGCGCAGGACGGCCTGCACCATGGAGTCCACGCGGGGGGCCGACGTGCGGAAGTCCGCGATGGAATCGCCGATGCGAGCGCCGTCGAGAAGGTGACCGACGTTGGCCCGACGCACCCAGGTCGTGTCGAAACGCGCCGGTTGTGCCAGCAGGGGAGCGGCCCACAGGAGTGCGCCGCAGAGGAGGCGGCGCATCATGTGTTGATCCACTGGTTGAGGTCCGCTGCATGGGTGGCGACGTACGCTTCCCAGCTGTGTGGATTGGTCGGCTGGATCTTCGGCACACCACCGGCCACCACTGGCTTGAGTGCCATCGCCCAGTCCTGCCTGGTCTGCAGGTTGAAGGCGTTCTGGTCGTCTTCGAACGTCAGCTGACCGTCGACCTTCATGGCCGCCCAGTCGGCGCGATCGCGGAAGAACCACCCACCGACCGGATCCAGCTTGCCGGTGATGGAGACCCAGCGATCGACCGAGAGCACCTCACGCCCGGTGAGGGTGGTCTCCCGCGGAATCGACAGCTGCGCATCCTTCACCGTGTAGAGCCAGCGCCGGTTGGGGACGAGCGAGCCCATGGCATCGGCCACCGTCCGGATGAGTTGCACGGGGGACGCCATGAAGATCACGTTGGCAAAGCGAACCCCTTCAGAGGCCGGCCGCAACCGATGTGCAGCGGTCGCCGCTGCGTGATGCAACACCTCGTATGTGTGGAAGCATCCGAGGGAGTGGCAGATGATCGTCAGCTTCTGGTCGCGCGTTCGGATGCCGGCGGCATTGCCATCGGCCACGACCTGCTTGAGCTGCGCGAGGTACGCCTCGCGCACGGCGGTGCGGGCGTCCGCGATCAGGACTGGCCACAGCACGTCGCCGATGGTGTCGGCAATCGCGTCCCCGACCTCCGGGTCTCCGATCTTGCCAGAGAGCGCCCCGATGGCCTGGGTGAGCAGCGTCCCCAGCTGCGTCTTCGCCGCGAACCAGTCGTTGACCTGGTCATAGAAGAGCTGGTAGATGGCCGTGTCGGCCGCGGCCGGGCCGAGTGCGGCCTCGACCCCCGCCTTGAGCTCCTGGTAGTCCCCGGGCCTCGCGTTGCCGATCCCATGGACCAGCAACACGGCACGATCCGATGCCCAGGTCACTGTCTGCGGTTCCAGTGGCATCCACCCCTCCCGTCAGGTCAATCCACGCTACACCCTTCCGCGCCAGCCAGCAATCGCACCCACCAACGCAAAGTGCATTCCCGAGACCTCGCCGAAGCCCTCCGCCGCGCACTGCGCGGCGACGTACGGGGCGATCAGGTCACCCGGGACCAGTACGCCTCTGACGCGAGCATCTATCGCATCGAGCCGCTCGTCGTGGCCTTCCCACGGGACACCGACGATGTGGTCGCTGCGGTCCAGCTCGCCACGGCGCATGGCGTGCCGGTGCTCGCGCGGGGCGCGGGCACCTCGCTGGCCGGCCAGACCGTCGCTGCCGCTGTCGTGCTCGACTTCTCGCGCCACATGCACGCCCTGGTCCACGTCGACCCCGGGGCCAGGACCGCTCGCGTCCAGCCGGGGCTGGTGCAGGACGACCTCAATCGCGTCGTGGCGCGACACGGGCTCATGTTCGCCCCGGACACGAGCACCGCCAATCGCGCCACGTTAGGCGGGATGATCGGCAACAACTCCTGCGGCATGCGTTCGGCGCGCTACGGGATGACCATCGATCACGTCGCCTCGCTGGATGTGGTCCTCTCGGATGGATCTCGTGCGACACTCGGTCCGGTTGACGACCACGCGGTTGCCACGCGCGCGAGGGGCACGACGCTCGAAGCGTCGCTCTATCGTGATGTTCCCGCGCTCATCTCGCGTCACGACGCCGCGATACGCCGCGACACACCGGCTTTCTGGCGCCGCAGCGGCGGCTACCGGCTCGAACGCCTGCTCCCCGACCGCGGTCCGTTCAACCTGGCGAACTTGGTCGTCGGCTCCGAAGGGACCCTGGCGATCGTCACCGAAGCGACAGTACAACTGGTGCCTGCCCCGCGACATGTGGTCGCGGTGGCGGGGCATTTCCGATCGGTGGCTGGCGCCATTGCGGCGACCCCGGACGCACAGACGTGTGATGCAGCCGCGATCGAGCTGGTCGACCACTTCATCCTCGACCTGTCGCGACGTTCGCCGGTGCATCGCGAGGTGGTGTCGTTCCTCGAGGGCGAACCCGGGGCGTTGCTTTTCGTCGAGTTCCATGGAGATACTCCCGCCGAAGCAGCGGGGCGTGCGGATGCCCTGGTGGAGCGGTGGCGGGCACACGGCCATGGCTACGCGATGGTTCGCGCCGACACGGCGGCGGCGCTCAAGCGCTTCCGCGACCTGCGCGCCTCGAATTTCGAGAACACCGATCCGAGCATCAGGCCGATGTTCCAGGACAGCACCAACGT
>WBZL01001797.1_pt1 | contig 21767 bp, 20 predicted proteins | sample 5204291 | NCBI WGS metagenome assembly WBZL01 (sample SAMN12344345, study PRJNA552823) | activated sludge metagenome | biome: Activated sludge suspended growth; feature: Nitrification reactor; material: Wastewater; isolation source: activated sludge from nitrification reactor of wastewater...
CCTCTCCATCATTGTCCGCATCCCCAGGTTGTCCCCCCTCGCCGTCTTCTCCGGGGTCTGCCTGGGCGGGGTGATCCCCATCAGCTTCTGCCGAGGGCGTGGCTTCTTCGGCCTGCAACCCTGTCTGGGCACGGAAGGTGAATAGGCGGGAGACCACCCCCGCGCGGGTGTCGTTGATCAGGCTTTGGAACAATTCCGACGCCTTGGATTTGTACGTCACCAGTGGATCGCGTTGGGCGTAGGCTTCCAACCCAACGGACACCCTTAACGCTTCCATTTGGGTGAGGTACTCGATCCACAGGCTGTCAATGACACGGAGCATCAACTGGCGATACGTTTGGGTGAGAATTTGCCCGCCCAATTCATCGATCAGGGTGGCGATGTCATCGCCGGAAAATTGTGAGAGCAGTTGAGTCTCGACCCGGGCATATTTCTCTTCTCCAAAAGCCGCTTGTAATCTTCGGCGGACGGGGCGGGGCAGGGTGTTGACCGGGGATTTGGCATGCCCGTTCAATTCCCCGATGCCGATGGCGCGGCGGGTATTGGCCTGAGCCTGTTGCAAGTGGGTCAAAATTTGATCGTTGGCATCATCCGCATCCACACTTTCGAGCAGGCGGGCGGCGTAATACGTGAACACCAACCGGGTGGTTCGCTGGTAAACGCGCTGTTTGGTTTTGCGATCAAAGACGGTGCGTGTACCCTGCGGAATATGGAAGAGCAGACTGAGCAGGTGGTTTTCGGTGATCTCCCCGCGCACTTGGGTCAGGGATTGTTTGATTTCATTGGCGATGGTGCCATCTTGATTGTCGCCGATATAGCGTTTTCGGCGGGCTTCAAACGTAGCCTGGATTTTTTCCACCACCTGTGCCCCGACTTTGTCCCAATCTTCTAATGGCAAATTGTTGATGGTCATTTCCAGGGATTCGCGCAAACTGCGTTCTGCCACCGCGATGATGCGGCGAATGGTTGCCGTGGCGAGGTAGGTTTCCATTTGTTTGGCGATGGCTTCGGCGGCGGATTCTGTGTCGTTTTCCAGATCGCGTTTGAGCTGGTAATCAATCTTGATTGGGGTGCGGAGCAGACTGGTGAGTTCGGCTTCGAGGTTACGAGGCGTTTTCGGGCCGGCGTTTTCTTCCTCATCCTCGCCACCCATGCCCAGGCCTTCCATGTAAACATCGAGGGTGTCCTGCCGTTCTTTGAGTTGTTTTTCCAGGCTTTCCAACGAGGTTTCGAGTAAATGCTCAATCGTTTCGGTGATGTGTACTTCTTCGGCTTTCAGGGCTTCTTCGGCCATGGTGAGCAAAACGTGGGCGACGGAGTCCGGGGTGGCGTGGGAGGTGGCGTCCACCCGTTTTTTCGCTTCTTTTCGCAGAAGGGCCAGGCTGAAAGAGGGGTAGAGGGCGTTGCCAAAGACGAGGGGGGGCTGGGTTTGTTCCAACCAGGAGAGCAGTTTCCACGGTCCTTCATCATCTTTGAAGGCTTCGGGGACGCGCCGTTCAACTTCGGTTTGAAGCATTTCGTTGACATCGTCGCTCAGATCATCTTTTGTGAGGATGCGGTCGCGCAGTTCGTAAATGACGCCGCGTTGTTTATTGAGCACATCGTCGTATTCCAGCAGGTGTTTCCGGGTATCGAAGTTGGCCCCTTCCACACGGGTTTGGGATTGTTCCACCATGCGGGATACCAACCCCATTTCGAGGGGGAAATCTTCGTCTACTTTCAGGCGTTCCATCATCGATTCGACCTGGGAACCGCCGAAGATGCGCATCAGGTTGTCCTGCATGGAGAGGTAAAAGCGCGAGGAGCCGGGATCGCCCTGGCGGGCGGCGCGCCCGCGCAACTGGTTGTCGATCCGGCGGGAGTCGTGCCGTTCGGAGCCGATGACGTGCAAGCCGCCGAGTTTTTTCACCTGTTCACTCTCGTGCATGTATTTCAAAAAGGCATTGACCTGTTCTTCGTAAATGCCAAAGTCCTCGGGGGTGAGTTTTTTGAGGGCGGTTTCTTTTTCTTTGTACGTCAAATCGTAGGCGTTTTCCACCCCTGCGCGTTTTAGCACCCGATTGACTTCGGAGAGGACATCTTCGGGCAGTTCGCCGCCAAGTTTGATGTCCACCCCACGTCCGGCCATGTTGGTGGCGATCATCACGGCCCCATACGCCCCGGCTTGGGCGATGATCTGGCTTTCTTCCGTGTGTTTGCGGGCGTTCAACACTTGATGGGGAACGCCGTTTTTGAGCACGACGAGTAGCCGGTCTTTGTATTCCGCGGAGAGACCAAAAATGCTGAGTAATCGCTCGACGTTTTCGGAAGCCATGACGCTGAGGGGGACATTTAAGTCCTTGCACATTTGGGCGATTTGTTTCCCTGGGAGCAGACCTAGCGGTTTGTTCAGAAATTCCAGCTCGGGGATTTGCCGCCCGTCAAATTCTTTTTTGTTCGCGGCCATCCACGCATCGCGCAGGACGAGCACCTGAACGAGTTTCTGCACCGGGTCCGGTTTCAGGCGAGATGACAGGCGTTCGGATAATTCGACGGAGGTGGTCCCGACCAGGAGAGGGCGTCCCATCACGTGGTATTCGATGATTTCGCTGACCTGTGCGCGGAATTTTGCTTCTTCCGTGCGGTAGATCACGTCCGGGAAGTCTTTCCGCTTGTAGAAAAAGGGTACGTTGGGCGTGTCTTTGTGGGCGTAGTACGTGAACTTGTAACCTTCCGCGTCTTTGTCAGTTTTAGTGATCAGGGGCCAATGGGGACGCAGAGCCTGGTAATCCAGGTTGGTCGGCATTTCGGTCACTTCCAAATTGTAGATCTTATGAAATTCTTCCGCTTCCGTGGAGGCCGTCCCGGTCATGCCGGAGAGTTTTTCATACATGCGGTAATAGTTCTGAATCGTGACCGTCGCATATGTCACGTTTTCGCTTTCAACCTTGACGCCTTCTTTGGCCTCGATAGCCTGGTGCAACCCATCTGACCAACGCCGTCCGGGCATGAGGCGGCCTGTGTTTTCATCAATGATGACGACTTTGCCTCCCTGGACGAGGTAGTCTTTGTTGCGTTTGAAGACGTAATGCGCGCGGAGGGCTTGCTCCAAATAACCGAGGAGCCGTGCTTGTTCCGGGGAGATGTCTTCGGGGCGATCTGGATCGCGAATGGGTTCGCCCAGGATTTGTTCGACGTGAATCTCGCCGATTTCCGTCAGCGCAATCGACCGGGAGCGTTCGTCCACTTCGTAATCTTCCGGGCGCAATTGGCGGACGACCGCGGTGAGGCGGTGATAATTATCGGCGTCATCGTGCGAAGGGCCGGAGATGATGAGCGGGGTACGGGCTTCGTCAATTAACACGTTGTCCACTTCATCGATGATGGCGAAGGAATGCCCGCGCTGGACCCGGTCTTCCAGGGTTTGTTTCATGTTATCCCGCAAATAATCGAATCCAAACTCGTTGGTGGTGCCGTAGGTGATGTCCGCGGCATAGGCCAGTTTGCGGGGCACGGTTTCGAGATGATGTTGATCTTCGTGCGGGGATTCCTTTGTCGTGTTTACCAAAAAGGCCAGTTTTCCGTGATCCGTGCGGGCGGCCATTTGCAGAACGCCGACGCTCATCCCCAGCAACTGGTAAATAGGCGCTTTCCATCGGGCATCGCGTCGCACGAGGTAATCATTCACTGTGACTAGGTGTGCGCCCTTTCCCACCGAAAAGCCATCGAGCGGGGTAAACGTCCAGGCATCCGGGTTTTTCCCCCATTTCTCGATGGCCCGTTCCACCCAGACCGGATTGAGCGCCAACGCGTTCAAATAGAGTGGCAGTGTCGCGACCAGCGTTTTGCCTTCCCCCGTACGCATTTCTGCGACGCGCCCCTGATGCAGAACCATGGCCCCCACCAACTGGATATCGTAATGGCGCAGGCCGATGGTGCGTTTGCTCGCCTCACGGACTGCCGCAAAAGCTTCGGGCAAAATGTCATCCAACGTCTCCCCCTTGGCCAGGCGGCGGCGGAACTCGTCGGTTTTGGCGCGCAAAGCCTGATCACTCAGCGCTTCATAGGGGGCTTCGTAGCTGTTGATTTCGTCTGCGATTAGCGCGAGTTTGTTGATGGTGCGTTTGTTGGGGTCGCCCCCGAGAAATTTTACGAGGTTTTTAAGCATGGGGAATCGATAAGTAGGTGGTAAAGTGAAATATGTGGGATCGGATCAAGAGAGGATATATGAAGGTTTATCCTTCAGCAAGCGGCGATTATAGCACGGGGAGGGCAAATGGGCGAACCCGGCGGGGGGCGCGCACCGGGTTCTGTTGAGATTCTTATGAAGTTTTCAGTTTTATCGCGCCTCACCCCATTGGTTACGGCGATTCCACCTGGACAACTTTGGCCGGATGTCGCTCCAAGATGCGAAAGGCGACCATCCCAAATAACAATGGCAACCAAAATGTAAATCCTCGATAAGCCAGGGTGATGACCGCCGCCGAGCCGAGCGGAACATTCAACGACCGGAGGGTCACGGTCAGCACCCCCTCCACGACCCCGATCCCCGCGGGGGTGGGGGACACGATCAAAAATAAATACCCAATCGCGAACCCGGCGATCAAAGTTCCCGGAGAAAAGGGGGTCTTGAAGGCCATAAATACCAAAAAGAAAACGGTTAACAGCAATGCCCGGTTGCTCAACGCCAGTGCAAAAGGCCAAGCCAGCATTTTCGGGTCTTTGCGGAGGTCCTCGCGCAACTCCACCAAACCAGTCGCCGCATCATGGGCAAATTCGTGGGCACGCTGTTCCGAAACATAATCCCGCCGCAAAATGAGACGCGAAATTCGATTGATCCACTGCGCTCCCCATGTCAATGCATTGTTGAGCGCCTTTTCTGACCGCATTCCCAACACGAGCAAAGTTGCCAAAATACTCGCCAATAACAGCAAGATGCCAGTTGCAAACAACTCCGCCCCGGTTAAATCATTGCGCCGGAAAAGCACGATCAACCCCAACGCGACGACACACAAAATCGCGGCATATTCAAACAACAAATTGATCACCCCCGCCAACGTCACCCGAATGGCAGAATACCCACTCCTTCGGGCTTGTGCGGCAAAGAGGGTCGCGCCACCCAAAACCCCGCTCGGCGTGACCACGTTGACAAATGACGCGGCGGCGGCAATCAGCAACAATCGTTCGAGCCGTTCCTCAATGCCCATCGCCCGATAAATAGAGCGATAAGAAGCCGCCACATTCACCAACCAAAACCCCTGAACGACCAGCGCCAACAGCAAATACCGCCAATCCCCTCGTTTGAGCGTCTCTACAATCGCCTCCACTTGGGCGAAATTGGTCATCAAAAACACGACCCCTAAAAAAAAGACCACCGCAACGATGAATTTTCGCATTTATAGCCCTAGAAATTTTTCCGGTTGTTTCGCAAAGGTATCCAGAGGAATTTCCCCCTTCGCGAGGCGTAACACGGTATCAGTTAATCGCTGATTGATCGGGGTGGGGATTCCCGCGCGTTTTCCGTGCGCCACCACCGCCCCATTCAGCGCGATGACCTCACTCAACGGGTTCCCGTTATGGAGGTCAATGTGCAAGGATGGCATTTTCCCCCCGCGTCCGCGTCCCACCGCCCGGATGAGCAAGGGTTGGACGAGGGCAACCGGCAAAAAGCGTACCGCAAACGCAAACAACCTGACCGGTGTCCCCGGCAAGGAGGTGACCCGTACCCCAATCGCCCGCATGACCGCCAGCGTCTCCCGTTGTTGCTGGATTTCCATACGGAGCACCCCGGGGTGGGCAAACACCTCCGCGGGTGTCATATCCAAAATGGCCGAAGTCGCATTGGCGGTCAAATTGGTAAGCATTTTCGACCATTTCATGTCTGCCGGGCGCGGATACAGCGACGCTTTCAGCCCAGCCTGATCCATCGCTAATTTGATGCGTGTAGCCAATTCGCGTAGGGGTGATTGCGGCTCCATTGCGACTCCAATTCCCCGCAACCGTTCGACGGCGACCGTGCCTGGGGCAGGAATCCCGATGGCGGTAGTGACCGTGCCCGCGATCACTTTCTCTGCCCCCAAGCCCCGCGCGAGGAGGGGTTCGTTATCTACGCCATTTTGCAGGCAAACGATTGGAGGTAGGTGCGCCGCATACGGGATCAATGGGCCGATTGCCGCTTCCGTATGATAGGACTTGACCGAAAAAATGCCCGCGTCAAATGGTCCTTGCGCCAGGGCTTCGGAAATCGATTCTACGAGATTGGGAGATAAAGAAAACTCGCCGTTTGGCAAACGAAAGCGCATCCCCCGTGCGCGGATTTGCGCGACCGCTTGCGGGCGATCTAAAAAAACAACCCGATGGCCACTGAGGGCTAGACTTCCGCCTACATAACTGCCGATGGCCCCCGCACCGATGATGAGAAATGAAAGGGGTTCTGCCATAGGGCGGCGATTATAACCCGAAGGATTGAATGATGGTTCCGAAAATTTCAATCCCGCAACTTGAACCGTTGAATCTTCCCTGTCGCGGTGCGGGGCAACTCTTTCACGAACTCCACCCAGCGCGGGCGTTTGTACTCGGCCATGTGCTCGCGGCAGAAGGCGATCAATTGTTTGCCCAGTTCTTCGGAGGGGAAAATGCCTTCTTTCAGGATGACGAACGCTTTGGGTTTGACGAGCTGGCGATCATCCGCTTTGCCCACCACGGCCACTTGCAGGACGGCGGGGTGGCGGGTGAGGGTGGCCTCGACTTCCATCGGGGAAACCCAGATGCCGCCCACTTTCAGCATGTCGTCGGCGCGCCCGGCGTGGTGGTAGTAGCCATCTTCGTCCACGGTGTACTGGTCGCCGGTGAACAGCCATTCACCGAGGAAGGTTTTGCGGCTTTTTTCGTATTGATGGAGATACGAGAGGGCGACCGATTCCCCTTTGACGAGCAGGTTGCCCGTTTCCCCGCGGGGCACGTCTTTGAAGTCGAAGTCCACCACGCGGATTTCGTACCCCGGAACGGGTTTGCCACTCGTGCCGGGGCGGATGTCCCCCGGACGGTTGGAGATGAAGATGTGGTACACCTCCGTCGCGCCGATCCCATCAATGATGTCCAGCCCGGTCATCTGTTTCCATTGACGCCAGATCGGTTCGGGGAGGGCCTCCCCGGCGGAGACGCACAGCCGCACGCTCGAAAGGTCGTACTTTTGCAGGAAATTTTCCACCGCCATCGCCAGCGCGTACCCGGTCGGGGAGTTGTAGAAGATCGTGGGGCGGAACCGATCTACAATCTCCAACAGGTTCGTCGCCAGACGCGGGGAGCCGGAAAACAGCACACAACTCGCGCCGACGTGCCACGGAAAGAGCAAATTGCCCCCCGTCCCAAACGTGAAAAAGAGTTTCGCGCCCGCAAACGTCCGGTCATTTTCCGTCAGGCCGAGGACGTTTTTGCCCCAGAGTTCCGCGGTCAGGACGAGGTCTTTGTGGGCGTGGGGGATGCCTTTGGGTTCCCCGGTCGTGCCGCTGGAGTAGTTGAGGGTGGCGAGGTCTTCGCGATGGGTGGGGGCGGTGTCGAGGACGGGGGAAACGTCTGAAATCCAATCGGCGTAGGACATCGTGGATTCGGGCGCGGTGCCGATCACGATGACGTGTTCGAGAAACGGTTGTTCGGGCAATATCCCCTGCACGGCGGGGAGCAGTTTGTCGTGGACGACGAGGACGCGCATTCGGCTATCCCGGATCATGTAATCGTATTCGGCAGGGGTGAGGAGCGTGTTCAGCCCGGCGTGGATCGCGCCGATTTTCAGCGTGCCGAAGAAGGTGGTCACCCACTCCGGCCCGTCGAAGGCGAGCAGGCCGACGCAATCACCCATCCGCACGCCGAGTTTTTTGAGCGCGTTGCCGACGCGGTTGGCTTCATCGGACACTTCTTGAAAGGTGAGATTGCGTTCGAGGGAAAAGAGGGCGGTTTTTGAGGCACGGTTGGGTAAATTATGTTCAAGGATGTGGACGGCGTTGTACTGAAGGGGAAGGTCTGAAGCGCGCATGGGGTTCTCCTGAAGATTTTTGTCGCGGAAATAAAGAAGTCGCGGAAGTTTTTCTGGCCCCACAAATTTTACGACAATATTTTATAAGGAATGTAGGAGAGGAGGAATCCAAGAGATTTTTTCTGGATTCCTCCTCTCCTACATTCCTCATTAAAAAGTGCTATCACGTTTCACGCATCACGTTTCACGGGGCACGTCTTTTCCAATCACATCCCTCGCAATCACAATCCGTTGGATATGCGAGGTGCCTTCGTAAATCTGTAACCCTTTGATATCGCGGTAGTGGCGTTCGACGGGGTATTCGTTGCTGTAGCCGCGCCCGCCGTGGAGGAGGACGGCGTTGGAGGCGGCTTTCACGGCGATTTCGGTGGCGTAGAGTTTCGCCATCGAGGTTTCGCGGGTGGTGGGGAGGCCTTGCTCCTTCATAGTGGCCGCCTTGTACACCAGCAAACGGGCGGCCTCGATTTCTGTCGCCATGTCGGCGATGGTGGCTTGAATCATCTGAAAATCCCCGATCCGCTGACCAAACGCACGCCGTTTGCGGACAAAATCCACGCTCGCATCGAGGCACGCCTGCGCGATGCCCAGCGCCCCCGCCGCGACACCCAGCCGACCGTGGTCGAGGGCAGACATGGCGATTTTGAAACCATCCCCCTCCTGACCGAGGAGGGAGCTTTTGGGAACGCGTAGGGATTGGAGGGAAATGTGGGCGTGGTCGGAGGCACGATGGCCCAATTCCTTTCCAGGCATCTTTTCTCGAACAAAGCCGGGGGTGTTGGTTTCAACGAGGAAAGCGCAAATCCCTTTGTGTTTTTTCGCCCGATCCGTGGTGGCGAAAACGATGGCGAGATCAGCGATGCCGCCGTTGGTGATCCAGATTTTTTCGCCGTTGAGGATGTACTCGTCCCCGTCGAGGGTGGCGGTGGTTTCGAGGTTGCCCGCGTCCGATCCGGCGTTCGGCTCGGTCAGGCAGTAGCACCCGATCAGTTCTCCCGTCGCCAACCGGGGAAGGTACCGTTGTTTTTGCGCTTCCGTGCCCCAATCGTTGATGCACAAACTGACCAGCGATCCATGCACCGCCAAAAATCCCCGCACGGATGAATCCGCCCATCCCAACTCTTCGGAGATCAGGGTGTAGCTGAGGTAGTCCATCCCCGCGCCGCCGTACTCGGGCGCGATGGTTCCGGCGAGGAAGCCGAGTTCACCCATACGTTTGACGAGGTGAAGGGGGAAGACGCCGGTTTCGTCGGCTTCGCGGGCGAGGGGGGCGACTTCGTCGCGGGAGAAGGTGCGGGCGAGGGTTTGGAGGGAGCGTTGGGAGGGGGTGAGGGAGAAGAGCATAAGGTTAAAGTTTGAGAGTTTGAATTTTAACTATTATGAAACCCACATCTGAGATGATCTGATATGTAAATTTGCGTATTTTCTAGAGAACAAAAATTTATTGATTTGTTGCTGGGGATTTGATTTCAATATCACTTGAAACTAAAACAGTAATCGTTGGTATAAGCTCAGTAACAAACTGGCTCGTTTCATGCTCAGAAAGGTGAGGACCGATTTTGGCGATAATTTCAAGAGCCAGTTTGATTTTTTCTCGTTGGATTTCCAATTCTGTTCTTTCATTTTCTAGTTGTATCTTCCTGATTTCTTCTCGTTTTAGATCGCGCTCTAATGCCTTATCATCCTCGATTTTCTTTCTTTGAGCATTGATTTCCAAAATAGCTACTTTGTTTTTTTCAATTTCAATTTTCTCTTTTCTTTCTGCTAGCAGAGCCATTTGCTCTGCATGTCTTCTTCGCCAGGGTACGATAATCGAACGAATCGCGTCTATTGCATCTTTCGCATTCCCAAGATTGATTGTAATAGGAGAGTTTTGGCTAATACTAAAGATAACAATATCGGCGGAAGGAAGTTTTTGAATCTGGTTTGCGATGTTTTGGATGTGATTAATTGCACCAAGAAAAGGACTAATTGAATTCCCCAGGAAAATAGGAGTTAAATTAGTAACACCTTCAATCTTTTCGAGAACACTTAAGACAATCGTATGTCTACTCCTTATTTCTCTAGAATCTCCATTTGTTATTGTTTTTACTCCATTATCATCATAAGGTTGAAGCCCTGATGAAACCTGTCGCACAGCAATAACAACCTTTCCCTGAATTTTAACCATAGAAGGATCATCTACGTAAATTGGCCCCATTGTTGGGTTTGCAGGTTGTAGCCTAACATAATTTTTTTCTCTGAAATAATATTTCAGTGTTGTTTCGTCTCGATCTGGCAACCATACGGCGACCATTTCTCCATTGATGGCATTACTTGACCTTTGCATAACTACGATATCACCGTCACCAACCAACGCGTCAATCATTGAGTCTCCTTGGACTTCTAAAGCAAATAGCTCACCAATCTCCGTATCTTTTGGAAAAATGTTTTTTGGAAGATTGATTATACTGTCGCTGTCAGAGTAACTAAAATCTGAGCTTGGCACGGGAACAGGTATACTCGCAAAAATTCGACCTACAATAGGGATATTTAATAAGTCATTTGAACGACCAAATGGAGAACTATCGATAGACATTTGGCCACTTACATTTTTAAGTAATCGGATACCTCGTGAAACATTTGAGTCTGTTTCGATATATGCTAACTCTACAAGTCCAGAAAGTTTATATTTAACACTACTTGTAGAAAGGCCTGTTCCTTCACTTATTTCTTTATGCGTTGGAGGATAACCACTATCTCGAATAAAGGCTTCAATGAATTCGAGTATTTTTCTGTGTTTTTCGTCTAAACCCTTCTTGCGTCCAGTCATGAGAAACTCCTTGATAATAAATACAAAATTTCCTAAAAGGAATTAAAGTTGTCTTGATAATCACGAGCTGATTACTGCCACCCCCTCCAACTCCACCAACGCCTCTTCCAAATACAACCCCTTCACCTCAAACAGCCCCATCACGGGGTAATACTCCCCAAAAAACGCCTTCATCACCTTGCCCAACGCCTTCAAATTTGCCTTGTACAACGCCCGGTCGGTGGTGAAAATATTCAACTTCACAATGTCCTGCATCGTCCCGCCCGCCGCTTCGACCACGGCTTGCAGGTTGCGGAGCACCTGTTCGTATTGCGCGACGATGTCACCGGGGGCGGCAATCGCGCCGCTCGCATCGCTGGCATCCTGCCCGGCGAGCCAGAGAATCTTGCCGCCTTCGGTCAAAATGCCGTGGTTAAATCCACGGGGGGGAGGGAGGGAGGGGGGAGTGATGATTTGTTTGGACATATTTTGACAGAGGGGTGTACGCAGATTTCACGGATTCCGCAGATTTTTCTTTTTAATCTTTATCTGCGAAATCTGCAGAATCTGCGTACAAATATTTATCTACCAACAAACTTCGGTTTCGTCTTATCTCGAAACGACTCGTAAAAAATCCGATGATCCTGCCCCATGAGCAGTAACGCTTGCGCCTGGGCTTCGGCTTCGATGGCGGAGGGCAAATCCATGTGCCACTCGTTTTGCACCATGCGTTTGGTCATTCCGATAGCTTGCGTGGGGCCGTGGGCGAGGCGGGCGGCCCATTCCTGGGCGGTGGGGAGCAGTTGTTCGGCAGGGAGGACGCGGTTGACGAGACCGTATTTGTCCGCGGTGGCGGCGTCAATCGTGTCGCCGAAGTAGAGCATTTCCAACGCCCGCGCCATCCCGACCACGCGGGGGAGCAGGTACGCCGCGCCCATGTCCGCCCCGGTCAGCCCCACTTTGGTGAAAAGGAACGCGAATCGGGCGTGTTCCGACGCCAGACGCATATCCGCCGCGAGAGCCAACACCGCGCCCGCACCCGCCGCAATGCCGTTCACCGCCGCGATGATCGGTTTGTCGAGCATGAGCATGTTGTGAACCGTGGCCCCGGTCATGCGGGTGAATTCCAGGTGGCCTTTCACATCCCGGTCGAGTAGGGGTTCGATGATCTCGAACACATCCCCGCCCGAGCAGAACGCTTTCCCCGCCCCGGTCAGGACGAGGACTTTGACCGCATCATCGTACCGCAACGCCTCCATCAAATCCCGGTACTGGGCGTAGATGTCGAACGTGAGGGCATTCAGCACGTCGGGGCGGTTAAAGGTGAGGGTAGCGACGCCTTCGGAAACGTCGTAGAGAAAATCATAGGGCATGGGAACTCCTGAACGTAGAGCGTAAAACGTAGAACGGGGGCGTGAAACGTGATGCGTGAAATCAAAAGATCACGATGGGAGGCGAGTAACGCGGATCAATTGGCCGGATGCAAGCGGGAGGGTTGCTAAAGTCTGATGAATGTGGTGAGCTAATTCCTGAAAATTGGGATCGTAAGTACAAATCACAATCTCTGCATGATCAAGGGTTTGATGATGCAACCGCTTAAAATGTTTTCGATTGAAAGTAAGCAAAATACGCTGATCAGCCGTGGAATACTTCAAAACTTCGTTATCTGGCACAGCCTGTCCCCCTTTGCCGGTTTCTTGAATGGTTACCACGTCGTGGCCTAATCTTCGGAGTTCAATTACTACCGGCAATGGAAATTGTTCGTTGGCATATAGTCTCGCCATCCCCTATGCTTCCTCATTTTCTTTGATTTGTTTTTCGATCTCTTTTTTATGCGAGCGATAATAAGCCCAGGCATTCGTCAGATCTTCCGCCCGCATCGTTGGATAAGCTTTCAATAAATCCCCTTCGTCCGTGCCAAGTTGTCTGGCTCGTACCAGGAGCCACACAGGAATCCGGGTTCGCACAATACAAGGCTCCCCGCCCATCACACCCGGTGTCGATTCGATACCGGGAAAAGCATCTCCCAAATCTTGCACCACCCATTGTAGAAGTTGGGCTTTTTCTGCCCGATTTAAGTCTGCAATCAATTGTTCAGCTTTCTCCAGGGTTGTCATATCACTTTCCTTCGTTACACATATTTCAGAAAATTATACTCCGATCAAAACATCACCGCGCCCCCATCCACGTTGATCGCCTGCCCGGTGATGCCCCGCGCGGATTCGCTGGCGAGGAGGAGGGCGACGGCGGCGACTTCGTCGGATTCGATGAGGCGGTTTTGGGGGTTGAGTTTTTCGAGATACCCGCGCGCCTGTTCGGCGGTCATGTTCGTCCGGGTGATCATGTTGGCGATGGCGGAGTCGGTCATCGGGGTGTTCACGTAGCCGGGGCAGATGGCGTTAACGGTGATGTGCGGGGTCAGTTCCACGGCGAGGGCACGGGTCAGGCCGAGAACACCGTGTTTGCTGGCGGTGTACGCGGCGGTGTATTTCGACCCTACTTTGCTGGCGACGGAGGCGATGTTGATAATCCGCCCCCATTTCTGCCCGATCATCTCCGGGACGAAGGCTTTGGTGACGTAGTACACGCCGTTCAGGTTGACGTTGAGAATGTGGTGCCAGAGGTCGTCGGAGTGACCGAGGAATTTTTGACTCCCCGCGATGCCCGCGTTGTTGACGATGATGTCCACGCCGCCCCACTGTTCGAGGAGGGTGGCGCGCATCGCGGCGATTTGATCGAGGTTGGTCACATCGCAGGCGAAGGGGAGTGCGGTTCCGCCAGTCGAGGTGATCTCGTCCGCGACGGTTTGGGCGTCGGCGAGGGTGCGGGAGGTGAGGGCGACGCGTGCGCCTGCCTGGGCAAAGGCGAGGGCAATGGCGCGGCCAATGCCTTTACTGCCGCCGGTGATGAGGGTGCGTTTGTGGAGGAGGGGTTGGGTAGATGTCATGTTTTAGGTTTGACGCAAAGGCGCAGAGCCGCGAAGAAACTTTCTAGAAAACTTTGCGTCTTCGCGGCTTTGCGTCAGAAATTCATTATACAGAGGTCAGCCCGGCCACCTGCCAGGATGGTATTCACCTCCCCACTTGTGGTCAAATGCCCTCCGAGCAAGATGGGGAGACAGGTGGCGTGGCGGAGGCGTTCGGCGTGGGGGGTGAGGTAACCGGAGGCGTAAAGGGAATCGTCGTCGGGGAGGGTTTGCCCGGCGAGGGGTTGGAGGAGGTCGAGGTGGGGGTGGAAGGCGCGGGCGATTTCGAGGGAGTCTTCGAGGGTGAGGCCGCCTTTGGCCCAGTCGTCTACGTTGAGGGCAATAGCGAGGGGGCGGATGTGTACATCCGTGTCCCACACGGCACGGACGGCAGTGAGGATTTGGAGGGGGTAGCGGAGGCGGTTTTCCAATGTTCCACCGTATTCGTCGGGGCGGTGGTTGGTGAGGGGGGAGAGGAAGCTGGCGAGGAGGTAGCCGTGGGCCATGTGGATTTGCAGGAGGTCGAATCCGGCTTGGGAGGCGAGTCGGGCGGCGCGGACGAAGGAGTCGCAGACGGCGGTGAGGTCGTCAGGGGTCATTTCGCGGGGGGTGGGGCTGTGGCGGTGATAGGGTAGGGGGGAGGGGGCGAGGAGCGGCCAGGGATCGCGGATCGGGCGGTCTACCCCCGCGCGGGCGGGGTGGACGGCGCCGCGGCGTCCCGCGTGGTTGAGGAGGATGCCTGTTTTCTGTCCCCGCGCGTGGGCGGCGTTAACGAACGTTGTCCACGTTGCGAGGTGGGTTTCGTCGTACAGGCAGGGATCGTCGGGGGTGATCCGTCCTTCGGGGCTGACGGCGACGGGCGGGGTGAGGAGGAGTCCCGCGCCGGAATCGGGGTTGCGGGAGGCGAGGCGGTTGGGAATGGTGATTCCGCGCAAGGGGAAAGGGGTATGGAGCGGTGGGGGGGCGGCGGAATTTCCGGCGAAGGTGCGGTCTACGGTTTCGACGTATTGAGGGTCGCGGGTGCGGAGGTTGTCGTAGTGGATGCGCCCGGAGCGGGTGAGGAGTTGGAAGGCGAAGGGTTGGGGGGCGAGGGAGGTGTAGCGTTTGAGGGTTTCAAAATAACGCTGGCTGACGAGGGCGGCGGCTTGCAGGGATTCGGCGCGGGGACGGCGTTCGCTTTCGTAGACGCGGAGGGCGGTGTTTACGCTAGGAGAGGTTTCAATGGCCTGGGCGAGGGCGATGGCGGCGTCCATCGCGAGTTTGGTGCCTGAGCCGATGGAGAAGTGGGCGGTGTGGGCGGCGTCACCGAGGAGGACGAGCGGGGTGCCTTCAATGGTGTGCCGCCATTTTTTGCAGACGACGTGGACGAAGTTGACCCAGAGGGAGCGGTTGGAGAGGAGGCGCGCTTTGCCGAGGAAATCGGAGAAGAGATTTTGGCAATAGGCGATGGAGTCGGCCTCGGTGGCTTTGTCCAGCCCGGCGCGTCGCCATACGTCTTCGGCACATTCGACGATGAAGGTGCTGGTGGTGCCGTCGAAGGGGTAGGCATGGACTTGAAAGAGGCCGTGTTCGTTTTCTTTGAAGAGGAAGGTGAAGGCGTCGAGCAGGCGGTCGGTGCCGAACCAGATGTATTTGGTCTGCCCGAGGGTGAGGGTGGGTTGGAAAACGTCGGTAAACTGTTTGCGGACGGCGGAGTTGACCCCGTCGGCGGCGATGATGAGGTCGTAGTCGGCGGGATTAACGGGGAAGGGGGTGACGCCGGGGGTGTAGGTGCGGACGGTGGAGATGGTGTTGAGGAGGGATTCGGGGGAGGTTGGTTGGTTTGTTGGTGGGTTGGTTGGTTGAGGGGGGAGGATGGCCTCGTGTTCGAAGGTCATTTGGATGCCGAGTTCGCGGCAACGATCCTGCAGGATTTGGAGCAAGCGGCGGCGGGACATGCCCGCGAAGTCGTGGCCGTCGGCGCGGATGATTTCGCCTTTGTAGTGGATGTCTATCGCCGTCCAGGTGACGAATTCTTTCGTGATGCGTTCGTAGGAGGGGAAGTCGGCTTCGCGAAAGGTGTTGATGGTGCGATCAGAGAAGACGACGCCCCAGCCGTAGGTCGCGCCCGCGGGGTTGCGTTCCACGATGTGAATGTCGTGAGCCGGGTTGGCTTTTTTGAGGAGAATGGCAGAGTAGAGGCCGCCGGGGCCGCCGCCGAGGAGGAGGGTTTTCATAAACTTATCTCTTCTGGGATCAAGGCACCTTAAACTTTTTCTGCTTTTCAGGAAACATTATCACATGCTTCTACTTTCGTAGTGGTAAACCTGTATTGCCTACCATTGTATTTACTCTATTCAATAAATCCGTAACAGATATTTCTGGATCCTTATTGAATTCATCAAGAATAGAATAAATAAATGATATTGTGAAGTAGGACGATGCTGCTAACTTTATAAGATATAAATATTGAGCGGTTATATGGAAGATAATTTTCTCAATGGTAGTAATTGGCAACCTAATATCATGAAAAAATATTTCCACTTTGTCATAAGCTCTATTTATATCCACGACGCCTAGTTCCGATAGGGAAAGTAGTGTTTGATGAAAATTATCATTGGATTTCACCAATACTTCGTGGATCTCTTCTAATTGATTATTGGGTTTCATCATCTGAATTCCAATTGTTAAAGCACTGAGAAGTTTCATTCTTTCGTCAACATTAAGCAGTGTTGATGATATTTGCGGCGAATTACTTATCTCAGGTGGAAATTCACCTATGAGTTTTCTGTCATTAGATATTTGTGTGAGTTGATCCAAAACTACTTTTACTGCCTTCGATAGATCTTCTTTTGTAGTCATGTTTTCAAGGGAGCTTTCTAATCTTTTTATCCGATCTGGGTCAGGAGAGAATCTTTGCCGACATATTTCATACCAAAAATCACGAACTTCTCTAATAAACTTTCGTTTCTGAGGATTAGCCCCGTATGTTTCATGACAGGAAGGACATAATGGCGCCGCATTCTCCTCTGTGTCGGGTCCATCCTCCGATTGAGGAACGATGTGGTGCACTTCAACACCAAGAGAATGACACAAGCAACAAGAAAAGTGAGCTTGTCTTTTCACTTTGAGTTTTAGTTCTTCAGAAAATGCCATTTCGTTAATCCCTTATTCGATGATTTCAGTTAACCTTTCCAAATGCTCCACCTCCCCCCCGTCGGAAACAACACCAACTCATCGCACCCCGCATCCGCAGTCGAATTTGCGATGCGAATATGGTAGCCGAAAAATTGCTTGTCGATCCCCATCATCAAGCAGGTTCTAAGCGAGGCAAAGAGTCAATAAACTGGGAGGTAATCAAACGCACCGCCTCAAGGATAGCCTCCTTTGGCACACGGTCACGGTATCCTGACACAATATCCTCCAATTTATCGCCAGCCACCAGGCGTTCAAAGGCTCCTGTGATTTCGATGCGCGTATATTTGAACGTCGGACGCCCGCCACAAATGCCTGGGGCGCGAACGATATATTCGCCCAAAGGGAGATATTCGTATGATCCGCCATGAATCGTTTCTTGTCTGAATGGGTTGTCTCGCATGTTGCACCTTTCTCAACCCTCAATGAGGCGCATACTCCTGAATCAAGCGAATATTGGCCCGGAGCCACTCATTGACCAGGGACTCCACGTTTACGCCCTTTTCATCTGCCAACTTCGTCAAAAAATCATCCACATCTGGCTCCAGGTAAACAGGAAAGTGGAAAGTGGCCTCTGGGTGAAAAAATTTTCCCCGTTCAGCTTTGGAAAAATCGTACTCGTCTTTCATAGGTTTGTTCCTTCTTTGTATTGGTTAGTTTCTTTTCTTGTCGCTTTGCGGGCGGAAATGATCCGAATATCATACACACCAGGGTGAACTTGCAATGTATGTACCACAACACGTAAAACACCACTACTATCCATGCCTATGGTAATCCATCGTTCCTCGCTTTCACTGTGTTTCTCGTCAAACATAGAAAGTTGATTCAGATCACGGAAAACGGTGGTAGCTTGCCGAAATGACAAACCATGTTTGCGTAGGTTCGCCTTTTCTTTATTTGGATCCCAATCAAAATTATAGCGCATCTTAAACCTCAATCAATTATTTGCACCAACCTCTCCACCTGCTCCACCTCCCCCGAAGTCGGAAACAACACCAACTCATCGCACCCCGCATCCGCGTACCCCCGCGCAAATGACACAATGCTCTGCGGCGTCGTCAACAACCCCTGCGCGATTCGCTCCGCGAACGAACCCGTAAACGCGTAATAATCCCGCAAATAATTCCGCCCCGCCTCCGCGACCGCCTCCCCGCCCAACGCGAAATACGCCATCCCCACCAACCGGGGTTTGCCGGGACGCCCGTAATCTTCCCACGCCGCCAAAGCCTTCGCCGCCATCCGGGCGAAGATGGGAACGGGGCCACCATTGTGCATGTACCCGTCCGCATAACGCGCCACCCGCCCAAACGTCACATCCGTCAGCCCGCCGACGATGAGTTCGGGAGGAGTAGAGGTGTGGGGGCCGATATTTTCATTATCCCACTGCGTGCGGAGGTCGAGCAATTGTTCGGTGAGACGTTTGCCCCGCGTGTGATAGGGCGTGCCGGTGGCGGAATAATCATCCTCCCGCGCCCCAAGCGCAATCCCAAGCGTGAACCGCCCCCCCGACAGCGCGTGGATGCTCGACGCCGCCTTCCCCAACAACACCGTATTCCGCAGGGGGCCGATGACGATCATCGTCGCCAGCCGGACGCGGTGCGTGATCGCCGCCGCGGCCGCAAGCGTGGTCAGCGGGTCGTAGCTGTCGTACACCACCCGATCCAGCACCGCCACGCTGGAAAACGGCCCCGCGTCCGCGCGGCGCATCCAGTCGAGGAGCGTCTCGCCGTTGAGATTCGCAACTGTGTTGGGCAAACCGAGACCAATATCCATGCTGTACTCCTGAAGGTGGGAATGCTTTATTTTATACTGTTTTTTCCCATCAAGGGGGAGATAAACCAGCAATTCTCGAGATGTACACAAGCCGATGAGCGGCGTTCCGTAAAATGACCTCCCTTAAGTCAAAAGACGCACATTCAGGAACGCCGTTCGTCCAACATGAGAATGGCTGGAGATAAACGCGGAGAACGCGGACTATTCGTCCGCATTCTCCGCCCATAAGGGGCTAATCTTCAAGAATCCGGGAGGCGCTTTATCGCTTTCGCAACAATGCCCACACTACGAAGACGCCAGCGGCGAGGATCAAGAGCATCGGGGCGGGGGAGGTGGTGGTCGCGGGTTTGGGTGGGGGGATCAGGGCCAGTTCTGCGGGGGATTGGGCGTGCCGACGGGCGAGTTCAATGAGCAGGCTTTCGTAGCCCATTCGCATGGCCCAGTGATGATTGGCAGAAAAGACGGGTTTGAGCAACCACGACAGATTACGGAGGAGCGGTTTGCCCGCACTGACTTTCCAGTTGTAGGTGACGTTGACCGCGTCGCCCTCCTGCTCGAATGTCCAGATGCCACGCCCGACGAAGTCGCCCCAGGCCTCGAGGGAGAATCCGTGCGAATGCGAGTCGGTGACCCGGAACTGCCAGCGCAAAGTGTAGGGGAGCCAGCCTTTGGTGTACAGATCAATGACTTTTCCGACGCCCGTTTGGGGGTCGCCGGGTTCCAGTTCTTTGACGGCAAGGTAGACGGAGGGCCACCAGCGCGCGAGGTCGGGGCCGTTGCCGAGGATTGCGGAGATTTCTTGGACGGTGGTGTTGGGGAGGTGCCAGTGGGTGATAAAGTGGTAGTCGTTGGTTGCCATAATTTTGAAGGATGAGGAAGAAAGGATGAAATGAGACGGTGGTTATGGGGTCAAGGAAGCACCAAAGTCGCCGCGCGCACGTTATCCATCAGCAAAACGGCGTCGTAGCGCAGAAACAGGTCCTTGAAAGCAGGTTTATCTTTTGACCAAAAGTTTTGCCGATGACGTAACAGGCGCAAATCATACAGATTCCACCCGGTTTTGACGGGGGCGGCCTCCAACAGGGGGGCAAATTCCGGGCCGTAATCGCCCTCGACCGGGTGCGCTTTAAATTCCGGGGGCAGGAAGGGCAACCAGGCATTGAGCGCGCCACTTGTGGGGAGCACCAGTAAATGAAACGAGTGGGCATTTTGCATTGCGGCGAGTTCGGCGATGAAGGTGCCGATGTCGAGAATGCCCATGCTCGTGTGCCCGCGTGAGACGTGATTGGCCCCTAATTTGATCAGAAAACGGGCGTCCGGCTGGGCGGCGAGGGCGTTTTGGTAGGCGGTGTAGAAATATTTTCGCATCAACAGCCCACGGACGTGGTTGTTATCGTAATATTCCTTGTGGGCGTAGTGCATGTAAATCTGGTGACTGGCCTGGAGGGCGTCCATGATGGCGAGGGCGTGCGAATTGTTTTGGGCGGTGAAATATTCTCGGAGCGTTGTCCACCCCTCGGGCAGGGGGCGATTCATGAAAGAGGTTAACTGGTCGGGCGGGGTGCCGTTGGCGAGGGCGTGGTTGGCCTGCCGTTCGAGGTCCACCCAGCTTTCCAGGGTGGTTTGCCATGCTTGATCTGTACACGCGGCTCGTAGGGTGTTCAAATGCCACTGCGGGCTGAAGATAAATTCCTGGTCAATCCCGATGATGGGCTGGGCGTCATGCGGGGCGGACGCGCACACAGCCTGATGCAAGTGCATTTCTTCTTCGAGCCAGGCGAAAGGGACGGAAAACGGATATTGTCTGTAAAACGCCTGAAACGCCGCCAGGGTATCGGCTTCCCGCGCTATTCGATTGAATTGCGCCGCGCTGATCGGGCCGACTTCGGTGACATATTGCGTGTATCCAAGTGACCGAATGGCGTTGAACAGGGCCAGCGCAAATTCGAGATTACTGCCGACCCCGTGCTCCTCCCCGAGGAGCATGAAACGGGACGCGCGGGCTTGTGCCCGTAAGAATTCAGCGCCGGGGCCGGTGAGTTGGCCGTCCACGAGTTGGAGGGGGTAATGGTGTTCGGAAAGAAATTCGGTTAGGGTGGACATGAGATGACCTTTGATAGAGGAATTTGAGGTTCTGATTATATTCTATCGTAAAGCTGATTCTGGTCACTTTATCCATTCTTAAGCAATTTTGGCGCTTCCTTTTTTTCGGGGAGTTTCCTAATCTAAGCCTGAGCAGTTACTAAATTTTTAGGTAATACCCGAAATACTGTGAAAGAAACCGAAAAGTTGAAGGTGGTGGGGGCTGTACAGCCCCCACCACCTTCAACTTTTCGAACACTTCACACCAAAAACGGTAGAGCCAATTTTTACAAATCCGGTAACAAACCAATCGCCCGCAACACCCCGGCAACGTCCCACACGGAACGACCGCGGGTGATGCGGCTTTTTTCGACGGAGAGCATCCACATGCCCTGGACGTTGATTTCCCGCCCGGTCGGGGGGATGTTCATCCACGGGCCGTGGTGCGTCCCCCGCGCGGACCAGTACACGGCGGCACCCTGTTCGCCAATCTGCACGTCGATCAATTGCAGGGTCAGGTCGGGGAAGGCGTCCAAATAAGACTGCACGCTGGTACGCACGCCATCGAGTCCGGAAATCGTCCCCGGTTGGGCGCAATCCGTGCCCCGGAAGTAGGGGGCAAACACATGGCGAAGCTGTGCCAGGTCGTGCGTGTTCAACGCGTCGAGCAGGGTGATGAGGATTTGGTGCGTTGTGGACATGGGTATAGGTTACCGGGGGAAAGTGTTCATTTTCCAGTTCAGAAAGTGTTCATTTATTGTTCGTTACGAGTAGGATAAGCCCCGTAACTTGTTTAGGCTCTTCCGTTTTTAGCGGGAAATATGCCGAATTTTGAAGGTGTTGGGGGATGTACATCCCCCAACACCTTCAACATTCGGGTTCCCATCCCGTTAATTCCGGTAGAGCCCTTGTTTATAAACCTGTAAGAACTTCATCTAACGTCTTGAGAAACTGGGAGATATCAAGAGGTTTGG
>WBZL01001798.1_pt1 | contig 21738 bp, 18 predicted proteins | sample 5204291 | NCBI WGS metagenome assembly WBZL01 (sample SAMN12344345, study PRJNA552823) | activated sludge metagenome | biome: Activated sludge suspended growth; feature: Nitrification reactor; material: Wastewater; isolation source: activated sludge from nitrification reactor of wastewater...
GTGCGGCAGGGATGCGGCAAGTGGTTCGGAGGCGTGACCGGCGATGTACTTGGCGCCACGAATGAGCTGGTCGAGATTCTGTTTCTGCTCTTGGTGCCGGTCGTGGTGATGACTCGATGACCGGCATCGACTTAGCGCTCGCAGCGGTGCTCGACGTGGCGGTGGGAGATCCACGCTGGTTCCCCCATCCGGTGCGGGGGATGGGCGCGGTCATCGGGTGGATCGATCATCGTATCCGCACCATCTGCCGGAGCGAGCAGACGCTCCAGATTGCCGGCGTCTGCCTGGCGCTCGGTCTGCCTGCGGCGGTCTATGGCGCAGCCGCGTGGGTGATCGCCGAGGCTGTTGCGGTGCACCCAATCCTGGGGCAGGCCGTCGGCATCGGCCTGGCCTCTACCACGTTGGCCGGGCGCGACCTCTATGACCATGTTCAGGCGGTGACCGGCGCCTTGGCGGCCGGCGATCTGGCCGGCGCGCGAAAGGCCGTCGCCATGATCGTGGGACGCGACAGCGCTGCATTGACGGAGCCGGAGATTGCGCGCGCGACCGTCGAGACCCTCGCCGAAAGCGCCTCAGACGGGATCATTGCCCCGTTGGTCTATCTCTCGCTCGGCGGCGCGCCGCTGGCGCTGGCCTACAAGGCGGTCAACACGCTCGACTCCATGATCGGGCATCGCGATGAACGGTATGAACATTTCGGCTGGGCGTCCGCCCGTTTGGACGATGTGCTGAACTGGGTCCCTGCTCGATTGACGGGCGGCTTTATCGCGCTGGCTGCCGGCTTGTCCACCGGGCAATGGCATCGCATTCATGAGAGTTGGTACATCCAGCATCGGGACGGAGGCAAACATCCCAGCCCGAACAGCGGACAGCCGGAGGCCGCCATGGCCGGGGCGTTGGGCGTGCAACTCGGAGGACGGAATTATTACGACGGCGTACCGCACGATGCCGAACGGCTGGGTGATGGGGCGGCGGAGGTGGCTCCCGAACATATCGGTCTTGCAACCCGCCTCATGCTGGTCACCTATGCGCTCGGTCTGTTCTTTGCTTTGTTGTCCTTGTGGGTATCATGACGCGAACGGTTCACGGCGGGGATGTGTACGGGGCCGCTCGTGAATTGGGGCGAGCGCCCGATCGGGTGCTCGATTTCAGCGCCAGCATCAATCCGTTAGGCCCTTCACCGGCTGTCCTCCGGATGCTCTCGCGCGCGAAAACGCTGCTGTGCCATTATCCCGATCCGCTCTGCTGGGATCTCCGGCAGGCGCTCGCGGCTCACTGGCGCCGTGCTCCCGACGCGTTTCTCATCGGAAACGGTTCGACAGAGTTGATTCATCTTCTCCCTGCTGCCCTGCAGATTCGGCATCTGCTGGTGATAGGCCCGACCTTCTCCGAATACGCGGCGGCGATGGCACGATCCGGAGGGCGGATCAGCACGGTGATGGCCGAGCAAGCAGACAACTACCGGTCCAGGCTGGAACCGGTGTTGGAGGCCTTGCGACAGGCTTCACGAACGGGTACCCGATCGCGTTCCCTCGATGCCGTCCTGCTCTGTAATCCCAATAGTCCGACCGGCATCGCCTGGGAGGCCACGACCGTACGAACGCTGGCTCGCGCGGCGGCGCACCTTGGGCTCTGGTGCCTGGTCGATGAAACGTTCGCAGACTATTGTGAGTCGGTGTCGATTCTTGGGAAGGCCCTTCCACCCAAGACCATTGTGCTTCGGAGCTTCACCAAATTCTATGCGCTACCTGGCCTCCGTGTGGGGTACGCGGTCGCGCATCCCGCTGTGACGACGCTACTTAGTGCGCAGCAACCTCCCTGGTCGGTGAACATGTTGGCGCAGCGAGCAGCCATGGTGGCCTTGCGGGACGATCGACATCGCCGGCGCAGTCTGCAATTCATGGATCGGGAACGGAGCAGGCTGCAGCGGGAACTTGAACGGCTGTCCGGCGTCCGGGTGTTTCCAGCCAAGGCGAATTTCATCCTGTTGGAACTGCCGGTCGGGCACATGGCGACGCAGGTGGTCTCCGCACTGCGGCGGCAGGGGTTGCTGCTCCGCGACTGTTCACAGGTTCCGGGGCTGAACGACCGTTCGCTGCGGGTGGCGGTACGGACGAGACGTGAGAACGATCGACTCCTGAAGGCCTTGTCGTTCATCGGACGAGTTGCAGAATGAGTTGGCGTCCGCCGGATCGCGTGGCAACCACATCGCGTGTCACCCGCGACACGTTGATCGTCGACTTAGGCAGTCGTATGCGCGTCCTGTCCTCCGCGCCGCGGGGCGGCGGTCTGCGAACCACTCGCTACATTCTCAATCACCAGGTGGCGTCCAATCCCTCGTCGAACGTCGAAGGGAGATCCTGGGAGCATCCTTCCCGGTATCTGAGGCGTCTGGCCGGGCTACTCGGTGTTGAGGCGGATTGTGTCGGCCTGATGACGGCGGTGCCTATGACACAGCTGGTGAGTCGTCGGGAGGAACGAGGTGGGCTCTGGGTGGAATGTTATGCCACCGTCGGCGTCACCAATGCCGTGCGGGCCGGTGAACGGCCGAGTCATGGGGACCAGCGTTCAATCCATGGCAAGCCCGGGACGATCAATCTCATTGTGGTGACGAACGCCTGCCTGGCGGTTTCGGCGTTGGTCGGCGCGGTGCAGGTTGCCACGGAGGCCAAGACCGGCATCCTGCGTGATCGCGCCGTTCCCAGCTGGACCGGTTCGCCCGGCGCAACAGGGACGGGGACGGATGCGGTGGTTGCCGCCTGTGCCCTGCGCGGGTGTGGGCCATGGCATGCGTATGCGGGTACACATACCGACCTCGGTTCCATGATCGGCCTTGTGGTGAGCGAATGCGTGCTCGAAGGGCTCGTACGTGCCGCACAATGGACGGCGATGCATCGCACGTAATGGGTGGTGGAGCTCGATGACACACTCAGCACGTGCCAGAGCGATTGCGGTGCTCGGAACTGGTTCCGATGTCGGAAAAAGCCTGGTGGTCGCCGGTCTCTGTCGATTGCTGCATCGGGCGGGCATCAGGGTGGCGCCGTTCAAAGCGCAAAACATGTCGCTGAACTCGTTCGTTACTCCGGACGGCGGTGAAATCGGGCGAGCGCAAGCGTTACAGGCGGAGGCCTGCGGCCTGGCCCCCCATGTGGACATGAATCCCATTCTGCTGAAGCCGGAATCCGATGCCAGGGCGCAGGTGGTGGTCCAGGGGCGTGTCTACTCCACGTTGGATGCGCGGGCGTACTTTACGCGCGGCCGGAATGCCGAATTATTCCAGGCCGTGCGGAGCAGCTACGAGCGGCTGGCCGCGCAGTATGACGTGATCGTGATTGAAGGGGCCGGAAGCGCCGCCGAAGTGAATTTGCGCGACCGTGACTTGGTCAACTGGGCTACGGTGGAATTGGCGGATGCCCGAGTCGTCCTGGTCGGCGATATCGATCGAGGCGGCGTATTCGCCCAATTGATCGGCACGCTGGATCTCATTGCGCCGGAGGAACGCGCTCGGGTCTGCGGGCTCGTGATCAACAAATTTCGTGGCGACAGCGCGCTCTTTGCAAACGGGGTTCGCTTTCTTCGCGAGCGGACGGGGATTCCGGTGCTGGGTGTGCTGCCCTTTCTCCGCGACCTCACGCTGGATCAGGAGGACAGCCTGGATGTCGAGGTCCGACGTCAGGTGGCCTTTGCGGACGATCGCGTCAACATTGCGGTCTTGCTGCTGCCGCACATGAGCAACTTTACCGATTTCAACCTGCTGACCCACGAGACTGATGTGGCCCTCCGGTACGTTGCGACGCCGGCCGAGGCAGCAGGAGCTGATGCGGTGATCATTCCCGGGTCGAAGAGCACGCTGGAGGACCTGGCCTACCTGCGTGGGAAGGGGTTTGACGCGCTCGTCCACGACCATGTCCGCAGCGGACGGGAGTTGGTCGGGATCTGCGGCGGTTACCAGATGTTGGGAAATCGGATTACCGACCCCGATGGCGTCGAGACCGGGGGCGAGGCAGACGGTTTGAGATTGTTACAGACACACACCATCATGAGGCCTGAAAAAGTCACCGAGCAGGTGGAGGCCTCAGCGTTGCACATTGATGAGGCGGGACCGATGTCGGTTCGTGGATACCTCATTCATATGGGGCGAACAGATCCCGGTCCCCATCGTCCCTGTTTCCATCTCGAAGGAAGACCCGCGCAGTCGGTCGATCAGCTTCAGGCAGCTTCACCGGCGGGGGAGGCATTGGACGGAGCCGTGCGGGATGATGGGCTGGTCTGGGGCACCTACATTCACGGGTTGTTCGATCAGCCGCAATTCCGGCGTGCCTGGCTCAATCGGTTGCGTCGTAGAAAGGGAATCCCGCCGATCGAGCTTGCGCGCTCCCAACAGGTGAACGACACGCAACAGTATGCGCTGGATCGTTGGGCCGATCATGTCGAGCAGCACCTCGATCTCACCCCGATCTGGGCCATCCTCCGTTCACAGACGGGTGGGTAGGCGCTCACCGCAGCACAAGCTCATCTTGCCGGTCATTTTGACGCTTCTCTTCCAAATCGACCAAACTTTGGCACTCCCCTCGAAATCTTGAACAGCGGCAGATGTGGATTCGTTGCGTGGACCGTATGGGGTCTTGTTCGTCCTCCACACTGAATCATCCGCAAAATCGCCGACTTCATGCATGGACCTCTACCTGCCTCCTTTGCCCTACGTATGTATGTTGATTGGCACCGATTGTGCACCAGCCTGGCCGGGGTCACAGGGGCCGGCGCGGGCTCCCCGTGTCCAGAAAATTGTCAATCGATAGTTTTGCGCTATCTTTGAGAATAGATCAGCGGACTTAGGAGATGGCCTGTTCCGGGCGACCGGGAGGCGGAGAGAAGGAGGGGCCATGGCGAACCATTGCATCAGCAGAATCCTGGTGGCGGTACTGACGGCGACAAGTATCGGGACGGCCGTCCCCGCATCGGCCAATACCGAAGTGGAAACGGCTGAACTGCTCATCAAACTGGTGCAAGTCGGACGGGGCGTCCTCTCCGATAATCAAGCGATTATCAACGACTCCAGCAAAGGCGAGAAGGGATTCACCGGCGACTTTGTCGCCAATCAGGTGATCGAACGGTTTCGCAAGGCGACCAAGATCGATTTGAGCCGCCCCGCGACGGTCCCGCAAGGGCCGTTATTCTTAGCCATGGTGGAATCGGAGAAAGAAGTGATCGATGAGGCGCAGCCTGTGATCAACAAGCAGGGAGTCGGGTTTAAGGGGATGATCCCCGCCGTCTTCGCCAGGAAATCCGGGGAGCGGTTCTTCCGGAAGACCGGGATTCGTGTGAAATTGACCAGCACGGACTATCGGTATCCCGGAAATCGCCCCGATGACTTTGAAGCCGAAGTGTTGAGGCTCTTTGCCGACACGCGCCATCCCAAGGGGCAGCCGTACAGCCGGGCGACGATGCTCGACGGTCGGCCGGTGTTGCGCATGATGGATCCGGAGTATGCCGCGACCACGTGCCTCAGCTGTCACGGCAATCCCAAGGGGGACCGTGATGTGACCGGCGCCAAGAAAGAGGGATGGCATGAAGGGGACCTCGCCGGCGCCATCAGCATTGTCATTCCGATGAAATAGACCCGGGTGCTGTGTCAGGTCAGTGATCGTCGCACACATTTTGCCGGTTTGGAGGGGGGCACGCATGAGTAAGATCGTTGTCGTGGATGATTCGTACGCCGAGTTGCAGTTGATCGAAGGGTATCTGAAATCCGCCAACCATACGGTGGTCTCCTATCCCAACGCGGACAAATTGGAAGACAAGTTGGCATTGGATAAACCGGACCTGATTGTGTTGGATGTGGTCATGCCGGGACGCAACGGATTTCAAGCCTGCCGTGACCTGAAGGGCGACGACCGCTTCAAGGGCATTCCGATCGTCCTCTGTACGTCCAAGGGGCAGGAGAGCGACAAGTTTTGGGGACAACAGCAGGGCGCAAACGGCTACGTGGTGAAACCGTTCAAGGCCGAGGACCTCGTCGCCGCAGTGAAGCGGGCATTGAACTAACTCATGAGCGACGTTCCCACCATCCCATCCCAACCTGCCGCGTCATCCCAGGCTCCCGGAACCCCCGGTGTATCGAGACCCTCCGGCGCGTCGGCAGACGGTCCAATGCGGATGTGTGTGTTGACGCTCGGCGGCGAACTGTTCGCGATCGATCTTCGCCATGTCGGGGAAGTATTCGAGGTGGAGTCCGTCACCGCCGTGCCGAGCATGCCCAGTTATCTCACGGGTGTGACCAACCTGCGAGGAACCGTGATCACCCTGGTGGATTTGCGGGGAAGCCTAGGCCTTCCCGCCGGACAGACGTCGCTGCCGTTCGCGGTCGTGATCCGTTACGGTCCGAGGCAGATCGGTGTGCTGGTCGACCACGTTCCGGAAATTCACACTGTCGCGCGTGAGCAACTGCTGCCCGCCATGCAGGCCGGGCCTGTCGGTGCGCGCCCCTGTGTGTCGGCGGTGCTTCGTGTGGATCAGCGTCTCGGGGGAGTGTTGGAAGTCCCACAGGTTTTTGCGCAGGTGGACGGAGGTAGTGCGGCATTCCCGGTCATGTAACCGATTACGCCATACAGGTTCGACGGCCGCGCGAGCAGGGAACAGACCGACCGGCCGGCGAATCGCTGGAACAGCAGTCACAAGGAGGAGCGCACGATGATCGGCCAAGGCGTCACGAATCGATTTCAGGACATGAAGACACGGTCGAAGCTGTTTCTCGGCTTCGGCCTGGTCAGTCTCATCATCATGATCATGGCCAGTGTCGGTGTGTTCACTCTGCGCCAGCTCAGCACGCACTCCCAAACGGTGTATGCGGACTACACGATCCCGTTGGCCGATTTCGCACAGATGGGCACCGCGCTGACCAAACATCATCAGATCCTGCTGGACGTGGCCTCCGCGACGAAACAGGCGGACTTTTCCCAGGACGCGGCGAAACTCCCCGCATTGAAGGCGGAGATCGAGAAGGCGGTCAACCACTACAAGAGCACCAACCTGCGTGTGTCCCGGACGGGGCGGGATGAACAGGCGGACCTGACGCTGTTCGAGCCGGCGCTGAAGAAATACTTTCAAGATGCCGACGGCGCGTTGAGCGCGATGGCCGACAGTTTCGATCGCAACACCCTCACCCCGTCGCAAGCCGAGCAAATGCGTGCGCTCGGGGTCCTGGCACTGACGGTCAACCTGACCCCGTCGTTCGAAAACGTCGTGAGGCGCCACAATGAGCAGGTGACGACCATTGAGGCGATCGCCAAAGACCTCAACGAGGATGCGCAGGCGCTTGCGACCAACGGGACCTTTATTCTCGTGGTCGGCGGTGTGGTGGCGGTGGGACTCGGGTTATTCGTCGGATACCTCCTGGCGACGTTCTTGTCCCGCAACATCACGCACATCGCCAACGTGGCGACCCAGGCCGCCGGCGGGAATCTGCAGGCGCGCGCGAAGATTGAATCGCACGATGAGTTAGGACAAATGGCCGTCGCCTTCAACTCGATGCTCGACCGTATTACCGCGCTGGTGTCGACCGAAGAAGAACGCGACCTCATGCAGAAGCGCCTGATGCAATTCCTTGTGCTCGTGTCCGAGGTCGGTAAAGGAGACCTGACCAAGCGAGGCGAGGTGACGGCCGACATGTTCGGAAACCTGGCCGACGGGTTCAACCTCATGATCGCGCGGTTCGGACAGTTGTTGAAGCAAGTACGGGAAGCGGCGGATCGGGTGAACAAGTCGGCCGGAACCTTGCGAGAGTCTGCCGGACAGATGTCCGGCACGGCCAGGGCACAGGCGGAGGAGTCGGTGCGAACCTTGGGCGCCGTCGAACAGCTGGCTGCCGGTATGCGCCAGGTCGCTAGCACAGCCGGTGCGTCATCGGAGTCCGCGAAGCAGGTGTTGTCGGCGACCGAGCGCGGAAACGTCGCGGTGCAAGAAACGGTGCGCGACATGCAGAGTATTCGCTCCGCGGTGCAACGCATGTCGAAGCAGGTGAAGGGCCTCGGTGACCGATCACTCGAAATTTCGCAGATCGTCTCGACGATTCGAGATATCGCCAATCAAACCAACCTCCTCGCGCTCAATGCCGCCATCGAGGCGGCGGGTGCAGGTGAGGCCGGTGCCCGGTTCGCCGTCGTCGCCGACCAAGTGCGGAAATTGGCGGAAAGTTCCACGCAGGCGACCCGCGAAATCGCCGACCTGGTGAAAGTCATTCAGAGCGAAACGCAGGATGCGGTGGTGGCGATGGAGCACGAAACTCAAGCGGTGGAAGCCGGATCGGCCTCCGCTCTTCGAACCGGCGACGTGTTCGCGGAAATTTCCGACATCGCGAAACGCTCATCCGAATTGGCACAAAACATCGCCGGTGCGGCATCCGACCAAACAGCCTCGACGGAAAAAGTCGGTCGAGCGATTAAGGAGTTTACCGGCGGTGCCGTGGCGACGCAGAAACAGACGGACTCGACCCGGTTGACCATCGAAGACATGGCCAAACTGGCCGAAGGTCTTAACTCGTCGGTCGCCCAGTTCAAGCTGGTGTAAGTAAATTCTCACAGAGCGGTATGGCCGCTCGGATGTGACGTGACTCGATGAGCGCTGAGTTTGATCGCGACCAGCTGTTGGACATCTTCGTCGCCGAAGCCGGTGACGATATGGCCCAGTTTTGGAAGGCGTTGCACCCGGAAGCTAAGGCGGTTCCTGCCCCTGCCGATGTCGCGCATTTGCACACGGTCGGACATAAACTGAAGGGAGCGGCGCTGCTGTATGGGTTTCCTGGCCTCGGTCGACTCGGCGCGTTGCTGGAGGAGACCCTGGAACGAGTCGGGGAGATGGCGCCCGATACGTGGCCGCGCGCCATTGAGGTATTGCGCGAGATCGTCGACTCCTTCCGGACGCAAGTCGCCCACATCGGGCGTGGAGGAAGGGAAGACGATTCCGTGGTCGAAGGGTTTGTCCGACGCTGTGCCGAGCTGCTGCCTCCGGCGGCAGGGGAGACCTCAACAGATTCGGTCCAAGCCGTGACCGCGCCTGCCGACGACTATCTCATCCCCGTGATCGATGACGAGGTCTTGTCCTACTTCTCTCCCGAAGCGGAGGAATATCTCAACACGATCCAGACGCTGCTCCGACGCGTGGAACAGGACGGGACCGATGCCGATACGATTCATCAGTTGTATCGAGTCGCGCACACCCTCAAGGGGTCTGCCTATACGGTCGGATCTCAGGTGGTGGGAGATGTGGCCTTTCCACTCGAAACCTGCATGACCGCAGTCCGAGAAGGACGCGCCGTTATGGCGCCGCATTGGATTGCGACCATCCGGCATGCCGTGGATGTGATGCGAACATTGATGACGAGAGACCCGAAGCACTTGCCGAAGCTACGGCAGGACGTCCCCTGTATCCTGAGCATGCTCCGCGAATTGCAGCAGGGTGACATTCAGTCCAACGGGACCGAGAAAGCCGAAACATCGGAGAAGCCGGTTTCTGCGAAAGCGGCACCGACACCGGCGGCTGAGTCGGTCTTGCCCGTCCACTCTGCCGCGGCGCATCACAACGAAGCGCTGTCCGAAGCCTATCTGGTGCCGTCGCTCGATGCGGAGGTCATTTCGTACTTCGCTCCGGAAGCTCAGGAGTATCTGGACAGTCTTGAGACCGATCTGTTGCGAGTGGAGCAGGATGCAACCAATCCGGACACGATTCATCAGTTGTTTCGCACGGCTCACACGTTGAAGGGATCCGCCTATACCGTCGGGTTCCACTCGATCGGAGACCTGACGCATCACATCGAAGATTTCATGGGGGCGGTTCGTGAGGGGCGTCTCCGGTTTCGTCCCGGTCATACGGATGTGTTGCTCCGTGCCATCGATGTGATCCGGAGCCTCATGCGGCGTGATCCGTCCCTCTTGAGTCGGACCAGGCAGCGGTTCGCGGCCTCGGTACTGGAACTCACAAACCTGGGCGGGGCGTCCCCGATCGTGGGTTCCGTGCCGGAATGTGCGCAGAAACTTGCCGAGGGGATGTCTCAGGCCGAGGCTTCTGAACGCGACGGCGCGGAATCGGCCGCATCAGGGGAAGGAAAACCGGGAGAAGAGCGGGAGGTAATCCGCGTCAGTCGCGATCGTCTGGAACGTCTGTTGAATCTGGTCGGCGAATTGGTCATCGATCGAGGCCGTCTCGAACAACGTCTCCGGACGTTGAATCAATTGGCCATGCAAGTCTTGGCCAACAAGAACCGTTTGACCGATGCGGTGCGCACCTTTGAGGATAAACATACCTTTTCATTCCAGCCGTCTCCGGCGCCTGCCGAGGGGGCAATGCCTCCTGAGGTGACGGGCATCAGCGATTTCGGCAGCCTGGAGTTCGATCGATACGACGACTTCAACATTCTCGCCCGTCGAATCAGCGAAGTGACCGCCGATATCTCCGAATCTATGGCCCAGCTTTCCGGATCGATCCACCGCGCGCAAGACGACATGGGGTCCTTACAGCAACTGACCCTGAGCATGCGCGATGAAATCGCCCGCGCGCGTATGGTGCCGATCGGGACACCGTTCACCCGGTTTCGTCGTGCTGCTCGGGAGATGGCCCGAGCCACGGGGAAGGAGGTTAACTTAGTGACCTCCGGTGAACATACCGAAATCGATACCGGTGTCGTGGAACGGTTGGTCGATCCGTTGGTGCATCTGGTGAGAAATGCGGTGTATCACGGCATCGAACCGGCGGCTGTCCGTGTCGCGCAGGGAAAACCTTCGGCAGGCACGATCTATCTTCACGCCGCCCATCGAGGCAACTCGGTGCTCATTGAAGTCGAGGACGATGGGGCCGGCCTCGACCTCGCCAAGATCCGAGCCAAAGCGGTGAAATTGGGGTTGGTGCGGCAGGATGTCGCCGAAACACTTCCCGAAAGCGAAGTGATCAAATTCATCTTCTTGCCGGGTTTCTCTACCGCCGATGCCGTCGGCGGACAGGCGGGACGCGGCGTCGGGATGGATGTGGTGAAGCGCGTCATCGAGACGATGAACGGCCACATCGAAGTCGAGTCGGTGTACGGGGAGGGCACGAAATTTACGATGCATCTCCCGCTCACTCTGTTGATTGCCACGGCGCTGCTGGTGCGGGCCGGGGGGGAGCGATACGCGATTCCACTCCCGAGTGTGCGAGAAGTCACGATGTCTGCCTCGTCGACGGTGCAGCAGATGGGGGATCGCTCCGTGCTGCAGATCGGTGACGAAGCGATCGAGGTGTATCCGCTGGCACGTCTCATCCGCCGCGAGGCAGGTACCATTCAGGGAGTGTCGCCCGTGGTCGTCGTGCGCACCTCCACCGGGGTGCTCGGTTGCGCGGTGGACGAGCTGCTGGGGCGACAGGAAATCGTCATTAAATCTCTGGGCGGACTGAAGCCGTATGAACGATCGGTGTTCGGCGGTGCCACGATTGACCCGGAAGGCCGGGTGATTCTGGTGTTGGATGTCAGCCGTCTGACGACGCGCGAGTATCATGACGTGTTGTCGCACCCCTACGCCTTGGACCTGGCAGCGAACCGGGAGGCTCCGGTTTCGCCCGAGTCGGCACAGCCTGTGGTCACCCAATTGCCGATCCTGTTGATCGACGACTCGCTCAGCATCAGAAAGTTTGTCGGTCGGATGTTGGAGTCCGCAGGGTACAGGGTGGACACAGCGATCGACGGCGAAGAGGGGTGCCGCAAAGCCATGGTGCAGCCGTATCAGCTCATCATTACCGATCTCGAGATGCCGAAACTGAACGGCTATGAAGTGATTCAGGCTCTTCGCGCAAGGCCTCAGACCCACAGCACGCCGATTGTGGTTATGACCACTCGCGCAGGAGAAAAGCATCGTCAGATGGCCGTCAGTGTCGGTGCGTCAGGCTATATCGCCAAACCGGTCGAAGAGCGGGCCTTGATCCAAGAAGTTCGCAGGTGGACGGGGCGTGAGGCCGGGGTCGAAAAATAGGAACGTTTTGGCGATTGATGCCGTTGCTGGCAGAATGAAGGTCGCAGATGGGACTCAGGCGAAGTCAGGCAGTCACCTTGATCAGCGGGGAGGCAATCAGATTTCTGGTGACGCTGATCGGGCGTTCTTCCATCGCATTTCCAGCGCAGTGGGTCCGGGGCATCGTGATGCCCACGGCTGTAGGAGGGGACGGGCTGGTGACCTGGGCCAATGTGTCCTATGAGCACAGCGATCTCGCAGAACGCTTGAAGCTGGCGTCCCACGGTCGGAGCGCGGAGACGAGGGTGGTCTTGTACGGGCACGATGACCAGGGCAAATCCTTCGAGGTAGACAAGGTGTTGGGATTAGTTGATGTGGAACGAACTCTGATCCATCCGTTACCGCCGCACTTCCGCGGCGGAGAGCGTGATCGAGTGCTGGGATTTTTTGCCGATAAGGACTCTGTCGCCCTGATTGCCAACCCGTTTTGGGTGCTCGATCTCCCGAATCGGAAACAGGCACTCGATCTGTTTGCGTTGCGGCTGTCGGCGCATGGGCCAGGGGAGACGGATGTCAGGCTCCAATTACCTGTGGCCAGGCTTGATGCGGTGGCGGTGGGTCAGGTCGGGTAAACGTCGCGGTCGAGGAGCGAGGATGCTACGCGGTCAGCTTCGCAAGCAGGGAACGACGGCGAGAAGGAGCACGGGAGAGGGGCGCCCTCAGCATATGGTCGTGTTTGCGGTAGCCGGGAAACGAATGGCCGCCAGGACCGAAGAGATCGCCGGTGTCGTGTCATGGACAGGTGCCATTCCGGTCCCGAGTGAGACACCGTTCGTTACCTCGCTGGTCCGCCAGCAAGAGGGGTGTCTGCCGGTGTTTGACCTTGCGGCGAAGTTCAAACAACCGATCCGAGAAGGCGAGTCCTTGTGCCTGGTCGTGAAACACGTGGACGGCCCGCTGGCCATCCGTATCGATGCGGAGGTGCCCTCGCTGCAGACGGTGCCGCGATCGTCCTTACAGTGTCACATCGGCGACGATCCGGACTGTGCCGGAGTGTATGTCGCCGGCGGTGAACAGCTTCCTATCATCAACCTGGCAACCCTGGGGGTTTCATCGAGCCGTCAGGCTGGATGAGCCTGACAACGCGTAGAGGATTGACATGCCTAAGATCTTGATCGCCGACGACAGCATTGCAGTTCGTAAGGTAGCCGAACGCCTTTTGACTGAGGCCGGAATGGGAGTGACGTTGGCCGCAAACGGGTCCGAAGCGCTGGCGCTGCTCGCGAAGGACCGCCCCGACTTGGTGGTCTCCGATGTCATTATGCCTGACAAGAGCGGATATGAGGTGTGCGCCTACGTCCGCGGGCAGGCCAATCTGGCGGACCTTCCGGTGCTGCTCATCAGCGGGATCGTGAACGATGAGGTGTCACGGCAAGCTGAGAGCTGCAAAGCCGATGGAGTGTTGAAGAAGCCGTTTCAGGGCTCGTCGTTGAAGGATCGTGTGCTGGATCTATTGACCAGGCGGCCGCACAAGTCTGGTGCGGTGTCCGAGGCTCCTCACGCGGAAGGCATTTCCGCCGCGCCGGTACGCGAGCCGGCCGCTGCTGCGCCGGTGCTTTCTCTTCAGCAAGACACTGTTCCGATTCTTCAGGAGCGAGTGGAAGCACTTCAGCCGTATGAACCGATCATCATGAATGTGCCGGAGCCGGTGGTGCTGTCCCTGAGCCACGAACTTTCTGTCGACGAACCCTCAATCCATGATGATGCTGACCCAGCTGTGTCCGCCAAGGCCGATGAACGGACTCAGGTGTTGTTGGCTCAGCGCGATGCCAGAATTGCTGAGCTCGAATCACAGCTCGGGGAGGAACGGCAATCGAGGCTTGAGCAAGTGCGGCAGGTTCAGCAGGCAGTAGACGAGCACCGGGAACAAGCCGAGGCGATGACCTCCCGTGTGCAACTGCTGGAGCAGAGCTTGGCGGATGAACGAGCTCTGCAGGCTGCCATGACTCAAGAGTTGGAAGACATGTCGAGGCACGCGCATCGAGTCGAGGAGTTGGAAGCCGCGCTGGGTGAAGAGCGGACCCGTACGGAGCACTTGTCACAGCAGCTATCCGATGCGACACACCAGGCGGCGAGAATCGCAGAGTTGGAGGCGCACCTGGAGGCAGAGCGGGAGGCCGCAAACCAATTGGTCCAGCAGATCACCAATCTTGAACATCTCGAGGATCGCATGCGCGAGCTGGAACGGACGCTTTCGGCAGAGCGCGAAGAGTTCGAGACGTACCGAAGCGCGCATGCGCAATTGGAAAAGGTGGCCGCGATGGTGCCCGTTCTGGAAGAAGGCGGGGAAAAAGCCCGTGCTCATGTGGTGGAACTGGAAGGCGCGTTGTCGGCGGAACGGGAAGCGAGTGCCCTCCTGCTGGCACAAGTCAAACAGTTGGAAGCGGGAACCGTGCGCATCCAGGAGTTGGAACAAGCATTGGCCGACGAACAGGAGCGATCTCAGCAGCTGGCACAACGCACGGCAGATGCCGAGCAACTGGCCGATCAATCGACTCGTCGCTTCGAAGACTTGGCGAGGAAGTTGGGGGAAATCGCCGGTCTCGCATCCCAGCTTGGCGCCGGAAAGCGATAAAGCATCGTCGCGTGCCGTACGTCGCGACGAGTGAATGAATCAAAGCCAGGATACGGTCGTCTCTATGGACTCAGAACACAACCAGGACGAGTTTCAGAAGGAACTGATCGAGTTATTCGGACAGGAAGCGCAGGAATGGCTCGTGCAGATTTATTCAGCACTGACCGAGCTCGAAGGCCAGCCGGATTCCGAGCGACACGCCCAATTGATCGATGTAATCATACGAGGCATTACCAGTTTGGGCGGTTCTGCCGCCACGATCGATCTCCCCGAGGTGGAACGAGCCACATTCGCACTCCTGCCCTATATTGAAACGATCAAAGATCGTACGACGGTCACCGCGCAGGATTTCGGTACGGTCCGTGAGCAGTTCCGGATCGTCGTCGCTTACGTGAAAGATGCCACAGGCATCACCATCGAGATCGAACCGCCCGCAGAGGCCGTGCCGGCCCCAGAGCCCGTCATCGACTTCCTCACCCTCTTGAATGCGCTGCGTGCCTTACAGGACCAACAGCTTGGAAACGCTGCCAACGCGCCTCGCAGTCTCATTCCGCTGGCGCTTCAGCGGTTCGAGCATGAGGCACGTCAGGGGGGTGAGGTCATTCAGGCCACGACATTCCAACACATCCTTCACGAACTTCATAGAACGGACGCGCACTGTTTGGATTCGCTCATGCAGGAGTTGCCCGGTCTCGCCCGGTATGTGGGTCGGCTGAGAGTCGAGGGAACGGGTGTCGCCGAACCGGAACAGCCCCTTGGGCCTTCGCTGGAACGAATCGAACAGCTTCAGAGCGTGGCGAAGCAGACGAACGCGACGATCCTCGTCACGTTTCTCGCCGGCCTTCAGAACTTCCTCTCTCTTCTCGTCCATCGTCGGATTCCTGTGGCGGAGCATCGCCTGCAATCGGTGGAGGGACGTATTCTTGTTATGGCGAGCATGGTCGAAGAGTGGATGGCGACCGGACAGAAAGAGTTCGAGGCGATCAGTCGACTCGTTCCTGCCGCCTGAGCCGATTCAGCATCTGTCCGGCACAAGGATCTCCTGCTTGCAGGGAGCCGCGTTACCGGCGTTGTGCGGCAGTCGGCGTCCTGCCGAGTACCGATCCAGCCTATCGCGCTTGATCAGCAACGATGACCCTGCTGACACGTACATTCGGGTGAGGCACGAGGGCAATGGAACAGCATCACTACCGGCAAGCAGAGGCAGCGCTTGCCAAAGCGGCCGCCGCAGTCCAGCAGGATGAAGACGTCGACCTCTCCGAGCTGGCCCCGCTCGCTTCCGCCATCATCGATGCACTCCACGCAAGTGACCAATTAGTCGTTGAGGCGTTGTCCAGCCCGCCTGGTTCTCCGCTCATCACCAACCTTATCAACGTCGGCATCCTGGCCACGAAAGTCGGCATGGGGCTGGGATACTATGGAACCGAACTGGAGCGACTGGCGTTGGCCGGTCTGGTACACGACATCGGAATTTTTGCGGTTCCGCGGCAGGTGCTGACGAAAACCGGGCGGTTGACGGCCGAAGAGCGAGGTCTTGTCGAGCAGCATCCCCGCATGGGACATGACGTCATTCAACGGCTCGGTGCGGACTATGCGTGGCTGGCCGAAGTCGTGTTGCAGGCCCATGAGCGGGGGAAGGGGCAGGGATACCCTCATCGCTTGAAGGGACGCGAGATCAACGAATTGGCCCAAATTATCGGCGTGGTGGACATCTTCGATGCGCTGGTCAGCCCGCGTCCGTATCGTCGACGCTTGCTGCCGCACGAGGCCGTGCGTGAGTTGCTCACGACGGAACGTACCGCCTTTCCCAGGGAAATCATGAAGGCCTTGGTCGAACAGTTGTCGGTGTATCCTCTCGGTACCAGGGTGCGGCTCAGTAGCGGGGAGGAAGGGGTGGTGGTGCGTATTACCGCCTGCTACCCTTCGCGCCCGGTGGTACGTGTCACCGTCTCGGACAACCCCTCGAGCGCCGAATCGCTGCGCCTGATTGATTTAAGCCTGCAGCCCCACGTGTCGGTGGTTGATACCGTCGAGCCGCCGGCCCTGGAGCGCGTCACATTCGCATCGGTGTCACCCGCCACGACAGCGCCTGCCGCGCCGACCAACGCGTCCGACCAATTCGCCGCCCTGCTGGAAAGTCTTGATGCCATTGCGGGGGTCATTCAGGCTGCTGTGGATCAACCTGCGACTCGACCGACTGCGCCGCGGGCCTCGTCAGGCGCAGACACGGCGGATGCAACGATTCCGGTTCGAAAAGAGATTCTCGGCCTGTTTGTGCTGGAAGCCAGGGAGTGGCTCCATCAAATTCAGACGGCGCTGGAGCGACTGGATAATACGAGTGAACAGGCGCGTCGTGCGCAGCTGTCGACGATTCTCTGGCAAAGTGTCGGCAATCTGGCGCGTTCTGCTGCGACCGTCGGACTGACCGGTCTGGAAGAGATGGCGACCAGGCTGTTTCCGCTCCTGCAGGCGGCGGCCAGGCATGAGCGGGCCGTAGCGGCACATCATGTTGCGTCGCTGCGAGAGGGGCTGTTGGAGATCGGCAAGACTGTGCAGGAATTGGAGCCGGTCTCAGAGACGGTCGAACCACCGGTCGATAGAGAGACGCAGGAGTCGGCGAGTGATGACCCGCGCAGGCAGACTCCGTCCCCTGAAGTCGAAGCGGCGAGCGAACCCATCGAGGGAACGCGGCCGGACCTTCAGCGGACGGTCGCGATGCCGATTCTCGATGCGTTGCGACAATTGCATGTGGTGCGTGGGCGTTCGAGGGAGCCGGTACGGGATGTCCTGGAGACGGTGATCCATCGGGCGGAGGGAGAGAGTGCCGGTGGAGCAAAGATGGTGGATGCACGGGCCATCGGACGCATGTTGGACGAATTGGAGCAGTTGGACGAACGGTTTCTCGCACACATGCAGGCCCGTGTCCCGATGGTGCTCGAAACGCTTCGTCGTATCGCGCGCGACAGTGAGGAACGTCGCCTGCCTCCCCAAGCGTTGGAGCCGATTTTTGACGAGATTGATATCTTATCCGGTTCGGCAGTCCAGGTGTCGGCGGAGAATATCCACCTCTTCCTGCAGGGACTGCGGACCTTTCTGCGCGTCACGGCTCAACACAAGCCGGCTGCGATCCGGGAACGCCTGGCGGCACTGGAGGAACGATTGGCCACGCTGATTCCCCTCGCTCAGCAATGGGTGGATGTCGGACGGGTGGAGCGAGCGGCCATTTTCGACATCCTTCCGATAGACTAATCGATCGCGATTCCCTCTCCGTCGACGCCTTTCTCCATGCCTCGATCTTCGCCCGTCATCGCCCAATCCTTAAGCAGTCAGCGATCCGCATACGCAGGCCGTGCTGCGGAAGGCCTATCCACATGGTTGCGCACAGCCCCTCCACAGTTCTTGTGGACAGCCGCGAACGCTCGCCGCTCACCGAATCAACGTTCGAGGGTAGCATTCAGGAATCGACTTTGCTTCGGTCCGGAGAATTTGTCCTCGATCGATACATTTTCTCTTGCGGTTCGGGAGGGGATTGTACGACCATCACGACCATGCCAAAACTTGTTTCTCTGAAGCAGCAGGAAGGGCACGACGCTCGCGCGACGGCCTATATCAAAGCCCACATGTTGTTTCCGGCCGGGATCTTTGGCCTGATTTCCATGCTCGGCGGAGTCGGTGGCTTAGGCTATCAACTCGTGGCTACCGACACTTACAGTTGGGCGACCTTTTTGGAAAGCTCCGGCTTGCTGCTGCTGGGCGGGACGTTGGGGTGGCTCCAGACGACGTACCACCAGTGGATCCTGGCTCATCGGCCTGAAGTCTTTGCCGCGCGCATGCGGCAGCCCGCCCTTACCAAGAGCGGGAAACCAAAACGGGAGACCGGAAAAATTCAGGATTCTCCGAGCGGATCTCCCTGGGCGCCTGTTGCCTACATGGCCGGCCTGGCCTTGTTGCTGTTCGGCTCAACCGTCGCGGTGGTGTATGGTGCGGTCCATCCGCTCGCGTCGTATTTCCTGCCCTGGGCCGGCTTCTTCTGGGCCAAACTGTTCTTCTGGAAGTCGCTGATGAAGGCCTGATGATCCGGCGTCACTTACGGCGGGGCTTGCGGGGCTTCGTAGCAGGTTTCGTCGTGTGCTCCAGGGCCGCCAGTCGTTCCTCGAGTTCGCGGACCCTTTGGCGGATTTCGGGTAGCTGAGGAATCACCGCCTGCGCTTTCAGAAACGTGGTGTGCGGCATCACCGGCGCGCCGGAGACGATTTGATTCGGCTCCAAGCTTCGGGTGACGCCGGATTTCGCGGCAATCATCACCTGATCGCCGATCTGTAAGTGATCGGCCAAGCCTGCCTGGCCTCCCACCATCACATAACGTCCCAGGGTGGTACTGCCTGCGATGCCGACCTGGGCCACCAGAATGTTGTGTTCTCCGACGACCACGTTGTGGGCGACCTGCACGAGGTTGTCGATTTTGCTGCCCCGCTTGATGACGGTATCGCCGAAGGTCGCGCGATCGATGGTGACGTTGGCGCCCAACTCCGCGTCGTCTTCGATGACGACGCCGCCCAGTTGTGGAATTTTCTGGTGCCGGCCCTGGTATTGCACATATCCGAAGCCGTCGCTGCCGATCACTGTTCCGCTGTGGATGATGACGCGAGCACCAATCCGGCATCCTTCCCGTACGACCACATTCGGGTACAGGAGGCAGTCGTCACCGATGACGCTGTCGTCGCCGATGAATACCCCGGGATAGAGGGTCACTCGTGTGCCGATGGTCACACGGTCGCCTAAGGTCACGCCAGGCCAAATGGACGCATCGGCTCCGATCATGACGCCGTCCCCTCGCGTGATGCCCTCCGCGACACCGCGCACACGGGTCGGTCGCGCGAAAAAATGCTGGGCGGCTCGGGCGAAGGCATAGGCGGGGTTGTCCACCACGATTTGCGGGCAGGGGCAGTCCACGAGGCGCCGTCCGACCAGTAATGCGCCGATGGTAGCTGTCTGGGGTGATTTCAGGTGCCGCTCGGACGTGACGAATGCCAGATCCTGCGGTCCAGCCTGGTCGAGGCTGGCCACGCCGGTCACGGTGGCCTCCGGGGAACCGATCAGTTCGCCTCCGACATACTCGTGCAATTCCCGGACGGTCAGCGGGGTTCGCGTGCGCGCCGTGCTCATCCTCTTAGGCCTTCTTGCTCTTGGTCGAGGGTTTTGCGGCCGGCTTCTTGGTTCCGGTCTTTGCTGCCGTCTTTGCCGAGGCCTTTGCGGTGCTCTTGGCAGCGGTTTTGGTTGAAGCCGGTGCGACCCGCCCCTGCACGTAGGTGATGACATGGCCGACGGTGGTGAGGCCGACCAGATCCTGGTCGGGGATCTGCAGATTGAAGACCTCTTCGATGCGATACAACATTTCAATGACCGCCATCGAGTCCAATCCAAGATCCTCCCGCAAGTGATGCGTCGGCGCGATCGTAGCCGCATCCCGCTTCAGATAATCCGCCAGTGCCTGAACGATCTTGTTGGAAACGTCTGTTGTGTTGGCCATGCCCAAGTTCCTTCGTTCCTTACCTGGTGAGTCGCTCGTCGACCGCTGTCGCGCCGGACAGGGATCAGGAGGAGACAGTCTTTAACACGACGGCCGCGTTGTTGCTGCCGAACCCAAATGCATTGATCAGGGCCACTTTTGCCTTGCGCGTTTGCTGGTCCTTGGACAGGCCCGCCAGGAGACAAGCCGGATCGGGATCGTCCAGGTTCAGCGTGGGATGCACCTGTCCGCTCGTGAGCGTGAGGGCCGACACCACCCCGGCCAGCGATCCAGCCGCGCCCAACGTATGGCCCACCAGCGACTTCGTGGCATTCACGGCAAGTTTGTCAGCTCGTGATTTAAACACCAGGCGAATGGCCTTCACCTCCACCGCATCGCCGACCGTAGTCGACGTCGCGTGGGCGTTAATGTAATCCACCTGTGCCGGCGTCACGTCCGCATCCTTGAGGGCCAGCCGCATGGTCGTGGCGACTTCCTCGCCGTCCTCCCGGGGGATGACCATGTGATGGGCTTCACTCGTGGCAGCATACCCGGCCACTTCGGCATACATCCGGGCCTTGCGTTTCTTCGCGTGGGCGAGCGATTCAAGGATCAGGGCGCCGGCGCCTTCCCCCATCACGAACCCGTCTCGTCCACGATCGAAGGGACGTGAGGCTTTCTCCGGGGCATCGTTATACTTCGTGGAGAGGGCCCGAAGCGAGCAAAATCCTGCAAAGACCAGGGGCGTGATGCTGGCGTCGGCGCCGACCACGATCACGGCGTCGGCTGTGCCGGCGCGAATGGCGTGCATGGCCTGTCCCAGCGCATGGGCGCTCGAAGAACAGGCGGTGGAAATCGTGAGATTGGGACCTTTCGCTCCATAGACCATGGCCACGATTCCGGAGGCGGAATTCAGGGTGATCACCGGGATAAAATTCGGATGCACCCGGTGGGGACGTTTCTGTTCATAGAGTTGCGTGATTTCGCGCTCGCCCATCACCATCCCGCCCATACCGGCGCCGACGATCACGCCCACCCGGTGCGGGTCTTCACGCTCCATCTTGAAATCGGCATCGGCCAGCGCTTCCTTGGCGGCCACCAGGGCAAACTGGGCATACCGATCCACGCGATCGCCCTGGCCTGAGGGGAGGTACTGATCGGGTGAAAAGTCGACGATGCGCCCGGCGACCCGCGACCGATAGCCTTCCAACGGAAACGGATCAAACGAGGGAATGGCGGAAATGCCGGACCGGCCTTCCAGCGCCGCTTTCCAGAACTGCGGGACGCCGATGCCGATGGGGGAGACGACTCCCAGCCCCGTGATGACAACCCTCGTCGACATAGAACCCTTTCACTGCCGCGTGAGAATGGTGTGTGCGGCCTGTCTACTTACCGCACGGGGGCGCCACAGTCAATGCTGAGGACCTGACGGACGCGAGAACGCCGTTGGCGGACTCCTTCAGCGTCCGGTCAGTAGCGTACCTTCAACAGCAGATACAATCCGAACGTCAGAAACACCACATTGGCCATCCATCCGGCCAGCATCGGTGCGAGTGCCCCTCCGCGCCCGAGCGCAATTGCTACGGAGTGCGTGGACCAATAGAAAAACCCTACGGCCATCG
>WBZL01001799.1_pt1 | contig 21737 bp, 20 predicted proteins | sample 5204291 | NCBI WGS metagenome assembly WBZL01 (sample SAMN12344345, study PRJNA552823) | activated sludge metagenome | biome: Activated sludge suspended growth; feature: Nitrification reactor; material: Wastewater; isolation source: activated sludge from nitrification reactor of wastewater...
GTCTCCGCTACGCTTCGCTCAGGACTACTCGACCACCGAGTATCTTTGTTATTGATTTGTCTCTGCCATCTCAATCGCTTTCAACATCGCGCTCGCTTTATTCACCGTCTCTTGAAACTCCGTGTTGGGATTTGAGTCCGCGACGATGCCTGCGCCTGCTTGGACGCTGAACGAATTGCCTCTGGCGATCATTGTGCGGAGGGCGAGACAGGTGTCCATGTTGCCGTCGAAGCCGAAGTAGCCGACCGCGCCTGCATACGCGCCGCGCGCGTCGGGTTCGAGTTCGGAGATGATCTCCAACGCGCGGACTTTCGGCGCGCCGCTGACTGTCCCTGCGGGGAAGGCGGCTCGCACCAAGTCGAACGCGGTGAGGTCGGGTTTCAACTTCCCTTCGACGTGCGAGACGATGTGCATGACGTGCGAATATTTTTCAACGGTGAAAAAATCGGAGACTTTGACTGTACCATATTCGCAGACGCGTCCCAAGTCGTTGCGACCCAAGTCCACGAGCATCACATGTTCGGCGCGTTCTTTCGGATCAGCGAGCAACTCTTGCGCGAGCGCGGCGTCGGCGGCAGAGTCGGCTCCACGAGGGCGCGTCCCAGCGATCGGTCGGAGTGAAGCGGTTCGTCCCTCCAAACGCACAAACATCTCAGGCGACGATCCGACAATGAAGAGCGGCTCATCGTCCACGAGTCCGAAATCAAAAAAGAACATGTACGGCGACGGGTTGAGGCGGCGCACGGCGCGATAGACATCGAACGGCTCGACGTTCGTTTCGCGCGTGAAGCGTTGCGAAAGCACCACTTGAAAAATATCGCCCGCGCGGATGTGCTCCTGCGCGTCGCGCACCATGTCTTCGTAATGTCCCTGCGTCATGTTCGAAGTTGTTTTTGAATTTTTTATTTCACGCGGTTGCGTTGCAGGAAGCGGCGCATGGATGCGCGACTCGATCTCATCCAGTTTTCGATTTGCGGATTCGACATCGCCATCGAGGACGTTCGCAACGAGAGACAGACTCCGCCGCGCGTGATCGAACGCGATGATGGTGTCGGCGAGGAGGAAGATGCCATCGGGGATACTGCGTACTGCGGATTGCGTATTGCGTATCGCGTTGCGGTTCATTCTCGACTGGAGAGTTGGTTCAAAAAACCGAACGGACTCGTACCCGAGATAGCCCACCATCCCGCCGATGAATCGCGGCACGCCTGTTTGAGGCTTGAAGTTGAAGCGATTCATTTCTTGTTGGAGAAATAATGTTGGATCGCCTTCATATTGCGTATTGCGTACTCCGTATTCATCTTTGATTTCGATGTCCGTATCGCGGATGATGTATTGCGCCTTGGGTTGAACGCCGATGAACGAGTAACGCGCGATCCGCTCCCCGCCTTCGACGGACTCGAGCAAAAACGACGCGCCCTCTCCCCGCAGTTTCATGTACACGCTGATGGGCGTCTCAAGGTCCGCGCTGATTTCGCGGATGATTGTTTGGGTTGTGGCAGCAGTTGCTTCGAGTAGCATAAACGCTCCTTTTTGAACCGCTAAGCCTGCTAAGAAGACCTTTTAAATCTTTGCGTTCTTCGCGCTCTTCGCGGTTAATTCTTTATAATTCTTCTTGAACCGCTAGGCTCGCTAAGGTCGCTAAGAAAAATCTTTTGGTTTTCTTTGCGCGCTTTGCGCTCTTCGCGGTTAATTCTTTCACGATTAAATTAAAAGCCCCTCCGTCCAATTGGGACGAGAGGGGAGTCTCGTGGTGCCACCCAAGTTAACGCCTACTGCTTTAACAAAAAATTCCTGCGTGATGCACACAGGAAGTCAAAGCCAGCGTCACTCTTGTAGTTTGCTAGTTCGATAGTGGACTAGTTATCTAGTCTCTACTCGTCTACTTTCTATCTCGCTAAGAAACTCTGCGGGGTAACGGGTGCAGTTCCCGTCTCTGGTACTCGATACTAGTCTCTAACTATCTATTCTCTAGTATCTTTCACTTCACAACTCGGAGGTCCATTCGGCTTCTGCGCTTTTGCCTTGCTTGCACCATCCTCTGCTCGGCTCTCTGAAAATCGCTTTGAAACGTACTCGTCCTCGTCAGCGTTTTTAATTATGTTGGGCGGGATTGTATGACGGAGGGAGGAGGATGTCAAGAGGATTTACAAAACTGCTATAATAGAAACTCTCAATGGAAATTTTCTAGGAGCATTAAATAAATGTTAATCGAAGAACGAACCATCAGCGTTATATCTTTATTCTCTGGGTGCGGGGGAATGGATTTAGGGTTTAGCGGGGGATTCGAGTTTCTTGGAAAAGATTATTCCCAAACGCCTTTTGAAATCATTTGGGCAAACGATCTAAATAGCGCCGCATGCCGCACATACAAGAAAAATATCGGCGAGCATATTGTCGAGGGCGATATTTGGAAGATGATGGATGAAATACCGTTGGAAGCGGACGTTGTGATAGGCGGATTTCCCTGCCAGGATATTTCAATCAACGGAAAAGGCTTGGGGATCGAGGGAAAAAGAAGCGGGCTGTACCGCGCAATGGTTGAAGTCGTGTCGCGAGTTCGTCCGAAAATTTTTGTAGCCGAGAATGTCAAAGGGCTATTGATGAAACACAACGAGAAATCCCTACAGCAAATTTTGACAGACTTTCGCGCGCTTGGCTACGATGTCACCTATCAACTCTACAACGCGGCGGACTATGGCGTTCCTCAAACACGCGAACGGGTCTTTATTGTGGGAACGCGTTCAGACATCAATAAATTTATTCCCCCCATTCCTGTAAGCGATGAACATATTACTTCACAAGAAGCAATCGGGGACCTCGAAGCCATCGGGCTAGACGAGTCATTCAATCATATCTGGAGTTTTGCAAACAAAAGCTCCGATCAAGGCAATCGCAAACTCAAAGCAGACCGACCAGGCTATACCATCCGAGCCGAATGTCACGGAAATATACAATTTCACTACGCCCTCCCGCGTAGAATTTCTATGCGCGAAGCCGCTCGTTTTCAATCGTTTCCAGATAATTTCATTTTCGACTCAAAATTGCGGGAAACAGAACGACAGGTAGGAAATGCCGTTCCTCCAGTGTTGGCATGGCACATGGCAAACGCCGTACTAGACACCTTGCTAAGTAGCGAACAATGAATCAAGAAGAATTTGAGCAGACTCTAGATGTTGCCTGCAAAAAACTAACAGCCGAAGCCAACAGGAAAACATTTCAAAAGGCTGATCAATTTGAGAATCGAGTTCGCGAGGTTTTACGCGAGTTGTTCAAAGACGATTCGTCAATCTCAATCAGCACAGAACCTCATCCACAGGCTTTTCCAGATATTGCGATAGGACAATTTGGCGTTGAAGTCAAATTCACTTTAAATGACACATGGCGTAGCGTCGCCAATAGCGTGTTGGAAACCAATCGCATTGAATCGGTCGAGAAGGTTTATTTAGTTTTCGGAAAAATGGGCGGAAAGCCCGAAGTACGTTGGGGGGATTACGAGCAAAGCGTAATTCATGTCCGCACTTCGCATGTGCCGCGCTTTGAAGTTGAACTCTTCGCCAGTCGCTCTCTGTTCGATTTAATGGGGATTACTTACGACGAATTTCGCCATCTCCCAATGGAAGAAAAAATGGGACACATTCGCGCGTACGCGCGCTCGCGTCTCGGCGAAGGAGAAAGATTATGGTGGCTGGAAGATACCCCCGACGCTGAACACACCTTGCCAATTCAAGCCCGCCTTTACACAAGCCTTTCCGTTGATGAGAAAAAACGTCTTCGAGCCGAAGCCGTATTACTCTGTCCAGGCATTGTCGCTTCAGGACGTTCCAGAAACAAATACGATGATGTTGTTCTGTACCTGTTGACATATCACGGAGTTGTCGCTCATCAGGCGCGAGACCTTTTCTCCGCTGGAAGTGTGGCAAATCCAGATAATGACGACTCAGGCGGTCTTTACATCGAACGAGCCTTGAAATTAATCGAGGGTGAAATGCTAGAAGCCGCGTCACGAATGGATGACGCTCTCTTTGTAGAATACTGGGGCGAATCAGTTCCTCCAGAAAAAAGGATCCGCCGCTGGCTTGAAAAAGCGGACGCCATAGCTAAAGATTGGAAGCCTTCTAAAAAATTGTTTTTATCAAAATAATCGGAAGCGGTATTATGACCGATGTTTTTAACGCGAAAAAACGTTCGCAAGTAATGAGCGCGGTCCGCTCGAAAGGCAATAAGTCCACCGAACTTGCGCTTATAAGTATTTTTAGATCACTCAAGATTTCTGGATGGCGGCGAAACGTCAATCTAATTGGAAAACCAGATTTTGTATTCCCAAAACATAAAACTATCGTGTTTGTCGACGGATGTTATTGGCACGGTCACACTTGCAGGATTCGCAAACCTGGCCATAACAATAAATATTGGAAAGAAAAAATCCTTCATAACAAGCTGAGGGATGGTTTTGTAACAAAGGAATTAAGAAGGAATGGGTGGAAAGTTATTAGAATCTGGGAATGTGAAATCAAAAAGCGCAAGTACGTTCGAAAATTAAATCACATTCTTTTTCTCATAAATCAGGCTCGGTAGCCCGCTTCGACTTAGACTGGCTGAAGCGACCGAAACTCCCCCTCTGGATACTCAACCCGAATCAAATCATTCGGGAACACATCGCCGCCTGCCAGCACAATCCCCATCACACCCGCCTTGCGGATTAGATTTCCTTCTTCGTCATGGTCAAGGCAGGCTTTGAGCAAACCTTTCTGAAAATCATCCAACTGATAACACGGGTTGCGTAAACCAGTTATTTCAATCACCGCCTCTTTCCCCAAATGCAGACATGTCCCTGTCGGCAGACCGAGCAAGTCCACGCCGCGGGTGGTGATGTTCTCCCCCATCTGCCCAGCCGAGACGTTGAATCCCTGCGCGTTCAGTTCATCGTGCAACTCCGCGTGAATCAAATGGACTTGTCGCAGGTTCGGCTGGGTCGGGTCACGCTTGACGCGGGAGCGATGCTTGACCGTGACACCCGAGTGCGCGTCCCCATCCACGCCCACGCCAGCGATCAGGCGGATACTTTTTTGAGTTGACTTGCTGAAGGTATGTCCCGAACTGAGACTGACGGCAGTGATGATCGATTCCATGTGGGGCAGTATACAATAAAACAGGCACGTCAAATTGATGTGCCTGTTCCTCGATTCCCAATGAAGTTACCCCACCTTCGACTCTACAAGTTTTTCCTTCAACCAAAGATTGACCAAGGTTTCCACGTTGATTCCGCGCCTGTGTGCCAATTCTTCAATATCAGAAAGTAAGTCTGGCTCAACGGGAATTGCAACAGAAACATGAAACTCGACATCAGGCGCGTTGGGATCGTCGAATTCGGTGAAGTCTTGCTTGTCCCAGAATTCGCCCAATTTTTCAGGGGAGTCGCCTTTTGAAACGGAAGTCTTATTTGCAGGCATAGAGACAGTATACAACAAAACAAAGTCCGCTTTAGCGGGCTTTGTAAGAATAGGCGGGGGGTTTCAATCCCCGCCGAGCTTCCCCCACTCCGCATGACGGAGTTGCAATAAATCCTCCGACTTGATCATCGTCAACAGATCGGGGCGCGACGTGCGCGAATAGACTTTGTACAGCGCATCCTTTGGTGAATCCACTTTCGCGTCGAAGTCCACGAGTTTTTCGACGAGGGCGAGCAGTTCGATGCGGTCTACGATGCGGAAACTATTGGCAAGTTCGAAGGCGATCAAGTCTGCCTTGCCGTCATACAGCCAGCCTTTGTTATTTTCCCGAACACTATGTAACTCGATCCACAAAAATTCATCTTGAAGTTCCTTGTCCTCCCGTGACTTGCGCTTGATACTTTTCACATCCACTTTATGGGACTTTCCATCCCGCTCGATGACGTAATCAAAATGTTCGTCAATATTTCCCTTTTCAGACGAAGCCGTGACTTTGAATCCGTGCCGAATCGCAAGCCGCGCAAAGGAATCCTCCGCGCGGCGACCGAGTTCCAGCGAATCCTTTTTGTCGTAGCGATTTCTGGAATTCTTTGTGAACATGAAGCTGATTATAGCCCCAAAAATTTTTCCGCAGATTTATTAACCGCCAAGAACGCGAAGATCTCTAAGAAGAAAAGGTTTTCTTCGCGTTCTTAGCGACCTTCGCGGTTCATTTTTTAACTATTTTATCCAACGAAATCACACCACCCCTCATACTTCTTCACCTTCCCGCGGATCGCATCGTGATACACGTTTTGGATCTCGCGCGTAATTTTCCCAGATTTCCCGTCGCCAATCGCGCGGAAATCGATCTCGCACAGACCGATCACCTCCGCGGCGCTGCCGCAGACAAACACTTCGTCGGCATTATACAGTTGGTCGCGTGAGACTGGCGCTTCGGCAACTTCATACCCCAAATCCGTGGCAATCGTATAAACCGACTGGCGCGTAATGCCCTCCAGGATCGGCGCGGTGGAGGGCGTGACGATCTTCCCATCGCGCACGACAAATAAATTCTCACCCGTGCATTCGGCGATATACCCTTGCGGATCGAGCATGATGGCTTCCTGAAAACCCAGCCGTTCCGATTCCGTTTTCGCCAAAATGCTGTTCACATAATTGCCAGCGATCTTCGCCTTCGTCATCGAAATATTCGGATGATGACGAGTGAACGAAGAGATATTGGCGCGAATGCCTTTTGCCAGCGCGTCCTCGCCGAGGTAATTCGACCATTCCCACACCGCAATCATCATCGAAAGCTTGCCTTTATCCACATTCAGATTCCAGCCGCCGCCGTCCAAATACATCAACGGACGGATATAACAATCCGTAAATCCGTTGGCGCGCACCGTATCTTTATGCGCCTTGATCGCCTCTTCCACGCTCCATGGAATTTCGCGAAAGCCCAACACGCGCGCCGAATCAAATAATCGTTCCACATGTTCGCGCAGACGAAAAATCGCGGGTCCCTTCGGCGTGTTATACGCGCGAATGCCCTCGAACACCGCCGCGCCATAATGCAAAGCGGGCGTCAGAAAATGCAGTGTCGCCTGTTCAAACGGCACGAGTTCGCCGTTCTTCCAAATAAATTTCGATTCCATGCCCATCGCTCAATCTCCTTTTTGTTTTCGTAGTTGCGACTTCAGTCGCAGAATGCATACAATCTCTTTAAAACCTCATCCGTCATCTCACAAGTCTTCAACGCGCCGCCGAGGTCAACCGTCCGCGCGCCATCGGTGATCGCGCAGTCCACAGCCTGTTCGATCGACTCCGCCTCCGCGTCCAACTTGAACGAGTGACGCAGCATCATCGCCGCAGACAGGATTGTGCCAACTGGATTCGCGATTCCCTGCCCCGCGATGTCGGGAGCGGAGCCGTGGATCGGTTCATACAGACCCATCCTCGCTTCTTTCTCCGACGGGGAGGCTGGTTCGCCCAAACTAGCCGACGGCAACATCCCCATCGAACCCGCCAGCACCGAAGCCTCATCCGTGAGAATATCGCCGAACATGTTCTCGGTGACGACAACATCGAACGAGGCTGGGGATGTGATCAACTTCATCGAAGCGGTATCTACAAGCGTGTGCTCAAGCTGAATGGCTGGATCAGCCGTCCCGACGTTTGAAGCGATCTGTCTCCACAGCCGAGACGATTCCAAGACGTTGGCTTTATCCACCGAGGTGACTTTCTTCCTCCTGTTCTTTGCAAGTTCGAATGCGAGTTCGATGATGCGCTTGATCTCGTAATCATAATATTCCAGCGTGTCGACCGCGTACTGCTTGCCATCGCGCATCTCGCGCATTTTGGGTTGACCGAAATACAGCCCGCCCGTCAACTCGCGGATGACGAGGATGTCCACGCCGTTGAGTTTCTCAGGCTTGAGCGGCGACGACTCGATCAGCGCGGGATGCACTTTGACGGGGCGCAGATTCGCAAACACGCCGAGACCTTTGCGCAGCGCGAGCAGTCCGCGTTCGGGGCGGTCTTTCGCGTTCGGGTCATCCCATTTCGGTCCGCCCACCGCGCCAAGCAAAACTGCATCCGATGATTTGCAATCGGCAAGAGATTCATCAGTTAAAGATGAACCATATTTATCAATCGAACAACCGCCCATCAATCGTTCTTGAAAGTTGAAGGTGTGGTTAAATTTTTTCGCAACGACATCCAACACGCGAGTTGCCTCATGCACAACTTCGGGTCCAATGCCGTCGCCTGGGAGGAGGGTGATTTTATATTCCAAGTGAATCTCCAATGGTTTTTACGCAGTACGAAATACGCAATACACAACTGCGTACTGCGTATTTCGTAAAACGCTAATGAGCCACCATCAACCCATACTCCATCGAATCAGCCAGCGCGCGCCAGGAGGCTTCGATGATGTTGGTGCTCGCGCCGACCGTGCTCCAGCGCGAGGTTGAATTGCGCGTGTCAATCAACACGCGGGTGATGGCTTCCGTGCCGTGATCCGAATCCAAAATTCTCACTTTGTAATCGGACAGATGAAACTTTTGAATTTGCGGATAATACCCAGCCAACGCTTTGCGCAATGCCAGATCAAGCGCGTTGACGGGACCGTTCCCCTCCGCCGCCGTGTGAAGCAGTTCGCCCTGCACCTTCACCTTGACCGTCGCTTCGGCGAACGTGCCGCGCCCATCTCGATGCTCCACGTTGACGAAAAAATCCACCAATTCAAACGGAGGTTTGTAGCCGTATTCCTGGCGCTTCAACATCATGGCAACAGAGGCTTCGGCGGCTTCGAATGAAAATCCGCGCGCTTCGAGCTCTTTGATCTCGTTCAACACGGGCAAGACTTCCGCGCTTTCCACTTCCACGCCGTGTTCTTCGGCTTTGCTGAGCAAATTTCCGCGACCCGACAGGTCCGAAACCACGACGCGCATTTTGTTGCCGACGAGTTCAGGCTCCACGTGTTGATACGATTGCGCGTTACGTCGCATCGCCGCCACATGCACGCCGCCTTTGTGCGCGAATGCCGATTTCCCAACGAACGGCAAATGCTCATCGGGAGTGATGTTCGCCACCTCCGCCACAAAATGGGACAAGTCGTACAAATGCTGAATATTCCCTTCAGGCAAACACGGATAACCCATCTTCAACTCAAGGTCTGCCATGATGGACACGAGATTCGCATTGCCGCATCGTTCGCCGACTCCGTTGATCGTGCCTTGCACTTGAACCGCGCCTGCGCGGATGGCGATCAACGAATTGACAACGGCACATTCCGAATCGTTATGCGTGTGAATCCCAAACGGATGAGCAATCGCCTCTTTCACCACGCTAACAATTGATTCGACCTCCCAGGGCATTGTGCCGCCGTTCGTATCGCACAACACAACTATCTCGGCTCCTCCGCGAATCGCGGCGCGGAGAGTTTCGAGGGCATATGAGGAATCCGTTTTGTAGCCGTCGAAGAAATGTTCCGCATCATAAATCACACGCTTGCCGTTGGCTTTGAGATACGCGACCGATTGTTCGATGATCCGCAAGTTATCCTCGAGCGTGGTCAGCAACACTTCTTTGACGTGCAGAGTCCACGTTTTGCCGAAGATGGTGCAGACGGGCGTTTGCGAATCGAGCAGGGCTTTGATGTTGGCATCGTCCTCAGGTCCGCCTTTGACGCGGCACGTGGAACCGAACGCGGCGATGAGCGAATTCTTCCATGGCATATCGCGCGCGCGCTCGAAGAACTCCACATCCTTTGGGTTCGAGCCAGGCCAGCCGCCTTCAATGAAAGCGACTCCAAGTTCGTCCAGTTTTTGCGCGATGCGAATCTTGTCATTGCCCGAAAGCGTGAAGCCTTCGGATTGGGTGCCGTCGCGGAGGGTGGTGTCGTAGATTTGGATGAGGGGTAAAGTCATGTGTTACCTGTTACACGTTACAAGGTACTTCGTACTGCGTACTACGTAATACGAAGTACGCAGTACGAAGTATGAATTATTGACCCGCTTCAAACGCGGAGATCTCCTTCTCGAATCCCATGATGTAGCCCAACTCATCCACCCCATTGAGTAGACACGTTTTGCTGAACGAATCAATCGGGAAAGTGAGCGAACCTCCAGGGTAGGATAAAGTCTGGGTAGCCAGATCAACTGTCAGGTCGGCGCGAGGCGCTTCTTCAAAGAGGTCGAAGAGCATCTTGTGAGTCGCGTCATCCACGACGATGGGAATGAGTCCGTTCTTCAACGCGTTGTTGCGGAAAATATCCGCAAAGGATGTGGAGATGACGGCGCGGAAGCCGTAACTGGTGAGCGCCCACGGCGCGTGCTCGCGGCTCGAGCCGCAACCGAAGTTGTCGCCTGCCAATAAAATTTGCGCCCCCTGCGACTCGGGCTTGTTGATGATGAAATCTTCTTTCGGCGATTTATCGTCGTTGTAACGCCAGTGATAAAAGAGCGCGTCGGCGAGCCCGTTCTTGTCGGTGACTTTGAGAAATTGCGCGGGGATGATCTGGTCTGTGTCAATGTCGTTGACGGGCAGGGCGATCATGCGGGAGGTGAGAGTTGTGAATTGTGCCATTTTGATTTCCGATTTTGGATTTACGATTTACGATTTTCGATTTACGATTTGCGGCCGCCGAACACTGCGAGTTCATAGATACGGAAATAGCAATCTACTTCTTCGTAGCCGATCTCGCGCAGCCAATCGCATTGTGTACTTACAGACAAAAGAATATTCGTGTCTTTATCTGGGCGGTTCATGAAGATGTCTGAAATTTCCTGACGGGTCTTTGTTCCGCCGCTTGATCGTTCGATCGCGAAACGAGCGTCAACCACATGTTGATTGAACAAGTCCACCGCAAGTTGCGATTCGGCGGCAATGTGTTCGATGTTGATGAACCAGCCGTTCGGTTCGAGCAATGAAAAAATTTCTTGATAAATTTCGCGCTTGCGTTGATCGGGCTGATGATGAATGGAGTAGCCAGACACAATCGCATCAAACGGACCTTGCAGGCTGATTTGATTCACCCAAGCCTTGTCGCCATAATCGAGATTCTCAAATTTGAGTTGACTCGCATATTCCTTGAGACCATCGCAAGCTTGTTCAAGCATCGGCTCTGAGAAGTCGGCGAAAACTCCGCGAGCCGATGGATATTCGCCCAAGATCGCCGCGCCCAGAATTCCATCACCGCAACCCAAATCAAGAAAACGTTGGATGGGTTGTTTTCGCGTTTTGAGAATTGACATCATTACGCCGATCTGTTCCTGCGCCAACGGGATGGCGGCACGGTAAGACAGAAAGCGGTTCACAATGGCGGGTAACTTCCAAATTTCGTCTGTGACCATGTCAACTCAACATTACTCTTGGATCAGTGACCACGCCATGAATCGCCGTTGCCGCCGCAGTGATGGGACTCGCCAGAAACGTGCGCGAGCCTTTCCCTTGCCTGCCTTCAAAGTTTCTATTTGACGTACTCACACAATATTGACCTGCTGGAATCACATCTGCATTCATTGCGATACACGACGAGCATCCCGCCTCGCGCCATTCTGCGCCAGATTCTTTGAAGACTTTATCAAGCCCTTCCTGTTCTGCCTGCTTCTTCACATCCTGCGAACCAGGGACGACCATCACGCGCGTGCTTTCTGAAACTTTCTTCCCTTTGAGAAACGCGGCGGCGAGACGCAGATCCGAGATGCGTGAGTTGGTGCATGAGCCGATAAAGACCACGTCCACTTTTTGACCTAACAGCGATTGACCAGGTTGGAGTCCCATGTAATTCATGGCTTTCTCGAACGCGGCTTTTTGCGATGACTCGCTGAACGATTCAACCGTTGGGATGCGGTCTGTGATCCTCATGCCCATGCCTGGGTTCGTCCCGTAGGTAATCATCGGTTCAAGTTCGGAGGCGTCGAGCGTGATGGACTTGTCGTACGCCGCGCCTTCATCGCTGGGCAGTGACTTCCACTTGGCAACGGCTTTATCCCACTCCGCGCCTTTGGGGGCGAACTCTCTTCCATATAAATATTCAAACGTCGTTTCATCGGGAGCGATCATGCCCGCCCGCGCTCCGCCTTCAATGGACATGTTACAAATCGTCATGCGTTGTTCCATGGACAATCCGCGAATCGCTTCGCCCGTATATTCAAAGACGTGACCCGTCCCGCCGCCGACTCCGATCTTGGCGATGAGCGCGAGGATGATATCTTTGGCTGAAACGCCGCTCGATAGTTTTCCATCCACTCTCACTTCGTACGTTTTGGGTTTCTTTTGCAAGAGACATTGAGTCGCAAGGACGTGTTCCACTTCGCTTGTGCCGATGCCAAACGCCAACGCGCCGAATGCGCCATGCGTGGCGGTGTGACTATCGCCGCAGACGATGGTCATGCCTGGTTGCGTGCGCCCGAGTTCAGGTCCGATGACGTGAACGATGCCGCGATGCGGGCTAGTCATGCCGTGCAATTCGATCCCGAATTCCGCGGCGTTGACTTCCATCTGCTTGATCTGGGCGGCGGCTAATGCGTCAGTCATGGGAACATGCAGAGGCGTGGTCGGAATCGAATGATCCATCGTCGCCAGAGTCTTTTCAGGTCGGCGCACTTTGAGTCCGCGCTGGCGAAGTCCTGTAAAGGCTTGAGGCGATGTCACTTCGTGAACCAGATGCAGGTCAATGTAAAGAACCGCAGGCGCGTCGACTTGTTCGGTCACAACGTGCGAATCCCATATTTTTTGGAATAAAGTTTTTGTCATGGTTTCCTTTTTGCAGAGACTAGAGACTGGAGATTCGAGACTAGTCTCCAGTCTCTAGTCTCTAATTCTCTAATCCTCCAATTCTCTCTTTTATCCCAACATCACTCCAAAATCATTCACCACCCTCTCATGCGACTCGGTCTGCGCGATGATGAGTTTATTGACGGCGTTGATATACGCCTTCGCGCTGGCGACGATGATGTCGGTGTCTGCGCCGTGACCGCCGTACACGCGCGGATAATGCGCCTCGCTTTGCGCGTCCATCGAGGTATGGTCGTCCGCGCCTTGAATGCGGACAGTGACTCCACCGAGCGCGTCAATGCCTTCGGTGATGGCGTGGATGTTGAACTCGAGCAACTCGCACGGCACATTGACGATGGCGTTGATGGCTTTGTACACCGCATCCACTGGACCCGTGCCGACAGAGGCTTGCGTGTGAACTGCGCCATCGGGTCCGCGCAGGCGAACGGTTGCAGTCGGCATTCCCATCGTCCCGCAGGTGACCTGCATATCGTTGAGCAAATATACATCGCGCGGACGATAGAACTCGTCGGCGATCAACGCTTCCAAGTCCGCATCCACGATCACCTTCTTGCGGTCTGCCAATTCTTTGAAGCGCGTAAAGGCTTTATCGAGTTCCACTTCATCGAGCGAATGACCCAACTCCGCCAGCCGAGTGCGAAGCGCGTGACGACCCGAATGTTTTCCCAACACCAACTTCGTTTGATTCACGCCCACATCTTCGGGGCGCATGATCTCGTAGGTGGTCTGATGTTTCAACATGCCGTCCTGATGAATGCCCGCTTCATGCGCAAACGCGTTCGCGCCGACGATCGCTTTATTCGGTTGCACCACGATGCCCGTGTAATTGCTCACCAACTTGCTCACGCGCGAAATTTGTTTTGTCTCGATGCCCGTGTCCAGATCGAAAACGGGATGACGAGTCTTCAACGCCATCACAACTTCTTCGAGCGACGTGTTGCCCGCGCGTTCGCCGATTCCGTTCATCGTCACTTCGGCTTGGCGCGCGCCCGCGCGAATGCCCGCCAAAGTATTTGCAGTCGCCAACCCCAGATCATCATGGCAATGAACCGAGATCGTTATGCCGTCGTGCATCCCTGGCGTGTGTTTGATAATCCCGTCAATCAACGCGAAAAATTCATCGGGCGTTGTATACCCGACCGTGTCGGGAATATTCAACGTCGTCGCGCCCGCCTTGATCGCCTCGCCCAACACCACATATAAAAATTCTGGGTCCGAGCGTCCCGCGTCTTCGGGCGAAAATTCCACATCGTCGCAAAAACTTTTTGCATACGCCACCATTTCAGACACGCGCGCCACCACCTCTTCGGGATCCATTTTCAACTTGTGCTTCATGTGGATCGGCGACGTCGCCAAAAACATATGGATGCGCGGACGTTGTGCGGACTGCACCGCCTCCCACGCTTTTTCAATATCGGATTTATTCGCCCGCGCCAGCCCCGCGATGACGGGAACACGCGTCTCATCCTGACTTGAGGCTGGGTTGCCCACCTCAACCGCTATCCGTCTGACGGCTTCCAGATCGTCGGGCGACGCGGCAGGGAATCCCGCTTCGATGATATCCACGCCCATCATCGCCAGCGACCGCGCCACCTCCAACTTTTCCGCCGAAGTCATCGTCGCCCCTGGAGATTGCTCGCCATCTCTTAATGTCGTGTCGAAAATCCTAACGTAGTTATTTGTTGTCATGGTCAACTCCCGTAGGTCACGCTTGTAGCGTGACATATCATGTTATTTCACCAGTCACGTTACAAACGTGACTACAAATTATTTCTTCCAATTCTCAGGTCTCAACGACCTCACCGCCGCGCCTGTCTTCCACATTTCCGAATCACGGATCGCGGCGAGTTCTTTGTCCAACTTCTCGCGGTAATCGGGCTTGCTATTGGCTTCGAGTGTGATTCGCGCCTCATTGCCTGACGTAACGCTCTTATACAAATCACTGAACACAGGCGCGACCGCATCGCGGAATTTATTCTTCCAATCCAACGCGCCGCGCTGGGCGGTGGTGGAGCAGTTGGCATACATCCAATCCATGCCGTTCTGCCCGACGAGTCGGATCAACGACTGCGTCAACTCTTCCACCGTTTCATTGAACGCCTCAGACGGGGAATGTCCGTTCTTGCGGAGTTCGTTGTACTGCGCTTCCATCACGCCAGCCAACGCACCCATCAACACGCCGCGCTCGCCTGTGAGGTCGCTGTACACTTCGTTTTGAAATGTCGTCGGGAATAAATATCCCGCGCCGATGGCGATGCCCAACGCGATCGTCCGCTCTTTGGCTTTACCCGTCGCATCCTGATGGACTGCAAAACTCGCGTTGATCCCCGAACCGTCGAGAAAATTCGTCCGCACACTGCGACCCGACCCCTTCGGCGCGACGAGCGCCACATCCACATGCGGCGGAGGGATGACTCCCGTGTCATCTTTGAACGTGACCGAAAATCCATGCGAAAAATACAGCATGTCGCCTTCGTTTAAATTTTCCACGATCTTCGACCACTGCGAGCGTTGCCCCGCATCGGACAATAAATACTGAACGACGGTCCCTTTCTCTGCGGCTTCTTCCACAGAGAACAACGTCTCGCCTGGCACCCAGCCGTCTGCCACAGCCTTATCCCAATTCTTCGTCCCCTCGCGCTGACCGACGATCACCTTGATGCCGTTGTCGCGCATGTTCATCGCCTGCGCGGGACCCTGCACGCCATACCCCAGCACCGCCACCACTTCATCTTTCAATACCTCCCGCGCCCTCTCCAGCGGAAACTCATCGCGCGTAACAACTTCCTCTTCCACACCGCCAAAATTTATTTTTGCCATGATCTCAATTCTCCTAATTTTTTATCTCGGTGGTCGAGTAGTTCCGAGCGATAGCGAGGAACATATCGAGACCACCACGCTTCAAAACATTCTTGTAACAAAATTTTGTATGCGTACTTGTGGTCTCGACTGCTTGCGCTCGACCACCGAATACTCATAAATTACAAATTACGTAACTCGTAACTCGTAACACGTAACTTGTATCTCTTTCATCCTTCATCCTTCACCCTTCATCCTTTTCACGGCGTCATCTCCGCCATCTCCATCACCTGCGCATGCCCATTCATCCCGATCCTCCGCACACCATCGTTGACTCCGCGCGTCATCGAGACTTGTCCCGTGCGCACCATTTCCACGATCCCAATCGGGCGCAGTAACTCGATCAAGCCTTCGATCTTGTCCTCCGTGCCAGTGATCTCGACCACGACCGAATCAGCCGCCACATCCACGATGCGGGCGCGGAAGATTTCCGCCAGCCCGTTCACTTCGGCGCGGCGTTCAGGCGCGACTCGCACCTTGATCAACGCCAGATCGCGCATCACGGTGGACTGATGCGTCACATCCTGCACATCGATCACATTGACCAGCTTGTATAAATTCGCCTCGATGCGATGCGCGTCAATATCGCCGTTCGGGCATTCCGCAACGATGGTCATGCGCGACACTTCGGGATTCTCCGTCGTCCCCGCGCTGAGCGACACGATATTGAAATTCCGCCGCCGAAACAACGAAGTCACCCGATTCAACACGCCAGGCTTGTTTTCCGCTAAAGCAATAAATGTGTAGTTCATAATTCTCCATTCTTTAGAGAGTAGAGGAGTAGAGAATAGATGACCAGTAACGATCAACTCGCTATTCTCTACTCTCTATTTATCTACTCTCTTATCTCACGCCTTCACAGGTCTCTGCATCATCTCATCCAACGCCGCGCCTGCGGGAACCATCGGATAGACCGCCTCTTCCTGCTCGACTCGGAACTCAAGCACCACTGGACCTTGAGTCTTCCGCGCCCATTCAATCGCTTCATTGACTTCCTCAGGCTTGGTCACCCGCCTCGCAGGGACTCCGTGCGCCTCCGCCAATTTCACAAAATCGGGCGTGAGCATGTTCACCGCCGAGTAACGCTTGTCGAAGAAAAATTCCTGCCACTGGCGCACCATGCCGAGGTATTGATTATTCATGATCGCCACTTTGACGTTCGCGCCCTCTTGCACGGCGGTCGTCAACTCGGCGGCGGTCATTTGGAATCCGCCGTCGCCTGCGATCGCCCAAATTTCCTGATCCTTCGCCGCGAACCACGCCCCGATCGCCGAAGGGAGACCAAAGCCCATCGTCCCCGCGCCGCCCGAAGTTAGCCAGCGATTCGGTTTATCCAGAAAATAATATTGCGCCGCCCACATCTGATGTTGACCGACATCCGTTGTGACGATGGCGTTCCCATCCGTGGCTTTCCAAATCTCGGCGACCATGTGAGCCGCGTGCAACTTGCCGTCGTCTTCCCAATTCATAATACTGCGCGCGTCGGCTTCGGCTTTCCATCCGTTGATCTCTTGTTTCCATGCTTCGTGATCGTATTCATCCACCAGCGGGATCAGATCGCACAACACAGTTTTCAGATCGCCGACCAGCGGCACATCCACGAAAACGTTTTTGTGAATCTCAGACGGGTCAATCTCGATGTGAATCTTTTTGGCGCGCGGCGCGTACGTTTTCAACGTGCCAGTCACGCGGTCATCGAAGCGCATCCCAAAGGCAAGGATCAAGTCCGAATTTTGGATCGCCATGTTGGTGTGCACTTCACCGTGCATACCCATCATGCCCAGACTTAATTCATGCGACGCGGGGAACGCGCCCAGTCCCAACAGCGTGCTCGCCACTGGAGTTTGAGTCTTGACCGCGAACTGCATCAACTCCTCTTCGGCTTTCGACATCAACACGCCATGCCCGCATAAAATGATCGGCTTCTTTGCCCGCTCGATCAAGTCCACGGCTTGGTCTAATAAATTTCTCGACGAGCGCAGAACAGGTTGATAGCCTGGCAGTTTCACTTCTTCAGGGAAAACAAATTCGCATGATTCAATTTGCGCGTTCTTACAGATGTCAATCAACACAGGACCTGGTCGTCCACTGCGCGCGATATAAAACGCCTCGCGGATCGTTTCCGCGATCTGGTCGACGCGGGTCACGATGTAATTATGTTTCGTGATGGGCAATGTGATTCCCGTCACGTCGGTTTCCTGGAACGCATCGCCGCCGATCAAATGCGCCGCCACCTGACCCGTGATGAAAACCGTCGGCACCGAATCCATCATCGCCGTGCAAATGCCCGTCACGAGATTCGTCGCGCCAGGACCCGAGGTCGCCATCGCCACACCAACTTTCCCCGACGCGCGAGCGTATCCATCCGCCATGTGCGCCGCGCCCTGTTCATGCCGCACCAACACATGATGCACAGGATAATTCAGCATCGCGTCATAGATCGGCATATTCGCGCCGCCAGGGTAGCCGAACACAACCTCCACGCCTTCGCGGGTCAAACATTCCCAAACAATTTCTGCGCCTTTTAATTTCATATCTGCTCCTTAGACCTGTGAGGTCTTAAAGACCTCACAGGTCTCAAATTAACTTTCCAACATTGCGCCCGTATCCGCGCTGGTGACAAAATGCGAATATCGCTTCAACCATTTTGATGTTGTTTTGGATTGGAACGGAGGCAACGCCTCCAGCCGACTCTGAATCTCCGCCTCGTTCAATCGGACGTTCAGCCTGCGCGCGCCCAAATCAATTTCGATCACATCCCCAGCCTTCAACGCCGCGATCGGACCGCCCGCCGCCGCTTCTGGCGACACATGACCGATGCACGCGCCGCGCGTCCCGCCGCTGAATCGTCCATCGGTGATCAACGCCACCTTGTCGCCAAGTCCCTGCCCCATGATCGCGGACGTGGGCGACAGCATCTCCTGCATCCCAGGTCCGCCCTTCGGACCTTCATAACGCACCACAACACAATCTCCCGCTTTGACCTTGCCCGCCAAAATTCCAGCCATCGCTTCTTCCTGCGATTCAAAGATGACAGCGGGTCCCTCAAACTTCATCATCGCCTCGCTCACACCGCCCACTTTCACCACTGCGCCTTTCGGAGCGAGATTGCCGAACAGAATCGCCAGCCCTCCGCGTTTGGAATGTGCGTTGCCATATCTGCGGATCACTTCTTCATCCTGAATATCTTTTCCTTGAATCGATTCGCCCAAGGTTTTTCCTGTCACTGTCAAGCGATCAAAATGCAACATACCCGTCCCCCATTGGATCTCGTTCAATATCGCAGGGATTCCGCCCGCGCGATGGACATCTTCCATGTGCCACTTGCCCGCCGGACTCACCTTGCAAATGTGCGGAACTTTATCCGCCACCGCGTTGATTCTTTCCAGCGGATACTCAACTCCCGCTTCGTTCGCCAATGCCAGCGTGTGCAACACCGTGTTCGATGAGCCGCCCATCGCCATGTCCAATGCAAACGCGTCGTCTATCGCCTCGGCAGTGACGATGTCTCGCGGCTTGATGTCGCGCTCGATCAAGGTCATCACTTGCGCGGCGGCTTGTTTCGCCAACGCTTCCCGTTCGGGAGTCTTCGCCAAAGCGGAACCGTTATATGGCAACGCCAAGCCCAACGCCTCCATGAGACAGTTCATCGAGTTGGCGGTGAACATCCCCGAACATGATCCGCACGATGGACATGCAAATTTTTCCAAAATGGATAATCGCTTCTCGTCAATCTTGCCCGCTGAAAATGCCCCCACGCCTTCAAACACGGAAATTAAATCAATCGTCTCGCCTTCGGGAGTCATCCCCGCTTTCATCGCCCCGCCAGAGACAAATATCGTCGGGATATTGACTCGCATGGCGCCGAGCAACATGCCAGGCACGATCTTGTCGCAGTTCGGGATGCACACCATCGCGTCGAATCTGTGGGCTTCGATCATGGTCTCCACGCAGTCAGCAATCAGTTCGCGCGAAGGAAGCGAGTACTTCATCCCCATGTGACCCATCGCGATACCGTCGTCCACGCCGATGGTGTTGAACTCGAACGGCACGCATCCCGCCGCGCGGACGGCATCCTTGACCAGTTTGCCGAACTCCTGCAAATGCACATGCCCAGGCACCACGTCCACATATGAGTTGACGATGGCAACGAACGGCTTGTTGAAATCGTCATCCTGCAACCCCGTAGCGCGAAGCAGCGCGCGATGCGGCGCTTTATCAAATCCTTTTTTGACTGTATCGGAACGCATAAATTTTCCTTTTTTCTTACCGCGAAGGGCGCTAAGAACGCAAAGATTTAATTTTTTCTTCGCGAACTTCGCGTGCTTTGCGGTTAAAGAGATAACAAAAAAGCCGCCCGTGGTTAGGGCGGCTCTTTGCGTTTGTTTCGAGATTTACTTCACTCTCACCGTTGCCATCCTAACCGAAAATAGATCCTTAATAATAAGGACCGCAATAAGGATGACGATAAGGGAGAGCGACAAAAGTGTGTTCATTGGCTGGTGATTTCGCCCGATTATAGGCTGATTTGTGAATCCGTCAAGGGCGCGAAAACGGCGGCATTATTCGATCACTTTGTAAGACATAATCAACTCATACGCGCTCGCCTTGACGTAATACATGCGATACTTCTCCCCTTCTTTGAACGTGTGACTCATATCATCGGTGAAGCCAAAGCGTTTCTTGCCCACATAGACATAATAACTGGTGAAGCCCGCGCCTGAGTTGAAGTGAGAATCGAGGCGAATCTTTCCCTCCGCAGTTTTCAACTCCGCGTTCTTCAACATTTCGGAGATGCGCCTTGCAAGCCAGATACTGAACGCGAGAACCAACCCAACCACAACGATGATCACAGGAAAGACCAAAATATTCAACGGGTTGGAAAACAATGCCGCGCGCGTGCTTTCATTTTGCAAATACATCGCCAGGATCAGACACATCCCAAAGAACATGAACCCAACGGCAATTTTGATATTCCATCTCTGAACTCTCACGCCGCCCTCGCCGATCGTTTTCAAGTAGTCGCGTTGACCCTGCGTGAGGAATCCGCGCTGGTTCGATTTCAAATCGTCTTCGGTGAATTCGTACATATTTTTCGAAGAGACCTGTGAGGTCTCGCAGACCTCACAGGTCTAACTCCCTTCCTCAACTTGCACCTGAGTAATTCGATCCAAACGAAAACTGCGCTCATCGTTCCGCAAGTGACAGTACGCGAGCAAATACACATAATCCTTCAACCCCATCACTTGCTTCGGCGTGATCCAGCGTTCGGTCTGCTCGCCGTCCCCGTCAACATACTTGATCAACATGCGCTTGTTGCTGTAGATCGCTTCGCCCAATTCGGTCGGCAGTTCGATCCCCTCATTGGGCCACGCGGGCGAGTTGTAAATGCCGATATATTCATCGAGCGGTTTGTTGAACTGCTTCATCTGTTCCATCATCGCAAAGAAGATTCCCCGCGCCGCCAACGCGCCGTCCAACGCGCGATGTTTCACCGTCATCGGCAGATGGAACGACTGGGCGATAAACCCCAAACTATACGACGGCATCTCGTAATACAGACGCGCCATCATCAGCGTGTCTATCAAATTCGGGATTTGGATGTCGCGCCCGAGCCGCTTGAATTCGCTATCGAGGAATTGCAGGTCGAACTTCGCGTTGTGACAGACGACCACCGCTTCATTCACCAAGCCGACGATTGACTCGGCTACTTCAGCGAATCGCGGCGCCGACAATAACTCGGCATCCGTCAACCCGTTCGTGCTCGCCGCCCCCACCGAAAGCGGACGCTCAGGATTCACCAACTGTTGAAACTGCTCTTTGATTCGTTTTCCCTCCGTGACGACGATTCCCACCTCACAGACGCGATCGCCAAACCACGGAGAGAGTCCCGTAGTTTCCAGATCGAGAAATGCAAAACGCGCAGAGGAGAGATCAAACATATCCTTAATCCGTAAGGCGACATGAATGTCGCCTTTTCTGATGATTTTGATTTGGCGTAGCGCGACATATTGAACATTAACAATTTATTCTGACATATACTAAGCGTGCCGAAACGGGAGGCGGCGGACATGAAAAAGTATCATCTCCAAATCACAGAGGCGGAGCGAGCCAGTCTGAACCGCTGGCTAAAGAACC
>WBZL01001599.1_pt1 | contig 21692 bp, 30 predicted proteins | sample 5204291 | NCBI WGS metagenome assembly WBZL01 (sample SAMN12344345, study PRJNA552823) | activated sludge metagenome | biome: Activated sludge suspended growth; feature: Nitrification reactor; material: Wastewater; isolation source: activated sludge from nitrification reactor of wastewater...
GAAAAGGATGATTGCGGACTACTTCTTAGCTCTGGTAGTCGTTGATAGATAGTCTACCAGAGCTTTTTCTTTCTGAATGATTGAAATGATTTATTATTTTAAACTGGAGCGTTTTGAAAAACCGAACAGGCCTAACAAGCCAGCTCCAAGTAACGCGATCATGCTAGGTTCGGGAATCGCCGTTGGATTAACTGCAGTGCCCGTTAAATGGAGTTCTAAGCTATAAGTGTGGCGACTTGCTGAAGCCCCCGTTGCATCATCATCTGATAAGGTCAGTAAATACGTTGCATCAAAAGTACCGGCACTGGCAGGATCAAATGAAGCGCTGTAGCTATTATGAGCGCCATGAACGAGATCTGAGAAAAATCCGAGGTCAGTCATAAAAGCAGCGGTATCTCCACTTGAAGAAATGCTTGTCAAATCCAGCGCAACACCATTGACACCAACCAAATTAAAAATATCAAAGCTAATCGAATTGACCAGATCACCCAATACAATGGTTCCAAAATCAATATCCAACGAAGTTAAAGTTGAGCCACCATCAAACGACGCAACTGCATGTTCTAGATAATTATAGACAACCGAGTAAGCTGCTGTAAGGTTCGTCTGGGAGGGGGTAGCCGTATTGCTGGCAGCAGTCGTTGCGTTTCCACTTACACTACTAATACCCGCAACTAGAGAAATACTACCTCCACCAGATATTCTATTGGCGGTTATCGTTGTATTGATAGTTGAGATTAAATTTCCAGCACCCACCCAACTATTGAGATTTGCACCATTGGTGATGGTCTGTGAAAGTGCATTCCAGCTGTTGTCTGAGCTATCTGCATTCGCAGTCTTGTTAACAGAATTAAGATTACCTGAAGCATTCAACCCTCCGCTTCCTGTCCAGCTGGCATCTACTGACGCTGAGCCTCGTGCAGCATTAATACCATCAGCACGAAGGTATGTTGTATTATTGCCTGCTGTAAGTGTAGTCGTTACCCCAACTAAAACACCTTGAGAAGCATCGAATTGGCTAATCGTTGCATTCGTTGCTTGGGTTTTGGACACTGAAACGCTAGTCGAGATATTATTATCAGAAACTGTGCGATTACCATTAGTCACAATGGGCGTCCCACCGGTTACAGTTGCATTGATAAATAATGCTTGCGCCGGTGTACTAGCGACAAGGCCAACTAAAGCATAACTTATTAAGCGCATCGATTTAAACGTGCCGATCTTCATAGTTCTGTCCCGATAATTAAATTAAATAGCTACTCCTATCTCAAGATGATTACGCAAAATTCATGCCAATATATTATTATTATATTTATCAGTTAGTTATGCTTCATCCGTTAGATTCGGTTAGCAAAATGTAAAATAAACCGACAGCTTGGATCATTTACTACAAATCATGAAAATGGGTTTATAGGTGATTTGTAGTGTTATGGTTTGTGGGGAAGGTTTTTCTCACTTTGCAAAAAATTTTAAGGCGCTGATGGCCGCTTCTTTTTTAAATGCTATTTTTGAATTTTAAGGGAATAAAAAGATGATATGTCGATAAATTTTACAGCGCTACTTCATCGTGTTTTTGATTGTTTTTTATCTAGGAGGGGCTTTCTAAACCGAATTGAAATCATTGCATGATCTAACGAATGAATGCCATCGAGTATTGGTGGCCAAGGGCGGAATTGAACCACCGACACAAGGATTTTCAGTCTAATCTAACAATCAATAAAATCAAAACGTTAACTAGATTTTTTATTCCGCAAAAAAGGATTTGAGGAACCTCGAAGAACCGCATGGAATCTAGGTCTAATTTTGCTTTGCGGAAAAAATTTCTCGTCTAATTTTGGTCTAATTATGTCTAGTTTTTATCATTAGTAAGAGCAAAAAGAAGGTCATTAAAATGAAAGGCGGGGGTTCTGGAATTAAGTTCGTAGCATCCCTTACTAGAAAGTTTCCTGACTCCCTTGAAGAATAGCCTATATCGCCAGTTCTAATCCAACGAATTATAGAGAAATCATCTTGAAAAGTAGTACCGTTACCATAGAAATGAGGAGGAAAGTAATCGTCATCATTAATCATAGAAACCCAAAATGAATTCTCGTATGGGTCATAGACAGTTCCTAAAGTGTAGTTATATCTTCCTTTTTCGTAGCCTTGCCATTCTGAGAATGTCAGCCCAAATTGTAAAAAGACATAATAATCTAATGTGCTGCCAAGCAAAGGAATTAAATTATCTATCTTGTCTACTTCTTGATCTAAGTAATCGTAATGCGTTATATCTTCGTTGATGTAATTTGATATTAGAATTCTTAAATCATCTATGGTGGCGTATCTCCAACCATCTAGTCTAGCGCCAGGCACCATTTCATTTTCAACCTGAACAACATACATTTCCATAGTTTCTGTTAATTTCAACCAATCTAAACCTGATTTTGTATCAGTGAAATAATTACCACGATCAATAAAGCTAGCATTCACCACGCTTCCCCAGACCATGAATACAATTAGGGTAATAATCTTTTTTATCACGCTGATTCTCCAATAAATAATAAGCAAATTATAAGCTAATGTTTAGCGTGATAGTTTCCTAGAACCATTTATCCATCGACATCGTACCGAAGTACAGGCAAGCTTTTATACCGTTGACATGGTGAAAACCAAGCCGTAAGGTTCCCCTATCAATTAACGAAGGGGGAAATAAAATGAAAGCATCAATAGCTTTTTCAGTGTTAGTAGCTTCTGTAGCAGGTTATACGGTTTACACGCTAATGAATAAAGTCACTGAAACGCTGAACACCGCTTTAAGTATTACTTTCTAAGATCGGCAGATTTACAGTACAGTTTTATAAAGTAACCTGTGAGAAGTACAGCAGGGGCTTGAATAGCAGTTTGAACGATAGCAATATCGCTTCCTGATTGAAGACTTGTTGCCATTGCGAATCTAAAAGATAGGTTAGCAGCTTCAAAGTTAATCCACCACGCGCCTACAAGCATTAAACGCCGGAATAGCATGTGATTCTCTAGTTGATCTTGTATCCACTTCATAAAGTTAATGGGGAGCGCCTAAGCGCCCCCCGCTGTTAATTACTGCCCAGTGACAGGAGGCGTAGTTTGTGCGCCTTTGATCAACTGTTGAGCACCAGCAATATCAACTACACCTTCGGAAGGTTGAGTTGAAATCAAGCTCTCAATTGCTTTAGCAGTAGCAGCCTGACTTACAGCCATCATAGCTTGGAAGCTAGAAGCCATAATGTTATTCATCAATTGTTGATGAGAGACTGCGTTACCAAAAGCCAGATTGTTATAAAAAGCTGGCGCATCAGCTAACGATTTTAGGTTCGTTGCTGCTACTGATTCAGCCATTTCGCGAACGATTTCGCTACTATCTTCAGCCATAATTCACTCCATATAAAAATAAAACTGGAAATCGTCCAGCACGGTTTTGACATCACGCCAAACTTTAAAATTAAGAAAAAACAAACTTGATCGAACCAACAGGGAAATTAGGCGCAGGATCACCCGCTACGATATTTCTAGCAGTGTCTAAAGTAGCTTTTGCTTGCATCACTCCACCCGTTGAAGCATCGTATAAAGCAGCGCCTACCACATTCCCCCAATTCGCCGTAGGAACTGCGTAAGTAAACACCACAGCATTAGAAAACTCACCATTTCCGCCTGCTGGTAGATTCCAATTAGCGTCTGATGGGCCGACATTGATTCGAGCATAAGAACCACCCGTTACTTCAACGCCACCCGTTCCATCTTCACCAGGTAAAGTGGTGAATAGCGCCATATAAACATTCGTAGGCTTAACCCAAGCGCTAGTTCTAAGTAGATGGGTACCAATTGATTCTTCGAGCGCGTTCGATGCTGAACTCATGATTTAACTCCTATTAGAAAAGTAGAAAAAATGCAGAAGCGTTTGCGGGTTCTGGGTGAACCTGTAGGTTTGCTCGCATGTTCACAGAAATATTCATTGTTTCTCTAAGCTCTATTCCTTTCTGAATCGCCCCTTGCATGGTCAAACTAATAGGCATAGTTGCAGATAAAGGCGATTCTGCAAGGAGCGCCGCCGTTTGAGACATTTGAACAAGGGCATTAAACGCGTGTAATTCAGTCCCTAACTCTATCCTTGCAGTCTGCGTCGCTGTAACTTCGAATGTTGCCCCTAGTGTCAGCCCTTTTTGCAGGTCTGCTGTTTGATTAAGACTGATAGGGAAAGAAGCAGATAGTGTTTTATCGCTGCTAATGATTTCAATTGCTGCTTGAGATAGGTTTGCTACGGGTTCCTCAATCCTTATTACCTCAATTGAAGCCTGAGATATTCGCGCGGAAGGGGTAGCTACTCGAATGGTTTCATTAGCAATTCGAGATAGTCGTGCTTTTACATCATCATTCGTTCTGATGACTTCAATTGTGACTTGGCTAGTTTGAGCAACAGTCATTTATTAAGCTGTCTCGATTAATGCTTCAACGTTATCGACTGCTGAAGCCGTCCACGCCGCGCTAGTGTTTGGGTCAGTTTCTAAGATATGGCTAACGTATGCCCAGGAAGTACCGAGAGCTATTGCTGAACTTAAACCGTTTGTCGTTCCTGACCTCACCCCGATCTTGACTGATCTTGCCCCAGCATCGTCTTTTTGAATAGCGACCCTCGTTTTTACAGCGTGTATCGTCTGAGCAACCAAGGAAGGGGGATTCTGCATTACATAACTGTCTTTATTCCCGATTGTTCCGTCAGAAACATAGTCAGTGGTATTAGGGGGATTTTCATCGACTAATGAAAAATGAGCGCCAGCAGTGCTAGGCGTCCACTGTGAATAATTCCCGTCTGCTGTAGGGAATATGGCATCGATGCGAATATCACCGAGGAAGTTATTATTGACTGAGCCTGTGGTATCGCAGAAATAGAAGTCATCATATTTATGAGTAAACGCAGTAGTGCTGCCAGGATAAGCAAGATAAGGGCCGAGCACTACTTCATTAATATAAGCATTCGTTGTGTTTTGAGTATCGACATTCGTTGCACTCAAAACGGTGGCTCCATTCAGCCTAACTTCATAAGAACCAGTAGTGTTATTGATCGTGGCTTTTATTTCTATGTAGTTATAAACATTTTCAGAAATAGAAGCTGCTGAAGTTGCCAGAATCGTTCCATTTCTTGAAACAAACAATTGCCCCGCAGTGTTAACACCGACTTCTAATTGTCTAGTTCCTGCATCCCTGAACAAGAATATATTTTTTACTTGATGAAACAATGAAGCTTCAAAAGCAACCCCACAAATAAATGTTGTGAAATTGCCAGGTAGCGATTTAGAAACAATGTGAGAGGGAGCGCCTATAAAGTTTAAATTAAAGTTATCAGGGCAATATAGAGCGCTGCCGCCCCTTCTTCCCCCTGTCGCATTGATAGAGTTATTACCACCGATACTCTGCCCCCATTCCATCAGTATGTTACTGGTACCATAAGTATCAAAACCATCAAAAAGTATTAGCGCCATATTAGAACCCTCTTAAAAGTGCCACCACATCGTATTTATCTGCGGTAGCGTCATAAATAAAGCCTATCTTGTCAGTCAGGTTAGCCCCTGTTGAAAGCGTTATTGCAGTAAGATCAGACCCGAACCGATGATTAATTAGGGTAATTGTTCTGCTTCCCGTAGCGTCTTGCGTGAGTTCTAAGATGCACTTTTGCTTATCTTTTGCACCTGTTAGCGTAATTGTGGGATTGCCTGCAAGGGTGATCTTGATCGTGCTACCCCTTGAGAAATCAGCAGTAATCGAGCTGCTGTATGATTCAGCATGGACAAGCTGCGGCGGTAAGCTCAATATGTTCACCCCATCTTGATAAAGCCAAACAGCTTGCCCACCATCGGGAAGGATTACCCCTGAGCCTGCAGAGCCTTTAAACGTTAATTTAAAACCGCCCGTTGTGTTGTTTGTAACAAGCCAAACTCTCGGCGCAGAAGTTAAAGGGACATTAATATCGATATTCCCAGTAACCGCGCCCGTGAAATTCAGAATCATGTTATTCGCTTCTGTAGAAGTCAGAGTAACGTTAGAGTTCCCAGCAACCGATTTACTTAGTCTTCCCGATACGTAAGTTTTACCGAGATCACCTGCAGCCGCTTTTGCTTCACCCGCTTCTAACCTAGCATCGAGTGAGCTAAAAGTCTGAGCAAGTGCAGTGCTGGTTTGCACCAGGCCGTCTTCTATTGCTCCGAAAGTGATCGGCAACAGTCTGGTAATTAACCCGAAAGCAGAGCCAGACCAAACCACAGAATAAGCGGCTTCAGTAGCGTCAGCAGTTCGAATCGGGTTTCCGTTAGGGTCTGCTGTGATGAACCAAGTACCAGCCGATACCCCTGTGAAGCTGATTGCAGTCGTAGACGTTCTTGATACCACAGCATTTAATGAAGGACGCCAACAGTAACCAGGCTGCACGGTCAGCGTGCTTAATACCCCTGTGCAAGCATAGCTGCTGCCCCCGATAAGGCTTGCAGATTCACCGAACAAAGCGCGGAAAGCTTTAGCTACATTCGCCCCGCTTGCTGCTGCGTTGTTGCCTGCTAGCTGTTCGATTGAATCGATAGCCGACTCAATTATGTCTGCGTTGTTGTTATGTTTAGCGACGTAATTCGTATCGCCGTTTGCAAATCTTTCTAGCTGTATGCTCATGAATAAATTCCTTGTAAAACTCCGCCCTTAAACAATCCTGTAGCACCATATGGTGTAGCACCATAAGTGCCATAAGTATCAATTTCTTCGTAAGTTAATGGCCTACCGACTAATGTTTGATCAATAGGGGTTCCGATAACAATCGGATTCGATGGGAGCGGAGAAGGTGGCGGGGCTGGGTCAGTTCCAGTTTTAATCCCAGCGTTTCCGAATGGAAAAAAAGGAATCGATACAGGAATCCTGATTCTAGTCCCCGGCTGTTCTTGACTGAAGCCGATCACTTCGTAACGTCCAGATTCACCACGTCGCAACCTTACTGAAGCCCCGACTTCTGCATAAAGCAAGTCACGATTTGCACGCGCGATAGGGATATTTTTTAGAGGATTATCTAGCCCAATATCAACATCGACGGCGTAAACTAAAGACACGCCATCAGTCACTAAAAGAGCGGGGCGTGTAAGCACTTTACCGTCTAGCTCTTTCGCTTGGTCTCTGATTTCTGCTTGAGCTATGTTAACTAGGATAGACATGAAATAATCCTTTCCACTGTCCACCCTCTTGATATTCTGCTTCTCAAAGTTGAACGATTGATACCATACTCAGCAGCGACATCGATAACTAAACGTTTTTTGCCGTCTATAACCAGAATCTTCGCGTTCTTGGCGATTCTTCTGTTGCGACTTTGTTCTGAACGTGTTGCCCATCTACAGTTTTCTGGTGAGTATCCGCCGTCGTTGTCTATCCTATCCAGAGTCATGTCTTTAGGTGCGTTGCCCATATCAGCATAAAAATTATCGAACGATAGCCAGCGATCACAAACTTTAATACCGCGAGCGCCATAATTTTTATAGCCAGGCACATTGCGATTATTGCAACGGCTTAACATTGAAGCCCACGTCCTGTATATTTTTGATCGAGTCATACGATGCGTAGCCCTATGGGAACCAAATTTATTTTCATGTTCATTGGCTAAACATCCGCACGACCTAGTTTTCCCATTGAGTAGATAATAACTAGCGACCAACTTGTCTATTCCGCAGTCACACTTGCATAACCATGTAGCCATACCTTTTAAGCAACCGCGCCGCTCAATAACTTCAAGACGACCAAAACGCCTGCCTGTAAGATCAATAAGTCTCATACTCTAAACCCCTTAAGCTCTAAAATCGCGGGAGACCCTGGCGATACATCGCGCCGATAATCTGTAACGTATAACCTAGATGCGTCAGGCAATTGCACAATATCACCAGGTTCGATTCTAGGGTCATCGACAATCGTCACATCAAATCGATTGACTTCTCGCGCCCTATAAAGCAATTCACGCACAGCGTAAGCTTGTGCCATGGGTTCATCCATAACGAAATCATTTTCGATAAGAATTTCGTTTCTGTACCAATCATCAGCTAATTCATTGAATGCTTCAGTCGTATTGCGTGCGTGCACGTAATCGAAAGGCGTTCCCCATACTTCATAATGTCCCGTACCAATCGAGGCCATAGTCGTTAGCACTGCAATCTCTGCCCCTGCTTGAATCGGTCTACCGATAGGAATCGTTTCTGCCCCTGTAGGGGGAACCCCGTCAGGAATAAAAGAAGTCGTTAATATTGCAGCAATGCTCGCAGTCACTAAAGCGGGAACCCAAGCGTGAGTAGTAAGAATAATCTCGCCTTCAGTTAGCCCCCGTTGCACGTATTTCTCAGTGCACACAGGCAACAAGCCCGAATTCGCTGATTGTTTAATAACAAGGTAGGTATTTTCAGCGCGTTGTGTGTTGTCATCAGAGAATTGAATTCTTTTCTTTTGCTTAAGCTGAAAGAATCCGGCTGTGATCGATGCGTTACCTAAGACTTGATTCTGCTGAGAAACTTTCGTCAATTTGGGGTCAAGCCACTTAATCCGAACAGCAGTGATAGGAGGGCGAAAGCTTGACGCAGTGACATTAAGCAGCCTGCTTGTTGATAGGTAGTAATCCGATGGGCGTGTTATATCTCTCGAAATTACTTTAAGCACGCCTCGAGCATCAACAAACGGTTCAACACCCAAAGGTTCAGCGAGTATCTCGAAAGCATCCCATGCAGTTAAATCAGCAAGCTGAGTATTGGAGTGGACCGTAGAAACAGTAGTATTCCCAAAACCGATTTCTGCATCAGTTAAACCGATCAGGTGAGCGACATCACGCGCAATCACATGCAACAATGTAGCGACTGGATAAAGTCGAGTTACCCCGCGAACACTACGCCAATAAGGTGAAGCATCGCGTGAGCGTAAAGTAAATGTAAGCGATTTAATCCCAGAGCTTAACCGATAGTCGTTCAGTGATTCGATGATTCCCCACCACAAAACAATACCCTGCATCCTGAATTCAATAATTTGCCCAGGTCTAGGTTGATCAATCTCATACAGTTCAAGATGCCACGTTACAGTAACAGAACCTTCACGTGGGGATTGAGAAGCTCGTGTCACATAAGGGGAAATATCCACTGAGTCAGCGTGCGTCCCTACAACTAACTGCACGGGTGTAGCTGTGGGATGCCAGTAAACCTTGATGTCTTTTTTAGAGTCTTGGGCGAATCCGTCAGACCAACGATTATCCATTAGACCCTTCCTACTATCCGCATACGCAAAACAAGCGCCCCGTGAACGTAACCATTCCGAGAAAACCAATCGAAATTGATTCCCGCCCCGTTCAGTTCTAAAGACATCAAGATCACTTTAAAACCTAGCGCATTGATGTAGTTAGGATACCAACGCACAAAATCAAGCGCGGGGTCAGGGGGATTCTGCCAGAACGAGGTTAGCATTCTGACCATGGTAAGAGGGGCCGAGACTTCATCAGTCCAGCGTTCTTCTACAATCACATCGCGAATATGTCCAGCAAATAGCGTATTTGATGCGCCCTCTAGGGTTTTACTGCTTGACCAGACTGGGGGGATGATTACATCACCATCGACGTTTTGCCATTCATCAGGGCATTTTTCATAATCGTAAGTTCCGAGGGTAGGGTGAATAAGTCTGCCTTTTCCTGTGCCAGCACCAATCGCGGGAAGTATCGAAAGATTGATCGATGCTGTTTCAACAGTCGATTCACCGACTGTAAACGTTGTTTGACTTGTGAGCGTAGTCATATTAATTAACCTGAGTGGTGACTGTTATTGTTGCCGACCCATTCGCTGTAGATGTCGCTTGTATCAATGCCTCACCATTATTGTTCGTAATCGATGGCGCATTGATGACTGTTGAAACCCCTGACGCAGAAGCCGCAATATTAGCCCCTGAGATTGGCTCACCCACATCACCGAAGATTTTAGTTAAGTAGGGAACTGTTCTGTTAGCTCTAGGCGCAATCAAGGGAATCGGTTTCATGATCTTGACTGCCACGGGTACTGGGTACCATCCCTTCACGGCTACCGTGCACTGCTTTGTAGTCGGTTCATTAGCAGTGAGCGTTATTGACATCAGCCTTCTATAAAATCGATCATAGGCGAATAATTGATAACCTTCTAAGACGAAAACCGAAGGGGAATTGATTTCATAAGGCGCCCTGAATGTAGATATAACCTTGCCTTCAATGTAATCAACTAGGTTCATCATGCCGTTCTTGCAGAAAACATAAAGGTGTCGCTCATTCTCAGGGAAAATTTGTTTAGGAATGCCTGAAATGTTTATCGTTTTCAGTAGTTCGGCTGTCGTTAGGTTGAAGACTTCTATCGCTGGAGCTTGTAAAGACCCCCCTAATGGTCGAACAAATCTGTTTTCCTGCCTATCTGCAAGAAACGTTTCCATGATTGTTGCGCTAGGGTCATAAAAAGCGCCGTCGATCGGTTCAGCTTTCTTGTCGATCTTCTTTCCCACCATGTCGTAAACATGCCAGACAAGCGGGGCAATCCAAGAAACTCTAGGCGTTCCGTCAGCCTCATTAATCATTGCATTGATTAAAACGTTACCATTGAAACTAACGGCGGGAGAATTATTGATTGGGTCATTGAGGAACTTACCCGATACAGGGTCAAGCGAATAAAGCCTGAACACAACCCAGGGGAAATTGCGAATGTTATTGCTTATTAATACCTTGATCGTTATATCAGATGATGCGGTTTTTTCTCTATAAGCAAAAATCCCATGAATCGCCCTAATAGTTTCACCCCAGGGGCTTGGGTCATTAGGTAGATCAATAGCAAACCCAGGGCCGAACCCAGGTTCCATGAACCTATCTTCGAAATATTGAATCGGGTCACTTTGATATATTTGCTTAAACATCAGAACTTAAGCTCCGCGCGAATCGTGACATCAGATAACGCTCCGATGACAGGGGCGATGTAATCGATTGAAGCTTGCCCGTTTTGGTTTGTTCTTGATTGCGTGGCTTTTAACTGCCCAATCGCCCCAGATAACAAAGACCAACTAATCAGTTCATCAGGGCATGGTTCACCTGCATCGCCCGTTACAGTCACGGAAAACGTTGTCGTTCTTCCTCTCAACGCAGCACTACCGGAAGGCGCAGTCATAGCGCTGGGTCTAGGGGTAGCAGCGTGAATCACTAACTGATTAGCGCTATTAATTTTTATCCAGATGTTATGCCTTGGAGAATACCAAGCGCCTTTATTCGTTCCAATATTAGCTAACCCAGGGGCTTGCACTTTATTGACATGATCGTAATAAACGATTGCCCCGTCTTTATAAGCAATCGCTAATATGTTAGGGTTACGGGTCATTGACCAAGTTGGGGGAATTGAACCCGTTCCCGCGTTTGTTAGCACAGCTTCATCTTCAAATGAAACGACTGGAACGCCGAGAGGATGCCATTTCACCCTTGAGATAGGGTGATGAGTAGCCATCAAAAAGCGATCTGCTAACCTGATCTGATGATTAGAGAAACCAACGACCCCGCCCTGAAAGAGCAATTCATCTTTTACGACACAAGCGAACTTATCCCATGTACTCAGATGATTATTGAAAGGATGCTGACGTGCGATAAGCTCCCCATAATTGCTAGGGTCTAAATCGTAAATCAGGAAATTTGAGTAACCATTCGATCTATTGCAAGCAGTCCCGTCAAACTGAACAACATAGGTTGTGTTTTGCGATGAACCGATACCACCAGAAAAATAGATCACGCCAATATCGTCATGATATGCCCAGGTCTGATTCACAGATGTAGTGATGACTGAATCACCATCGAGATTAACGACATCGAACGGGCCAGCTAATGTTTCAAGCACCTGCTGTAACCTCCACAAGCACAGAAGTGTTAGAGGTTCCTGGCGTATATTTAGCCCCCGCGCGGCCTGTTTCATCAGTAGCGTTGCTCAATGCAGTGATCGAGCCTGAGCCGGTAACTGTCCAATTAACTGACCGATTAGGCTGTCCTTGATAGACCAATAAAGCCGTCCCATCAGCATAGACAGTTTGAGGAAATGCGGTGATCGTTCCCACTATCTAACCCCTACAGCAATTCTAGCTAGCTCGCTTTCTAACCAATCGCGCATGGTGAAATTAAGCGCATCAGGGTTCACTTGTAGCACAACATTCGACACACTCTGCTTAGCACCCCGTGAAACTGAAGTTACTAAACCTCCTTCTGCATAACCCACGTTCGGCCTCAATGAGCTAGAAAACCCGCGCGATAATTGATGCAGATTGTGCAGCGCATTAATCCCAATTTTTCTCACAGAATCAGCAGAGAAAACATACTCACCAGCATGGACGATACCTGCTGGTTGATATTTGCCACCTGACCCTGTGAATCCGCCTTCTGCAAATCCGAACAATCGCGAAAAACCACCAGCACGGCCACCAAATAGACCGCGCACGGATGAAACAAGACCTGAGATACCATTTTTTAATGAGTCAAATAATCCCTTGAAGCTGTCGATTAATGAAGAAAATATCCCACCACCAGGCGCAGCAGCTCCCGTTCTCCCATCCCTAAAAGTATTAAAGAATAGATCAGTAAGAGAGCCAGCGACACTATTAGAAATCGCCCTAAGGATTGAATCGCCGATAGCAGAAAGTATTTCATTGATGCCGCCTTCTCCTTTAGCTACACGGTAGAGACCATCAGCAAATGACTGTTGAACCCCGCGCGTTACACTTTCGAATATCTGATTTTGCTGTCTCAGAACTTCATCGACACGCCGCTTTTCTGCTTCATTTGCAAGAATCCTGTCTTGTATCTGCAAGACTTTATTAATATCCTGGATGCCTGCTTTCTGAGCTTCCATGATCGTAACAGCGCGTTCACGTTCTTCATTCGATAAGCCAGAAAGGAAAGCTTCCCTTTCGAGTTCTTTGATGAATTCTTGCTGTGTGATTAACCGTTTTGCTTCAAGCGATGTGACCTCATTGATCAATGTAGCGCGTGTCGTAGCAAGCTCACGTTCAACGATTGCAGCGCTTGCACTGAGTTCTGTAATGTCAGCAAGCGCTTTTAATCGGTCTGCTTCATTGCTTTTGGGGTTATCGATGACTGCTTGCCTTACTGCTTTCTGCCTTTCAAGTTCAGCGATTTCACGCTGTGCAAGCTCAGTTTGTAAACGATTCAGGGTTTGATAATACTCAGTTGCAGAGATCGCCTTGAGTTCGAATAACTGACGTGTCGATTCAATCTCACGGGTAGTTTGATCGTCTGCTAATCGTTTAGCTTGTTGAAATAGGCTGTTTTCTAAATCCTGTCTCGCTTTTGCGATGTCTTGCTCGGCTTTTAACGCAGCCGCCAAAGACGATTTAGATTGTGTAGTAGCAGGCGAATTTGCTGCAACAGCATTACGTTTCCTGAATTCATCTTCAACCGCTTTGAATTCTTGAAGCCTGTCTTTAATGCCTTGCGTGATGTTGGCAAGAACCCCGCCGTTATTCAGGAATTTATTTTCTTCGTTGACTGCATCAACTAACTCATTTTTTAAGTTAGTAGCTTCTTTCCTGGCTTCACCAAGACCACGGGAGATCGCTTCTCCCGTTGCTGAAAAATTCAGCTCCCCAGCAGAGAATAGAGCCGTTATATCTCCGGCCAAGGCTGAGAAAAGCGACCTGACTGTAATAACTGCATTCTTGAATTGTTCGACAATGCTTGCAGCAGTAACCCCAGCAGAGCGACCGATAAGCCTGAAACCAGAAAAAACACTGGAAACTAGGCTGTTCACTAACTCGATCAGGTTTTTGAATAAGCTCGATGCTGTTCTAGCTGCTGCTGAGAGCGTATTGCTGATGTCGTCACCCGTGACACCAAGAATCGATTGAATCGATCTTAACGCGCCCGAAATGGTGTCCATAATTAAACGCCAAGTTGCGGACACCACAGAACCGAGCGTTGTTGTTTTGCCTGAGAATTCGACTGTCTTGTCGATGTTTGTTATAAATAAGGCGGTGAGTGTTCCTAAGATCAAACCCACAGCACCGAGAGGAGTTAGAAATGATTTAAAAACTACGCCCAGGCCAGCAATGACAGAACCTAACCCAAGACCTGATTTACTAGCCCCAGCAAATACCCCAAGCAATGCAATAGCAGCGCCCGAAGTTAACCCTAGAACTGTTTGAATATTGTCAGCAATGAGTTGAATTGCTTTGCTGAATCGTTCAGTAATGCCTAAGCGTTCATCGATCTTCCCTAAAACTAAAATCGCCTGAGTTCTTACATTCTGAAAAGCGCGTGTGGTAGTAAGGGGTAGTTTGCTGAAGTCTTCATTGATCTGACTAGACATCTTAAACAGCGAATCACGCACTACTTCTGCGGTGAGACCGCCTTGTTCTGCTACCTTGCGAAGCTGTCCGACACTGATTCCTAACCCGTCAGCAATTGCTTTTGCAAGACTAGGAGTTTGTTCTAATACTGAGTTAAGCTCCTCACCACGTAATGCGCCAGCAGCTAACCCTTGCTGTAATTGAAAGATAGCTGCTTGCACACCTGCGCCGCCACCGTCGAACTGAGTGACTTTAGCGATGATGTCGGTTAATCGCTCCGATTCGTCAGCAGCTAAACCAGCATTAACCCTTAACTTAGAATAGAGACCTGCAATCGATTCATAAGATTGCCCCGTCGTTAATGCGATACGCGCTGCTGCTTGTTGTGATCTTGTTAATTCTTGTTGACTCTCAGCAGCTAGTTTTAAGCGAGCATCAACTTCTTTTGCTGTTTCAGCAAGGCGTGTAAAGCCAGAAACAACCGCTTGAAAAGAAGGGAGTCCGATAAAAAACGTTAAAAATTGCCTTTTAGTTTCAGCAAGCTGTTGAGAAATACTTTGCAAGCCTTCCCTAGCGGCTTTCTTCGATGTGCTGTTTAAATCCTTTATTTCACGGGTGACTTTGTTAATCTCACCAGATGCGCTATCCTTTCCAGTGATGTTTACACTTACATTTTTTGTAGTATCAACCATGATTCAAACTTATGAAATTATTCCTGTTTGCGATGTTCTGGCTAGTGTTGTTAGCGATTGACCCCACGGGTTTAGTTGCTGCACTTACTTATCTTTTAATCCTTGCTGCTATTGCGCTATCAATTACTAAAATTGCTTTAGCTTTGCTCAATGCTTTTTCTAAAATGATTTAAGCCACTGCTTGAATCCTTTCTCATCAGCCATACCCGCTCGCACTGCAATAGCCTGTAATTTCAATCGCTCAGCTTCTAGTTTTTGAATCGCTGCGTAGTAGGTTTTGACCTGCCTAAACGACATATCCAAAACCGTGCCTAACCCTGCTTGTCGGAAGGCAATGTCAATTTCAGCCCATTCAGTTTTATTTTCTTTTCCAGACCCTGCAAGCCCTGAACGAATGCTGGCAGAATCTGGTTCACGAAAAAATCGGAGTTTGTTTCGATAATTGCCATGATTAGCTTGACCACATCATTTAAATCAAGCGATTCGACCCATTCCACATCTTTTCGAGCCGCAATCGATACGACATTCACAATGTTCGAATAATGGTTCGTTACTATTGTTAGGCAATCAACATTCTCGGCCTTGAGATCGATCAAGATCGGGTTTATGTTTTCTAAGAATGGCTTAATATCACGCATCTTGATCGTGGAGATTACTAAATTTTCTCCATTAATGTTAATGGGTAACGAATCATCAATTATCGAATCTAAACTACTCATCCTTGCCTTACTCCCATGAATAATCGTAGGTGACTACATAAGCGATCACACCCGCAGTGATTGCAGTCCCGATCTTCTTAGCAACCAAAGCAATAAATTCACCAGGATTGACATAGATCGGTTCATCGAATTTAGTGAATGATTCCCCTGTTATCACAAGTGGCGTGCTTACTGCTTGGCCTGCTGTGGCTTGCAGCAATTCTGGAAGGGGTACACGGCGCGGGGCTTTAGTCGTTGCAGCTTCAGCCGTAGCCAAAGAAACAGAAGTGTGCCCAAACGCGAGCGATAATTGAATTATTACTGGGCCGCCTGTTAGCGCTGCTTGAACATAAGCAGCTACACCGACGCCCTTAACTTTCAACCGTCTACCTTGAACCGTTGCTGATGCAGCAGGAACTTGATAAGAGCAAATAATCCCGTCAGTATTAGGGGCAAGCGTTGCTGTTTCCCAGAATTGACCCCCTAACCCCGTCCCTAATGCGGCAGTGGTATTCGTTGCAACCGCAGCAGTTGGGTTTGCACTGTTGGCATAGTTAGCTAAAGACCCCATCGTTCCACCTGATAAGCCCTGATGAGAGCCATAAACACGATTACCCGTATCACCGAGGGAAGCATTAAACTGGATACCAGTAAGATGCACAGAATAAGTTCCTAACTGAGCTTGCATCACACCACCAGCAGCGCCGCCCGTGATCGCATGGCGAATGCTGAAAGGTAAAGCGCCAGACATGCAAAACATGCCGTTAGCGTCAGGGGCATCAATCGCAGCCATAAGCGTGCGTTGACCCGCTTCAGTGATGTAAAACTCAACCCTGCGCTGTGATGCGACAATCGTAAATTGGTATTTCGTATTATTTACATAGTTGAACGTAAATGGGCTTGTGACTTCAGTACCATTCGAGTTAATGACTGCCTGAAAACCTGTTGAGTTAAGGCGAAAATAACAGCCGTCAGCAGGGGTGTAAGGGTTAGAAGCGCCTCGAATAAAGAGACCGAAATCGATTATCGTGTTAGTAACAGGTTGATTACTAAAAGCCATTTCCAAATCACAAACAATCTCATTTGTTCCAATGACAGGAAAGCAAGCATAAGTCCCGAATGTTAGGCCTGTTGTGGTGGCAGTAGATGACCCACTATTAGTGGTAAGGTTACCCGCTGTGAAAGCAGCAGCCAAAGTCGTTGCTGTTAAGTTAAACTTTCCAGTATTCTGGGATGTATAAGAAAATATTTCGTTATCTAGTAAAACATCGTGAGCAACCCTGTTTCTAAAATCTAAATCAACATCACCTGAACGTAATAACGCAGTTCCCGTGAGCGCACCCGAATCGACTTCGCTGAAAACGCGAATTGCTCCCACTTTTGCAGGTTGATAACCACCCGCTAAAGTATTGACTTGTTCAGCGATGATCTTTAAATCGCCGTCTGTTGTTACTTCTGCCCCGTTCCCACTTGCAGACCCTAATAGCTTACTTTCAAGCGCCATCGTTCTTCTCCTATATCCACATAAATCTAACTTTGAATGTTCCGCATAAGCGATCAGGGCAAATCGCTTTAATCGTGAAGCCAGTACCAGCAACAAAAGACCCGCAAACAAGCCCTATAAGTGCTGCTGCATAGGCGTGATCGTTTGCCGTGTGATCTGCTGTTGTGTCATTACTTTGAATGAATGCAAAAGCGTAGCTTGTTGTTAATATGCTGCCTTGACCCGTCACGTTGACTGATGCCTCACTCGACCCAGGAAATGCGCCGAAATCGATGGTTGCTGAGCCTACGTTTGCAGACCCGCCACCACCGACTTGAAATGCTGAAACTGCATTGCGCTGAATATCGCGCAGCGCTTCAATAGCCATTATTAAGCCCTAACTAAAACGCGATAAGCGTTAGTGGTTGGCGCAGTATCGAAAACGATGGTGACTGCATTCGTGCTGCCCCTTTGAACTTCGACTAAAACAGTATCGAAGTTCCCGCTATTGCGATAAACCTCTACAGTGACATCGCGCGTTGCGAAGTTATGCGTTACTGTGTAGCTGGTTGCGCTGCCATCGCCGATATTTGCTTGAAATTTCTTGGCTGCGTAGGGGCTAGTTGCGAGCTTAAGCGGGGTGATAGCTCTTAGATCATCAGTACCCGTGTCTGTTTCCGCTTGCGTCGCAATCTCGATAATCCCTGCACTGCTTTCACTTGCTGAACCTGCACCCGTTCCAAACGATGTCCAACTGACTGCACCAGAACCTAGCGTAAAATTGACTGCGGTTTGTCTGTAGCTAGAACCTGCGTTTGTCCCTTCTTCGACGGTAGTAACTGCTTGTTCAAGTTCTGCTGCTGTGCTTGTATCGAGCGATCTTGTCATCGCTACTGCCGCACCGTTCCAAATGTAAATCCCGTTATCTGCTGTGGTTGTTTGAGCGCGTACTAAAACACGATCACCTGACACCATCGTAATGCCGTCAATCGTAGCCCCAGGGCTAGATAGATCGATGTTTCCTTGCGTGCTTACTCTTGCTGAATCCTTCCATGCAAGGCCTTCAATCGCTGCGTTTAATTGAGCGACCGTAGCAGCATCTTGAGGGTTTACCCCGTCTGGTAAATTGATAATCTTGCGAGCATTGCCGAAGTCGAGCGTGCGTTGAACATCAACTGCCATAATAGTTTTCTCCTATGAACAAATCGCATACCCAGCGATGGGGCTGTCGAAATAAATGATTGTTGTATTCGTTGATGAATGAAGGATTTCACCGACCATTTCACGCCCACCCACACTGAAAACACTAACGTTCGGTTCAGTAGCTAGATTGTGATTAATCGTCCATGTGTCTGATGCTGATGATTGAGAATGCTTGTAGTAAATGCCGCCAGCGCCAGAAGCACCAGGGGGGCCGACATCGCCCATCAAGTTAATGACTAAGGGGCTATCTTCAAAGAAAACCGAAGACGTGTCTTGATTCTCCATTACGTTGACTATTCGAGTGGTCATCGCGTCTGATCTTTTAAAACTTCAATAATGATGTCTTCAGTTGATTTTCTGAAACCGCCGATAGTGAACTCGATGTCCATTTTGAATATCCCTGTCGGCCATAACTCGGTTTGTTCTTTTTCTGCGACTAACTCATAGACCCCATTTACTGCATCAATTATGTTCACTGTTAGGGATTGAATTAGCGTGTCTACTGATCGAATGTGAGCGCGTATCGTGTAGCCTGTAATATCAATGGGAGTTCGCACCCCATTGACTTCAAGCATGTATGTGTTTCTACGCTTGAACGTGTCGCCGCGCTTAAATGGAATTATTTTTTTCATTTAATATCGAGGGCTATTTCCAAACACCGACCCAGTTACCAGTCTTAAGAGCGACATAAACAGCAGCTAAGAAAGCTAGGATGATCATTAACATCTTGACCGCCCTAGCTATCCAGTTAACTGTCTTCCAAAAGCCTTCGAGGTTGTTCCATGTTTCAAGAATATTAGCCACGCGATTCATCGCTGTGCATATCGATTCCAGCCTATCTTTAATCAATCCGTGATCGATTTCCAATTGCTTAATTGATAGTTCACAGTCAGTAACGCGCCGATGCAAAACTTTGATGTTTTGCGCGTCCGTTTTGCGTCTGTGGTAGCGCATTTCATCATCTTCCTGATGTTGCTCATCAGGCTTAAAATATTCCCACTTAACCTCGCCTTGATCGCTCATGCTAGAGAATCTCTATGTTTCCGAATGAACCTAGCACTGGGTCATTAGCTGGGAAGTTAGCAAGTAGCAGCTTTCCTTCAATCGCTAAAACTGCTGCTTCTTCACTGATGAATGCAAATTCTTCAGTTGGTGAGAAGCTAACACGTGGCAATAACACGCGAACGCGCTTGCCGTCAGCGGTTGAAATACCATCGAAGCGAATCGATTTAATCTGACTTGTTTGTGAAAACGGCTTAATGTTTTCACGCGCTGCGTAGGTATAGTCAACTAAGAACGGTTGAACGAAAGTTGATAGGTCGAGAATCTTGATTCGCCCGTAATCTGCTTGCTGTATCTCATAATGCGTACCCGCTGTTAGCGTTGCGGGTGAGCCTGCAGAATCAGTAACAGAAACAGCAGAAATCTTAGGATGTTTCGTATGGTAAATGCCATTGACTACCATCGTAGGCATTGCTTCATCAGTAACCGTTGAGCCTGTGATAGCTGCTGAGGTTCCGTATAAAGCAAGGGCTAGCATGTCCTCATCGAATTCCTGCATTTCTAGCCTAATCGTAGCCGATTTGCTGGTCTCATACTCAAGCAGCGTTAAACGCGAGCCAGAGCATGATTCTTTGATTTCTTCAGTCTCTCTACTAAGAGAAAGATTTAAAATTCGGTTCCCGCAACCGATAGCGACTTCGTTTTCTACTTTATAGGTAGTCTGATTGTAGCTACCGATAAAAATAGGGCCTTGCCCGTTATAGATCATGTTTGCCATTTTGTTTCAATCCTCGCTGAAATGTGGTGAGCGCTGGTTAGCTACTGGATTACTTCTTTTTTCCTCTAGTAGCTTTTTCCTCATTTGGTTGATCAGCCTCGACCTCTGCTACAAGGATTTCTTCTTCTGCAATAACTTGATCTGGTTCAGCATCAACAAACCCGCCCACGACTTCTGCTTGAATGCCTGCTTCTGCATAGTTAGCAGCGATCAATTCATCGCAGTCAGGGAAGACGATCACGCGGTCGCATTTCTCAATCTCTGAGTATTTGAGACCGTCGCGAATCATTGCTTTGTTTCCGGTTACTCTGATTCTGTAAGCTAAACCTTTTGCTTGTTCAGTATGAAGCGCCGTGCAGTAGATGATCGAAAGCATTTATAAATCTCCTTAACCTGAAATAATCACTACACCGGCTGAGTCTTTCATGCTGGTAGCAACCAAATCCCAGTTAGCAGCAGTGCTTAGCGCTGTGCCATTAGGGTTGGCTCCACCGTTGGCAACGTCCCACTTAGCACCCAGAATAGAGAGATTGAACGCAAACTCGCCTTGCATACGAACCACTAAGTTTTCTAGTCCTGTCACGATGTCAGTTACCACGGTTTGTTCTTCGCTGTTGATTAAATCAATCGCGCCTGGAACTAAGCCAATCGTGCGATAAAGATTAGGAGCGCCAGCGACTACTAAGCTGGGAGAATCAGTCACAAAAATGGGGCGATTCAGAGAAACGGGGGCTGCTGCTGTGATTGTGGCAAACGCTAAATCTGTCCCGTTGTTTGCTGGGTTAATTTGATTTTGCAGCAAATCGAAGTAGACCTTGCTGTGCATAACCCAAGCGCGGATATTGTTTGCTGCATCACCCATTAAAGACAGTGCGGATACTAGAGCATCAGTTTTCAATAGTCCGTTTGCTGCGATAGTGTGACGATTGCTGTTTGTGTTTGCGTTTTCTAAGAAAGTACGGCAAGCAAGCAATGAGTCATCGAGCATCCCTGCTTCAATGTCTTTAGCAACCATTGCACCTAAATAACGAGAAAAAATAGTTGCGCCGTCTGGATCCCAGTCAGCTTCCTGCACAGATAGCGCAGCTTTTTTCCATGCGTCTAATGTTTGAGCAACAGGGCCGATTTTACGATTCAGTTTCACACTAACGACTTCATCCATTGCCACTGCCAAATCAGTAACAGCAGAAACCGACGTGGTATCACGTCGAGTAATCATCCCGTTAATCTTCTTAATGAAGCTTCTTAATTCATGATCGCCTTTGACCTTCCTGGTTTGCAGGTTAATACCCACAGAACGAAGCGCTGTAGTGTCTTGTGCTAACTTCTCGATCAGCCCGCCGAAGAACTGATCATTATAAATTTTAAAATCTGATGCCTTACCGATAGCCATGATTATTCCTTTCTAAGTAGGGTTAAGGGTTCGCGGCTTGTTCGGCGTGAAATCTTGCTGAAGCTTTTATGAAATCCATCTCACTAGAGAAATTCTT
>WBZL01000541.1_pt2 | contig 21664 bp, 12 predicted proteins | sample 5204291 | NCBI WGS metagenome assembly WBZL01 (sample SAMN12344345, study PRJNA552823) | activated sludge metagenome | biome: Activated sludge suspended growth; feature: Nitrification reactor; material: Wastewater; isolation source: activated sludge from nitrification reactor of wastewater...
AGAACTAAAAGCAGGTGAGCAGAAACAAAGTTTCAGAATTGTAAAGCAGTAAGCCGAAAACAAATCTGTGAACAATCTTTTGTTATAAAATATATGATTACATATTTGCCAGAATCTTTTCTTGTACTTTTTTCAACTGCTCAGGTTTTGCCTGTGGCTTTGGTTGGATAAAGTTGAGGTCGTTGGCAGAATTAATTGGAATCAAATGCATATGTGCATGGGGTACTTCAAGACCCACAACACTCATACCACAACGGTTGCAGTCAAATGATTTTTCAATAGCCTTGGCAATGGGTTTTGCAAACAATAACATTTCTGATAAATATGTATCCGGCAAATCAAACAGGTTGTCGGTTTCTATTTTGGGTATCACCAGCACATGTCCTTCACGCAGTGGAAAGATGTCGAGAAAAGCAAAGAATTTTTCGTTCTCAGCAATTTTATAGGAAGGAATTTCTCCGGCAATGATTTTTGAAAAGATTGTCATACCACCAAAATGTTTTGATTTAAAATTAATAATTGCATATAAAATGCGTTTCCATTTCACCTATCAAAGCTACAAATCTGCAAATAAATAAAAACCGCGGCAATGGTGCGTGACAATGGTTCGTGGCAAAGGTTCGTGTCCTCACGAGCCATCATTAAACATGGCAATGGTTCGTGTCCCCACGAACCATTCTCAAATAAATTATTCACTTCTCTATTTATCTAATCAACGTAACCGTTCCCTTCTTCGTTATTTTTTTATTATTCTTATCTACGCCTTCAGCCATATACACATAAGTGCCCGATGGTTGTTCTACGCCCATCATTCTTCCATCCCAGCCTGCCATTAAAGTTGTTGTACTATAAACCAACTGTCCCCAGCGGTTGAATACTTTAAAATAATTAATGGACTTGATACCTACAGGGAAAGGATAAAATTTATCATTCAATCCATCTCCATTGGGCGTAAAGCCGTTGGGTGTATATAGCTCGGGGCCCTTGTACACTCTTAGTTTTACATAACCTTCTCCCTTACATCCTGCTGCAGTGGAAGTAACCACCTGATACAATACATCGCTGCCAATAGGCCCCACAGTAAGTTCCGGATTAGGTATGGTTGGATCACTTAATCCAAATGAAGGGGTCCAGGTATAACTGATTATATTAGGAACATTGGTGGTTGCATTAATTGTAAACTGATCGCCGGGATAACCGATGGTGTCAAATGGATAGGTATTCACTTTTATCGGCGGTGTTACATCAATAGTTACCTGATCGGTTGTCAATGATTCGCAGCCAATGGCATCTATTACTTTGGTTAAGGTATAAGTAATGGTTTTGGCCGGTGTGGAAACCGGATTAGAAATATTGGTTGCATTTAAATAGGTAGCCGGCGACCAGGTGTATTGTGTACCACCGCTACCGCTACCCTGCAGTTGATAGGTTTGTCCATAGCAGATTAATCCATCGGGACCGGCATCAGGCACCGGTGCTGAATTTACATTTACAATCACAGTATCCTCTGCAATACATCTTCCCAGCGTAAGCGAAACGATATATTGTGTAGTGGCTGTAGGATTAGCCACCGGATTATAAATGTTTGGATTACTTAAAGCAGTAGCAGGTGTCCAGGAATAAACAGTAGCATTTGAGTTTACGCTCAGCTGCACCGATTTACTTTCGCAAATGGCGGTATCACGTTGAGGTGTTACTGCCAGATTATTGGTAAGTCCCACGGTTGTATTGAAAGTGGTAGAGCATCCCAAATTATCTTTTACTGTAACCGTATAATTTCCGGGTGCTACATTGAAAATATTGGAGGTCTGAAAGTTCACGCCATCAATTGAATAAGTATAGCCGGTATTGCCACCGGTTGCATTCACCGTAATGATGCCATCATTTCCTCCGTCGCAGGTAGCATTTCCGTTCACAGATGCAGCCGTCAGCAAGGCGGGCTCCGTTACGTTTACATTTTCGGTGCGGGTGCAGCCGTTAAAGTCTCTTATTGTAATTGTATAAGTACCGGCAGCAACGGTAAATGTATTTCCAGCCTGCCAGGTGGTGCCGCCATCAATTGAATACTCATAAGGGGTAACACCGCCACTTGGCGTTACCGTAATTGTTCCATTATTTTCGCCATTACACACTACCGGTACGGTGGCAGTGGTTGCCGTTAAAGCCAATGGTTCGTTTACATTAATATTCAAAGAGCCGCTACATCCATTTGCTTCATTAAAGTAAACGGTATAGGCACCTGCAGTAAGTCCGTTAAATACATTGGAAGCCTGCCAGGTTACATTATCCAGTGAGTATTGATAAGGAGCAGTTCCCGGTGTGGGTGCAGTAACTGTAATTGTTCCTGTATTACCACCATTACACAACACATCCGTTGTTGTTGCGGTGGCTGTAAGTTGGGGACCCACGGGTACATTAACTGAAATAACCGCAGTGATACAACCCGCACCATCTGAAACCGTAACGGTATGATTCCCGGGTGTAAGATTATTAAAAGTATAACTGGCGCCGCCGGGAACATAAGCACCACCGTCAATTGCATATTGATAAGGTGCAGAACCATTGGAAGGCGTTACGGTTATGCTTCCATTATTTGCGCCATTGCAGGAAGTAGCAGTTGGTGTTGCATTGGCTGTAAGCGCCGGGCCTGCTGCTACATTTATATTTAAAGTGCGGGTACATCCATTAAAATCAGTAACCAGTACCGTATGTGCACCCGAAGCAACCGCATTAAATGTAAAAGGCGAAGCACCGGGTAATACGGCACCACCATCTAATTGCCAGGTGAAGGGTGCGGTACCTGCAGTTGCCGCTACGGTAATACTACCATCCGATGCTGCCGGGCAAGAAGTAGCCGTGGTTGTTGAACTGGCAGATACACCGGGACCAACAGCTACGTTTACATTTACAGTTCGGGTGCAGCCATTAAAATCGGTAACAATAACAGTATGCAAGCCTGATGATACATTTGAATAAGTAAATGGTGATGCACCGGGTAATACGGCACCACCATCCAACTGCCAGGTAAATGGTGCGGTACCTGCTGTAGCAGTAATGGTGATGCTTCCATTATTGACACCTGTACAAGCTGTAGGTGTTGAAGTACCGGATGCAGAAACACCGGGTCCAATTGCAACATTGACATTCACGGCTCTGGTGCAGCCATTAAAATCTGTAACAATAATGGTATGCAATCCGGCAGCAACATTTGAAAAAGTAAAAGGTGATGTTCCCGGTAATACAGGCCCGCCATCTAATTGCCAGGTAAAAGGTGCTGCTCCTGCAGTTGTGGTGATGGTAATTGTTCCATCATTTACAGCGGTACAGGCTGTTGGCGTTGAAGTACCTGATGCAGAAACTCCAGGTCCGGTTGCGATATTAACTGTCATTACTATAGTAGCGCAACCTGTTCCTATATCATTTACCAGTATGGTATGATTGCCGGGAGCCAGACTACTAAAAGTAAATGGAATAGTACCGGGTACTGCAGCGCCACCATCCAAACTAAAAGTATAAGGCCCGGTGCCCGATGCAGATGTAATGGTAATCGTTCCATCATTTACGCCGGTACAGGCAGCATCGGTTTTTGTCGTAGTGGCAGTAATATTGCCGGTAAGGTTTACTGTGATATTAACCGTGCTGGTACATCCACCGGAAAAATCGGTTACAACAATTGTATGCGGACCCGGTGCTACTCCATTAAAAGTATGTGGACTGGACCCTGTTACCGGAGCTCCTCCATCTAAAACAAAAGTATAAGGCGGTGTGCCTATCCCTGCCGGAACGCTAACGGTAATTGTTCCATCGGGTGGGCCGCAGGTTGCATCGGTTTTAGTAGCCGTAGCACCCAGGCTATTGAGACGGTCAACTGTAATTGTATCTAAACTTATCAGTTGATTTGCAGGATTATCGCAGGAAGCAAAAATGGTTTTTACTACATATTGATTGGTACCTGCCGGTGGGCAAAAGTTGGGAAAACGAATGTCTAATAAACCCGGAGTAGTGGTAAGTGTATCTGCCGGCATGATTAAGGTACCTGTCATATCATAAAGACCGGAGCCAAGACTTACAAAATTTGAAGTAGAACCCGAAGGTGTAAATCGATAACCGGTGTTAGATTCTGACCAATTCCCAGTATTTCTTCCCGGCATAGACACAGCCTTATCTCGATTCCAGTTTTGAATACCAAATATACCTCTACCGGAATTTGTCGATGAATTACAAGCTTTATTCTCAAAAAAATATTCTATTAAACCGGTCGACTCATGCAGTACAATCTGAAAAGTATTTGCAGGGGTAGGACAACCATTACCAAATACTCCAATATGATAAAAACTAATTATATATTTTCGGCAAGGTGCAGTACCTTTTACAAACCACATTATTTTTCTATCTCCGGGACTGGCACTCAATCTGGGATCCAAATCAGAATAAGCTGGCATTATAGAAGCTCTTGGATAATAAGTTGCAAACTGAGAGCATTGACCGCCTCCTCCTGTACCGGGTATAGCAGGATTTGTTGCAGGTATCACATAAGCATTGCTACAATTTGCATTGGAAACATCAAATGTTATTAGTCCATTTGAGCCAACTGTAAAGCTGGAATAAGTTGTTCCGTAATAACAAAATGGAAATGGCAATGTAACGACATCGCCGTAAGTATCATCATTATAGATATTTGCAGATTCCTGTCCCGAAGGATCTAAATATGGGAATGGATTATAAGGAGTAGTTGCTAAAGTGTACTCATCCGTACTCTTCAAATGCGGTACCTGAAAAACCATTGTTGTACAAGTCTGATTACAAAGCAGATTTATAGTAGTACCATTAATGTTGGTGGGTACACAGCTTTGTGCATTTAAAAAACTAGTAAAAAACAAAACACAGCTAATGGCTGCAAAAATTCTCTGCGGTTTCAGTTTCATAAAAATTTACACGGTTGATTGCAGGACAAAGGCTAACGGAACAGGGTGAAAAGTTAAAGATATTTAACTAAAAACGGATAGAAAGGGAGAAAAATGCAAAAAAAGACTTTTAAGAAAAGATGAGAAACGAATAAAAATTGAATCTAACTGTTTTTCTAAACACATTTTTTTCCTGAGTTGTAAATATGGGCAGGCTACTAGCCAAATTTACGTAAAATTGGACAGTTTAGTAGCCAATTTTTCATTTTAGCACTTCGCGGCTGATTACCAGTTTCTGTATTTCGGATGTGCCCTCTCCTATTGTGCAAAGCTTGGCATCGCGGTAATGTTTCTCAACCGGAAAATCTTTGGTGTAGCCATAACCACCAAATATCTGCACCGCATCATTAGCTGTTTTTACAGCCACTTCACTTGCATAATATTTAGCCATAGCAGCTTCCTTGGTCATAGGTTGTTTGCGTTCTTTTAAATCGCAGGCTTGCAGTATCAATAATTCGGAAGCCATAATTTCAGTTGCCATATCCGCCAGTTTAAACGAAATTCCCTGAAAATTTGAAATGGGTTGATCAAACTGATAACGCTCCTGCGAGTATTGCAATGCTGCTTCATAAGCTCCTTTGGCTATGCCCAAAGCGAGTGAGGCAATAGAGATTCTGCCGCCATCCAAAATTTTCATAGCCTGCTTGAAACCATCACCCACTTCACCCAAGCGATTGCCGTCGGGTATGCGGCAGTTGTCAAATATCATTTCGGCAGTTTCACTTGCACGCATGCCCAGTTTATTTTCTTTTTTGCCTGCGCTAAAACCTTTGGTTCCTCTTTCTACTACAAAAGCGGTTGAATTATTTTTTGTACGTGGTTCACCGGTGCGGCAAATTACAACAGCAATATCGCCGCTTTTTCCATGTGTTATCCAGTTTTTGGTACCATTGATCACCCATTCATTACCATCTTTTACAGCGGTACATTTCATATTGCCCGCATCGCTTCCGGTATTGGCTTCGGTTAATCCCCAGGCTCCTATCCATTCGGCCGTAGCCAGCTTGGGCAGCCATTTCTTTTTTTGTGCTTCGGTACCAAATGAAAGTATATGACCTGTACAAAGTGAATTGTGTGCGGCCACACTTAAACCCACCGACCCACAAACTTTTGAAATCTCTTCTATAATCGCTTTGTATTCGAAATAAGAAAGTCCGGCACCGCCATATTCTTCGGGCACCAGCACGCCCATCATACCCAGTTTGCCCAATTCTTTAAATACCTGTACAGGAAATTCCTGACTTTCATCCCACTCCATCAAGTGTGGTTTTATATGTTGCAGTGCAAAATCTCGGGCAGATAATGCCACTTGTTGGGTAAGTTCTGTGGATTGAAAATTCATAGTTCCATTTTTTGAAAAACAACTATGCCACTCCCTCAAGAATGGCATAGTGTTATGTTGACAAACAATCGCAGTTAGTATTGGCCGGGTATTCATTCCACCCGACTTAGCTTTTGAAAAGCGGTGCAATATAGAGGAAATTTTTAAAACACTAACAACTGTTAGGCTGAAAATTTTTTATCCCAAAAAATTCAATTCCAATCCATCAAATGCAAGGTGCATTCCGTTGGGTAGCTCGGCATCTATTTGGCTATGCAGCCCCAGCTGGTGCGATATGTGTGTAAACCAGGCATTCGGAATATTCAGCGACTCCACAAGCGCCACGGCTTCATCTAAGGTAAAATGTGAAATATGCTTTTGTTTTCTAAGCGCATTTAAAACAACAGTGTGGCTTCCTTTTATTTTTTCCTGCTCGGCTTCATCAATCCGGTTTGCATCGGTTATGTAAGTAAAATTGCCAAAACGAAAACCCAGCACGGGCATTTTTAGATGCCATACCAAAATGGGCGTTACGGGAATGTCGCCAATTACAAATGGCTCCAGTGCGATGGGGTTTAAGTTCAACTCCGGTATGCCGGGATATTTAGTATCGGTAAATGCATAGTAAAAATCACGGCGAACGGCTTCTTCAGTTAGCGCATCGGCATACACTTCAATTGGCTTTTTCATAAAATAATTAAATGCCCTGATGTCATCAAGCCCTGCCAAGTGATCTTTGTGAGGATGTGTAAACAAAACGGCATCCAGCTTTTTTATGTTTTGACGCAGCATTTGGTACCGAAAATCGGGGCCTGTATCTACCACCAAAGTGGTAGTGGGTGATTGTACCAGTATGCTGGAGCGAAGGCGATTATCTTTCTTATCAGATGACAGACATACTTCACAATCGCAACCTATCATGGGTACGCCACTGCTGGTGCCTGTGCCCAAAAAAACAATATGAAGTGGTGGACAGCTCAAAGTCTAAAGTTAGCAGGTAAAAGTGAAACAAGCTGCCGTTATAAATTAAAATAATGCTGAACTATTTTGCCTCCGTTTCCAGTTTGGAGATGATTTCGTGATAAAGTTTTGCAGTATCTGCTTCCAATGTTTCGGTATTGATTTCTAATTGAGGAATCAAATCAATCAATGTATTGATGCGACCTTCTGTTTGTAGAAATTTATTAAGCACCACCACTTTCTTGGATTCCAGAATACAATAACCGCTTTGGAAAGTTCCTCTTTCATAACGCAAAACATAACCTGAGGATTCGGGAATAGCTTCCAAATTTTTTAGGGTAGTCTGATTATACTTCATATCTGAAACAACTATTTTGAATGTTTAGCAAATTTAATTCTCATCCATTGCAATTTTGAGAATCTATATTTGTTCTTATCCACAGACATTCACCATTCAATTATTTACTTTCCATCTTTATTACGGGCACTATCATTTCTTCGAGGCTTACACCACCATGTTGAAATGTATTGCGGTAATAATTGACATAGTAATTATAATTATTGGGATAACACAAAAACCCATCTTCCCGTGCAAAAATAAATGATGAGTTTACGGTGGGTACCGGCAATCCGGCCACTCTTGGGTCACGAAAAGCCAATACTTCTTTTGCTTCATATTGCAAATTGCGGCCATGTTTATATCGCAGATTGGTAGTAGTTTGCTTATCGCCAATTACTTTGTATGGCGTTTTTACTCTGGTGCTGCCATGGTCGGTTGCCAAAACAATTTTTATATTTTTCTCGGCAATTTTTTTCAATGCCTGATGCAGGGGCGAATGTTCGAACCAACTGGTAGTAATGCTGCGATAACTCATTTCATCGCCGGCCAGCTCCTTCAGCACTTCCATTTCGGTGCGGGCATGGCTCAGCATATCTACAAAATTGTACACAATTACATTTAGATCGTTGGTAAGCAGGTTGTGAATATTATTTACCAACTCAAGCCCCGCCTGATTGTTCACCACTTTTGTATAAGAAACTTTTAAATTTTCTTTTCCAAATCTTTTTAACTGTGCCCTGAAAAATTCTTCTTCATGTAAATTTTTCCCCCCTTCTTCATCATCATTTTTCCATTGTGCAGGAAAATTTTTTTCAATATCGACCGGCAGCAATCCACTAAATATGGCATTCCGTGCATATTGAGTAGCTGTAGGCAAAATGCTATAAAAGGTTTCTTCTTCCAGTATTCTAAAGCTATCGGCAAAAATGGGCTGTATCGCTTTCCACTGGTCAAATCGGAGATTATCAATCAATATAAAAAACAAGGGTGTTCCTTTTTCAACATGAGGCAGCACTTTTAGCGACATCAGGTTATGACTCATAATCGGCCCTTCGGCACTTTTTGGTGCTACCCAGGATGCGTAATTTTTTGAAACAAACTTAAAAAACTCGGTATTGGCTTCTCCCTTTTGGCTTTGCAGCACTTCCTGCATTTCGGGGCTATCACTTTTTTGCATCTCCAATTCCCAATACACTAATTTTTTATAAATATCCATCCACTCATTATAATCGGGATTGCTGTTGAGTGCCATAAAAAGGTTGCGAAACTGTTGTTGATAAGCAGTTGTTGTTTTTTCGGCAACCAATCTTTTGTTATCAATTATTTTCTTAAGACTGAGCCACACCTGATTAGGATTTACAGGCTTTATCAAATAGTCGCTTATTTGTGAGCCGATGGCTTCATCCATCAGGTTTTCAGTTTCATTCTTGGTTATCAAAACAACCGGAAGTGCCTGTTTTATTTCTTTTATTTTGGCCAGGGTTTCCAGTCCGGTTATACCGGGCATACTTTCATCTATCAGCACCACATCCACCGGATTATCTTTTACATAATCAATAGCATCAAAACCATTGGTAAATGTCTGCACTTCATACCCTTTATTTTCCAGAAACATTTTTTGTGACTGCAAACTTTCAATTTCATCATCCACCCAAATTATTTTAGCAATTGTCATTAAAGATTATTTATGATTAAAATTACAGATTAGCGAATTTAGCTTATTATGGCGGGCTATTATAGCTTTGCGCAATCCTCTTTAACAAAAAAGCAACAATGAATTCCATTCGCAAAATCATCAACGACCCGGTTTATGGGTTTATTACCATAGATCATCCATTGATTTTAGAAATTATATCTCATCCCGTTTATCAGCGATTGCGCAATATTCATCAAATGGCCTTTGCACATTTGGTGTACCCGGGGGCAGTTCATTCCCGCTTGCATCATTCGCTGGGTGCGTATCATTTGATGTGTATTGCATTGAACGAACTGAAAAGTAAGGGCATAACTATATCAGAAGATGAAGCACTAGGTGCCAAAATTGCCATACTGCTACACGATATTGGCCATGGGCCTTTTTCTCATGCACTGGAAGAAGAATTGATACAGGATGTAAGTCATGAAGAGATTTCATTGCTATTGATGAATCAAATCAATCATGAAATGCAGGGAGAATTGACTACGGCAATAGAAATTTTTACAGATAAACATCCTAAAAAATTTTTACACCAGTTGGTCTCCGGCCAGTTGGATGTGGACCGTATGGACTACCTGAACCGCGACAGTTTTTTTACCGGCGTAGCAGAAGGTGTAATTGGCTACGATCGTATTTTAAAAATGCTGACCGTAAAAGATGATAATCTGATGGTAGAAGAAAAAGCCATTTATTCCATTGAAAAATTTTTGGTGAGCCGCAGGTTGATGTACTGGCAGGTGTACCTGCACAAAACCGTTTTGTGTGCCGAAAAAATGTTGCAAAAGATTTTGCAAAGAGCCAAAGAAATAAACGCAAAAGCGCCTTCCCCTTTTCTGAACATCTTTTTAGAAGGAGGCGAAAAAATAAAAGGCGGTGTGCAGCAATGGTTATTTGAGTTTTGTCAATTAGACGACCACGATGTGATGAGTGCCATTAAATACTGGCAAATGCACGAGGACAAAATATTATCAATGCTTTGCCGTTTATTAGTGGAACGAAAATTGCTGAAAGTAAAACTACAGGCGGAGCCGGTTGCGGCAGACCTGATCGCTCAAACCAGAGAGCAGGTAGCAGCACAATTAGCAATTGAGGAAGCGGATGCATCGTATTTTGTTTTTACAGGTGAAGCCGGTATTACCACATATAATATCAAAGATGAACGTATCAATATCTTGTTCAAGGATGGAACCATCAAAGACATATCGCAGGTGGACAACGCATTGATACAACAGAATCTGAAAGACACTGTAAAAAAATATTATTTTTGCACATTGAAAAGTTGAAGTGAATCCATAACTACTTGCATCATTCATTTTTACTTTTCTAAAAAAACTCAGTCCAAAAAAAATATATGACATTTCCCGCATCACAAATAGCACTGCTGATAAATGGTAAAGTAGCAGGCAATCCCGATGTTGCCGTTTCTGCTTTTGGAAAAATAGAAGAAGCACAGGAAGGGCAACTCACTTTTTTTGCCAATCCTAAATATGAAGATTATTTATACAGTACAAAAGCCTCCGTCATCATCATCAATGAGGCTTATGATTTGAAACAAAAAGTAAACGCTACATTAATAAAAGTGCCCGATGCTTATACTGCATTTGCCACCTTGCTGGGCAAGTATCAGGAAATTATGCAACAACAATTGACCGGCATACAAGAACCATCTTATATTTCCCGAACCGCAAAATATGGCCAACAGGTTTTTATTGGCGCCTTTGCTTTTTTGGGCGAAAACGTAACAGTAGGCAACAACACAAAAATTTTTCCAAATGTGTATCTCGGCGACCAGGTAACCGTGGGCGACAATACCATCATTCATCCGGGCGTAAAAATTTATCATGGATGTAAGATTGGAAGCAATGTGATTATTCATGCAGGTACAGTTATTGGCAGCGATGGATTTGGCTTTGCCCCACAGGCTGATGGCAGCTTGCAAAAAGTACCACAGATAGGAAATGTTGTAGTAGAAGATAATGTAGAAATAGGTGCAAATGCTACCATTGACCGGGCAACGATGGGCTCTACAATAATCAAAAGCGGAGCCAAGCTCGACAATTTGATACAAATTGCCCATAATGTAGAGGTAGGACACAGTACCGTTATTGCGGCTCAGGCGGGCATTAGCGGCAGTACCAAAATTGGCAATGGCGTAATGATAGGTGGACAAGCCGGACTGGCCGGGCATTTACACGTAGGCGATGGTGCCAAGATAAACGCACAGGCAGGTTTAGGAAAATCTTTAAAACCCGGCGCAGCCGTTACTTCATCGCCGGCTTATGATTACGGGCAAGCTATACGCAGCCAGGCAGTAGCCCGCACACTTCCGGAAATGGAGAAAAGAATAAAAGAGCTTGAAATATTGGTAAAACAATTAATTAGTGAAAAAATCACCTCGTAGCTCTTCCATTTCAACTTTACCGTTTGCTTTCCACCTTCTCCCTTTCCCACTCATTAACTATCTTTGTTTTTATGATTTCACAAGCAGAAACCAAAAATGCCAATGGTAGTATAATGGCAGCAACCTTCAACGCCAATAAACAGCATACGCTAAAAACTGCCGCTTCTATTTCCGGAACCGGATTGCATACAGGTGTGATGGCCCATTTAACATTGAAACCGGCCACTCCGGGGTTTGGTTTTCAATTTCAAAGAGTGGATTTGCCCGATCAACCCATTATAAAAGCCGACTGCGACCTGGTAACAGATGTAAGTCGTGGTACTACACTGGAAAGCAATGGAGCCAAAGTAAGCACGGTGGAGCATGTATTAGCAGCATTGGTTGGAATGGGAGTTGATAATTGCTTGCTGGAAATAAACGGACCCGAAATGCCCATCATGGATGGCAGCTCACAACCCTTTGTTGAGCTCATAGAAAAAGCTGGCGTTGTAGAACAGGATGCAGCAAAAATCTGGTACAGTATTGATGAAAATATTTACTACTACGACGAAAAAAAGAATGTAGAAATGGTGGCCATGCCATCCATGAATTATGAAATAACCACCTTAATTGACTTCAACTCTCCGGTACTGGGCACACAGCATGCGGGGCTGAAACAAATCAGTGATTTTAAAAATGAAATTGCGCCTTGTCGTACTTTTTGTTTTTTACATGAACTGGAAATGCTGCTGGACAATAACCTCATCAAAGGCGGCGACCTCAACAATGCCATTGTAGTTGTAGATAAACCAGTGGGTGATGCAGAAATGAAAAGACTGAAAAAGATTTTTGAGAAAGAACATATTGAAGTGAAGAGCGAAGGCTATCTCAATAATCTGGATTTGCGTTTTCCCAATGAGCCGGCCCGTCACAAACTGTTGGACGTTGTGGGAGATCTGGCGCTGATTGGTTATCCCATAAAAGGACGCATTATTGCCAATCGCCCAGGGCATAGCACCAATGTAGAGTTTGCAAAAAAGATAAAGCAATACATCAAAAAAAATAAACATACCCGAGGTATTCCGGTTTACAACCCCGCACAGCCCCCGGTTTACGAGCATCAATACATTGAAAAAATTCTGCCTCACCGTTTTCCATTTGCGTTGGTAGATAAAATCATTGAACTGAGCGATACGCATATTGTGGGTATTAAAAACGTAACGTTTAACGAGTGGTTTTTTCAGGGACATTTTCCGGGCAATCCGGTAATGCCCGGCGTATTGCAAATAGAAGCGTTGGCACAATGTGGTGGCATACTGGCTATCAACCTCAGCGATGAAGGACAGTATGATACTTATTTTTTGAAAATTGACAATTGCAAGTTTAAAAACATGGTAAAGCCGGGCGATACATTAATCTTGAAAATGGAACTATCGGCCCCCATACGCCGTGGTATTTGCGAAATGAAGGGCACCACCTATGTGGGCAATAAAGTATGCGCCGAAGCCGATATGGTGGCGCAGATAGTGAAGCGATAAACACAATTTTTTCAACTAATATTTAGGCCCCGCTGAAGCCCTTTTCAGCGGGATTTTTTATCCTTAATTTGAAGAAAAATCTGCCCAAAAAACAAGGAGAGAATATCTCCATCTCCCACCTTATTTCAGTACATTTGTGAGTTCATTTTTAGCCTCACATTTTAGCGATTTTTATACCATTTTATGAGTACTGAAACAGTAGAAAAAAAACCCTCAGGCGCAGCGAGCTATGGAGCCGATAGCATTCAAGTATTAGAAGGATTGGAAGCCGTTCGCAAACGGCCGGCCATGTACATTGGCGATATAGGTGTGAAAGGATTGCACCACCTGGTTTACGAAGTAGTGGACAATTCTATTGACGAAGCCCTGGCAGGTTTTTGTAAAAACATATCAGTAACGATACACGAAGACAACTCCATTTCGGTAGCAGATGATGGTCGTGGTATTCCTACCGCAATGCACTCCAAAGAAAAACGTTCGGCCCTTGAAGTGGTAATGACGGTGCTGCACGCCGGAGGAAAATTTGACAAAGGCTCCTATAAAGTATCGGGCGGATTACACGGTGTAGGTGTAAGTTGTGTAAACGCATTGAGTTCCAAACTGCTCGTAACTGTAAACAGAGAAGGAAAAGTTTTTGAACAGGAATATGCCATAGGTGTACCGCAATATGCTGTAAGAGAAATTGGCACTACTGAAAAAAGAGGTACCCAGGTTCATTTTTGGCCCGATGCTTCTATATTCATCACCACTACTTACAATAAAGATATTCTCGAAAGCAGACTGCGTGAGTTAGCTTATCTCAATCGTGGCATACGCATCACCCTTCACGACCTGAGAGAAAAAGATGATACGGGTAATGCTTACAACAATAGTTTTTACAGCGAAGGCGGCATCAGCGAATTTGTAGAAATGCTGGATAGCAATGCCGGGCGCAATGCACTTATTCCCAAAGTGCTTTATTTCGAAGGCAGAGATGAACAAACCAATGTTGCGGTAGAAGTAGCACTTACTTACAACGACAGTTATAATGAGCATCTTTATTCTTATGTCAACAACATCAACACCATTGAAGGTGGTACACATGTTGCCGGTTTTAGACGTGCATTGACAAGAGTATTTAAAGCCTATGGCGATCAGCAGGGCCTTTTTGAAAAAGCCAAAGTAGAAATAGAAGGTGAAGATTTTCGTGAAGGACTCAGCACCATCATTTCTGTAAAAGTACCCGAGCCACAATTTGAAGGACAAACAAAAACCAAATTGGGTAATAATGAAGTGATGGGCGTGGTGGACAGTACTGTTTCTAAAACACTTGCTGCCTACTTAGAAGAAAATCCAAAGGAGGCTAAGAATATTGTAAGTAAAGTAATTCTTTCGGCACAGGCAAGAATAGCAGCTCGCAAAGCAAGAGAAAGTGTACAAAGAAAAACGGTGTTAACAGGTGGAGGTCTCCCCGGCAAACTGGCCGACTGCTCCGACCGTGACCCTGAGCGTTGTGAATTGTACCTGGTAGAGGGAGACTCTGCCGGTGGTACAGCAAAGCAGGGCCGCGACAGAAGTTTTCAGGCCATTCTACCATTGCGCGGTAAAATATTGAACGTAGAAAAAGCAATGGAACACCGCATTTATGACAATGAGGAGATCCGAAATATGTTCACAGCATTGGGCGTTAGAATTGGAACTCCCGATGATCCAAAAGCATTGGACATAACGAGACTTCGCTATCACAAGCTCATCATCATGACGGATGCCGATGTGGACGGCTCACATATTGCTACCCTGATATTAACTTTTATATATCGATATATGAAAGCGTTGGTAGAGCAGGGATATGTTTATATAGCCCAACCTCCTTTATACTTAGTAAAAAAAGGAAAAGAACAATCTTATGCATGGAATGAGGAGCAAAGAAAAATGTGGATAGAAAAACTGGGCGGGGGCAAAGACGATAGCGTAAACGTACAGCGATATAAAGGTTTGGGAGAGATGAATGCCAACCAGCTATGGGATACTACTATGAACCCCGAAACAAGAACACTGAAAAAAGTTACAATTGAAAGTGCAGCAGAGGCCGACCGTGTATTCAGTATGTTGATGGGCGATGAAGTAGCCCCTCGCAGAGAATTTATTGAAAGCCACGCTAAATACGCAAAGCTGGATATTTAATTAGTGTGCAGATAATTTTTTGTTGCAATGGTGCGTGGTGACACGCACCATTGCTTTGATACTAAACCGCACCATTTCGTTTAGTAAATGTCAAATACATTATTCCAATTAATAAAAACTATTACAACAGTTCAATTAATAATCAGAATACAAATCTGAAACTTCCAAATATTCCAAATGTTTTATCTCCAACTTTGGGCAAAGTAGAAGGTAATACACGCCAGATAAAATCTAAGCGGAATACATGAAAAATATTGTCGATTCCGGTGCCCAGTTCCAAATAAGTTTTACCATCCAGCGACTGAAAAGAATGACCTTGTTTAAAATTTATGGCTTTATTTTCCGGCGACAGACTTCCCCACAATGCTTTTGCTGTCCAAAACTGTCGCCAGCGCAATTTGGGAAATAACCTGAATATACCATTGCCTACATTGTGTTCAAAATTGATACCTGCAAAACGGTCGTGTACAAACTCCCATCGGTTCATCATATTATAAGCAAAAGAATTATAATAATACAATTCATTGCCGGGTGCAATGTCCAAAATGGTATATGGAAGTTTACCAAAAGTACGGCCTGCAAAAACCCTCCAGTTGAGCGTACCGAATGGTGGAATTTTCATATAATCAGAAATGCTTGCTGTAATTTTTGTATATCGATAACTGCTTTTGAAAACACGTGGAAAGCCCTGCGAAACCATAAGCTCGCCAATGGGATATGGACTTCCCAGGCTGGTTCTGTAAAAATGATTTTCTAAAAAATTTTCAAGATAGGCAAACCGCAATCGAAATGACACTTCAAATGTCTTTAAAGGATCTCCAACAATTGTAGCAAATGAATCTATAGGCACCAAATTGCGCAAGGGTAATGTTTGTTTATGATTTAAGGTTAATCGAGCCGACATCCAAGGGGCAATCTCTTTGAAAAATTCAAGCTTCTTTTCTTCTACTTTAATATTTTTTACGGGCACTCCTTTTTTTCGTACTGCAAGTGTGAAAATATTATCCTGCGATACATCGCCATAGTAGCTTTGTCCCCAGTCCAGGTCGTTGGTATATGAAACATAGATATACTCCCGCGGGTCTTTGCGTGGCAAAAAGAAAACATCGGCCATACCTTTTAATTTCTGATCTTTAAAACCATAGGCGAGATATGTGTGAAGTACAAATTTTTTATTGAAATGACGGTTGGTACTCAGGTCAAATCGCAGCCTTAACCCTTCCCATCCGTTAGAGCTTACCCAGTTCATCCAGGGACCGATACGGTAATTGCCTACATTCAAATAACCGGTGCCAATAAAATTGGCTGTATTGGTAAATTTTTTAAACACAGGTGCCTGTGTCAAAGTATCTAACATTTTGATTATGCCGGCTTCGGTTTTTGTCAAAGGTTCGTGCCTTGCCTGTGTCCAATATTCGTTTTGTTTCTTGGCAGCATCCGGTAGCGTAATCACTTCTTCCAGTATTTTATTTTTCGCCAGCTCTTTTACAACGGAGCTGTCATTGACGATGATGTTTTGATAAGTTGCTGTTTTGCGGCCAATAAATCCCGGTCTGTTTTTACCTGCCGGAGAAAGGTCTGCTACAAATTTATCTTTGGAAAGAAACCATACAGAATCGTTTATCAGTTTGTATTCCTGAATCATACTTAGGTTTTCCAGAAAATTAACGTTAGCATCTTTTCCCAATCGCAGGTTCATTTTTTGAATGGCAAAACTACCGGCCTGAACCCAGCAATCGCCTTCAAAAGTATCACCACCGGTTCTGCGTGGTGTAAATACAAGGTGGAAGTATCGGCTGTTGCCAATTGCCTGTGTATCCACTACCCGATAGTTATAATAATAATCACCATTATCGCTAATGGGGCTTACAAACTCTTTATCAAAAACCGGAATAAAGTTATTATACACATTCACTACCTGGGCCATGCCTCCTAGCAATTTGGTTACACTTTCATTGCTGGCGGTACCTGTTTTTACGGCTTTGATGATTTCGCGACGCTTTTTGGGATTGCGCTGATAATAATAATCAGAGACCGTTTCAGTTAGAAAGGCCGGCAGGTATTTTAAACCTTCCGTGCTATCAATATTACTATTGATGATACCTGCAATGGGACGAAACGGTTTAAATTTTCCAATTTTATTAAAGTCAATGTTTTTAATATCCAGCTCCAGCTTGTTATAGATTTCGTAGGAGAAATTTTCAAACTTGTACCGGTTATTCTCCGGCTTATGTTGTACTATTTTCTTCCATAGAAACAAACCTTTATTGACTTTCGTTTTTACAGAAACGCCTTCATTAAAAGTTCCTCTTTCCATTTTAATAAAAGCAGATATGGTGTCTTTTTGCTGATCAATAAAATAATAATAGGGCTGATAACCTACACAGGTTATTTCAAGCGTATCGGAAGGCCAGTGTGAAAGTGAGAAAGAGAATTTACCCGATGAGTCTGATAGTTTGCCCGTTGTTGTGCCTTTGAACAAAACGGATGCAAACACAACTGCTTCGTCGCTGTGTGCATCCTGTAACTGGCCTTCAAATATTTTTTGTTGTGCAAACGAAGTAAGCCTCAATGAGGTCAATAATACAATCAAAAATAAGGTTGCCTGTTTCTGTAAAACTTTCACCGGATAAAATTAATAAACTGCAGGCACGCTGCAGTTTATGAGTTCTATTTTTCAAAAAAAAACAATGAACTTGTTTTAGTTACTGGCGGGTAATCATATTTAAAAATCCAGACCCATTGCAAAATAAAACTTAGGCTTCCCTCTGAAAACGCCTTTCATCTCCCAGCCGGCATCAAAGCGAAGGAAATAACCCAGCAAGGTACTGCGTGCACCAAAGCCATAGCCTCCAGCAAAGGGGCCAACGCCACCTGCTTTCACTTTTATTTGTACCGGTGTAGTACCATAGGAAACATTGGGCCTTTCAATTTTATTATATGAGCCATTCCATGCTGTGCCCAAATCTATAAATTGTACAATCTGAAAATTTCTGAGAAAAGCATTATTGATGGGCTTATTAATAAATGATGAAAATACAGGAACTCTTATTTCACTGTTTATTACCAAAGCATTATTGCCATTGGCTACGTTTTGCAAAAAGCCCCGCATATTTACTGCCAGCGACTGATATGCATAGTTTGTATTTGGATCCGGTACATTCGCCGGATTGAAATAACGATAAGTGCCATTTGTTTTTTGATTATCGCCAAACATCAGCCAGTTGTCCACACCACCCAAATAATAAATCATTTTCTGTTTGCCCCAAGAAAAATCTCCTGCTGCACGAGTAGCCCAGATGATATTGCGATAAATGGGCAGATAGTGTCTTGCATCAAATCCCACATTCATGGTAAATGGATGGTCGCCGCTTTTCATATTACCTTGTTTGGAGAGTACTCTGGAATTTACATCCGCAAACACTTTAAACCGCAGTCCGTTCCAGATGTTAGTAGCCGGAGCGATCACATCATCATGCACAAACTCGAGGTGCGTTAACACATATCCGTCTTTGATGTTGGGCTCGGACAGTGAAATAGAATCATGCGCCTGAAATACATATTTATCACTTCTATATCCCAGATTCAACCGCAAGCTTTGAATTTTATTAAACGGATACGCTATGGTAGCCTGATAAAGGTTTGAAAATAGTTTTACATTCCCGATATTGCTGCCATACAGCTGATTGCTGCGGTAATATGTCAAACCATAATCTATTCGCTTCTTCAGGTACTGGGTTGTAAATACATATTCATTATTATCCAGATTGGGACTGATGCGAAAACCACCTGCCAGTTTCCAGTCTTCAAATAAATCGGAAGTACCTACCCGTATCATTCCATTAAAAGGATCATTGTTGCTCAACTGAATGGGTCCCGATCCTCCGGTGAAAGGCTGATAACGGGTAACCAATACATTATTATTAAACCCGCTTACCAGGTAGTCGTTGAAAAATTTGGGCGGGCGGTACTCATATACTTTTGCATTTTTTAAAACAGGCTCTTTACCACTGGCAAGTTTACCGGGTACGATAGCTCCCATTTTACTGGTGGTATCTGCTTTCTCATCATCAAAACCACTGTTAAAGAAATTATCTGCTGCTTTTTTGGCTGAGTCAGAATTGGCTGGTATTTGAGCCATCACCCGGGCCGCATTTTTTTCTTCTTCAATCACTTTCTTTATGTATTCGGTGGGCCTTGCCGTTATATTTCTATTGCGAAGTACATTCTCGTTTACTTTCAAGCGATACAGTAGTTTAGTATCGCCAAGCCTTACTACTTCACTCACTTGTTGATTATCACCTGCGGTGCGGGTTTCCAGTAAGCTGCTTTGATAATTGGTAAGCGGAAATACATAGGCCGAATCATTAGTAACAGAAAAGAAACCAACCGAGTCAATATCATTTTTGCCCCAATCTTTTAAAACACTATCCACTTCGGCCTGTGGCGGATTGCGCAACACTTCATCGCCTATAAACACCAGCGTATCCACTCCTGCTCTTTCGGTAGTAAAGAAACCGGCATATCGGTTATTCACTCCGTTTTCGTCGCTTACAAAAGTAAAATGAGATTGATTATACTGCGATGGGTAACGGGCATCACCATGCTTCAAATCACTCAGCTTTGATATTTGTTTAAATTCCGATTTATTCCAGTTGTCGATCAGGTAAATATTAAAATGTTTACCCGGCAGCGAATCATCACTATTGACAGCTTGCGCTGATGGCCGGTTGCTTGAAAACAAAATTCCGGTACGATTGGGAAAAGCTACAAATGAAGGATCCAAATCATCATACACATCATTGGTAATTTGCTCAAATTTTTGTGTGTCTATTTTATAAACATAAATATCGGATTGACCGCTGCGCACTGCACTTAGCACCAGTGTATTATTGTCGAGCATATACTTCATATCCTGCACCTGGTCAAATTTTTCAAGCACATGTCCCCATAGCTTATTTCGGTTTACCAAATCATAAACAAAGAATTTGGTTTTCCCTTTTTCATAATAAATAACTGCAAGCCGGGTTCCTTTACCATCCCAGGCCAGCAGTGGATAGTTGGGATGAATGATTTCATCGCGGGAGCGAACACCCTGTTTCAATAATACTTTGCGATTGGAAAAATTTTCCATCAGCACTACCTGATATTTTCCCTGTTTAAATTCTACCAATGCATAGGTATAGCTTTTGGCATTGGGATTGGCATTAAACCGGATATAATCGGTTTTGCCCACATCTTCACTTACGGCCAACTGTCCTTTTGGTGAGTTTTTTCTGCCACGAATGTCTTTAAAATAAATCTGTGGCACTTCGGTCATAAAATTTTCAAGCAGCTTTTTAAATTTCATTTTTGCAATCTTATTGGATGCATTGTTAAGATTGCGATAGATGCGTGCCAGATATAAGAAATAGGTGGTTTTGCTTTTGCCGTATTTATCGGCTATGTATTTCCAAAAAGCGTGACCTGCAAGCAACGGTTTTTTGAAAGCAAAATCATAAAAATTATTATAGTCGCCGCTAAGCATAGCACCCCGTAGTTCATCATCCATTGAGGTACTCCAGTCTTCCGCAGCATAAGCTATGTAGCCATCAGTAAGCCATTTGGGCAAGTCGAGCAGTGCCTGATTGGCTGCAAACTCTCCCAAATCGTCTCCAAATAAAATATTATCAACTAAAATTTTGGCAATGCCTTGTCTTATTTGGCGGCGCAGGTTTTCATGATTGCCATCAAAGTAAACCACCATTTTATTATTCACCAGCTTGGTTACGCCACCTGTGTTTTGCCAGTCAATACCCAAACCAATATTGGACTGCTGCATTTCATCAAAATTGTTGTAGATAACAATATTGGCACGGCGTTGCAAACCATATTCAACAAATTCTTCAATGGAAGGAAGTTCAGCCTCGGCTACCTGTGCTACATATTTGCCCAGGCCCAGCCCATCCTGACTAAAATAGCTGTTGAAGTTTTCTGTTTGATAATATTTCCATTTAAATTTTTGATACTGAATCCGGTTTTTACCAAATTCAACTGTGTTTACCTGTGCATTCGTTTTCATACAGGCAAAGACGCAAATACAGGATAGCAGTGCAAGTTTTTTCTTCATATTCGCAATTAACGTTCTTAATTTTCTTTTCGTTGCTCTTTTTAAAATTAATATACGAAACGGGTACTCATCATGATTCCTCAAAAATACTCTTTCGTACATTAGCCTTTTCAAACAATCTTCCCACCCTTTGTTTTACAAAAAAACAGGGTTGAGGAGGTTTATAAAATTACGGAAATACATTCATGTTAAC
>WBZL01001804.1_pt1 | contig 21661 bp, 15 predicted proteins | sample 5204291 | NCBI WGS metagenome assembly WBZL01 (sample SAMN12344345, study PRJNA552823) | activated sludge metagenome | biome: Activated sludge suspended growth; feature: Nitrification reactor; material: Wastewater; isolation source: activated sludge from nitrification reactor of wastewater...
CTTGAAGCCGTAATTCTGAAATACGAGCCAACAATGATCTTCACTGAACATGATCAGACCTTTGTTGCAAACATAGCAACATCAGTTGTTTCTCTGACTTGATTCAGTGTACGGACAGAATCAAGCTTCATTTTAAAACGGGTTTAGAAATTTTTCTTGAATGAAGTTTGGAGAAAAAGTTTCCACCGAAGCTTGATGTTGCACAGATCCGGTGGAAACGGGGAGGCACTCCCTTATCAATTGTTGTTCTTTGAAGCCCTGGCTTTTCTCACAATGAAACAATCTTATGGCTAAGATTCGAATTCTCCAATTAATTTCTACTTCGGAAACACAAGTGTAATTGCTGCACGAATTCCGTAGTCGGGACGTGTTTCCGGAGCAAAGTGTAAGCGCGGTCCAATTATGAGACTGGCGGTTTGACTTCCGAATTTTGTTACCGCACTCAGAAGCGGCTGAACAACAAGTATATCATTTTTTGATTTCCAGTCATAAGTATATTCTGCGTTAAGAGTTATGCTGGCACTTGACTTAAATGTGTAAGAGGCAAAAGGATTAACAAATGTCGAACTTACGTCTTTTCGGTCTTCATCCCCGCTAACTGACCACAAATGATTTACCAATCCACCTAATGTCCAAGGACCGGCTTGTTTCAATATAACACCTGTTGGTCCTATGCCAAACTTTCCTGTACCCAGCAACTTATCAGTAGCCATAGGTACAAGGAAGACCGGCCCGATACCCCATGTTAATGATGATTTTGACGGACTCGCAAATGCAGAAATGACACCGTCTCCCAATCCTGCCTGCGCTGTTGAATCTCCTGTAATATCATATTGAGAAACTACCGGGAAAATCCATCTTGTTATCAAATCCAAATTGGCAGACAAAGCAATTGGAATTACCGGCTGAATATTTAACGTCATCTTTGAACCGTAACTACTACCAATGCCCAAGTCCCAATTGCTTTGGAAAGGCACGCTGATGAGGTTTGCAATAGGGTTTGCAAGTTTCTTTGCTATTTCTTCGCTTGACTCTTGAGCATTCAGACCAAATGAATATACAACAAAGCATATAACCGCAATCATCTTCATCGCAAATGTTATTGATAGTTAAATAATGATACCTTAAAATAGTGACAAATGTCCCAACTATATAAATTACTTAACAAGAATTCATTATCAATTGCGTATTGCTAAATCTTGCGGAAGAAATTTATACTCTGTGAACCCACATACTTAAAATTTATTAGGCAAACTCCTTTTTGCTTCCAAAAATTGTATTAAAGTGAATATATTAAGAAAAACATTGTGACCTTAGATCAATCATCAGAGCAGAAGGGTGTCAGCCACTTCACGATCGTCAAAATTCTCAGGAGTTTCTCTCAGGAAGAGATCAATGACTTTGGAAAATTTCTTAACTCGCCATTCTTCAATAATCATTCCACTATTGTCAGATTATACCAGGAGCTGAAGAAATATCATCCTGAATTTTCCGACAAGTCTGCTACAAAACGGCATTTGTTTTCAATTGCAAGCAATGGAAAGAAATATGATGATCAGCTGATGAGAAAATATCTTTCACGTCTGACAAAATTCGCTGAAGAATATCTTAACATAGTTCAAATGCGTTCCGAAAAAGATAGAATGGAGCTTAATGTGCTATTGCAATTTTCGAAGAGAAATCTGAAAGATGCCTATACGAGAAAATTGAAATCCATGGAAGAGCTTTACAATAGAGAAGCCAGGATAGACAATGATTATTTCTTGACAAGACATCAGCTTAGCTCCCTGAAGCACAATCTGAAATCACTGGAAAACAATATAGCTCTGCACAGTGAAGACGTTTTCGATTCATATGAATATCTGTTGAATTACTTCTTGTTTCAGTCTGTTAACATAATGACACACTTGCAGACTGACGCAATCTCCTTCAGAAGTGATGAGAAAGTAGAATTGCTTCAATTGCATTTTGAAAAGATGAAATTTTCAGAGTGCATTGATGAAGTAGTGAAACTCACACCTCCCGAGGATAAAACCAAGCTGGTATTCCTTAATATACTTCTGAATGACCTGAAACTGATTTCGGTGAATTCAGATCAAGAAGTTTACAGAGATCTCAAAAAATTGGTCTATGAAAACTCAGAAAGGCTGAGCAGGAGTTCCCTGCAGTATTATCTGAAGAGGTTGATCGTATTTTGTATTTTGGAAAGCTCGAAAGGAGTTTATGACATGAATGAGGAGATCCTTGAAAATTATGAAATGCTCATTGAGAAAGATCTGTTCAATATTGATGGAACAAAGGATCTGATGTTTCTTGATTTCAGGCAAATAGTTTTTTCCGCATTAAAGACCGGCAGGTTTGATTGGACAAGGAATTTCATATCCAAGAATCTGGGAATAGTAAGAGATGAAGCAAGAAAGAATATTCATAACTACGCGCATGCTTTTCTGGCATTTTATGAAGGAAGATATCCGGAATCCCTTGAATACATGTCAAAGATTGAATTTGAGACAAGGCCTTTGACAATTGACATCTATGTTTTAAAGGCAAAGATCTTCTATTTACTTGGACACAATGATTCGGTGCTCTCGTTGCTCGACAGCTTCAGACATTATATTAAGTCCAACAAAATGATATCTGAATATCACAAGGAAACACTAACAAATTTTCTGCGCTACTTCAGGAAGATCCTTAGGTATAGTGTTAGTCTTGACAAGGAACCGTTGAAGAAGCTTCTGAGTGAGCTTCAGTCAGCATCTAACACAAGAGAAAAGAAATGGATGATAGATATAATTTCTGGATTGCTGGCTAAACCATGAACTAAGAGTGACCGATATCAACTATTGGACATACGGACAATTTTCTCAATCGAGTTTACCACAAATACTGCTCTCTCCAAGGCGGAGGCAAACGGAACTTCTATTATTGAATAATCAAGCTCTTCATAAATTCGCCTGACGCACTTCCCGAATTCATTTGCTGTCTCAAAATCTACTTTTCTCTCTTCATCATTTGCATAGATATCTTTCCAGCCACTCATCAGGAATACATGTGCATTGTACCTGTATGCCTTTGAAGCAATGATTGGTTCTTCAGTGCTTGTATTCAGAAGTTCCGAATATGCTACAACATCAGGAATACCCCTGTCAAACAATATAAACTCATTTGTCCGGGCATTACTCGTGTATTGTTCTATCATCCTCAAGAGCATGAGGTGATTGAACAGAGCCGGATCCTTATCCGGAACTCCGTCACCGTTAATGCTTCTCTGCTCTTTCAATATTACTCTTGCAGGTTCCTCTATGCAAAGGATGTTCATTTCTCTGAGGACTTCAATTACGGTAGTTTTGCCGGCTCCCATCGCGCCGGTTAAAACGAAATAGTTGTTCTTCGTCATGAGCAATATACAATCAATTTTAATAAACTGAGGATGTCATTGAGAATAAAACAGTTTTCCAACTTACGTATAACTTCCATCTTTCGCAAGGAGAGGATCTGCAACTCAAACTCTGCGACCTTTGCGAACCCTGCGGTTTGCTCTTCTCTTTAATGTATAGGATCAAGAATACGTGTTAACCGCAGAGTCCGCAGAGAAGGCGCAGAGTCCGCTGAGGGATTTGTTGGAATCACAAATGAAACATCAATTCACACTCTGCGACCTTTGCGAACCCTGCGGTTTGCTCTTCTCTTTAATATATAGGACCAAGAATATGTGTTAACCGCAGAGTCCGCAAAGAAGGCGCAGAGTCCGCTGAGGGATTTGTTGGAATCACAAATGAAACATCAATTCACACTCTGCGACCTTTGCGAACCCTGCGGTTTGCTCTTCTCTTCAATATATAGGATCAAGAATACGTGTTAACCGCAGAGTCCGCAGAGAAGGCGCAGAGTCCGCGGAGGGATTTGTTGGAATCACAAATGAAACAACAATTCACACTCTGCGACCTTTGCGACAACTTTGCGTCCTCTGCGGTTTCCTCATCTCTTTAATATATAAGATCAAGAATACGTGTTAACCGCAGAGTCCGCAGAGAAGGCGCAGAGTCCGCGGAGGGATTTGTTGGAATCACAAATGAAACATCAAATCACACTCTGCGACCTTTGCGACAACTTTGCGTCCTCTGCGGTTAGCTCTTCAGTTCGAATGAAAGGATAACCGCAAAGCCATCAAAGAAGGCGCAGAGTCTGCGCAGGGATTTGTTGGAATCACAAATGAAACATCAATTCACACTCTGCGACCCTTGCGACAACTTTGCGTCCTCTGCGGTTAGCTCTTCAGTTCGAATGAAAGGATAACCGCAAAGCCATCAAAGAAGGCGCAGTGTCCGCGGAGGGATTTGTTGGAATTACAAATGAAACATCAATTCACACTCTGCGACCTTTGCGACAACTTTGCGTCCTCTGCGGTTAGCTCTTCAGTTCGAATGAAAAGATAAATGCAAAAGTCCGCAAAAGAAGGCGCTGAGTCCGTATTGTCAGCTGAAATTTTTTTAAGACTTAACATTGTTAGAGTCATTGCCTAAATTTATACTTATACAATCAGTCAATTCAACAAATTAATGAAATCAAAGCAAAAGCTCTTGCAGTTTATAGTCGCCATTGTCCTGTTCGCAGGATTATCCGGCTTCAATTTCCCTTTACATGAAAACGGTAACACATACCTGGAAGCCCGTCTGTCCGGAATTTCTGACGGAGATCTTCCCGATTGGGCTTTGCTCGATCCGGATGCCGATGGTTATGAAGGAGTCAGAACAAAGGCATTTTACAAATATCTTCAGACACTTGATTTCATTCCGGAACGAAGTGAAGTAATAGTAGGCGTGATAGATTCGGGATTCGATCTCGATCACCCTGATCTTAAGGACAATATTTGGACAAATGAAAAGGAAGCAAACGGCACACCGGGAGTTGATGATGACGAAAATGGATATGTTGATGACATACACGGCTGGAATTTTCTCGGGAATGCAAAATATATCTCATATGAAGTCGCAAGGGAATACAAACGGCTGAAAGATCTCGGCACTCCTCCTTCAGATTCTTACTACCAAAAAGTGAAGAAGGAATATAACGACAAATATGACGAGGTTATGTCAACATACGAAGGAATAGAATGGACTCTCAAAGACATTGAAGATGCTGAAATGATCCTGAGAGAGAAGAACATAACAACGGACCCGGAAAAACTGCAGGGCATTTCAATGGGACTCAAAGGCAAGTATTCAGATGCAGCTTCGGTTATACTCGGAGTGTATCTTTTGTATGGTGCAAAAAAAGAAGAAGTTGCTGAACTGAGAGATCAGTATGAGATAAAGTCAAAATATTTGTTTGATACAACATCAACATGGCTGCTGGTAGGTGATAATCCAAATGACCTTTACGAAAAGGGATACGGCAATCCGAATGTTGACGAAAAGAAAGAAGGACACGGAACACATGTTGCCGGGATCATAGCATCAAAAAGGACAGGACAGGCCCCGTTTGCGAAACTAATGCTGCTCAGAGCAGTTCCAAATGAGGGCGATGAGCGCGACAAAGACATAGCAAATGCAATTCGTTATGCAGTAGATAACGGTGCAAGCATCATAAACATGTCTGCAGGTAAATATTTTTCACCACACCCTGACCTGGTGGTTGAGGCAATCAAGTATGCTGAAGAAAAAGGAGTGCTGTTTGTTGCTTCTGCCGGAAATGAAGGGAATGACATTTCGAAGTCGGGAAACTTTCCCAAAAAATATCTTAACGATGGTGACAGGAAGATCTACTTTTCCAATATGCTTGTGGTCGGCGCCAATTCATGGATGAAAACATGGGATCAGGAGAAGGATCCGAAGAACATGAATTCGCAGTTCGACCTTCTTGCTTCATTCAGCAATTACTCAAAGGAAGTTGTTGATGTATTTGCGCCGGGAGTTCAGATCAACTCGACAATGCCGGGCGGAAAGTATGAGCCGCTTAACGGAACAAGCATGGCCGCACCGGTTGTGTCAGGAGTTGCCGCCGTACTGAAGGCATATTACCCATCGCTTACTGCTCAGCAACTCAAGGAGATAATTATGTCATCTGTAAGAAAGTACGACGGCCTCATGGTCAAGGTTAAGAATAAGAAGAATACAAAGTTCGGAGAGCTATCAAAATCAGGCGGTGTTGTAGATCTCATGAATGCATACATAAAAGCCGGTGAATCAATTGTAAACTGAACTTACATGGACAAATGTAGGTCTTTGAGATGGCAATGAGAAATTACATGAGATTTCCCGTGCTTTAGTTACACAAGTAATGCAACAGCTTGTTTCAAAATAATCTGATTGAATGATAACAATTATTGCAGAATCTGATGCATAGAATGTTTGAAAGACGCTGCTCAATGATTTTCATTGCTGTTCTTATTCTCAACACAATTGCATACGGCTTTGACTCAACCCTATCCGCCAAACTTCAGTTCGCAATTGACAGCATACGTGCTTCTCAAAATTTCAAAGGTGTTTCCTCATCTGTGTTCATTCCCGGACAAGGTCTGTGGCAGGGAGTAAGCGGCATTTCTCATTCAGGCGTAAGTATTACCGGGAGAATGTATTTCGGAATCGGGAGCAATACAAAGACATTCATGGCAGCGCTGACCATGAAGCTTGCGGAAATGAATGTGCTGAATGTTGATGATTCACTGCACAGATGGATCCCGGCATTTCAGCATGTTGATTCTTCAATCACAATCAGACAACTTCTCAATCATACAAGCGGGATATTTGACATTTCGCAGAAACCCGGCTACCCTGATTCCATTCTTGCCGATCCAAAACGCAACTGGACTCCGGAAGAGGTTCTCAATACATTTCTCGCCGCTCCGTATTTTCCGAAAGGCCAGGGCTTCCGTTACTCTAACACAAACTATATCATCCTCGGAATGATAATCCGGAATGCGTCGGGTTCGGCCGTGCATCTTAAACTTCGTGATTTGATACTTGATCCGTCAGGACTTGAAAATACTTTTCTTGCTGTAGAAGAGAATGTACCTGACACTGTTGCTCATCCCTGGGCTAATGGTTTTGATATAAGCGGTACTCCAAGAGTTTCACTGCTTAGCGCGGCATGGACTGCAGGAGCAATGTATTCCAATTCCGAGAACATGAGCAGATGGTATCAACATCTTTTTGGAGGACAGGTTATTTCACAGGCATCACTTACTCAGATGCTTTCCTTCACTCAGCAGTCGAACTTAGCTTACGGACTTGGGGTGACACGATACAATTTCAGCGGCAGGATACTCTTCGGTCATAGCGGAGACATCCGCGGATACACTTCAAGCATGCTTTATGATACGGCAATGAATATGAGCATAACTGTTCTTGTCAATCAACTCGGCATAAATCCTGTTTCAATTGCGGCATCACTGCTAAATACAATAATCAATAATCCATTAACTGGTCAGCTCACTTCTGAAACAGTTGTAAACAGTTTTGAACTTGAACAGAACTTTCCAAATCCATTCAATCCTTCAACAAGGATTCGTTACAATTTGAAAACGCCGGGCTTTATCATTATCAGGATTCATGACATTACAGGAAGAGAGATTACTGAACTTATAAACGAACAATTGAGCGCAGGGAATTATGAAACAAAGTTTGAGGCAGGTGATCTTGCGGCAGGAATGTACTTCTACACATTGTATGCAGATGGAAAAGCTGTTGCAACGAAGAAGCTGGCACTGGTTAAATAACAGAAATTGTTCCGGCTGCTATTACTTTAAGCAACCGGAACAAACAACAATCAGACCAGTACGGCAGGCATGACTGCTCATCAGCAAGTCATGTTTTACTCATTGATCGGAAACTCTACAACTTTATCTACAAACAATACTCTTGATGCTTCGCCATCTTTGAGTTTGTACTGAAGCTGTCTCATTTTTTTCGGAACAGAATTTTCGCCGGCATTATCTTCATAGACGGGAAATCTCTGAACAAGGGTTGCTTCGACAACTGCAAATTCATCATTCCCTCTGTAGCCCTTCGATGCTTCCGGATTGTCCTTCAGCTCAGGAAAACTGATTGCACTGACAGACTTGCCGTTGTTGACTGAATATGCAATCAGAGAACTCTTTCTCGATTTGTCCGGAGAAACTATATAAACAAACACTTCCGGATATCCGTCTATGTTAAGATCAGCGATCTCAACATTATCAATCGTTCCATTATACTTATGAACAAGCTTGTTATTATCAATCTTCAAACCAATGGGTTGAATTACAAGTGTATTTGCTCCCTCATTCTCAGAAGATGCGATCTCAAACATTATGTCTTTCATCGACAGCAATTTGTTATATGACAACGAATCAAACTGGGATTTGTCTATTGGAGTACTGAGTTTTGCATATTTTCCGGAAAGACTTGCGCCGCCTGAACAGAAAAATGACAGCTTGCTTTCATCATCGGGATACTCTCCGGAAACGTTGAGATCATTTCCGGTAACCCGGAAAAGAATTCCGCGTCCGTCATAGTTTACTGCGAGTGTGTTCGAATCTTTTTGTGATGCCTTTCCATCAAATGTGCATGTAGCTTTTTTCTTGTCCGTGCGTGAACGTACCTTTATGAGTGCAGTGCTGTCGTTCCACTTAGAAATCATTACTGCTACCCAGTCGTAGCCTTCACTTCTCTTGTCATAGCCGTCTGTAACATAAGAACCAATGAATCTGTCAACACTTTTTCCTTGCTTAACTTTGGTTTCAGTCTTTGTTTCCTTATTCGATGTTGTCTGTATTTCCTTTTTATCAGTCTGGCATGAGACCAAAAGAAATGATAATGAGAGTAAATAGAGAAAGTGTTTCATTTGAGAGGATTGTTTAATTTGTTTTAAAAATGGTAATTTGCATACACATCATAAAGTCAATAAATTGAAAAACCTGATACTGATGCTCACCGGATTATACTTCCTGTTCGCAATACTGGCTGGAGTGTTGCCCGGGATTTTCGGCAAGAACCAGGAAGGACTTGCTGCCGGAACTACTGCCGCAGTAACTTTCTTTTTCACCGGTGGATTGGCAGCAATTATTTCCGCAATACTGTTCCGTCTTGTCTTAAAGCGCCATAAGGAACTTGACCGGGCATCAATTATAATTGGGCTTGTGCCTGTTGTAATAACTTTGTTGACAGCAATTGGGCTATTTGTATTTATCGGGACCAGTTAAACGGATGTTGAGCGGACTTGAAACTGCACTTGCGAATTGTTCTTATTGCAGGTATCCTATCAGGGTTAAGTGTTATGAGATTGTTTCTGAATTAATTCCGGCACTGAGAGAATATGGAAATCCGGAATTTCTTCAGTTACCTTTTAAATCTATAAGCTGTTTTTTCAGAATCATCTTTGCCACGGGCCACTCTTCCTCTATTATGCTATAGTATGCGGAATTCCTCTTTGAGCCGTCATCTCTTAACATATCATTTCTGAGTATGCCTTCAAATTTTCCACCGACTTTCTCTATAGCACTGCGTGAACGAAGATTGTTCTCGTCTGTCTTAAACTGCACTCGAAACAGTTTAAGTGTCTCAAAGCAATATGTCAGCAGCAATAGTTTGCATTCGGGGTTTACTTCCGTCGCCCAAAATTCCGGCTGCAGCCATGTCCATCCGATCTCAAGTTTTTTATTGTTCATTTGGATATCCAGAAATCTTGTACTTCCCACCAACCTTCTGTGCTTGTTGTGAAATATCACAAACGGAAACTGAGTCCCCTTCTCCTTCTCCAACAGTGCAGACTCCAGTGCTTTATGAATTCTTTCAGGATTACTTCCGTCAAGCGTATAGTATTGCCATATCCTTTTGTCTAATGCAATACTTTCGAGTTCGGCAAAATGAGATTCATCCATTGGCCGGAGTTCAACAGTTTCTGAAACAAGAATTCCCGGGTCGATCGAGTCCATGAGTTTATGAGATTAGAAGTCAATAAATTATTTTGCTCAATTCAATAGTAAACTGATCTTGTTCGCCCTGCACCAAGTTTGACGCAAAAACTAGTGAGCAAATATTTCTTAAGGATTCATTGTTGCAATCCTCTTATGAATATCAAGGTGAGTTACAATTGCAGCCGAGCCATACCATTCATACAATTCAGCTTCCAGAACTTTTTGCTCGATTGCCGGATCAGTTTTGATCAACTCTTCCGCTTCCGGAATTGTCTTCACATTGAAGATATAGATCCCCCGGTAGTTCTTGTTGTTAGCACCGAAGGGTCCTGCAAGCGCCAGCTTTCCCTCAGCGGACAGCCGCCCGATGTTTTCCATATGTCCCCTGAAGACCGTACTCAGGAAGTTTTCGTCTTTGGATTCATTTGAACCTGCTTTGAGAATTGCAAGCACGTATGATTTCATTCCGTATTCATCTGCACCAAGTGAATCGGCAAGTGCCTTGTCGTAATTAGGGTTTTCGTTCTGAGCGAAGACAATTGCAGAAGCAAACATCATGAGGCAAATCATTAAATATTTTTTCATCCGGGATTAAAGTTTGTTTTTGACAAATATACACATTATAACTGTTATGGTTGGTTGAATATTCTTTCCTTAAATCTACATACCATTTCACATAAGTATTCCTTAGCTTTTACTCAAATAAATGTTAAGCAATAAAATAAGGAGGATACTTATATGAGAATGTGTTATGCCATTCTGATTGCACTTCTACTTTTTTCATCATCTGCAAATGCATTGCCCGCAATAAGCTTTGAGGACCTGCTCGCAAGAGCTGAAAGCGATCCTTCACTTGCTATGGCCGCAAGAAGTGAAGCTGTCAGCAGAAATCTTCCCGTCAACATACTTACATCCGAAAGAGTCATGTTCGATGTCAAAGGCATTGAGAACGGAAGAATTGTTTATGCAGTATTTACAAATCTTGCAAATGTTTATGACGGTGGATACACGGCTTATTATGAGGAGATCACTGGCAGATTTGACCCTCAGAGATCCAGAATTGATTATGGAAACGGAAGGATAGTTGACAATACCGGAGGAATGTTTGATCCTGTGATATCATCGGCAAGAGGCGGAGAGAAATATCTGATGGTTACAGACTGGACATTTGACAGGGTATATCTTTTCAGTTCTGTCAACGGCGATCTTCTTGATACTGCTTTCATAGTACATTCCAATCCTCAACTTCAGAGCCCCAAGCATGCACTGCAGCTGTTTGACGGGAGAAGCATAGTTGTTTCCGATCAGATCAGCGATCTTGTTCAGAAGTTTGATACTGCAGGAAGTTATGTCGGATTTTTTGCTCCGTTCGGAGGCGTTAACACTGCTATACTTGACAACATCAGAGGAATACGTTTCCGCCCGAACAGAAATCTTCTTGTGACTGTTGGCAGCGGTGCAAGTCAGAACACTATTCAGCAATTCGATGAAGACGGAAATCACACCGGCACATTTATCACGGGCAATCTCAACAGCCCGTTTGACATCCTGCTCAGACAAGGCGACATGCTGATCACCAATTCATCAGGTACAAACAGAATAACCAAGTTCACTCATGATGGTGTTTTCATTTCCGCATTTTACAGCGGCAGCAACATTGCTTTCCCTCAGCAAATGTATCAGCTTGCAAACGGCAACCTTGTGGTAGCAGGATTCTCTTCACCTTCCGGGCTGATAATGTTTGACTCAACCGGAACCTATATAAGATCACTTACGGGTGTTACAGGATGCAGAAGCGCTTATCTACTTGGCAACGGACATTATCTCACCACAAACGGCACAGGTGTTCATGAGGTGGATTCCACTACAGGCTCACTTGTAAGAACTGTAACAGCAGGTGCAAATTTTCAATACGTATCAGAATACATTCCCGATTTGTTTGTCTCAACCGGAAACAGTTCTGAATTAGTGTCTGATTTCAGACTTCATCAGAATTATCCTAATCCTTTCAATCCTGTGACTGCAATAAATTTTGATCTGCCTAAGTCAGGTAATGTATCACTGAAAATTTATGATCAGCTTGGAAGTCAAGTTGCAGTTCTTGTAAATGGATTTAAAGTTGCAGGTTCTTATTCGGTAAGTTTCAATGCTGAAGGTCTTGCAACTGGAGTTTATTTTTACCGGCTCAACTTCAACGGAATTTCCGAGGCCAGAAAAATGCTTCTGGTGAAGTAGGCAGCGAGGACGTTAAGAGTTGTGAGTTGAGAGGTGAGAGTTATGAAGTAAGAAGTGTGAGATGAAAAGTTTACATGTCGTCCCCGAGTGTTAACTGTGGCGTCAGGACTTTCGTCCTGACGCAGTTAGTTTACTTGAACATTCCCGATTCACCATATGAGTTTCCGTTCAGAGTATTTCCGCCCCTGTTGGTGTTCTCCGAGTGAAACGAGGAGCCACCAACAGGTATAACACCTCTTTGCAATCTTTGCAATTTTAGGGTAAGTTGTTGCCTGCCTGCGAAACCAAATAAAGCTGTACTGTCTGCAAGCGGGGTGACCCATGGGAATCCACCCCTTTTCCGCCCCTGTTGGTGTTCTCCGAGTGAAACGAGGAGCCACCAACAGGCATAACACCTCTTTGCAATCTTTGCAATTTTAGGGTAAGTTGTTGCCTGCCTGCAGAAACCAAATAAAGCTGTACTGTCTGCAAGCGGGGTGACCCATGGGAATCCACCCCTTCGGGGAAAGTTTGCAGGGTATATATTGATACTTTTTGCTTGTCGATCTGCAAACTTTTGGGAACCCGACTTAGCCGGGCAGGCACCAACAACAGCGGAAAAAATATCTCTTTCATTGTCACTTCTTTCACGCGTCGGGAAGGAGGCAGAGGATGCGGTATCGCAAGCCTGAGCATGGAAAAGTTTGGTTTATGAGGAGAAAATTCAATTCTGTATGCAATTCCTTTTTCCTTTTTTTTAAATCGCGCCATGCCAAAATTACAACGAAGAGAAGCAGTACAGATGATCGTACGCTCTTAAACAAGATACAAACCTATCCTTATCTGCAACATGTAAGGGCGCATAATCCCTGTTGCGCTTCTTCATTCTGCCGATGCCGTGACAGTTACCGGCAGAACAATCAATTTTTTTGGATAACTCAAAGGTTAGTGTGAAAATGAAATCTCACAGACTCATCTTTCCAGCCCTTGCTTCTTTGGCCTTCATAACATTCCTGACGCTTAAAGCAGATTGTCAATGGTTACAAACGAACTTACAGAATTCCTCAGGTGTCAGGAGTCTCGCTGTGAACGGGGATACCATATTTGCAGGTACAACTAGAGAGGGAGTGTTTAAGACTGTTGACGGTGGAATGAACTGGTTTAGCGTCAACAATGGAATTCCGAACCTTAATTATCCGGTAGATGCTCTAGTGATCAAAGGCAGCGATGTATATTCGGGGCTTGATGCCGGTGGCGTTTACAAGTCTACAAACTGGGGTTCAAGCTGGTTCGCAGCCAATAACGGACTGACAATCTATTATGTTCATGCGCTTGTGGTTAACGGAAGTGAACTATTTGCGGTGAGTGACAATGCTGTCTTCAGATCAACTAACGACGCATTAAGCTGGGCACCCATCTTGCAATACACTCTTAACTACTACTGCCTTGCAGTAAGTGGCAACAGCATCTATGTGGGAAGCAGTTCAGCCGGAATTTACAAGACCACAAACGGAGGCGTAAACTGGATTGCGGTCAATAATGGCCTGGGTTACGGCGGCGGCGTGTATGCTCTTGCTGCCAGCGGCAGTGATATGTTTGCGGGAGCATTCAACCGCGGTGTTTACAAGTCAACTGACGGCGGAGCAAATTGGGTTCAAAGCTATCAGGAAAGTTATGTCCGCGCATTTCATGTCAACGGAAACAGCCTGTACTCTGCAGGCAATAATGGTTTTTTCAAGACAACCAACAACGGCATAACATGGCTTAGATGGGAACATGGCTTTGAATCATTCCCGGCTTGCTGTATTGTAAGTTCGGAAGATCATCTTTATGCCGGCGGATATTACTCCGTATGGAAGAGAAGCAAAATGCCGACGCTGAATCTTAGAATCAATCTGGAAGCCTATTCGCCAAATGCTGACACCGTTAAAGTGTATTTGCGACATTCAGCTGTACCATATGAAATTGTTGATTCCGCAAAAGGATTACTTGCTGTGTCCGGAGACTTGTGGGTGAATCTTCCGAATGTTGAGAATACCGTCAACTACTATATTGTAGTTAAGCACAGGAACTCTTTGGAGACCTGGAGCAAAGCCGGAGGTGAAGCTTTTGTATCCGGTTTTTTGGCCTATGACTTTACCTCGGCACAATCTCAGGCATACGGAAACAATTTGACGCTTTGCGGAAGCAAGTACTCAATTTATACCGGAGACGTCAACTTAGACGGATTCATTGATGGTTCAGATGTAACTTTGATTTCAAATGATGCTTATGCCTTCTTGTCCGGATATGTTACATCTGATCTGAATGGCGACAATCTGGTTGACGCAACGGATCTGGTATATGCTGACAATAATACATTCAGATATGTCGCATTGATCAGGCCGTAGTTCATTGTGGCATCAGTACTTCCCTGCCTGCAGCATGCCCGCCTGGCGAGAGTGTACTTGTTTAACCGACTGCGGGCAGGCAGGCCTGCCTGGAGTCAGACAGGCCTCCTGACGCAATTAGTTTACTTGTGCCGGGTCGGAAGTGCCGATACTAAAACGACAGTGAGTTGAGAGGTGAGAAGTGTGAGATGTGAATTGAGAGGTGTGAGGTGAGAAGTCATTCACTTTGAAATTATCATTCCCTTTACGTTTGTCATTTCTGCGCCCGTCCTTAACGGGCACAGGGATGACATAGGGGGCAAAGTCTGTGAGAACAAGATTCCAGCCGTTGTTCAGTGTTTCCAAAAATTTGCATTGAGCTCAGGTAACTCTATCAAGACAGCTACTGCAAACTTTTTGGGTCTCCTATAATTTGCCAAGATAGTGGGTCAGACAAAGCTTTAAAAAAACCGAATTTTCGTTGAGTATCGGAATCAATAGTGCTTCCGCAAATTCACCCAATTTACCTCGTTCAAATCCCGCGAGGAGGAATTCTCTCAGAAAAGTATATTTTAACTTGGAGATTTTTCATACATTCGGTGTAGAAAGGAGAACCCATAAAATGCATAATTTTTACCCCATTGAAGAACTAAAACTTCACCCAAATTATCTCTCCGCTTCAGAGATATTGAATTCGATTCTAAGAGGCGAAATGCCGGACAAGAAAGATCTCAACAAAGTTTTCGGGATTCTAGCATCGCATATCGCTTACATTCTCGAAAAGCACTTCGAAGCTTTCCCGGTCAAAACGGAAAATATACGCAAACATACTGCCGGTCCTTCCGTGATCGCTGAGGCACGCGCCAGGCTTTCAATGAATGACGAGTATGCCGCTCTTCATTCAAAGATACTGACCAATGAGATCCCCGGCATTGATGATATATATCCAATATATGGTGAATATTCCGACACCGTTCAGACAATAATAGCGCTTTACAAGACATACAGGCTGAAGCGAAAATGTGAGATTCCAGCTGCAGCACATCCATCAAGGGTTGGCGGTCTTGTCCATACACTCGGGTTTGACAGCCCCGGGTCGCACAAGTTCTGCACAATTGCCTTCCTGCATGATTGCATAGAGGATCTGATAAGGTTCGAGAAGCGCGCACACTTCGATCACTTCGGCTTGAAAGGATTGGGAATGTTCATTAATAGTTTTATCCCCGAAGAGCTTCAACCCAATGTCAGAATCCTCACAAATCATTATTCTCTGATTCTGAATTATCTGAATTATCTTCTGAAAATTAGCGATACACAGGTAAACAGGAAGAATCTGCTGAAGAACCTTGAAAGCCTTTCATCTATGGATTGGTCTCTCAATGAAAAAGTAAATAAGCTTCATACTCTTCTGGATGAAAATGATCTAACAGAGCCTGTGCTTGTGAATGCAAAATGGCTGTGTTACAAGGATCTCTATATCAGAGAAATGGCTGACGATGCATTGGCAATGTCAGATTTCAGAACCTTTGAGATCAAAGCCATTGACCTTACCGACAATGCACATGGCAGCGGAGCTTTGTCTATGTCAGATAGAGTGAGAAACATCATCAAGCTTGGCATATGGGCGAGTCAGGGCTACAGGCTGCATACAAGCTGGAGTCCAACAAACAACTTCATAGAGGAATTATTTGAATATGCGCTGAACTATTCAGAGCATATTGTCATAAAAGATTTTCTGCAACCTGGCTTAAAGCAAGATCTCTTTGCATCTGCTCTATACAAGATTGAAGAACTAAAATCTGTTTTCTATACAGACCGATCATATGAAAAACTCTTCAGCGGGGAGAATAGTCAGCTTGCCGAGGAGTCTATGCATACTTGATGATTCCGGAAGAATGAAGTGTCTGCAAAGTCCTATGTCCATAGTCTTGCAGAAATACAAGTGTTTCAAAAAACCACATTATGACGTCAGGACTTTCCTGCCTGGCGTCATACAGGCATCCTGACGCAATTAGTTTACTTGTGCCGGAAATGGAAGTGCCGACACCACAACAAACGGAATAAATTACTTACTATCAAATTTCTATTTTAGCTACTTTTTAGAAATTAAGGAAATCAAAATATGAAAGCTCTTCTTCCACTTCTCATCTATAATATTGCATTAATGTTGACCGGCACTGATGCATTCACTTCTGAAATGCCAAAGAATAATTTTGCTTCGACTTCATATAATTATGAAGCCACAGACAATCTGTACAATAGGCAAGATGAACCCGTTGACATCAAATCAATTGTCTCCGATGATCAATTGCATAACTTTCTGGATGAACACGGCAATCCTTTGATGAAGAATGAAAACCGCAAACAGCAAGACACAATCGAAGGAGATTCATTTCAAGAATATCCCTTTGCCGGTACCTCAACGTTGGATTATTACGGATTCTCTGTTTCATCAGCAGGCGATGTAAACGGTGACGGTTTCTCTGACATTATAATAGGTGCGCCGTTCAATGATGCCGGCGGTGCTGATGCGGGAAGGGCTTACATTTATTACGGAAGCTATGTGATTGATTACAATGCTGATGTCATTCTCACAGGAAGTTCTGCAAACGGCAGACTAGGTTACTCTGTTTCAACTGCAGGTGATGTGAACAACGACGGATATGCAGATGTGATCGCAGGTGCAACGGGAATTTCTGCAAACACCGGCGGAGCTTTTGTTTATTATGGCGGTAACAATATGAACAACGTTGCGGATGTGACAATGTCAGGTCAAAGCGCGGGTGAACAATTTGGCTACTCTGTTTCACATGCCGGCGATGTTAACGGTGACGGATATTCGGATGTTGTCGTTGGAGCGTATGCTTACGCGGGCTTCACGGGAAGAGCTTATGCATTCTTCGGATCTGCTTTCATGAACAATACTGCCGATCTAATCTTTTCATCGGGTGATGCAGGTTCGGGATACGGATTATCAGTCGCTTCGGCAGGTGATGTCAACGCCGATGGCTTCAGAGACATCATAGTGAGTGAACTGCTTGGTCCGGGGAGTTACGGTATGGCATTCATTTATCATGGCGGACAAAGCATGGATAATGTTGCGGATGTTACAATGACAGGTGCAACTCCTGCTGATTACTTCGGTTCATCCGTAAGTTCAGCAGGTGACATGAACGGAGACGGCTTTGATGATGTAATAGTCGGTGCAATGTACTTCAATGCGCAAACCGGTGCTGCGTATATCTATTACGGCGGCGCAATCATGAACAACATTGCAGACGTGACACTCAACGGCGTCGCAGGAACAGATTTCTTCGGCGGATCAGTTTCCGGTGCATGCAATGTAAACGGTGACAGTTATATGGATGTGATAGTCGGTGCCCGGCAGAATGACGGCGCGGGCAGCAACAGCGGTTGCGCTTATGTTTTTTATGGCGGTTCTACTGTGAATAATGTTCCTGATGCCATCTTCAACGGAAGCAATGCAGGCGAGCAGTTCGGCTTTGCTGTTGCAAATGCCGGCGATGTAAACAGAGACGGATATGCTGACCTCATCATCGGAACGCCGTATAATGATCAGGCAGGCACGGATGCAGGCAAGGCGTGGCTCTACACGAATACTAGAAACTATGTTAACATTCCAATTGCTTCACTTTCCGGTCCGGGAGGTAATGACAACTTCGGACGCGTCTCAAAATACGCTGGCGATGTGAACGGTGACGGCTTCGGAGATGTAATGGTCAATTCAATCATAAACCAGCAAGTGCATCTTTTCTTTGGAGGCCGGCTGATGGATAACACTGTGGATATTGTTTTCAATGCTTCAAACGGGTCGGAATCATTTGGCATTTCTGCTTCAACTGCGGGAGATGTTAATGGAGACGGATATTCTGATATTATTATCGGTGCGGAAACGTCAAACTCTACGATCGGCAGAGCTTACATATTCTTCGGAGGAATAGGCATGGACAATGTTCCTGATCTGATTTTATTCGGACAAAGTCTTAATCAATATCTTGGTTCAAGTGTCTCCGCCGCAGGTGATGTCAACAATGATAATTATGATGATGTGATTGTCGGTACCGGCGGTGCGGGAAAGGCGTATGTCTATTTTGGCGGAAGCAGCATGAACAATATAGCAGATATAGTGATAACCGGTCCCGGAGGACTGAACTTTGCAGTTACTGATGCCGGTGATATTAACGGCGATTCTTATGATGATGTTGCCGTTGGCGCTTATCAGGATGCAGGAGGGCTTGGAAAAGTTTATGTGTATCACGGCGGAAGCAATATGAACAATGTTGCGGATGTAACGATTACGGGTTCGGGCACAAACAATTATCTCGGACAAAGGATCTCAAATGCCGGCGATGTAAATGCAGATGGATTTCCTGATCTCATTATTGCAAGCAACGTTCCGACTCAAATCGGAAACGATACTAGAGGCAAAGTGCAGATCTTTTTTGGAGGACCGGCGATGGACGTCACTCCTGATATTACAATGACCGGTATCTATGATTTCTTCTTCCTTGGCAGTTCAATTTCCAAAGCCGGTGATTATAACAAAGACGGCTACGCAGACTTTGTTGTAGGTTCATTATTTATGGGAAGAACCTTTGTTCACTTTGGCGGACCAACTGTTGACAGTATTCCTGATTACACAATTACTTCTGAGAAGGTAACGCAGAATGCTACCATAGGAATGTCTGCAAACTACGCCGGAGATGTGAACGGTGACGGCAGTCCTGACCTGATTATAGGAGGCCATGACTTTAGTTCCGGTGCCGCGTATGTATTCACTTATTCAAATTCAATTCCTGATATTTCTGACGAAGGTTTTACCGGAGAAGCGGCGGCAGATCTGTTGGGTTTTTCCGTTGCAACTGCAGGTGATGTAAACAATGACGGATTTTCAGATGTGATCGTTGGCGCAAGATTGAATGATGGTGCGGGCATTGATGCGGGCAGAGCATACATATATTTTGGCGGGAATCCTATGGACTACATACCTGAAGTGATACTGAACGGCACATATGCAGGAGAGCAATTCGGTTGGTCGGTTTCGACTGCAGGCGATGTGAATAAGGACGGATACAGTGATGTAATAGTCGGTGCACCTCTTAACGACGCGGCAGGACAAGATGCAGGCAGGGCATATATTTTCTTCGGAGGAATTTCCATGGACAACATTCCGGATGTAGTTATGACAGGACAGTCAACCGCTGATCATTTTGGATTCAGTGTAGCTTCGGCAGGAAATTTTAACGGCAACGGGTTTAATGATATTTGGGATGACGTGATAGTTGGCGCATATTACAATGACGCAGGCGGAACAGATGCCGGAAGAGCGTATGTATATTTTGGCGGCAATACTATGGATAACTTTGCGGACATTCTTCTTACAGGTATTGCACCCGGTGATATTTTCGGAATTTCAGTTGCTTCAGCAGGTGATGTCAACGGAGATTCTTATGGGGACTTGATTGTCGGTGCAAGCAGAAATGATATAGCGGGCACCGACGCGGGTGCTGCATATATTTTTTACGGAGCACTTAATCCTGACAATATATCTGATCAGACAATCTTTGGCGTCAGCTCCGGCGATGCATTCGGTAACTCTGTTGCCGGTGCAGGAGATGTTAACGGAGACGGATTGTCCGATGTGCTCGTGGGAGGACATGGCAACAATCAGACAGGCGCTGATGCAGGAATGGTAAGAGTGTGCTTCGGAGGCAATCCTAACAGCGGTGTTGCATTCTACGGAGAAAACAATGACGACTGGTTCGGATTCAGTGTTGCCTCTGCTGGAGATGTTAACGGAGACGGCTTTGCCGATATGCTGATAGGAGCTCCTTACAATGATGCGGGAGGTAATAATGCGGGAAGGTCATACATTTATTACGGAGGAATAAATCTTGGTATTAACCCCGGACCTGATGTTGTGATGACCGGTAAACCTTCAGATCTCTTTGGATGGTCAGTTGCTAATGCAGGTGATATGAATGCAGACGGACTGAATGATCCGCTCATTGGTGCACACATTAACAGTCAATCTGCACCCAATGCAGGAAAGGCGTATCTTTATCTTTCCTCTTATCCTGCAAATCATTGTGTGCTGACACTTAAGATGATTCCGCAGGGATTTTACAATGGCGGAAACGAAACAATGAACATCTCTGATACTGTGACAGTAAATCTCAGAAGCTCAACTTTTCCTTACAACATCATTGACAACGCAAGAGCAGTGATCAGCAAGACAAGCTTCACGGCAAAGTTCTATTTCAGAACGGCGCCGTCGGGCAGTTACTATCTCGACATTCGTCACCGCAACAGCATTGAGACGTGGAGTGCATCTCCGGTATCGCTCACGAGAAATGTAAATACAAATTATGACCTCACAACCGCCGCAAACAAATCATACGGAAGCAACATGATACAGGTTGACAACACACCTGTGAGATTTGCCGTTTACAGCGGCGATGTAAATCAGGACGGGATAGTTGATGCAACAGATGCATTGCTTGTTGACAATGATGCCAACATTTTTTTAACCGGATATGTGAAGACGGATGTCAACGGAGATTATTCTGTAGATGCTACCGATGCGCTGATAGTGGATAACAATTCGTCTAACTTTGTAAGCAAGATCACGCCGTAGAGTTGAGAGGTTAGAGATGGGAGGTGAGAAGTTATTCACTTTGAAATTGTCATTCCTTTTACGTTTGTCATTCCTGCGCCCGTCCTTGACGGGCAGGCCCGCCAACTGGACCTTCCGCCCCTGTTGGTGTTCTCCGAGTGAAACGAGGAGCCACCAACAGGCATAACACCTCTTTTCAATCTTTGCAATTTTAGGGTAAGTTGTTGCCTGCCTGCTGAAACCAAATAAAGCTGTACTGTCTGCAAGCGGGGTGACCCATGGGGATCCACCCCTTCGGGGAAAGTTTGCATTTGTACTTACAACACTTTATGAAATGATTTTATGCAAACTTCTGGGAACCCGACTGAGCCGGGCAGGCACCAACAACGGCGAAAATCAAAGCTTCATCTTGGATTTACTATTTGAGAAGAATCAATTTACGCGATTCTCTTTTGATACCATCCAACATAAATGTATAGAAATAAATACCCGATGTGAGATTTTTAAGATTTGCCTGTACCTGATGCGAACCCATAGCGTAGTTTC
>WBZL01001806.1_pt1 | contig 21622 bp, 17 predicted proteins | sample 5204291 | NCBI WGS metagenome assembly WBZL01 (sample SAMN12344345, study PRJNA552823) | activated sludge metagenome | biome: Activated sludge suspended growth; feature: Nitrification reactor; material: Wastewater; isolation source: activated sludge from nitrification reactor of wastewater...
CTACGCCGGGGGCGCCATGGGCGACGTGCCGGCCGATCAGGTGCAGGGGTTCCGCTCCATGCTCGACGCCCTGTCGGACATGACGGTGACCGCCGCGGACGGGATCGGCTGACGTGTCCTCGCTCGTCCAGAGGGAGCTCAACCCCGAGCTGACCGACCCCGTCCTCGTCGTCGGGCTCGAGGGCTGGATCGACTCCGGCCTCGGCGCCGTCAACGCCGTCTCCGCGGTGCGCGCCGGCGCGGATGCCGAGGTGGTCGCCACCTTCGACGCCGACCGGCTGCTCGACCACCGTGCCCGCCGTCCGATCATGCACCTCGTCAACGGCCTGATCACCAACCTGGCGTGGCCGTCGATCGAGCTCCTGGCCGGCACCGACGCCCATGGCCACGACCTGCTGCTGCTCGTGGGCGCCGAGCCCGACTTCGAGTGGCGGGCGTTCTCCGAGGCGGTGCTGGACCTGGCGCTCGAGTTCGGGTGCCGCATGGTCGTCGGACTGGGCGCCTATCCCGCCCCCGTACCCCACACCCGCGACGTGCTGCTGTCGGTCACCACGTCGTCGGCCAAGTTGTCCGACGACCTGCACGGCTACGTGCGGGGGACGCTGGACGTGCCCGGCGGGATCCAGACCGTCATCGACGTGGACGCCAACCGGGCCGGGCTCCCCGCCCTGGGGTTGTGGGCCCAGGTCCCCCATTACGTGTCGACCATGCCCTACCCCGCGGCGAGCCTGGCGCTGCTCGACGGGTTGGCCGACGTGGCCGGCATCGACGCGCACCGCGGCCAGCTGGCCGCGGACGCGGCCGCCACCCGGATCCGCATCGACGAGCTGGTGGCCGAGAACCCCCAGCACCAGGCGATGGTCACCCAGCTCGAGGAGTTCGTCGACCAGGGCCTGGCCGACGGGCCCGTCGACGCCCCGACGATCGACTTCGAGCGCATCCCCTCCGGCGACGAGCTGGCCGCGGAGCTGCAGGAGTTCCTCCGCCAGCGTCCCGACGAGGACTGATCTCCCACGGCCCCGCGGCCCCGGAGCGGGGGCCTGGCGGCTCAGCCCGCGGGCTTCAGGGGTTCGTAGGTCGGCAGCGTGATGCCCTCGGGCAGCTGCGTGTAGAAGGTCACGGGGTCGGGGGCATCCGCGAACACCTTCGCCGCGGAGTCCGGCCACTGACCCGGCAGGTAGCGCTTGCCTCCGTCGACGTAGGCCCACATCCCGGTCCCGTCCTTGCCGAGCTCGTCGGGGCCGGTCGCGGTCGGGTTCCAGAAGATCTCGGTCTGGTCGTCGAGACCGGCGTAGTCGGTGGTCGGCCAGATGTCGTGGTCACCCCAGCTGATCTGCGGGGTCAGCACGGTGCTCTTGACGATCGGCGCACGGAACAGGGCTTCGCGCAGCATCTCCGGTGAGAGGTTCGGCCCGATGCCCTGGAAGGCGGCGTAGAACAGCTGGAGGTTGGGCAGCAGCAGGGCGACCTGTTCGGCGGGCGGGTTCTTGCCGAAGAACCACTTGTAGAGGAACGTCGGCCCGGTCAGGTTCCCGCTGGACCGGGCGAACAGGTTCGACGGCCCGAACGCGTGGGCCCACTGCGACTGGTCGTAGGTGCGGGCGAAGATCGTGGTGTCGACCAGCGCCGAGCCGGTCACGATCCACTCGGGGAAGAACCCCTGCTCGGTCGCGTTCTTGGTCAGCGTCTGCGGCGCCAGCGGGTCGCCGATGAAGACGACCGAGGTGATCCCGTCGGACTTCATCTTGGCCATCGTCTCGCCGGCCTGGCCGGCGAGGGCGACCGGGTCGGTGTAGGTGGCGACCTGGGCGAACTCGGTGTCGTAGTTCTTCTTCAGGTCGTCGAGGAACTTCTGTCGCATCTCGTCGGACTGCGGGCTGGAGGAGAGGGCGATCAGGCCGAGCTTGCGGTCCTTGCCCTTGACGGCGTCGCCGCCGTACGCCGCGGGATGGTGTGCCACCCGCTTGCCCAGGTACTCGGCGACCATCTGGAGGTTCTGGTCGGTGTTCTTCTGGATGTCCCAGATGTAGGGGGCCCGGTCGAGGTACCACTGCCCGGGCTGACCCGGCGTGCACGACACGCAGGTGATCTTGTTCGCTGCGAGCGTGTCGGCGAACGCCTCGGTGAGGCTGGGCCCACCGAGTACGGCGAACGGCTTGATGTCACGGGCGATCGTCTCGGCGTCCGCGGTGGCCGCCACCTCGTCCTGGATGTTGCCGGTGGCGTCGTAACGGACCAGCTCGACCTTGCGTCCGTAGGTCTCGTAGTAGGTGGCGAGCAGCTGGTTGTAGCCCTGGTAGCTCTCGAACAGCTGGGTCGGCGTGTCGGTGTTGCCGACCTGCTTGTAGATGAAGCTCAGGATCGGGTCGTTCTCCTGGGGCAGGTAGACGACCAGCTTGATCGTGTCGGCGGTGACGCCGACGGTGGTCTCGCCGCCGTTGTCGCCGGTGAACGGCTTGTAGCACTCCGGCGCCGGGAAGATCGGGATGGCGAGCACGCCGGTGTCGGTGTCGCAGCGCTTCCCCCAATCGATGTCGTCGACGGTGCCGTCGGCCTTCGCGGCCGAGAACGACACGACCCCCTCGGGCAGGTCCGTGCCCCCCGATGGTGTGGTCGTCGTGCTCGCCGAGGTGTCGTCACCGCCACCGCGGCTCACCAGCAGCCCGACCACGACGGCGATCACCGCCACCACCGCGATCAGCGGACCCCACTTGCGCAGCGGACTGGAGCCGGACCCCTGGGGATCTTCCATGGTCTTCATGTGCTTCCTCCTGTTGCGGGGTTCAGTTCGTGTGGCCGGATCGGGCGACGGCCAGGTGGTCGTCCCCCAGGTAGGACGCGATCACCCGTGGGTCCGCGAGCACGTCGGTCGGCGCACCCTCGGCGATCACCGCCCCGGTCTCGAGGGCGACCAGCCGGTCGGCCAATCCGGCCACCAGCGGCATGTCGTGCTCGATGACCAACATGGCGCAGCCCAGCTCGCTGCGGATGCGGCCCAGCAGGGCGCCGAGCTGCTCGACCTCCTTCTGGGCCACGCCGCCGGCTGGTTCGTCGAGGAGCAACACCGAGGGCTGGTGGCCGACGACGCAGGCCAGCTCGACGATCCGGCGGGTGCCGGTGGACAGCTCGGAGGTGAAGCTGTCGCGGTAGTCCATCAGTCCGAACAGCTCGAGCAGCTGTCGGACCCGCCGGCCGACCGCCACCTCGCTGTCGTGGGCGGCGGGCAGGCGCAATGCGGCGTTGATCGGGTCCTTGACCGAGACCGACCGGTCGAGGGACACCGCGACCGTCTCGGCCACGGTCAACCCGGGGAACAACCGCCCACCCTGGAAGGTCCGGCCGAGCCCGTGGCGCGCCCGGTGCGCGGCCGACAGGTGTGACAGGTCGTAGCCGTTCAGGAGGATGCGGCCGCCGTCGAGGGGCTGGAACCCGCTGATCAGGTCGAGGATCGTGGTCTTGCCGGCGCCGTTCTGGCCGATCAGGCCGACGATCTCGCCGGGGGCGACGCTCAGGCTGACCTGGTCGACGGCGTTGATCCCCCCGAAGCGCCGGGTGACCGCGACCAGCTCCAACGCCGGGTCGGCATTGATCGGCGGCTCAGCGGGCCGGGTGTCCGGTCCGGTGCCGTTCCCGCCGTTCGCCCCGTCGTTGGCCCCGGCTGCGGCGACCGACTCCGCCAGGAACACCGCCCGCAGGAGGTCCGGACGGTTCAACAGCTCCTCGGCGGGGCCGGAGAACTGCACCCGGCCCCGTTCCATGAAGTAGGCGGTGCCGGCCATGCCGAGCGCGACGTTCACCGACTGCTCGACCAGCAGCACCGTGGTCCCGCCGGCCGCCACCTCGCGCACCAGCTCGACGAGCTTGCCGACCACCACCGGCGCCAGGCCGAGGCTCAGCTCGTCGATGATCAGGAGCTTGGGTCGCGACAGCAGCGCCATCGCCAGGGCGAGCATCTGCTGCTGGCCGCCCGACAGGTTCGACGCGGGTTCCTCCAGCCGCTCGGCCAGCACGGGGAACACCTCGAGCACCTCGGCCGTCCGGGCGTCGAGCTCAGGGCGGTCGCGGCGCACCAGCCACCCCGCGGACCGCAGGTTCTCGCGCACGCTGAGCCCGGGGAACACCCCGGCACCTCCGGGCATGGACGCGACGCCGAGCGCGGCGATCTCGTTCGGTGGGGCGTGGGTGATGTCGCGTCCGTCGAAGATGACGGCCCCGAAGTCGGCCTCGGTGATCCCGGTGATCGCCCGCAGCAGGGTCGACTTGCCGGCGCCGTTGGTGCCGAGCAGGGCGACGATCTCGCCCTCGGCGATCTCCATGTTGACGTCGAAGAGGACCTGGAGTCCGTCGTAGCCGACGTTGAGGTCGCGGACGAGCAGCAGCTTGGAACGTCCCGCCCGTCGCTCGAGCAGCGCCTGGGACCGGGCGGTGGAGGACTTCCACACGTCCTCGATGTCACGCTGGATGACCGAGCCACCCGAGGAGATCATCAGACCGCCGACCAGCAGGATCGGCGTCATGACCAGCATGCCCAGGCGGGTTCCCCAGTTGTCACCGATCCAGCCGATGAGCGGCAACAGGGCGAGGCCGGGGATGGCCCACCACGACGCCACCGAGAACCCGACGGCGCGGGCCCGGGCCGGGATCGCCAGCGACAACGTGGCCAGGATCCCCGGCAGGAGGATGGCCAGGTCCGCGGTCAGCAGGACGTTGAACACCACCGCGACCGCGATGTTCGGGGCGTAGGCGAACCCGGCCGCGAGCGCCGCGGCGACGAAGCTGACCCAGCGCAGCAGCCGGAAGATCAGCGCCGGGCTCTTGAGGAACAGCCGGGTGCCGAGACGGGCACCGACGGCCAGACCGAGCAGCTGGAACGGCTCGACCACCGCAGCCAGGTACCCCCGCTGGAGCTCGTCGAGGCGGTACACGTCGGAGTAGAGGAGGCTGGCCAGCGACACGAACCCGATCAGCGACACGGCCAGGAACGGCACCGCGTACCAGATGCGGCGCAGCACCTCGATCTTCCACAGCAGCCGCCACGACTCGGCGAAGCTCGGTATCGGCTCCTCGGTCTCGACGACCTCGTCGGAGGCGCCCGACGCCCGGCGCTCCTGGGCGCCACGGATCGGCTCCTTCATCCGGGTCCCCAGGACCACCAGGATCACCGTCGGCACGGCGAAGACCAGGAACGGCACCCGCCAGTCGGTCAGGTAGGCGATCCCACCGGCCAGCAGCGGGCCGAGGAACTGGCCCAGGACGTTGGCCGCCCGGTGGAAGCTGAACACCGCCGGCCGCCGGTCGACCGGGAACCAGTCCGACAGCAGCGAGGCGTGGGTGGGGTCGACCACGGCCCGTCCGATGCCCGCACCGGCGCGGGCGACGATCAGCATCCAGATCGCGGTGGACAACCCGGTCATGATCGAGAACGCCGCCCACGTCGCCGCGCCGAGCAGGGTGATGAACACCCGGTTGCCGCGGTCGGCCCACACCGCGATCGGCATCTGCATCAGGAAGGCGCCGAGCAGGGTGAGCGCCACCAGGGTGAGGATGCCGGTGTTGGACATGCCGAACGCGTCGCGGACGTTGGGCAGCAGGATGCCGAAGCCGGTGCGGTCGAGCTCATCGACGCAGTTGAGGCCGAACAGGATCAGCAGCGCGAACACCGGACCGGAGCCGGCCACTTCGCCGAGTGCCCGCCTGGGGTGAGCGAGGGTTGCCGCCCACCGCCGCGGCGACACGATCCCCTTGACCGACTCGCGCAGGTCCTCGGTGGTGATGTGGGGTTCGGTCGCGGCGTGGTGACCGACGCTCGTCATCGCACGGCCTCGGGTTCGGGATCGGGATCGGGATCGGGATCGGTGCTGGACGGGACCGCCGGCGACGGTGGCGTGCCGGTGGAACGGTCGGCCGGGGATCCCCCCTCGGCGGCGACCGAGGCCGTGACCGAGGCCACCGCCCGCTCGAGGACGGCGTCATCGGCCGAACCGTCCTGGTGGGTGCGGTCGATCGCCAGGCTCGCGACCCCGTGACGGCGGGCCGCCCAGGCCAGGAACCGGTCCCGGACCCGGAACGCCAGTCCGCCCAGACCGTCAGGCATGGACAGCAGCACGACCAGCACGCCCAACCCGGTGGCCAGGAACGACCACGGGGCCGGAAGCAGCCACTGGGCACCGCGTTGGAACACCGCGCCGATGACCGCTCCGGCCAGCGATCCGAGACCGCCGATCACCGTGGCGACGAACACGTCGACCGACTCCCAAGGGCCGTAGGTGACCTCGCGGAACGCCCCTTGGCTGATGACCAGGACGACTCCGGACATCGCAGCGACCGCACCGGAGAGGGCGAAGGCTGTGAGCTTGGCCCGGGTGGTGGAGATCCCGTACACCGTTGCGCCGGCCTCGTTGTCGCGCAGCGCGATCAGGACCCGCCCGGTGCGGCTGTTGCGGACGCCTCGCAGAGCGAGGACGGACAGCACCAGCACCGCCAGCGCGAAGTAGTAGATGCGCAGCGGGGAGTCGAGCTCGATCCGACCCAACAGGGCCGGCCGGGGGAACGAGCCACGGGGGATCCAGTCGGCGACCTTGTTCGAGAAGATCCAGTCGGACGCCGCGAGCGACAGCGCAAGGGTCGTGACCGCCAGGTACATGCCCCGCAGACGCAGGGCGGGCAACCCAACCGCCACCGCCACGACCGCCCCGACGGCAGAGGCGACGACCAGGGCGACGAGCGGGTCCCACCCGTGGTCGACCATGGCCCACGCGCCGACGGCCCCGCCGGCGCCTACGAAGGCCATCTGACCGAGAGAGACCTGCCCGGCCCAGCCGGTCAGGACCACGATCGACGTTCCGATGGTGGCGAACACCAGGACGACTCCGGCCTTGATCTGTCCGTTCGTGCCGATCACCTGCGGCAACCCCAGCGCCACCGCGGCGAGGGCCAGCGCGCCCGCCACACGGGCGGCTCGCACCTCGGGCAGCCGGGCCAGCGACCATGGGGTGGGGCGCACGTCGCCACTGGCTCGCCACGACGAGGTCCGGTCCTGATCCGCGCGGCTGGTGCCCCGACGTTCGAGCAGGAGGCTGACGACGATCAGTACGGCCAAGAACGGAGATACCAGCCACGACTCCCCGGTGGTCCAACGGATCCCCGATTCGAGCACCCCGAGCGAAACCGCCGTCACCGTGATCGCCACGAGGTGCGTCATCCGACCGACGACCATGGCGGCGAGAGCCCGCAGCAGGACGGTGAGCCCCAGCCCGAAGCTGAACGGCAGGCTCGCCACTCCCGCGGTAAGAGCTACGGAGCAGAACGACAGGACCGCGGCCATGGTCCACACCTGCGCCTCGAGCCGACGGACCGGAATCCCGAGGCCGGCGGCACGGTCGGAGCGTTCGGCCGCGGCGCGCACCGCCACACCGGTGTCGGTCAGGCGAAGGGCCAGCGCCACCGCGATCAGGATCGTCGGAGCGGCCACGACGGCGATCAGGTCGTTGCCGTCGAACACCACGCCACCGATGTCCGCCTTCCACTCGAACGGTGCCGGAAGCGACCTGATCGCCGGTCCCTCGCCCCACAGCTCGGGCAGGTAGAGCGTGCCGAAGGCGAGGATCTGCGACAGCCCGAGCGTGGCGACGGTCATGATCAGCCGAGGCGCCCGGAAGAACCGACGGATCACGAGGACGTCGGCGAACAGGCCCACCAGCACGGCGGCGGCCAACCCGATCGTCATGCCGAGAAGCCACGGCAGACCCGTCAGGGTGATCAGCAGGACGGCGAGGGTGGCCGGGACCGTGCCGAGGTCGCCCTGAGCGAAGTTGACCACGCGGTTCGCACGCCAGATCAATGCGAGTCCGAGGGCCGACAGCGAGCCCAACAGCCCGAGCACGACGCCGGACAGGATCCCGCCGACGGGCATGGGGAACCAGATCAGCTGGATGGCCAGGATCACGACGGCCGGACCGACCACCCGGACGACCGCCCGCAGCGCATCCTGGCCTGGCGCGACCCGCGCGGGCCTCACCCGCGCCTCCCCCGTCGTGATGCCGACCGTCGCTGCCGCAACCGCTCTTGACCCCCTGGTCCCGACCGGTCCGGTCGGGTCGACCCCCGCCCGTCGGACCCCTCGGCCGGCGTGGCGCCAGTCACACTAGACCGAACGGTCAAGTGTGGGGCCGACCCGACGCGGGCGACCGTCGCGGCAGCGACGGCGGATCGGGAGAGGTGGAATCAGGGACGGTCGAGGCGGTCGAGCTCGTCGGCCAGGTACTGGAGCCGACACGCCGAGCGCTGGAGCTTGCCCGACGAGGTCTTGGGCACCGAGCCGGCCTGCACCAGGATGACCTCCTTGGGCGGCAGGCCGACCGCGTCGGTGGCGACACGGGTGATCTCACGCTCGAGCTCGTCGGTGGCCGACTTGGCCTCGGCGACCACGATGACGTTCTGGGCACCTTGGCGACCCTCGATGCCGAAGGCGATCACGTTGCCGGTCCGCACACCATCCACCTCACCCACGACCTTCTCGATGTCCTGCGGGTAGATGTTGCGGCCGCCGACGATGATCACGTCCTTGATGCGTCCGCAGATCACCAGCTCACCGCCCACGGTGTAGGCGAGGTCACCGGTGTTGAGCCACCCGTCGGTGATCAGCTCCGCTGTCGCGTCGGGCTGGTTGTAGTAGCCGGTGGTCAGCGAGTTGCCGGCGATGCGCAGCTCCCCCACCCGCCGGTCACCGCACTCCTCGCCCGTCTTCGCGTCACGGATCGAGATCTCGAGGCCGGGGACCGGGCGGCCGAGCAGCGCGAGCTCGACGGCGCCTTCGGTGTCGGCGTCGACGGGGACCGCCTTCTGGTCCCGCTCGAGCGCGGCACGGTCGACCACGTCGGTGATCAGGCCCTTGCCCGGCGTGGGGAAGCATCCGGCGATGCACACCTCGGCCATCCCGAAGGCCGGGAACGCCACACCGGGCTCCAGCCCGAAGCGCTCACCCGCCTCGAGGAAGCGTCGGAACGTCGGCGCGTCGATCGGCTCCGCGCCGTTGAGGAACATGCGGACCTGCGACAGGTCGAGCTCCTCGTCGGTGCGCTTGAGCGCCCGGGTGGCCAACGCATACGAGAAGTTCGGACCCGCCGAGGCCGTCCCCTCGAACTGGCTCAGCCACCGCATCCAGCGGATCGGCTTGGCCAGGAAGTCCTGAGGCGCGCCCTGCACCAGGTTGGTGTCGCGGGTCATCGGGATGGTCAGCAACCCGACCAGACCCATGTCGTGGTAGAGGGGCAGCCAGCTGACGATCACCTCGTCGTGGCTGAGCTCGGCGGAGATCCACGCTCCGTCGAGGTTGTGGCAGATGTTCTGGTGCGGGAGCATCACCCCCTTCGGCTCGGAGGTGGAGCCGGAGGTGAACTGCAGGATGGCCAGCGAGGACGGGTCGTCGGCGGGACGCACGTAGTCCTCGGCCGTGGGGCCGTCGGCGACGAACAGCTCGTCGAGCCCGATGAAGGGCGGATCCCCCTCGACCGGTTCGACGAACGCGGCCAGCTGGCTGTCGATGACGACGACCTTGGAGTCCGAACGCCGGATCCGGGTGCGGGTCTGCTCGATGAACTGGTCGAGCGCCCCCATCCGCATGGGCAGCGGCATGGTGACGAGGGCACCGCCGGTCAGCCAGATCGCCTGGATGGCGGTCACCAGCCGACGCGTGGTCGGACCCAGCAGGGCGACGTGATCGCCGGGGCCGACACCACGGGCCTGCAGCGCGGCGGCCACGGCGCGGGCCTCGGCGTGCAGCTGACCCCAGGTGAGGGTGGTGTGGTCGTCGCCGTCGACGAAGGTCACCTTTCCGCCGCCGTGCTCGGCGACGGACTCGATGCGGGAGATCAGGGACAGCTCGTTCGACAGCACGTTTCGTTCGACTCCTCGGATGACGAGAAGGTTACGACCGTCGCTGGCGCCGGTCGTCACGACCTCTCGCGGGCGGTCTCAGGGGACGGTCTCAGGGGACGATCTCACGGGACGATGTTGACCAGCTTCGGCGGTCGGACGATGACCTTGCGGGGCTCGGCGTCACCGAGCTGGGTCCGGACCTTCTCCGACGCCAGGGCGAGGGCCCGACACGTCTCCTCGTCCGCGTCCGCGGGCACCTCGATGCGGTCCCGGACCTTGCCCGCGACCTGCACGACCATGGTCACCGCGTCCTCGACGAGCAGGTCGGCGTCCGGGACCGGCCACGGCTCCTCGTGCACGTGGCGGCCGGGAGCTCCCGAGGCGGCGCCGCGCCGCGACCACAGCTCGGCGGTGATGTGCGGAGCGGCCGGGGCGAGCAGCAGCAGCAGGGCGTCGACCGCGTCGGCGACGACCTGCCCGTGGGCGCCGGCGTCGGACTGCACGTAGCGGTACAGGTCGTTGAGGAACGCCATCGCCTTGGCGACCGCCACGTTGTAGGACCACCGCTCGAAGGCATCGGTCACGTCGGCGATCAGCCGGTGCGTGGCCTTGACGACGGCGACGTCCGCGTCGCTGCGATCGCCGTCGCGGGTGGCGGCGAGCAGGTCGGATCCGGGCACGGCCAGGCGCCACAGCCGGTTGAGGAACCGGGCGCAACCGTCCAGGCCGAAGTCCTCCCAGTCGACGTCCTCCTCGGGCGGCTTGACCGCCAGGTGCGCCAGGCGCAGCGTGTCGGCACCCAGGGTGTCGATGATCTCCTCGGGTGCGACCAGGTTCCCCTTGGACTTGGACATCTTGGTGCCGTCGAGGCGGATCATGCCCTGGGTGAACAGCCGGGTGAACGGCTCGCGCAGCGCGGCGGGGGCGACGCCCAGGTCCGACAGCGCCTTGGTGAAGAAGCGGGCGTACATCAGGTGCAGCACGGCGTGCTCGGCCCCGCCGATGTACTGGTCGACCGGCATCCAGTCCTGCACCGCCTCCTTGGAGAACGGGGCGTCCACGCTCCACGGGTCGCAGAAGCGCAGGAAGTACCACGACGAGTCGACGAAGGTGTCCATCGTGTCGGTCTCGCGGGTGGCGGGGCCGCCGCAGTCGGGGCACGTGGTGTGCAGGAACCCCTCGTGGAAGCGCAGCGGCGACTGTCCGGTGGGGCGGAACTCGACGTCGTCGGGCGCGAGCACGGGCAGTTCGTCGAGCGGGACGGGTCGGGGCCCGCAGGCCTCGCAGTACACGATCGGGATCGGACATCCCCAGAACCGCTGGCGGCTCACCAGCCAGTCCCGGAGCCGGAAGTTGACGGTGCGCTCGCCGTGCCGGGCCTCTTCGAGCCAGGCGATCGCGGCGTCCTTGGCCGCCGCGACCTCGACCCCGTTGAGGTCCGGACCGGGGACGGCATCGGGATCGACCGGCGAGTTCACGTGGAGGCCCGGCCCGGAGTACGCCTCGCCGTCCCAGCCGTCGGGACGTTCGACGGTCTCGACGATCGGGATGCCGAACGCGGTGGCGAAGTCCCAGTCGCGCTGGTCCTCGCCCGGCACCGCCATCACCGCGCCGGTGCCGTAGGTGGCCAGCACGTAGTCGGCCAGGTAGATCGGCACCGGGGTCCCCGTGAAGGGGTTGAGGGCGTAGGCACCGGTGGCGCAGCCCCGGTCCGCGAGGGCGCCCTCGGCCGAGAGGCGGTCGATCTCGGCGGTGTTGCGGACCCGCTCCACGAACGCGTCGACCTCGGCGCGCCGCTCCGCGGTGGTGATGACCTCGACGAGCGGGTGCTCGGGGGCGAGCACGCAGAACGTCATTCCGTAGCTGGTGTCGGGTCGGGTGGTGAACACCCGGACGCTGGCGACACCGGGAAGGTCGGCGCGCGCCGAGCCGTCGGCGTCGACGACGGCCATCTCGAACTCGGCGCCCTCGGAGCGGCCGATCCAGTTGCGCTGCTGGGTGACGACCCTTTCGGGCCACTGGACCAGCTCGAGGTCGTCGAGGAGCTGCTGGGCGTAGTCGGTGATCCGCAGGTACCACTGCTCGAGGTCGCGCCGCTCGACCGCGTCGCCGGAGCGCTCGCAGCGCCCGTCGACGACCTGCTCGTTGGCGAGCACGGTCTGGCATCCCGGACACCAGTTGACCGGCGCCGCCTTGCGGTAGGCCAGGCCGGCCTCGAACAACTTCAGGAAGATCCACTGGGACCAGTGGATGTACTCGGGGCTGTGGCTGCGCACCTCGCGGCGCCAGTCGTAGACGCCTCCGATGCGGGTGATCGAGCTGCGCAGCATCTCGATGCGCTCGTCGGTGAAGGTGCGCGGGTGCACGCCGGTGTTGATCGCCGCGTTCTCGGCGGGCAGCCCGAAGCTGTCGAAGCCCATCGGCGACAGCACCGCCTCGCCCTGCATGGTGCGGTAGCGGGTGAGGAGGTCGCCGAAGGTGTAGTTGCGGACGTGGCCCATGTGCGCCGCACCGGAGGGGTACGGGTACATGCACAGCACGTAGCTGCGCGGGCGGGGATCGTCGTTGTCGACCTCGTAGGTGCCGCGCTCACGCCAGTAGGCCTGCCAGTGCGGCTCGATCTCCTGGGGTCGGTAGGGGTCGATCGTCGGCGCGTCGGGGGCGCCCGAGGGGCCGGCGCTGGCAGCTTCGGACATGGGCGGCAGACTACCGACGGCACCGAGGCTGCCCGGAACCGACGCCGAACCGTCGTGGTCCGGTCGATTCGCGACACCCGCGCCGGCCGACTACAGTGTCGCCCTCACGGGGCCGTAGCTCAGTTGGGAGAGCGCTTCCATGGCATGGAAGAGGTCGTGGGTTCAATTCCCATCGGCTCCACTCCGGGGTCTGTCGGCGTCCCGCACGGGACGTCGACATCCGTAGAACCTTCTCCAGTACTGGGATGTCGTCTGCCGACGTCCGCAGCCCGGCTTCCGGACCCGACGATCTGATCGCTCTCGGCGGCCGAGGCTGCCCGGATCACCGATCAGGGCAGCAGGTCGAACGAGTCCCGGTGCGCTGGTCGCACCACGCCGAAGTGACGATGGTCCAGAGTGGCCACGGTCGACTGGTCGAGACGCTCCGCCAGAGCGATCACGCTCGCGTCGGTGCCGCCGAGTGGCAGGTCCCGGTAGTCCTCGACGAGCTGGTGGATCCGTACCCAATCGGACTGCACAAGATCCGCGACGTGAACCTCGCCCTGGGCGATCGCCTGGAAGAGCAAGGCCTCGGGTCCGGCGCCGAGCTCCCGACTGATCAGGTAGGACGCCTCGGCGATGACCAGCCCGGTCGTGACGATCGGGCCCGCCGGGCTGGCGAGCAGCGCCGCAAACCGCTCGTGCGCCGGATCTGATCGGTCGGCAGCGGCGACCAGGACGCCGGCGTCGACGACGAGCACCGTCAGGATCGGCCGAAGCCGTCCGCGAGCAGCTCGTCGACCTTGTCCGAGATGCCGTCCTTCGACGCACCCGAGCCGATGAACGCCAGCTTCGGCTTCGACTCGCCGCTGTCGGACGGCAGCGTCCCAGCGAACTCGACGAGCAGCTCGTCGAACGAGATCCCCCGACGCTCCGCCTCTGCGCGCAGACGAGCTAGGGCCTCATCCGGGAGGTCGACGGTGATGGTCACCCCGCAAGGATACGCCCAGGTGGTCAGTTGGTCCCCCGCGCTCGCCCGGCAAGGGACCGTCGCCCGAGATCAACCGTAGCGGTCCCGACGTATCCGGAGGAAACGTCTGACCATCGTGACGGTCAGGGCTGACCATCTCCCACGCCACAGGATTCCGCACACAGTTGCGGTCGCCCACGGACCTGACTCGGCGGATCGGGGTGCAACCGCTCGGCGCTTTTGTCCGTTGTCGGACCGCTCCGTGTGGGCTCGGTCCTGGTCCAGCACCGCGCATCGCAGGGACGAACCAGGAGTCGACTCCGCTCGAGACTCGGTCTGGCTGACCACCACGCCCCGGCGGAAACGCTCGAACGGCCGCACCCGAGCGACAACGCTTCCTTCAGCAGGGGCATCGACGTCGAGGCGGACAACTTCAGGACCGCCGTGCACGACCCTGACACCACCGTGGAACCGGTTGCTGGATTTGTGCTGGGAAGGGCACGGATCACTGGCAAGGTCCGAAACGCGCGCCCTGCGAAGACGATGCTCGGAGGTGCGGCGCCAAGGTACGGCCGCTATGTAGTGGCTCGTGCTCCCCTCTGGGGGGGGCTGACACAACGCCGTCAGCTGGCCTGACCCGTCAACCCCTTGGCGATGCTTCTCGCCGTCTCTTCGGAGAAGCCACCAGCGATCGCAATAGATTCACGATCGAACGAGGGCGTGTTGATGGCGGCCGCAGTCACTACCTCGCCGTTGAGGACCATCGCAATCCGGCCCGGACCACCGGCAGTCGCCGGGCACGTCGGAGCAGCCGAGTAGCACTGCTCGGCGACCTTGTTGAAGCCGTCGATGCCCTGCGCTCCCGAGCGGAACACCGGGACTACCTGCCAGTACTCGCCCTGAGGATCAGGTTGGGCTTCAGCCGATTCAAAGACTGCGCCCTCCAGGAGCACGGGTCCGAGCAACAGCGACTGCCCGTCGGTGTCGGTCAGGACAACCTGGTCCGGCTCCAGGCCCTCGACTGTCGAGGTGCCGGCCGGCAGGTCCTTCAGCACCGCTCTGAACTGGAGGTCCACCTGTTCGTCCGCCGGGATCGTCGAGGCCACGTTCTCAGACGAAGTCGGCGCCTTCATGGTCGACGTGTCGTTGGTGTCGTCACCGCAGGCGGTCGCGCCAGCGCCGATCAGGAAGCAGACGACTGCAATGGCAGACGCCCGCAGGACCTTCCATTCCGCTCGCACCTTGGCGACGGTATCGGTTGCCACCTTCGCAGCCGGCATGAAATGCCGGATGGACGTGGGAGGCGGGTCAGTGTCCGATTGGGCGAGGTCATCAAGTCGGGATCGTGCGGTGGCGGCCCGATCGCTCTGGTGCGGTCAAGTGGAATCTCCTCTGCGGCTGCAGGCGTCACGCGCGATCGGCCGTCATGTCCGATGAGGTCTGATCCAACCGAGTCCGGGCAGCTCGCGACTGTTCCGCCACTACCAAGTGTCGAGATCGCATCGCTCCTACCCCTACGGAGCCAGTGACTCTCGGCCCGACATCGACATGCGGTGGCTCTCGTCGCCTTTGCCCCGCTGACGATCACCACCGCCACCGTCGCGTGGGTGACACGAGTTCACTACTCCGCCTTGTGGTGGACCGCGGTACTGCTGATCGGCACCACGAGCGCTGGCGCCGCAATATGGCTACTCGCCACCCGCCGCACACACGTCGCAGAGATCGCGTTCCTCGTGGCAGCGTTGACGCTGCCCTCGGGACTCGCGTTCGGGCTCAACATCGCCCTCGTCATCCTCAGCCTGCCGCTGCTCATCCTCGGATAGAGAACAGCAGCCGGCGCGTCGTACACCAGCGAGTAGATCCCGGCGCGGTCTCCAGCCAGCCGGAGTCGTCAGCGGCAGAGCATCTGTCGTGAAGGTCAGGCCCTCACCGCGCCGTGTTCAGGGGACGGCACAGTCCCGCTCCTTGGCCACATCAACTGACCCCGGTAGCAAGGTGGCGAGACGGACCATCGACGCGAAGCACGAACGGAACAGGTCCTCCGGCCCGTCCGCCCCCGCAGTCCTCGCCCCTCTCTGGACCGACTGACGCCAGGTTCTGACGCTGACGCGTCAATACGGCGAGCAGAACCTCAGCCGGTCCATCGGCCGACTCGTGTCCCGACCACGGGTGCCGGCGACCGCACGAGACGTGCTGACCACCCGAGCGCTCGACCCGAGCCCCCTCCCCGCCCGAGGGTGTCGCCGGGCCGAGCCCACGCGCCGTCGACAGGATCTGAAGATTCATCGTGACGAGTACGGGTCCCCGCGCTTGGACACCCCATGAACGACGCCACCGCACCCCAAGAAACCCACGGCCTCGTCAAGATCCCCGAGGCGGCTGACCTGCTCGCCGTCGGACGCAGCACCGTCTACGACCTGATCGCTGCCGGCCACCTAAACACTGTCCACATCGGCCGGGCCGTTCGAATTCCCCGCTCATCAAGGGGCTCGTTCATCGAGCAGGCTCGCTCCAGCAGCTTGGCGACAACGGAACCGCACCGGATCCGCTACTCCACCGGCTACTCCGCCAACCGCCCAGCTCGCGGCCGATGAAGCACGCGATGACTGCAATCTTGGGAGGCTCGCCGGATCGGATGCGATTCCCATCGGCTCCACTCCGTCCTCCGGCGCGTGTCGCGCGTCGTCCCGGTCCACCGAACTTGTAGACCACAGGTCGCCACAGCGACCGAGAGCTACAAGTTCTACGAGCGCCACCGAACTTGTAGGCCACAGGTCGCCACAGCGACCGAGAGCTACAAGTTCGACAGGCGACGGTCCGGCTGCGATAGAAATCGGTCCGTGAGCCCCTCCCCCGCCAGCCGGTCCACCAGCGACAAGGTCGCCGCCCAGGGCCGCGTGCGCCTCGGGGCGTGGATGATCATCGCCGGGACGCTCGGCACCGTGCTCGCCGTGCTGACCTACATCGACGTGTGGAACGTGTCGGACACCAAGCCGACCGCATGGGCGGTCGTCGCAGCGCTGTGCGCAGTGCTGTCGCTCGGGGGGTTCGTCGTGCTGTGGGCCGGGCTGACCGCCGGCGCCAAGGCCGCTGCAGCCGCGGGCCGCACCGACGAGCCGGCCTGACCGACCGGACCACCGACGGGACCACCGACGGGACCACCGACGGGAGCGGGCCTCAGGGCCGCTCGAGCACCTCGGCGTCGGAGTACAGCCGCTCGAGCCGGTAGTACTCGCGCTCCTCGGCCAGGAACACGTGGACGACCACGTCTCCGTAGTCGAGCAGCACCCATCGGCGGGCATCCGCGCCCTCGACCGAACGGGGTCGCTCTCCGATCTCTTCGGCCACCCGCTCCTCGACCGCGTCGACGATCGCCCTCACCTGTCGGTCGTTGGCCCCGGTGGCCAGCACGAAGTACTCGCACAGACCGACCACGGGGCCGACGTGCAGGACCACGACGTCGGTGGCCAGCTTGTCCTCCGCGGCGTCGGCCGCGACCAGGGCGGTGCGCCGCGACTCGTCGGGGGCGACCGCGGTCACGACGTGCGGTCCGAACCGACGATCACGCTCACGTCGACACCCCCCGAGCTCGCCGGCGCGGCGGTGGCCGTGACCCCCAACGCGGACGCGATCTCCTCTGCGGCCTCGCGGGCCTCGGGCACGGGGTAGTGGACCTGAGTGGCGGTGACGTCGAACGAGTCGGCGTTGCCGAGCAGGGTGATCTCGCCACCGGCCGCGACCACCTTGGGGGCGACCAGCAGCGCGGCGTCCTTGTCGGTCGTGCCGTTGAGGAGCTCGACGCGGGCCCGCTGGCCGGGGACCGCAGAGGTCGGGAAGGGCACGACGCGGGCCACATAGGTGGGCAGCGCGGCGGCGTCGGGCACCATCGCGGTGAAGTAGGTGCCCGGGATCGGTTGGGGTGCCACGGGAACGGGCTCGTAGGTGACATCTCCGGCGCCGAGGTCGCCCAACAGGTCCGACACCGCGCCGATGCCCCCTCCGGCCTCGGCCGACCCCTCGCCGACCAGTGCGCTCAGGTCCTTGCCCTTCAACGCGGTCAGGAGCTGCTCCCACACGGTGAGGTGGCGCAGCATCTGTCGGTCCGGGGCCTCACCCACGCCGGCGAAGGCGAGGAACCCCGCCACATCCGCGGGCTCGAGCACGACCTCACCGGCCCGGTAGCGCACCGTCTCGCCGGTCCGGCCGGCCCGGATGGTCGCCTTGTCGGGCGCGTCGATCAGGTTGTCGACGTTGTTGACCGTGATCGGTCCGGCCAAGCCGGCCAAGGTCGTCAGGTCGCGAGCGGAGATCTGCTCCGCCGAGGTGAACCCGAACGTGAGCCCGACTCCGAGCGAGGTGCGCAGCTGGTCCAGGCCGCCGGCGGCGAAGTCGTCGAGCAGCAGCGGGAACGTGCCCTTCTCCCCCGGTCCGGCCGAGGCCGTGGCCGGGAGCGCCGAGACGGTGCCACCGGTCTTGGCCCCCGCCGAGGACACGATCAGCACACCGGCCAGCACCCCGTCGTCGGTGGTGACCGCGACCAGGTCGACCGGGGTCGGCCGCACCTCGGCGACGTAGCCCGGAGCCGCCGGGTCGGTGACCTTGTCGGTCCCGCCGCCGGTGATCAGCCGACTGGCCTGGTAGCCGAGCAGGGCGAGCGCCACGATCAGCACCGCGAACGCTGCTGTCGAGGCGAGCTGCCACCACACCGTGCGGGACCCGTCGCCTCCGGCCCGCCCGGAGCGTCGACCCTGGCGACCCCGGCGACCGCCGGTCGACGGCGCTTCGCTGCGCCGACGACGAACGACGGGCGCGACCTCGGCCACGGGATCGGTCTCGGTGGCCGTCATGGCGCTCAACGATAGAGGCGGCGGCGTTCCAGGATGGCGACGGCCCCATCGGGCACCAGGTAGCGCAACGAGAGCCCGGCGGCGGCCCGGTCGCGCAGGGCGGTCGACGACACGTCGAGCTGCGGTACCGGCACCGTCACGTGGCGGAACCCGTCGGGGACCGAGACGGGTTCGCCGGGACGTTCGACCACGGCCAGCCGACACGTCCGGCGCAGCTCGTCGGGCCGTTCCCACGTGTCGAGGCCGGACGCGGCGTCGGATCCCAGTATGAGCACCAGGTCGTCGTCGGGGCCCTGGGCCCGCAGCTCGGCGATCGTGTCGACGGTGAACGTGTCGCCTCCTCGACGGATCTCGAGGTCGCTCGCCTCCAGCACGTCGACGCCGTCGACCGCGGCTCGGACCATGTCGAGGCGGTCCCGGGCCGGGCTGATCGGACGCGACCCGACCTTCTGCCACGGCACGTTGGCGACCACCAGCAGCACGACGTCGAGGGCGAGGGCCTCGGCCACGAACAGGGCGGGCACCAGGTGCCCGACGTGAGGGGGGTCGAAGGTGCCGCCGAAGACCCCGATCCGACGACCCGGGCCGGCGCCGGCCCCCGGAGCCGAACCCGCGGCCATCGGCGGATGGTATCGGCCGATTCGCAAAAGCGTCGCGAATGGGCCGGACGACCTCTCAACTCGTCGCCGGACGCGCCGATCAACATCAGGTCGGGACTTCGCAGCCGAACCTCGACCGGCGCCGCGCCGTTTCCCAGAGCTGACACCAGAGGGATGGAATCTGATGAGCGATTCCGTAGGGATGTACCTGAACGAGATCGGTGCCGTGGCGCTGCTGAACGCCGAGGAGGAGCGCGAGCTCTCCCGCACGATCGAGCTCGGCGCCGCGGCCCGGCGCCGCAAGGCCGCCGGGGAGCGGGGCCGGGACCTCGACAAGCAGATCGCCGCGGCCGCGGCGGCCAAGGACCGATTCATCCGCGCCAACCTCCGCCTGGTGGTCAGCATCGCCCGCCGCTACCCGCTGCCCCCCGGCATGGAGCTGCTCGACCTGGTCCAGGAGGGGAACCTGGGCCTGGAGCACGCGGTGGACAAGTTCGACTGGCGCAAGGGCTTCAAGTTCTCCACCTACGCCACGTTCTGGATCCGCCAGGCGATCGGACGTGCCCTCGACCAGAAGGCGTCGCTGGTGCGACTCCCCGGTGACCGCTCCGCCGCCCTGCGCGGCGCGCTCCGGGCCGTGTCGGGCGACGGCGACGAGCTCGACGACGAGAACGCCCGACTGCACCGCCTCACCACGCCGACGTCGCTCGACCGCACCGTCGGCGACGACGACTCCAACGAGCTGGTCGACCTGCTCGCCGACGACCGGCCCGGCCCCGAGGACGACCTGCTCAGCGCCGAGCACGACGAGTGGCTCCACGGTCTCCTCGACGTGCTCGATCCCCGCGCCCGCAGCGCGGTCGAGGCCCGCTTCGGCCTCTCCGACGGACGCCGCCGCAGCTACCGGGAGGTCGGCGAGGACCTGGGCGTCACCGCCGAGGCCGCCCGCCGGCTGGTCAAGCGGGCGGTCAACACCGTCCGGGACCGGGCGCTGGCCACCGCGTCGGCCTGAGCGCCGGTCGCCCGGCCCACCGGGTTTCCCGCTTCGGCCCCGGGGCGGGCCCCGGATATCCTGGCCCGATGGCCGACACGCCCGTGACCGGAGCCGAGCGCGCCCCGTGGACCCCTGCGTCCTGGCGGGATCGTCACGCCGAGCAGCAACCCGACTGGCCCGACGAGGCCGTCCTCGACGCCACCCTCAAGACCCTGGCGTCCTACCCGCCGCTGGTGTTCGCGGGTGAGGCCCGTCAGCTCACCACCGAGCTCGGTCGGGTCGCGGCCGGCCAGGCGTTCCTGCTCCAGGGCGGCGACTGCGCCGAGTCCTTCGAGGCGTTCTCGGCGGACTCCATCCGGGAGCGCCTCAAGGTGATCCTCCAGATGGCGGTCGTGCTCACGTACTCGACCGGCGTGCCGGCGGTGAAGGTGGGTCGCATCGCCGGCCAGTTCGCCAAGCCGCGCTCCTCGGCGATCGAGACGGTCGACGGCGTCGGGCTGCCCAGCTTCCGGGGCCACATGGTCAACGACATCGCCTTCACCGCTGCGGCCCGCGTCCCCGAGCCGCAGCGTCTGATCGAGGCGTACCACCAGTCCGCGGCCACCCTGAACCTGCTGCGGGCGTTCACCAAGGGCGGCTTCGCCGACCTCGGACGGGTCCACCAGTGGACCCAGGAGTTCGTGCGCTCCAGCCCCGAGGCGGTTCGCTACGAGCAGCTCGCCCGCGAGATCGACCGGGCGCTGCGGTTCATGCGCGCGTGTGGCCTCGACCCCGACTCGGTGCCGACCCTTCACGAGGTCGACTTCTACACCAGCCACGAGGCGTTGGTGCTCGGCTACGAGGAGGCGCTCACCCGCCGTGACTCGCTCACCGGCGACTTCTACGACTGCTCGGCGCACATGATCTGGATCGGCGAGCGCACCCGCGGCCTCGACGACGCCCACGTCGAGTTCTTCCGCGGCGTCAGCAACCCGGTCGGCGTCAAGGTCGGCCCGACCGCATCGGCCGACGAGGTGCTGGCGTTGTGCCAGGCCCTCAACCCCGATCGGGTTCCGGGCCGCCTGACGCTGATCACCCGGATGGGCGCCGATCGCATCACCGACGGCCTGCGGCCCCTGCTGCGGGCGGTCACCGACGCCGGCCACCCGGTCGTGTGGGCGTGCGACCCGATGCACGGCAACACCTTCACCGCCCCGAGCGGCCGCAAGACCCGGCACTTCGACGCCATCCTCGCCGAGATCAAGGGCTTCTTCGACGCCCACGAGGCCGAGGGGACCTGGCCCGGCGGGGTGCACGTGGAGCTGACCGGCGACGACGTCACCGAGTGCCTCGGCGGCGCCGAAGAGCTGGTCGACGACGACCTGGGCCTGCGCTACGAGTCGATGTGCGATCCGCGCCTCAACGGTCGCCAGTCGCTCGACCTGGCGTTCCGGGTCGCCGAGCTCCTCCGCGGCTGACCCACCCGGGTTCTCGGGGTTCCTAACGACAATCCTTGTCGTTTCCGCGCCCAATTCTCCGGGCACGGTGTCCGATTGAATGTTGACCCGATAGGTCATGTTTGCGAAACTCGACCGATCCGGTCAGGTATTCGGCCGGGCACCGACCCCACCGGAAGCCCCCATGACCACGATCGAGATCGACGAGCAGGGTGAACCGTCCAT
>WBZL01001769.1_pt1 | contig 21621 bp, 19 predicted proteins | sample 5204291 | NCBI WGS metagenome assembly WBZL01 (sample SAMN12344345, study PRJNA552823) | activated sludge metagenome | biome: Activated sludge suspended growth; feature: Nitrification reactor; material: Wastewater; isolation source: activated sludge from nitrification reactor of wastewater...
TCTCGACCGGCTGTATGCCGAAGAGCGTGCAGCGCTCGGGGAGGACGCCGGTGAGCCGTGCCACCGCGATGAGGTCGGCGGCGCCGGCCTGGTGCGGCGAGACGTGGCCCCCATAGCTGCCGGCGAAGACGATCCACGGCCTGGTGGGATGCGGCGACACATATCCCGACTCGCCACCGCCGGCATCCTCCCAGTCGCTCAGCTGCACGTTCCCCGGCTTGCGACTCGGCCCGCACAACGTCGAGTTGTCCTGCTGCGCACCGCAAATCTTGTACGGATAGTCGTTCGTCACGTCCACGTGATACCACTGCGCAGTCGGGAACTCCAGGTCGGTCCAGCTTCGCCCACCGTTGGTGGACACCGTCGCGCCACCGTCATTGGCCTCGACCATGCGCTGCGGGTTGTCCGGCGCGATCCAGAGGTCGTGGTTGTCGCCGTGCGGCACGTTGATCGACTCGCGGAAGGTCTTGCCACCATCACGGGAGCGATAGAAGCCGACGTTGAGCGCGTAGACGACGTTCGTGTCCTTCGGATCGGCCACGATGTTCGAGTAATACCAGGCGCGCTGCCGCAGCTTGCGATCACGATTGATGTAGCTCCAGGTCGCCCCCGCGTCGTCGCTGCGATACACCCCGCCGGAGTCGTGCTCGATGATCGCCCACACGCGGCTCGGTTTCGCCGGGGATACGGCGAGCCCGATCTTGCCGATCACGCCGGTCGGCAGCCCCTGCGCCGTGCGCGTGAGGTTCGTCCAGGTCGCTCCGCCGTCCGTGGACTTGTGGATGCCGGAGTGCACACCCCCCGACGACATCGCCCACGGCGACCGCCAGGCCTGCCAGGTGGCGACGTAGAGGATGTCCGGGTTCGACGGATCGAGCTGGATGTCGATCACCCCGGTCGAGTCGTTGACGTGCAGGATGCGGGAGAAGGTCTTCCCGCCATCTGTCGTCTTGTAGAGCCCGCGATCGCCGACCTGGAACGGGTTGCCGAAGACGCCGACCCAGGCGATGTCCTTGTTGGTGGGATGGATGCGGATGGCCGAGATGTGTTCGTACTTCCAGCCCAACGAGGCCCACGTACGGCCTCCGTCCGTTGTCTTCCAGAGGCCGTCGCCACCGGCCGTGTTGCCGCGGATGTCGGTTTCGCCGCCGCCGACCCAGACGATGTCCGGGTCCTGCTGGTCAACGGCGATGGCGCCGATCGTCCCGCCGAAGTAGCGGTCGGAGGAGGCCGCCCAGTTCTGGCCACCGTCCACCGTCTTGAAGACGCCACCACCGGTGGTCCCCATCCAGTATTCGTTGGGGCGCTTGACCGAACCAGCGGCAGCCACCGAGCGACCGCCGCGTGCAGGACCGATTTCGCGCCATCGAAGCCCGGTGAAGAGCGTCGTATCGGCGACGAAGGCAGGGAGCGGCGTCCGTGCGGCGCGTGGCTGTGCCTCGAGGGCAAGCGGGAGAACGAACAGCGCGGCGACGCCGCGGACGATAGATGTGCGGGAACGCATGACAGGGGGGTGACAGGGTCACCCCAAGGCTATCCTGCCAGACTCACTCGCGGTATGCCCTCATGAGATCATCCAGCCATTGCGCCACCGCGGCTTCCTCTGGCGCGGCGCCCAGTCGGCTGAAAATGGCGAGCGCCTCACGCGCGTCATCGCACGCAGGCGTCATCATGCCGAGTTCGTGCGCGACCTCGCTGCGGGACCGGAGGCACTCGGCCTCGATGAGGGCGGCGCCGCAGCTGCGCGCGCATTGCACCGCTTCGTCGAGGAGTGTCATCGCGCCGGCCGCGTCTCCTCCTGCGCGGCGTGCCCGTGCAGCCAGGCGAAGTGCATCCGCACGTCGCGCGGGGTCGGGGACCAGCGCGAGGAGCCCGGCCGCATGTCGTGCCGTGGCTTCGGCCATCGAGGCATCCCCGCGGAGGAGCTGCACATCCGCACGGCCCGTCAAGACGACCGCGATCAGTGCATCATCAGCGGCGGTTCGCGCCTCGGCGATCGCTCGCACCTCGTACTCCTCGGCCTCAACGAGCCGATCGGTGTCGCGATAGGTGATGGCCATGTTGTGCAGGCTGCGCGCGAGCCCGGCGGCATTTCCCAGTCGCTGCCAGGCCGGCAGGGCGATGCGATAGAGCGCGAGGGCCCCTTCGTGATCCCCGCGGATGTTCGCGATCATTCCCAGGTTGTTGCTGCTTTGTGCCGCGAGGAGATCGTCGCCGTCGAGCTGGGCGAGCGCGGCCGCGCGGGAGAAGGCGACATGCGCGGCCTCGATCTCCCCAAGTTCGAAGTGTGCCGCGCCGCACAGATTTCTCGCGCGCCGCATCGTAGGATTCCCACCGTAGTCACGAAATTGCGGGAGTGCGTCCACGAAGAGCGCGCGTGCCTCGCGCGCTCGTCCGGTGCGCAGCAACGACTCCCCCAGGAGGCAGACCAGCTCGAGGTCGCCCAGGATGTCGCCTCGCTGTGCCGGGTCTCCCAGCAACGCCGCGACCTCGCCCCACTGACCCTGTGAGGCGAACGTTCGCGCGCGGGACGACAGCGTGGGCATTCGGCTGTCGATCAGTAGGCCACGAGGTAGGCCGTGAAGCCGGTGATGTCGGCCTCGGCCTCGTCATCGTCGTCCTGAAGGACCGTGGTCACGCGCTCCCATGGCGACGTCGGCGTCTCCTGCTTCCAGATGCTCAGGAAGCTCTCCCAGGCCAGGTCGCTGGCATCGATATCGCCGTCCTGGTCGAAGTCGTGATCCGCCTGTTCGTACCACATGGTGAGCTTGGCGGGCCGGCCGCTGCAGAAGACGAGCCCGGAGGGCTGGAAGTCCACCATCTGCTTCGCGGCGTCCACGACGGTCATCGTGATGAGGAGCGAGTCGCCGTTCGCGATGTTGGTCCCGTCGGGGCGCTTGCACAGCGACTTCTTCGGCACCTTGAAGCGCACGAGCTTCGTGGAGTCGTCACCACCGGGCTCGGCATTGTACCAGATGAACGCCTCACGATCCTTCCCCTTCACGGCGTAGAAGCTGACCGTGGGATTGGCGAGGGACGGCGCGCCGGCGGCCGTCATCAGGAACACCGGTTCGTCGTCGCCGCCACTGCGGAGGGCGTCGGCGGGGGCCAGGAGCCCCGTGGTGGCATCCACCGCGCAGGCGGCGGCCGCGAGCGCAAGCAGCGGCAGGAGTCGGCGAATCGTTCGGTCAATCATCGGAATCTCCGGGGTCATCGAGCGAGGCAGGGTCGAGACTGGTGAGGCGCATCAGTCTCGGGCGGGAAATCCCCAGCTGTCGGGCGGCTTCGGACTTGTTGCCACCACACCGCACGATCATGGTGGCAGCGGCAGCCCGGACGAGCTCGTTCAACGGGCCGGGGAATGGGAGGCCGGACGCGTCATGCGTGGCGGCGGCTGGTGCTGCGGGGGCAAGGAAGTCGAGGTCGGCGGCATCGATCCGCTCGCTCGACGCCAGGAGCAACGCACGCTCCATGGCGTTCCGGAGTTCACGCACATTACCTGCCCACGGGGCGGCGAGCAGCGCGCGTTCCCCCGCTGGCGTGAGCACCGGCACGGGCATCCGGTATTCCTTCGCCAGGTGTGCCAGGAAGTGTCGGGCCAACGGGAGGATGTCTTCGTGTCGTTCCCGCAGGGGGGGAAGCTCCAGCGGGACGACGTTGAGGCGGTGATACAAGTCGGCGCGGAAGTCCTGCGCGCGGACCGCGTCGGCCAGGTTGACGTGCGTGGCGGCGATGACGCGGACGTCGACCTTGATGGGGCGCTGCCCGCCGACGCGACGGATCGTGCGCTCTTCGAGTGCGCGCAGGAGCTTGCCTTGCAGCGAGAGCGCCAGGTGCCCGATTTCATCGAGGAAGATCGTCCCGCCGTGCGCGACCTCGAAAAGGCCCGGCTTCGCAGAGGTCGCGCCCGTGAAGGCGCCGCGTTCGTGGCCGAACAGCTCACTCTCGAGGAGTTGCTCGGGGATGGCGGCACAGTTGATGTCGACGAAGGGGCCTTCCCGGCGCGGCCCTTCATAATGAATGGCGCGGGCGATCAGTTCCTTTCCGGTCCCGGTCTCCCCGGTGATGAGGACCGTGACGCCGGAGTGCGGGATGACCCGTTCGGCGGTGGCGAGGGCGCGGCGCAGCGAGGCGCTGGTACCCATGATCCCGCGGAAGGCGTAACGCGCCCGCTGGTCCTCGACGAATCCGGTGCGCTGTCCGCGCGACCGTTCGTCCTGCGCGCGATGACGCAGCCACTCCTTGAGCGCGTCGTAGTCCTGCGGGAGGGCGAAGTAGTCGGATGCGCCTGCCCGGATAAGGGAGACGGCGAGTCGGTGCGACGCGATGGCCCCCACGGCGACGATTTGGGCGAGGGTATCGCCGAGTGCTCGCATTGTGGTGAGGAGGAGTTCCTCTTCCCCGCCGGCGGCCACAAGGACGACGCCCTCGGTACGGGGGAGGAGGTCGGCGGATGGGAGTTCAGTGAGCTCGAGACCGCATTCGCCCGCCACCTCTCCCCAGACTCCCTCGAACGCGTCGCTGAGCCGCAGGAGGGCCAGTGACTTCATGGGAGCACGGTAATCCCTCTTCGCATCATCTCGATTCACCCCGAGACCGAGGGCAATGCGGAGGCGACGAAGGTCCTGATGGATGCGACGAGCGCCGTCACCGGTGAGCGGCGGAACCCCGATGGTCGACCATTCGGGGGTCGGGAGGATGGGGGCGAGCGAAGCGGCCACGAGGATGGGTCGGGGGGACCGGCAAGGAGCGATGCAAGGGACGGTCCAGTGAGCACTTCGCACAACCTCTTTCAACGCAACGCGTTACGGCGTGACAGATGGCACCGCCAGCGTCTCGTTTCATTGCGACTGGAACGGACCGTTACACCAGACAGCCGACATATCTTTGTCCGCACATCACTCCCCCACCATGAGCTCTTCACACGTTCGAGTGACGCGCGGCCATCGCATCCTGGAAGTCGAGATCGAGCGGCGCGAGAAGAAGAACGCGCTCACCGCCGACATGTACGCCTCCCTTACCGCTGCCCTGCTGGAGGCCGACGCGTCCCCGGAGATCCAGGTGCTCTTTCTCCACGGGCAGGAGGACCTCTTCACGGCCGGGAACGACGTGGGCGACTTTCTCGACCCCGACGTTCGTGCCCGGGGCGAGGCACAGCGCTTCATCCGGACACTCGCGGTGGCGCGCACCCCGATCGTCGCCGCCGTGGGGGGGCTCGCGATCGGCGTCGGCGCGACGATGCTCCTCCACTGCGACCTCGTAGTCGCGGCGACTGACGCCCGCTTCCAGTATCCGTTCGTGTCGTTAGGCCTCTGCCCGGAGGCGGCCTCGAGTCTCCTCCTCCCCCGGATAGCCGGCCCGCGCCTGGCGGCGGAGCTGCTGCTCCTGGGCGACATGTTCGGGGCAGAGGTCGCGAAGGAGGCAGGCATCGTCAACCGCGTCGTGCCGGCAGCGGATGTGCTCGACGTGGGCCGCAGCCTGGCTGAACGACTCGCGGCTCAGCCGCGCGATGCCTTGCTCACGACGCGAGCGCTCCTCCGTCGCCCGGCGGGTCGCACGGCGGCTGAGGCGACGGAGGAAGAACTCCCGGAGTTCGCGCGCCTCCTGGAGTCGGACACGACGCGCGCGATCTTCACGGCCTTCCTCAACCGCCGTCGTCCCGACTAACCAGCGGGGGCATCGCGTGCACGAGCGCGGCCATCGAGGCGTCGATGGTGTGGACCGAGGTTGGACGCGTGTAGAGGTCGCGCAGTGCGTCGGGCACATCGATCGGCCGCCCGATCAGCGGCTCCACGGTATCGGCGAACTTCGCGGGATGTGCCGTCGCGACCAGGCACCATCGCATGGCCTGGCGTGCGGGGTCGAGCCGGGCCCATGCCTCTGCCGCCACCGCGGTGTGGGGGCACCAGGTGCGTCCCCAGCGCCGGTGGTCCTCCACGACCCGCGTGCGGATCGACGCATCATCGATCGAGGTGGCGTCCACTGCACGGGCCAACGCATCACGCGTCGGCCACGCGCTCCGGAAACGCTCCATGTTCGATGGGTCACCGACGTCCATCGCGGTCGCGAGGGTCGGCACGCTGGCCCGCGGCGCCCACACGCCGGTCGTGAGGTAATCCGGCACTGTCCGGTTGGCGTTGTGCGCGAGGAGCACCGCGCCGACGGGGAATCCCATCATCCGTGCGGCGACCGCGCCGAAGGCATTCCCGAGGTTGCCACTGGGCACGATGAACGACAGTTGTTCACCCGTCGTGCGCCAGGTGGCCAGGGCCGCGGCAGCATAATACGCGGCCTGCGGCAGGAGGCGCCCGATGTTGATGCTGTTGGCCGTGGAGAGGTCGCGCGCCCCGGCCTGGGCCGGATCCCCCAGCAGCCCCTTCACCAGGCGCTGGCAATCGTCGAACGATCCTCGCACGGCGAGCGAGGTCACGTTGTCGCCCCAGCAGGTGAGCTGCCGCTCCTGCAGGGGTGAAACGCGCCCCTCGGGAAAGAGCAGTGTGACGCGGACGCCGTCGCGACGGTGAAACGCGGCCGCCACCGCGCCACCAGTGTCCCCCGACGTGGCGACCAGGATGTCGAGCGGACGGCGCCGCGGCATCCGCGTAAGGCACGCTGCCAGGAACCGCGCCCCGAAGTCCTTGAAAGCGGCCGTGGGTCCGTGATACAACTCGAGCACCGAGAGGCGCCCGTCCGGGGTGAGTGGAACGAGGGGGATCGGCATGTCGAGCGCGTCCTGCACGACATCCCGCATCACGGGCTCGAGCGCATCGTCCGCGGCAAGCGCCTCACCAATGGCAGCCGCCACGGCGGTCAGCGTCGTTGCCTCCGGTGGCTGCACGCGAGACCAGGCTTCGGGGATGTAGAGGCCGCCGTCAGGCGCCAGGCCGGCACGGAGCGCCTCGGAGAAGCTCACCGGCGGCGTCGTGTCGCGCGTCGACCGGTACTTCATGCGGCGGGGTAGAGGAGGCGCAACGCCGCAATATCCCGGTCGGCCAAGCCTTCCTCCTTCGCGAGCGTCAACCAGCCGCGGGCCACCGCTACGAGTGGCAACTGGATATCGAGTTCCCGCGCGGCGTCCGCGATGATCTGCAGGTCCTTCTCGAAGAGGCGCAGCGCAGCACCAGCATCGTAGTTCCCGTCGCGCACGCGCCCCAGGGTGCGGTCCAGCATGCGCGAATGCCCAAACGAGACCTGCAGCACGCGGGACAGGCGCTCCAGGTCCAGGCCCCCGCGCTGCGCGAACGCAATCGCCTCCGCCGCCGCCAGGCCGTGCACGAAGGTCAGCAACTGGTTGACCAGCTTCGCCTGCGTCCCCGTCCCCGCCTCCCCCATATGCTGTATCGTCCCGCCATACGCAGACAGGATCGGGCGGGCACGATCGACCGCCTCCGACGTGCCCCCGACCATGATGGCGAGCGTTCCCCGCGTGGCACCCTCCGGACCGCCACTCACGGGAGCGTCCACATAGTCCAGTCCGCGCTCACGTGCGAACGATGCCGTTCGACGCGCAAGGGCCGGGGGAATGGTGCCGTGTTCAATCAGCAAGGTACCAGGTCGTGCCAGTGCCACGAGCCAGTCCCACATCATCTCCGACGCACGGACGGTGTCGAGGCAGGTGATGAGTACCTCACACTGCGCGACCAGCCCCTCCACCGACTCTGCGACCGTGGCGCCGTCGGCCACCAGCGCTTCCGCCTTCGACGGCGTACGGTTGTGAACCACGAGCGGGTATCCCCGCGCCAGCAGGTTGCGGCACATCGGCGCCCCCATCCGGCCGGTGCCCACGAAGCCGATCGTCGGAGGGCTCGTTTCCGGTCGCCCCGGCGAAGGCTGGGGCCCATGGTCAGGCGACGCCGTCACATCGTGTACCCTCCCCCGCAGATCACCACCTCGCCGGTGATGTAGTTCGACTCGGGGAGGCAGAAGAGGTACACCGCCCCCGCCGCCTCCTCCACCGTCCCCGGCCTGCCTAACGGGATGAGACGCTCGAGCGCCTGGTGCGCCTCGGCGTTGAGCCCGACCGGGATCTCGTGCCCTTCGATGGCAATCGTCGCGCCGCCGTGCGCCGGCGCCTGCGTGAGTCGTGTGTCGATGATGCCGAAGGCCACCGCGTTCACCGTCACGCGATAACGCCCCCACTCCTTCGCCATCGCCCGCGTGAGCCCAACCACCCCGGCCTTCGCCGCCGAATAGTTGGCCTGGCCAGCGTTCCCCGACGTCCCCGACACCGACGAGATGTTGACAACCTTGCGATAGCGTGCCACACCGCGGGTCGCCTCGGCCTTCGCCGCATCCCGGATGTATCCCGACGCCGCCCGGAGGATGCGAAAGGGCGCCTTGAGGTGCACGTCGAGGATCGCATCCCACTGCTCGTCGGTCATCTTCTGGATGACGTTGTCCCAGGTGAAGCCGGCGTTGTTGACGATGATGTCGATCCCGCCAAAGGTGCGCACCGCGGCATCCACGAAACGCGCGGGAAAGTCCGCCGCGGCGACGCTCCCGGGCACCGCGACGGCGCGACGGCCCAGCGATTCGACCATGGCAACGGTGTCGCGCAGCGGCGCCTCGTCGAGATCATTCACGACGAGGTTCGCACCCTCCATCGCGAGCTTCCTCGCGATCGCCTGGCCGATGCCACGGCCCGCACCGGTCACCAGCGCGGTCTTGTCGAGCAAGGGGGTCATGTGGTGACGCTCCCGGGCCGCTCAGCGCCCACCGCTCGCCTGCAGTGCTTCCCACGCCGCGCGATAATCGCGCGCCCCGCCGAGCACCTGGCCCCCGTCACAGTAGATGATGGTGCCATTCACGTAGGACGCAGCCGGCGAGCAGAGAAACAGGGCCACGTTCGCCACCTCGGCGCCTGTGCCCAGTCGCCCCATGGGATTCCCCTGCTCCCAGGCGGCCTTGATTTCCGGCGTTGGAGCGAGCCGCGCCACCCCTTCGGTCCCCTCGATCGGGCCGGGGACGATCCCGTTGACTCGGATGCCGTCTCGCCCCCACTCGACGGCAAGCGAACGGGTGAGCATGTCCACACCGGCCTTTGCCGCGGATACGTGTGCCTGTCCGAAGAACGCCTCCGTCGATTGCGGCGCACCAATATTGATGAGGGAGGCGCCGGGCCGCGTGAGGTGCTGGTACGCCGCACGCAGGACGTTGAAGGTGCCAAGCAGGTCGATGTCGACCACGGACTTGAAGCCGTTCGGCGAGAGCTGGTTCGCCGGGCAGATGAAGTTCCCCGCTGCCCCGGAAACCACGATGTCGATCGTCCCGAAGCTCTCGCGGGTGGTCGCCAGTGCGCGCTCCACCGCGGCATACTCGCGCACGTCCCCGACGTGACCCGCCGCCGCGCCGCCATGCGAGCGCAAGGCCGTGGCGGCCTGCTCGACCCGCTCCGCATTCCGGCTGAACACGGCCACCCTCGCCCCCGCTGCCGCGAGGCCATGTGCGATGGCCAGGTTGATCCCGCTGGTACCACCCGCCACGAAGGCAGTCCTCCCGGCGAGCAGGGCGGGAATGAACGTGGCGTCGGGATGGGGAAGGTCGTGGACCATACGCTTGGAAGATGTGAAACGCAGAATGTACCGCTCCCCACGGGAGATGGCACGCACCACAGGATGGCGCCACAGACGTCTGACGACGACCTTCCCACCTTCCTCCGCCCCCACGCATGTCCCCAGCGCCCGCCCGGTTCACGTCGGTCTCGATGGCCGTGCTCGCCCTCTCGTGCGCGTCGCCCCCAGCCGGGTCTCCCGTGGCGGCGCCTAACGATCTGCGTCGGTCGGTGGGAGCGCTGGTGCAGGACACCTTCCAGGTGGCCCTCGAAGCGCGCGCGGCCCGCTGGCATCCCGCCACCGACACCGGACCCGCCTTCGAGGTCGCAACCTTCGCCGCGGTCGGGTCGGCGCCTTCAGTGCCGGGCCCCCTGGTCCGCGTCTCCGCAGGCACGGACGTCGCCGTCGCCCTCACCAACCACCTCCCGGATACACTCTTCGTGACGGGACTCCGCGATCCGCGGACCGACGACACGCTCGTCGTGGCCCCGGGCGTGACCGCTCACACGCGATTTCGGGCCGATCGGCCGGGCCTCTACGGATACAGTGGCCGAACGCGCGGCGCACATCGTTGGCCCGGCGGCGCCGGCGGACAACTCCACGGGGTCCTCGTGGTCGACTCGGCCGGAGCTCCGCCCGATCGCATCTTCGCGATCACCGCCTGGACCGGGGCGCCACCGGTCGGGGGCGACTCGACGTTCCTGCTCACCATCAACGGTCGGATGTGGCCCCAGACCGAACGGATGCATATGGCAGTTGGGGACACGGCGCACTGGCGCGTGATCAACTTCGCCGGCAGCATCCACCCGATGCACCTGCACGGCACGTACTTCCGCGTGAACGCGCATGGGACCCATCGGGGTGACACCGCCTACGCGGCCGCCGATCGCCGCATGGTCGTGACCGAGACACTGCTGGAGCGGGAAACGATGAGCATGAGCTGGAGCCCGGAACGCGCCGGTCGCTGGCTCTTCCACTGCCACGACGCCTTTCATGTCACGCAGGAGATGGCGCACGAACTCCCCGTCGCTTCCGCCATGTGGGCCCGCGCGCTGCAAGGCGACACGACCGCACTCCCCCAGCCCCCCGAGCCTCCGCATGGAGCGACGCACCAGATGTCCGGACTCGTCATCGGCATCGACGTCACGGGGCCGGAGGAGGCGTCAGCGGCATCAGGTGTACGTGCCCTCGATCTCACCGTGCAGTCTCGCCCGAAGTACTACGGCGATCGCGCCGGCCTGGGCTACGTGCTCGCCCACCCCGGCGCCGTGCCAGCCGATTCACTGAGCATCCCCGGTCCTCCGATCGTGCTCACGCAAGGGGCACCGGTCGCGATCACCGTGCACAATCGCCTCGCCGGGCACACCTCCGTGCACTGGCACGGCATGGAGCTGGAGAGCTACTTCGACGGCGTCGGGGGGTGGAGCGGCTCCACGGGTCACATCGCGCCGTCGATCGCACCGCTGGACTCCTTTGTCGCCCGCTTCACGCCACCGCGTGCCGGCACGTTCATCTATCACTCGCATTTTTCGGAGCCGGAGCAGATCGCCTCGGGCCTCTACGGGGCATTGATCGTACTGCCCCGCGGGCGCCCCTGGGACCCCGCGCGCGACCGCACGATCATCTTTGCGCAGGCGGGAACCACCGACAGCGCGGCGGTCGTCGCCCATCGCTCGGACCAACCACTCGCAGCCGGCGTCCCCGTTCGCCTGCGGTTCATCAACATCACCGCTGCCGACCTGGTGACGGCCGTGGCCCTGCAAGGCGACCGGCCGATGACGTGGCGCGTGGTGGCCAAGGATGGCGCGGACCTCCCCGTTCCACGGGACGTCGCCGCGACATTCCAGATGGGACCGGGCGAGACGATGGATGTGATCGTGACGCCGGGTACGGGCCCGATCACCCTCCGCGTGAAAAGCTTCAACGACTTCGACGCCGTGCTGCCGGTCGGGTCAGCGCGCAAGCAGTAACGTCCCGACGATCCCGACCACGAGCACCAGCAGCACGCCACGGACGGCAAAGGCCATCCACTGGCTGTACGGCACCTTCGCCGCCAGCAACACCGCCATCACCGCCCCGTTTGTGGGGATCAGCAACTCGGAGAGCCCGGCACCAGTCTGGTAGGCCATCACGGTCGCCTGGCGCGACAGGCCGATCAGGTCCGATGCCGGCACCAGCACGGGCATGGTCAATGCCGCCTGACCACTCACACTCGGCACCGCCACGTGGATCACCGCGTGGATGGGGATCATGAGCATCGCCGCGAGGGCGGGTGGCTTGTCCATGAGTGGTGACGCCAACCCCTGGACGATCGTGTCGATCACCTTGCCGTCGGTGAGCACCACGCTGATGGCACGCGCGACGCCGACGAGGATCGACGCACCGACCATCGACTCCATTCCCTTGAGGAATCCGGCCATGCTTTCGGAGAGGCCAAGGCCACCGATGCGGCCGGCGATGGCGGCGGCGAGGAAGAAGATGGCCGAGAGTTCGTTGAAGCCCCAGCCGAGCTGGATGACGCCGACGACGTAGGAGCCGAAGGTCACGAGGACGAGCAACAGGATGATCGTGTCGCGCCCCGTGAGGTCGGGGACCTGCGACGCTCCCTCCGCATCCGCGGGCACGCGGTTTCGCAGGGCATGGCGCATCGTCCATGCGGACCAGATCGCGAGTCCCGCGATGAGCATGGCGAATCGCAGCCCGCCTCCTTCCAGGAGCGGCAGCTGCGCGAGCTTGAGGGCGATGCCGGCCTGGTAGGGGTTGGACGGCCCGAAGGCCGCGCCGACCGCAGCCGCGCCGGTGCTCATCGCGACGACCGTGAGGGCATTGACGCCGAGTCCACGGCCAAGGATGAGGAGCACGGGGACGAGGGCAATGATCTCTTCCTGCATGTTCTCCATCGCACCGAACGCCCCGAAGGCGAGAACGACGAGCGGGATCGCCCACGGCCCCTTCCCGGCGAAGCGGCGCACGATTCCACCGGCGCCTCGGGCGAGGGTGCCGAGCTGGTCGATGAGGGCGAAGGCGCCGCCGACGATCAGGATGGAGACCACGACGTCGGCCGCCGCGACGATCCCGCGCGGGATGGCGATGAGGGCGCCTAACGGCGAGACGGTGTTGCGCGGGACGTTCTTGTACGTGCCGGCGACGACGAGTTCACGGCCCGTCGCCTCGTCCATGCGCCGCTCGAACTCCCCGGCCGGGAGCACCCAGGTGAGCGCGGCCGCGATGGCGACGCACGCGGTCAGGAGGACGAGTGGATGAGGGAGGCGGAGGCGCACAGGACGGGACAGGCGGGGCGGCGGACGTTGCGGGGGAATCGAGGGCTGCGCTAGAGGGTCCGGGGTGTAGCTTCTGGGCCAGTCCGCACCCTGCCTGCCGTCGAACATGTCCCGACCGATCATCATCACCTGCGCCGTCACCGGCTCGCAGCCCTCGTACAAGATCCACCCCAACATCCCGATCACGCCGGAGCAGATCGCCACGCAGTCGATCGATGCCGCACGGGCGGGGGCGGCCATCGTCCACATCCACGTGCGGAACCCGCAGACCGGGGAGCCGGTCGGCGATACGCACCTCTACGCCGAGGTCGTCGAGCGCATCGCGGCGAGTGGCGTGGATTGTGTCATCAACCTCACCACGGGGTACGGCGCACGCTTCGTCCCCTCGGCCGACAATCCGCGGGTCGCGGACGATACCAGCAACTTCACCTCGCCCGAAGACCGCACGAAGCACATCCTCGCGCTGCGACCGGCGATCTGCAGTTACGACGTGGCGACCTTCAACTTCGGCGAGACCGCCTTCATCAATACCCCGGCGCACCTGCGCACGATGGCTGCGCGCATCCGGGAGGCGGGCTCACTCCCCGAGCTGGAGGTCTTCGAGCCAGGGCACATCCTGCTCGCGCGAAAGCTGATCGACGACGGGCATCTCTCGCCCCCGGGGCACTTCCAGCTCTGCCTCGGCATCCAGTGGGCCATGCCGGCGACTGTTGAGGCAATGGCGTTCATGCGTTCCCTGTTGCCTGCGGCCGCGACGTGGGCCGCGTTCGGCATTTCGCGGCACCAGTTCCCGATGGTGGAAGCCGCGATCGACCTGGGGGGACACGTGCGTGTGGGTCTCGAAGACAACCTCTATATAGATAAGGGCGTCCTCGCCCCGGATAACGCGGCTCTCGTGCGGCGCGCCGTCGACATCGTCCACGCCAAGGGGTGCCGTGTGGCGACACCGGGCGAGGCACGGGAAATCATGGGGATCCGGAGGCCGACCCCCGAGCGATGAGCGCCACACAGGCACCGGTACACGCCCCCGCCGAGACGCCTCGCGGGGCCCGCGGCGTGTTTTAACGCGCCGCCGCGTACCGCACGTCGACATCCTCGGACCAAACAACCGCTACCGCGGACCAAACGTCGACTCCCGGCGATCACACGTCCACTACATCGGACCGCACAGGCGCCGCCACGCGTTCGTCGGCTTCCGCCCGGAGCGAATCGGCTGCCGCCGCGTGTCGTCCGGTCGTCGCCACGGACCGATCGCCCGGCGCCGCGACGCGCACGCGCACGTCCCGGCCCGAATCGTTGACCACTTCACATGTGACGGAGACCGCCGAGTGCTGCACGACTCCCGCCGGGTGCTGCACGACTCCCGCCGGGTGCTGCACGACCCCCGCCGAGCGCGGCACGACTCTCGCCGGGTGCTGCACGCCTCCCGCCACGAGCTGCACGCCTCCCGCCACGAGCCGCACGACTCCCGCCACGAGCTGCACGACTCCCGCCACGAGCTGCACGACTCCCGCCACGAGCTGCACGCCTCCCGCCACGAGCTGCACGACTCCCGCCACGAGCTGCACGACTCCCGCCACGAGCTGCACGACTCCCGCCGGGTGCTGCACGACTCCCGCCGCGCGCTGCACGACCCCGGCCGCGAGCTGTACGAGCGTTTCCTCGCGTCGATCGCCTCGCGCCTCGCCTGCATCGAGACAGAAAATGTGCTGCCCAGGTCGCGCCACGCGTGCAACAAAAGCCGGGACGTGTCGAACGCATCCCGATTGCGAAGTCGTCGGGCCTGCATGGAGATTCCGTGACTTCACCTACTCGGCATGACGTCCCTCATTCTCCCATTCGCCGGCCGCATTCCGGTGATTGCCCCCGACGCGTTCATCGCGCCCAATGCCACGATCATCGGAGACGTCGAGGTCGGCGCCGAGGCCAGTGTCTGGTTCGGGTGTGTGCTCCGGGGCGACGAGGAGCCGATCCGGATCGGTGCCGGGACGAACATCCAGGACCTGACGCTCATCCATACGAGTGGCGGGGTGGCGCCCACCACCATCGGCGCGAACGTCACGGTGGGGCACAGCGCCATCATCCATGGATGCACCATCGAGGATGGGGCCCTCATCGGCATGGGGGCGATCGTGCTCGATGAAGCCGTGATCGAACGGGACGCGATCGTGGCGGCGGGAGCGGTAGTGTCTCCGGGCAAGCGCGTCAGGGCCGGGGAGCTCTGGGCTGGTGTCCCTGCGAAGCTGATCGGGCCGGCCACCGCGAAGCACCTCGAGATGGCGCGGACGATCCCGGGGCGGTATCGGGCGAAGGGCGATCTCTATCGGCGCCGCTGAAGAGCCAAGGGCGCCCTGATTGCCTTCCTCGCAGCATGACTATTACCCGTCTGCGCCATCCGGAGCGAGACCGCCGGGACTTTCGCTGCGCATCTCAGCGCCGCCCATCAACTGGACCCCCGCCACCGCGAGCTACACGCCGCCATAGGCGGCGAAGGTCCAGAGCGATTCCTTTGGCTTCACCCGTGTAACGGATCATGCGCTCGTATCCCCAGGGTCCCGACCCCGTCCTTGCGGGGCTTGCGCTTCCCGCGCGTCGGTGACTGCTTGGAGCGACATATCGCGCAATGGGGAGCAGGCGCTTCCCCGGCGCCGGTGACCCTACCTCCCAGGAGTGCCTGCGATGTTCTCGCCATCCCACACCACGGTACAGGCGGCCGTCCTGATCGCCCTCGCGGCTGCCCCGCTCACCGGGCAGGACAAGGATCAGCTCGAGAAGTGCGAGCGGCCGATTGGCACGATGGCCCTCGCCGAGCCGCGGCAGGAGTACATGCAGTACTTCGCGCGGTATTCCCTGGGGTCGCCGACCGCCCTCCTGCGCCTGATGGTGCAGCAGTCGAAGTGTTTCGTGGTGCTCGAACGCGGCGCCGGAATGGCAGTCATGAAGGGAGAACGCGAGCTCGCCCGCGAGGGTGAGGCGCAGGCGGGTTCCAACATGGGCGGTGGCCAGATGGTACTGGCCGACTTCGTGATGAATCCCGCCATCCAGGTCGTGGACAACAACGCCGGCGGGGCTGGCGGCGTGATCGGTGGCCTCGGCAGGCGCCTGGGAGGCGTCGGTGCGCTGGCTGGCGGCGTGAAGTTCAAGGAAGCGACGACGACTATCCTGATCGCGGACGCGCGCACGACGGTGCAGGTGGTGGCGGCGGAAGGCAAAGCGAAGAAGACCGACTTCTCGCTCGGCATGTTCGGCTGGGCCGGCGGCGCATTCGCCGGCGGTGGAGCCTACACCAGCACCGCAGAGGGCAAGGTCATCGCGGCGTCCTACCTGGACAACTACAACACGATCGTCAAGCAGCTGCGGGATGACCCGGTGATGACAGCGCGCGCTGCAAAGTTCGACCCCTCGAAACTGGTAAGCGGTGAGGCACCCAAGGCTGGCGGGAGCTTCAACGAGGGTGACGTGCTCGGTCCCAAGATCGACAACGTCAAGATCATGGATGGCCCGTCGGACGCCGCCAAGGTCGTGGGCACCGTCAAGAAGGCCGACGACCTGCTGTACACCGGTGAGGAGAAGGACGGATTCCTGAAGGTGGCCGGCTCCAACGTCGAAGGCTGGGTCAAGAAGACGTTCGTCGCAAAGCGGTAGGCGCCGGTCCGGGGGCCGGGCGTCCTGTGTCGGGCCCCCTACGCTTCCAGGTGCGCCGCTCGAAAGAGCCGCGGCAGGTCAATGCGCAGCGGCTCGCGGCCCTCGACCGGACACCACACCAACTCCTCGATCAGCACTTCCGGCTCCGCATCGCCGGGACGCCACCGCTCCACCAGGCGCGCGTCCGGATCGACGATCCAGTACTCCGGTACCCCCTGCTGCTGGAAGATCGGCCGCTTCTTGTACCGATCGTTCCGCGCCGTACTCGGTGACAGCGCCTCGACCGTCAGGATGAGCGTCCGATCGTCATCCACGACCAGCGCGCCACCAGCGCCAAAACGCCAGGCCGTCAGATCAGGCTGCAGCTCGCGCCGCTCGTTGAACTGCACGGCTCCAGGGGCAAACAAGACTTCATGGCCACCGAGCGAGCGCGCGTAGGGAGCCATCACCTCGAACAGGCGAGCCAGCACCCGCTGGTGCAACCACGACGGCGCCGCGCTCACCAGCAGCTCCCCGTCGATGAGCTCGTACCGATTCCCATCGTCGGGAAGGGCGTGCAACATCTCGAGGGTCCACTCGGTCCGGGGATGCGACATGACCATACGCTACGCTCGGCGTTGAAGTCGGGGCAAGCGAACATACGCCGAGGGTAAGGGGGACGAACCCGGCGAGCGTCATCATCCTGTCCCCGACCCAATCATTTTCGCGACGTCGTCGCCGACGCCGTGGATGCTCACGGCGAACCGGGTGTCGTCGTCAGCCGAAGCGGCGGCGCGACCGCTCCTTCGCCCGTTCGGCCTCGACCTCGCGATCCCGCGGGGGGGCATTCGTGACGAGCCCGTCGAGCAAACGCTGCGCTGCGGCTGCGACCTCATCGACCGCCGCATTGAACGCACCTTCATTCGCCTTCGACGGCTTCACCGAACCGCTCAACTTGCGGACGTACTGCAGCGCGGACGCACGCACCTCATCGGGCGTTGCTGGCGGGGCGAAGTTGTGCAGGACGCGGATATTGCGGCACATGACAGGGTGCGGGACAAGGAAACGAGAGGGTGTACGGAATCAAACAGCACTACACGCCGCGCAACTCCTTCCGGATCACCAGCTTGAGTCCGGACCAGGTCTCATCCACGGCGCACACCTTGATGTCCACGAACCCCATGGGCAGGCACACCTCGCGAATCACGTCCTCGGTGATGTTGGTGGGCACCTTCGAGGCCTTCTTCGGCCACGACACCCAGACCGCCGCGTCGGGCCGCATCTTCGTGCGATAGCTGGCCAGCGCCTTCGCCATCGCCGCACGGTCGGTGACAAACAGGTGCATCACGTCGACCTTCGGTGACATGCGCGAAGTGAACGTGACACCCTCGGGGAGCGGAGCCAGCAGCTCACGATATGAAGCCGGAGCGCCGCTGGGGCAGACGGTGCTGCCCGCCACGATGCCCAGCTTCTTCGCAAGCGGCGTCCCGGAATACCCGGCCGGAGCCATCAGCTCACCTTCCGTCCATGGGAGTGGGGCCGTTGCACGATCGAACCCGATGAGGCGTGAACACGTCCACGAGCGCCACATCGGGAGGATAGTGCCGTGACACTGCGTCCGGCATTCAGCGCCGCCGTCGGACGGAGCCTCACGCCGACAAATGTGGGAGGCAACCCCGGGTTGTGCCACACCGGGCCCGGGGCCAACGTTTGGCCTCCCTTCCCTCCGTTCATGCGACGACTTGCCACCCTGCTTCTCCTCCCCGCAGTCGCCGGCGCGCAGGCGCCGGGTGTCTCCGGCACCCTCGTGGTCACGAACAAGACGCCCGCGACGGCCAGCATCATTGACCTGCAGAGCGGCCGCGTCGTCGCCACCCTCCCGACCGGCCAGGGACCCCATGAGGTCGTGATCTCGCGCGACGGATCGACGGCCGTCGTCACCGACTACGGCGCCCAGATCCCCGGTCAGTCCCTGACCATCATCGACGTGATGGGGAAGTCGGTGCGCCGGACGATCCCGCTCGGCGAGTACCGTCGACCGCATGGCATCGTGTTCCTTCCGGGTGACTCCCTGGTGGCTGTCACCTCGGAGACCCATCGCGCCGTGCTGACGGTGAACATCCGCTCGGGCGCGATCGTGCGGGTGGCGATGACCAACCAGGCCGGCTCACACATGGTGGGCGTCACCGCCGACGGCCGGCGCGGCTACACGGGTGACATCGGCAGCAACACCGTCACCGAACTCGACATGGTGAGCGGGGCCGTGCTGCGACGCTTCGACGTGCCCGCGCAGCCCGAGGCCATCAACGTGACGAGCGATGGCCGGGAGGTCTGGGTCGGGTCCAACGCGACGGGCCGCATCAGTGCCATCGACCTCTCCACCGGCGCCGTGACCACGGCGACCGAAGGGTTCAGTTGGCCGTATCGCGTGTTGTTCACGCCGGACCACGCCACCGTCCTGCTCCCGGACTACCGGGGGAATGCCCTGCGCTTCGTCGATCGCGCGTCGAAGCGCGAGCTGGGCCGCCTGGCGCTCGACGGCCAGGGGCCGCAGGGGATCGCGTTAGGCGCTGGTGCCCGTCATGCCTTCCTCTCGCTCAGTGCCCGGGGTCGCGTCGCGATCATCGACCTCGCGTCGCGGCAGGTGGTCGGGCACGTCCCCGCGGGGGAGACGCCGGACGGCGTGGCGTACACGACGCGCACGGTGCCCTGAGGGGCGCGGAGTGCCCGGGCTCAGCCTCGCGACATCGGGACCGCCCCGGTATCGCGCGCGAACGTGTCCGCCGGGGTGCGGCCCGGCTGCGTCGGCCGACGCGGATCTCGCGGCCGACAGTCCGATCCCTGGAGCGGTGAACACGTCGGCTTGTCTTCCGGCGAGGTTCGCGGATCCACACGCGTGAAATAGCCCCGACATCCAGCGAGGCCCAGCACGAGCGCAAGGCACAGCAGCGGTTTCATGGGCACATCACCGGAGGCGGGCACGCGACCTCATACACACGGCCCGGACCCCGGGTCCCGCTCACGGCTGGACGACCCCCCGTAGTCCGCGCTGGAGGTCGGCGTGACGGTACACCCGGCCTCCGCGCACCACGGTCTCCACCTTGGCGAGATCGTCGAATCGCGTCAGGGGATCCCCGTCCACCACGACCAGGTCGGCCACCTTGCCCACCGCGAGGCTCCCGTAGTCCCGGTCCTCTCCCATGAAACGCGCCGCGTCGATCGTCGCGATCTGCAGGACACGCGCGACCGGAATCCCGGCCCGGACGTACATCTCCAACTCCCGACGGTAGGTCGCCCCCGTCGCGTTGTCGGTCCCGGCCACCAGGGGAACGCCGGCCGCGTGCAGCCGCGTGATCAGCGTGAGGTACGTCGAGTCCGCTCGCACCTGGTTGGCAGATCCGCCGGCCCCCACGATCGCCGCCCCACCCCCGATCCAGAGGTTGAAGGTCCCATCGATCACCGTCTTTCGCTCGGCGAGAAAGGCGATCAACGATTTCATGCCGGGACTGTCCACATCGAACCCGGGCGCCACGGCCGTTGCCACGGCAGAGTACGCCCGCATGGTCGGGAGGTACAGCGAATCCTGGAAGAAGTCGGACAGCAGGAAGGCCGCGTGCTGGATCTCGTCGTACCCCAGTGAGACGGCGGCACGTACCGACATCCCGCGCGGGATGTGCCCGCTGAGCTTCATCCCGCGCCGCCTGGCCTCACTCGCGATCGTGGGCACGAGGTCCGGATGCACGAGGTTGTACAACTTGACCTGCTTGTAGCCGAGTGAGTCGTAGTGCGCGACCCAGGCCCGGGCACCGGCTTCGGTGGCGGTGAGTGCGGCCGTCGGTCCCGCCCACGCGAGGGGCCCTTCGAGGAAGCCGCCGAGGATGATGCGCGGTGAGGCCAGCACCCCGCGTCGTTCCCGGTCGCGCTGCGATACGGCCACGTCTTCGTCCGCGGCCAGGTCGCGCACGGTGGTGATCCCCTGCATCAGCTGGATCAGCGATCCATGCGTCTGGTTGGACACCTGGAGGTGGCCGTGCATGTCCCACATCCCGGGGATGATGGTCTTGCCTCGCGCGTCCACGACCGTGGCACCGGCCGGCACCGGAGTGGTCGCCGACGGACCGTTCGCGACGATCCGCTCCCCTTCGACCACGATCGTCCGGTCCTGGTGGGGGACGCCGGCGTCACTGTCGAAGACGGTGGCGTTGGTGAAGGCGATGGTCCGCGCTGTCGCGGTGCGGACGGCGGCCGCGATCCGCGACGCCTCTCCCTCGCGCCAGCGCAGCTCGATCCGCCGCAGCACGGGGAGCCACTCCTGGGCCTCCGGCCTCACCGTGATGAACCACTGGACCTCGCTGGCGAGCAGCGCTCCCGCGGCGTCGAGCCAGACGCCGGTGGGTGGTGCCCCATCGCCGCGATCCATCATGACGAGACGCGCCCGCGTGGCCCGTCCCCCGCGCCGCAGGGTCGTGTCGGCGATCACGGTGGCCCGCACTTCGCCGGTCGGGACGAGTGGCGCACGCCGCCCCGGGCGGGCGAGCACGTGCCGGGCCATGGCAGCGGATTCCCACGGGGTCGCCCCGCGGAGGCCGTACCAGGCACCGGCCGGGAACCGCAGGCGTGCAGTGCCGGTGACGATGGAATCGCCAACGACCGTGAACGAATCAGTCGGGCTCCCCAGGCGGCCGGCGCCGAGGATCGGCCGCGACTCGCCACCGAGGAAGGCGCCCGACGACGAGCGTCGATAGCGGGTCTCGAGCCGCGTCCCGCGATTGCGGTCCACGAACACGAAGCGGACGATCGTCGAATCGCCGCGGGTCGTCGCGACGAGTTCCCCCGCGGGACGGCCGTGGTTGGTGACGATCCAGCGGCTGGAGTCCGCGGCGACGGCGAGGAAGAGGGCTGTCAGGCATCCGGTCATCCGGGCATGTTCACCCCGATCGGCGGGGTTGGGTAGTGGTGGTCAGGGAGTCCGGCGAGCCCGGCTGTCTCCCTCGCATGACCCTTCGACGATCCGCGGCGATCTTCGCCGCTCTCGTGGCCGGCTGCGCCACCCCGCATGCGCCGGTGCCGCTCATCGAACAGCGGGCGGTGATCGAAATCCCGCGGCTCTTCCCCGGGAACTCGGTCTTCGACGTACCGGCGACCGCCGTGTTCGGGCAGGGGAT